>Ga0224486_100030_pt1 | contig 80233 bp, 75 predicted proteins | sample TexhydDE_CT_test_FD_172013 | JGI IMG/M metagenome (GOLD analysis project Ga0224486, IMG submission 172013) | Fracking water microbial communities from deep shales in Oklahoma, United States - hydraulically fractured wells DE_CT_test ... | reverse complement strand
CAACTTATCATGGTTAAAGGCAGGCGACAGACTCCCGTAATGGCTTGAAAGCCAAGGGACACTAAGTCGTCCTGCCCTGCCTATTTTTTGACTAAAATATTTATACCATACTTTTACGTAGGAGGGAGACTAAATGAAGAGTGGATTTGTTTCGTTTGTTGGAAAACCCAACGTAGGTAAGTCATCGATAATCAATGCGATAATGAAGAAAAAAGTTGTCATTGTATCAGATAAACCACAGACAACCAGAAACAGAATAAATGTTATATACACGGACTCAGATGCTCAAATCATTTTCGTAGACACACCGGGTATACACAAGCCACTGCACAGGCTTGGTGAATACATGGTTAAAGCCGCCGTTCAAGCGTTAAAAAACGTTGATTTGTTGCTTTTTACAATCGATGCAAAGGAAGGTTTTGAAACACCAGAAGAACATATATCAAACTACATTAACCAGTCTGAAACACCAACAATTGGGGTAATCAACAAAATAGACCTTGTGGACAATGACCGTGCAGATTTAATAGAAGAACAAATAAGAAGCCATGTAAACAACCTCCTTGATGTGGTGCGCACATCCGCGGTAACTGGCGAGGGATTAAACGAGCTCGTAGAAAAGATAAAACAACATTTGCCAGAAGGTCCTCAACTGTATCCAGAAGATATTATAGTTGACAGACCACTTTCCTTTATCGCTTCTGAACTGATAAGGGAAAAGATATTCCATTTCACATACGAAGAAATTCCTCACTCCGTTGCTGTAATTGTCGAAGAAGTTAAAGAAAGACCGAACGGTGTCGTGTACATTAGGGCAAACATTTACGTTGAAAGGGAAAGTCAGAAGGGTATCATCATTGGTCAGGAAGGAAGAATGATAAAGAAAATTGGGGAAAGCGCAAGAAAGGATATAGAATACTTCTTGGGTTCAAAAGTTTACTTAGACCTCCATGTAAAGGTCAAAAAAGACTGGAGAAACAAAGACTTCATCATTCTAAACGAAGTCGGAATGCGTGACGATTTGGACTGAAATCAGTCCTTGCTATTTGGTATCCTGGGAATGTTAACAACGTCCAATTTCATGTCCAATCGTGCAATATAATACTTAAACCCGTATTTTTTCGCCAAACTCACGTATGTTTTTATACGATGGGCATTCATATTGTCGAAGGGATTGCCGTTATCAATGTATTCAATTGAAAGAACGGTAATCCCATTCTTTACAAGCAGAGACAGCTTATTCACTCTGCGAACAAACTCTTCAGTATTCGTTACAAGTTGACCCTCAGAAAAAAACAGGCTCTCAACGATAACATACTTTACTCTTTTCCTTATGTCTGGAAATTCAAGCAGTATATCTTCTCCATTCACCAGCGCGTATTCCAACTTTGGAAAATCGCTTATTAGTTTTCTCAGGTTTTCCACCATAGCGTTTTTCAATGCTTCTGCACTTTTTCCAGAAAGCTTTTGAAGTTTTGCATGTTGATAGATGTTTATCCAATCCAAAGCAACTCCATTGAACCCGGCTGATGTGATTCTTTTCATATATTGCTTTACCACGTCATACCATTCTGTGTACCAGTATTTAACGTAATATTCTCCGGGCCAATTGTCCAGAGACCCGAGCACGATGGCTTTGTCTAAAAAACTCCAATAGAATCTCCAATTTTCAGCAACAGCGAAGTTTAAGTAAGAAAATACCTTTTTTCCTTGAGATTGTAAAAGCGCTATATCTTCCTTCTTAAAAGCCTTTTTGTCTGTTCCATCAGAAGAATAATCAATCACAACCAAATCAGCCTTCGCCAACATAAGTTCTTCTAACTTAGGACCGTTTGTGTAAAGAATCCAATCTTGTGGAACCTCGGTAGCAAAAAGACTTAAAACAACAGGAAATAACAAAGCAAGGAAAATTGTAGTCAAAGCTATCTTTGAAACGAAATCGTTTGTCATATTTAGCACCTCTTACTCATCAATATAAACCTGAAAAAAAGAAGTCGCCAACAGCTAACTGGCGACTTCTTTTATTTTTTAGTATTTTAGGTATGGTAACAATGCCATCTGTCTTGCTCTTTTGATTGCGGTCTTTACCATTCTTTGGTGCTTCGCACAGTTTCCTGTAAGCCTTCTTGGAAGTATCTTACCTTTTTCATTTAAGAAATCCTTGAGCAATTTTGTATCTTTATAGTCAACATAGTCAAGATTCATTTCACACAGTTTACATGCCTTAATTTTTCTTCTTCTTTGCCTTACTCTTGGCATCCTACTTCCCTCCTATTAACGTATAATTCATTATACTCATCAAAATGGTGGTTCATCGTCATTCGGGATGTCTTCTTCTTCAATATCTTCGCCAAAAACTTCTTCGTATGGTATTTCTTCTGGGATTTCTTTGTCACTCTTTCTTGAGTCAACAAACACGATATTGTCTGCCCATATTTCGACGGTTGACCTGGTTTGACCATCGTTTGTTTTCCATTTATTGATTCTCAACTTGCCATCAACCAAAACCATTCTACCTTTTTGAAGATAGTTATGTGCCAATTCTGCCAGCTTCCTAAATGCTACAATCCTTATAAAATCGGCTTCATCTCCATTTGTTCCTCGGTTTACCGCAATTGTAAACGTGGTTACCAAATTTCCGTCGATTGTTTGCCTTGTCTCAGGGTCTCGTGTTAATCTACCCACAAGAACAACTTTGTTATACGACATTATTCCACCTTCTCTTCAGAAGCACCCTCCTGCTGGCCTTCCTGGCTAGAGCTTTCCGCTTCTTTCTTGGCTCTTGCTGCTTTTCTTTCCTTTTTCTCAAGGTCTTCTCTTCTGAATGTTTGCCATCTCATGAAATCTGGGTGCACTTTGAAATAATTCTCAAGTTGATCAAGTCCTTGACCGTTTGACCTGAAGTAAATAACTGTGTAGTCTCCTTCGAAGTACTTTCCAATCTTGTAGGCTAGTTTTCTAATACCCCATCTGTCAACGTTTTCAACCTGCGCTCCGAGTCTTTCTTCCAAGAACTTCTTAACACCTTCAACCAAGTTGTTCCTTTCTTCCTCTGGTACGTCTGGTTTGATGATGAACATCGTTTCGTATATCCTCATAAAGCACCTCCTCCCTCGGTCTTATGCGGCCCTGCTCATTCTTAAGCAGAGCGGGATTTTTTGGACTAAGAATTATTTTTGCCTAAAGCATAAAACAAAGACGGGCGCATGCCCGCTGCATCTTTGTTTCCTGGTGGGCTCGGAGGGAATCGAACCCCCGACCGTCCGGTTATGAGCCGGATGCTCTGCCAACTGAGCTACGAGCCCAAAAACCTGGAGGCGACGGAGGGATTTGAACCCTCGAATAGAGATTTTGCAGACCTCCGCCTTAGACCCCTTGGCTACGTCGCCCCGTTGCGTGTTACATTCTATCATACAAACTCTCACCTGTCAACAGGGTAGGTACGTTCCAAAAAGTATATTATATGCTAAAAATACAAAAAAAGAACCCTCCTCAAAATTTCTATCTTGAGGAGGGTTTCCTAATGTCTAATTTATTTGCTATCCTTGTATCTCCCAGTAAAGTCCTTCTTCTTTCCAGTAGAATTTCACTTTTTGACCTTCCTTGACTTGTTCGTCGATTATCAGTTCAGCAAGTTTGAACTCTACTGTGTTCTCAAACAATCTTCTAAGAGGTCTAGCACCCATCGTTGGTACGTAACCTTCCGTTGCCAAGTATTCTTTCACTGATTCATCTAGTTCCACAACGATGTTTCTATCGGCAAGTCTTTCGTTGAGTTCTTTGAGATAGATATCGATTATTTGCTTAATGTGTTCTTTCTTGAGTGGTTTGAAAACAACAGCCGCATCGATTCTGTTAATTAACTCTGGTCTGAAATACCTGCGCATTTCTTCTTCGATATGCTTTGGTATAGCATTTTCTAAACCATCTTCAATGTCTTGGATTATTATGTCTGAACCTATGTTACTTGTCATTATAATTATCGTGTTTCTGAAATCAACCGTCGTACCCTTACCATCGGTAAGTCTTCCATCATCGAAGAGCTGTAGCAACACGTTGAAGACTTCTGGATGCGCCTTTTCGATTTCGTCAAAGAGCACGACACTGTATGGTCTTCTTCTCACTTGTTCTGTGAGCTGTCCACCTTCTTCGTAACCGACGTATCCTGGAGGTGCACCAATTAACCTGGCAACTGAATGCTTTTCCATGTACTCACTCATATCGATTCTGATTAGCGCCTTTTCACTACCAAACAGCACGTCGGCTAATCTCTTTGCAAGCTCTGTTTTACCAACACCAGTTGGTCCAAGGAACAAGAACACACCGAGTGGTCGTTTCGGATTTCTGATACCTGCACGAGACATCTTTATAGCGTTCGCTACAACTTTTACTGCTTCTTCTTGGTCTACAAACTTTTCGTGAATGAGCTTTTCAAGGTTCTTAATTTTTTCCTTTTCGTCACCCATAATCTTACCAACAGGTATACCAGTCCAGCGCTCGATAACCTTTGCAATATCTTCATCCGTTACTTCTTGTTTACCATCTATCTTCGCACGAGCTGCTGCCTCATCTACCAAGTCCACGGCTTTGTCCGGCATGAACCTGTCTGTAATGTACTTTGAAGCCAACTTGGCGGCTGCTTCGATAGCTTTGTCACTAATCTTAACTCCATGGAACTCTTCGAATTTCGGTCTGAGACCCTTCAAAATCTCAATCGTTTCTTCAACCGATGGTTCTGAAACGAATATAACCTGGAACCTTCTTGCAAGCGCTTTGTCTTTTTCTATATGTTTTCTGTATTCTTCAACAGTAGTTGCTCCAATCACCCTCAGTGTACCTCTTGCCAGTTCTGGTTTCAGAATGTTACCAGCATCGAGAGCACCTTCAGCAGCTCCAGCCCCAACAACTGTATGAAGTTCGTCGATGAAGAGGATCACATCTGTTCTCTTTTTGAGCACATCTATAAGTTTCTTGAGCCTTTCCTCGAATTCTCCTCTGAATTTTGTTCCAGCAACTAACCTTGCAAGATCAAGCTTAAGAATTGTTTTGTTCTTCAAGAAATCTGGCACATTTCCAGAGACTATTCTTTGAGCAAGCCCCTCAACGATTGCTGTCTTACCAACACCTGGGTCTCCTATGAGAACTGGGTTGTTCTTAATCTTTCTCCCAAGAATTTCTATCATCCTGTTGACTTCGTTGTCCCTACCTATGACAGGCATCAACTGTCCGTTCTTTGCCATTTCAGTTAAGTTCTCGGTAAATTTGGCAAGAACGTCGATGTTTTCCTCTTCAGAATATGTTCTCTTCATTCTAAGTTCTTTGATAGCTGTATAGAGCTTGTCTTGGGTGACTCCATATCTTGCCAGCAACCTGTAGACAGTTGTTTCTGGTACTATTGCCATAGCAAGGAGTAAATGGTCTGTTCCGACCTTTTCGTCACCCATGCGTCTTGCTTCGCGTTTCGCTTCATTAATGACCTTAGTAGTATCTGGTGTAACGTAGATCTGGCCTGTGCCACCAGAATAGTAGTTATAACCTCCTCTGGATGTGATAACACGTTCCACATCTCTTCTCAAACCATCGATATCTACGTTGAGATGAGTCAGAATATCGTAAGCAGCGTTTTTCGAGTTCTCCAACATGGCTAAAAGCACGTGCTCAGGCGCCATCTGATTCTGCCTGTAACGATTTAACACATCCGTTACAGACTGTAATATCTCCTGAGCGTTTTCCGTGAATTCCTCGAGGTTGAATGTCATATCAACCACTCCTTTCTTTTCTTTCTATTTTGTTTAATTCTTTCTATTTTGTTTAATTTGCATTTCCGATGATAGTATACCATATTAGCACTTGTTTGTCAAGAGTGCTAATCAAAAAAGTCAAAAATTTTTTAGTTAGAAGAAAGATTCAAAAAGCAGAAGTTTTCCGACTTGATTTTGAAAAGTGTAATGTTAGAATTTAATTGATGATTGTTCGATGTCCTAACTTATTTTCAGACTAATCGAGGAGGTTTTACACAAAATCATGCCTTATCGTTCCGATTCATCGTCAACTGATTCTGCTGCTCGCTTAATTACTCTTTTTACGTTCATAGATGGGCTTGCACAAGGTATATACGGAACCATTTTCAATCTGATGCTTCGAACCTCAGGCATACCAACTTCGCAAGTTGGTCGTATCACCTCATTCTTCCTTTGGGGTAGTGCGTTACTTGGACTTGTTTTTGGTATCATTGCAGATAAAATTAATAAAAAACAACTAATGCTTACTACACATCTTTTGAGTATTTTTTTCGGAACGTATAGGGTCATTTCTCCCTCACTTATTCAGCTTGGCATTTCTTCTTTTCTTTTCGGTGGTTTTTCAACAGCAACATCCATTGTCCTTTCCACACTTTTGATACTAAACACTTCAAGAGAAAGTCGTAGTAAGGTGCTAGGTCTTAACTTTGGAATAGGAATGTTCACCGGAGTTTTGGGAAATATATTTGGTGGGTTGTTAGGAGACGTTTTTCCAATTAGGACCGTATTAATTGTAGCAAGTTTATCAAGAATCGTTGCGTTTGCTCCTATCTGGAAACTGAAATTATATGAACCAAAATACGAACGCAAAAACACTGGAGACACCAATGTGCTAAAATTTTTCAGCATTCTCAACAAGTTAGACAAGCGGGCGTTGAAAGTGGTACTTTACTATTTCTTGTCCACTATGAGTGTTGGATTTGGCGCAGGCTTGTTTGTAACTTTTGGTAATGTGATATTCTACGATATATTCCATATGAAACCATCGTTGATAGGACTCATTTTAGCGTTAGCTCAGTTAGCTACCAGTATTGGTGCAGTGTTTTCTTACAAGTTGGGGAAAAAGTTCGGGGATATGAACGTTTTAATCTTTTCTTATGTATTCGTGCCCATACTAATCGTATTGCTCAGCTTTATAAGGGAACCGATAACCTTTACCTTCGTGTATATACTCCGCTTTGCGGTAATGAATATGGTTGGTCCTCTCCTGACCGCCTTAGTCTTTTCCAACATACCAGCAAATCTGCTTTCCTCGATTAACGGTATGAACTCGTTTATAAACAACGTTGCACGTGCCCTCTCAGCAGACCTATTTTCCATATTCACCAAATACAACAACGGATACACGCTCATTTTTGTTGTAAGCTCGCTTTTCTATTTTTTAAACGCTTATGTTATGATTAGAATGTACAAACATATTTCCGAGTAAGAATTCTAGAAATTCTAGGAATTCTAGGTTACATAAATGGGGGGATACGGTGAAAACATTGAAAACACCGAAAACATTTGACGAAAGGTCAAATGGCAAAAAACATATCGTTGAGAATGAAAGCGTCAAGTTTCTCACCAAAGAATTATTTAGATTATCCCTTCCCACAATGCTTGGTTTCGCTATACAATCCCTGTACGATATCGTTGATATGTTCTGGATTGGAAAGATTTCCTACAAAGCCATCGCAGGAGTCGTCATATTCTCCACAATATTTTGGTTAGTCGAAATACTTAACGAAATTATAGGCACTTCTTCCGTTTCGTTGATTTCACAAGCGTATGGTAAAGGCGATTTGAAATTAACATCACGAATAATAGAGCAAACCCTCATCTTTAAGGCTATGGTTGCGCTTATTGCTTCAGGCATATTGCTGGTGTTTTTCAAACCTATTGTTAGTTTCTTTTCTTCGGATATTGAAGTCGTTAACTCGGCAATTCACTATGGGTACATCCGCATATTTTTCATGCCCATATTTTTTATGACTTACTCCACATTCACGGCGCTAAGAAATATAGGTTGTGCATCGCTTGCAACACTTACCATGGCAACGGGAACTATTGTAAATATAATATTGGACCCTATATTTATTTTTGATAAACTTCCGTTATTCAACATCACAGGCTTTGGTCTTGGTGTTTCCGGTGCTGCGTGGGCAACAGTGATTTCCACTTTTATTCCTCTTATATGGGGATTATACCTACTTTTTCGCGGAATAGAAGGTGTAAAGATATCCCTAAAAGGGCTCTTATTACTGGATAAGAAAATAGATACAAAACTTATCACTATAGGGTTACCGTCCGGTGTCGAAATGCTACTTCGAAACCTTTCTTATACTGTGTTAATCAAAATTTCATCACTTTTTGGTCCAGAATATGTAACCGTCTTTGGCATTATTGAGCGCATGTTTGGGTTTGCCGTTATCCCAATATTTGGTTTATCGATGGGTGCAAGCACCTTGGTAGGATTCCAACTGGGGAAGAACAACGAAGAGGGTGCAAAGAAGGCAACAATTTTAGCAACTCTCTACAGTGTTATCATTGTTTCTCTCTTACTCGTGCTTATACTACTATTCCGAGAATCTGTTTTTACTCTTTTCACATCAAACAAAAATGTAATAGAAATTGGTGCCAGAAGTATCCCATACGTTGTCTTTGCGTTATTTATGATATCCTTCAGTGCGGGGCTTTCCAGTGCATTTTTCGGCTCAGGAAAGACGTCAATTCCTATGATAGCGGGCATTTTAAGTCGATGGGGGGTTATGGTTCCACTTGTTTTGATTTCCACATATGTGCTCCGTTTAGGACCTATCGGACTGTGGATGGCTTTTCCTGTAACAGAATTTGTTGAAGTTTTGGTTATGTCCATCGCATTTTTAAAATCTGACTGGTATAAAAAGAGGGTTATTTAATAGAGTAGTTGTTCTATTTTCTTGAAAAATTAAAAAGCAGTTGAATAAGGTATATAGCAGCACTTATTGAAAACGCGTAAACTAACAAACCTAAATTTCCCCCGAAGTTGTCAAACAATACTCCTCCAATAAGCGGACCTACGCCGAACAAAAGTCCAATAACCATTTCATGCAAAGCCCCTTGTTTGCCGTGCGCTTCTTCCTCTGACAAAAGTCCGTAGAATATGGCAAACGTATACGGGACAGCGTAACTAAAACCTGCAAACAACGCTGTAAGGAAGAACATTAAAGGGTTTTTGGCAAAAAATGCTATTAATCCTGTTATTGGAACAACCGACAAAAGTATGCCACAAACATATTCGTTTCCTACCCAGCCTTTCCAAGACTGCAAAATACCAAAAATGAGCACAACTCCTATATTTGCTCCTACAGTTAAAAAACCCGCATTTTCCAACTTCAGCCCGGCAAGCATCATCAACTTAGGAAAACTAGCCAAAACAGATGTGTAAATCAAACCACCAAGGAATAGAATAATTCTGTATTCCAAACTGAGTTTCTTCATCATATTTTTGTTCATAACAACGGATGAATTCCGAGAATGCTCAAGAAGTTTTCTGTAAGGTGTAAACGTAATGACATCCCCAAACTTTTTGTAGTCTAAAAAGACCCACAGACTTGTCAGACCCGAGATTATTAAACCCGTTATAAATACGGCACTTGGCACTCTTACGGTAAGAAAAGGGCCAAACGCAACCCCGATCATGTTTCCCGTGCTCCAAGACAATGTGAACCTGCCTGTTATCGATGGTGGGTCTACTCTCAGTAAGCTTTCAGACTTAGCAATCAATCCTTCAACTTGTGGAAAGAATGCCCCAAAAAAGGCACCTTGGAGAACCGCAAAAATGACCAAACGTTTAGGGTTGTTAGCAAAAAATCCGAACATTGAGACAATAAAAAGATATACAGCTAAAAAAGATATTGTCCTTTTGTATCCGTATCTTGTTCCGATGTGTCCCAAAGTTACGCTTGCTATTGCGTAGGCTATGGATAAAATAAGGTTAACAAGACCTATTTGAGTGAAAGAAAAACCCAATTTTGCAGCAGTTGAGTTTATATAAGTGCTGTAAAGGTACGCTTGAATAGAGATTACAAATGAAAGAAAATGATACTTGTGAAAAACTCTCTGTCCAGGCACTTTTTGTTCCCTCCATAAAAAACTTGATATAACTCCTCTTTTTCGTATTGCCAATCCTCGCCGATTTATCATTACTTCAATCGTTATAGTAATTATATCAGGATCTTCGGAACCAATAATTATATTCCCTTGATTAAAACTTAAAAGCATGTTATAATACCTTTGAAAACATATTTCCTATATCCTGGAGGGGAGCTCCTGAATGCGGGGCTGAGAGGGGAACGCCAAGTTCCCGACCCTTCGAACCTGATCCGGGTAATACCGGCGGAGGGACCAGGAATCAGGATAAGACGGTAAATAATAAAAAACCTTTTAGACCATCCCTCCGCTTAGTTGAAAACACAAAAGCGGAGGGATTTTTTATTTTAAAAATACTCACACTTTAAGAAGGAGGGACTAACATGAAAGGATTGCTTAAGTTAACGGTTTTCTTTTTGCTGACAACAACGGTTTTTGTGTTTTCCGCAGAGCTTGTTATTTACACATCTGATAGTTTTGCGGGTGGAATAGCAAAGGTTGTCATTCCGAAATTCGAGCAGATGTACAAGTGTAAAGTTAGAGTTATTAGTTTTGGTTCTATGGGAGACGTTTTAGCAAGACTTATTGCAGAAAAGAACGCACCTAAGGCTGATGTTGTCATCGGTTTAAATCCTCAACAGCTTCAAAAAGCGATAAAAGAGAACTTGTTGCAAAAGTATCGTGCTACCAATTCGAAAAATCTTGTCTACAAAGGCTTCATTAACGACTACGGAACAGTCTACGACTACGGAGCTTTGGCGATGATTTACAACATCGAAAAGATAAAGAATCCTCCAAAATCTTTCAAAGACCTTTTGAAACCCGAATACAAAGGCAAGTTCGTGCTTATCGACCCAAGAACCTCCAGTACAGGTCTAACATTCCTGATGTGGACCATTGCTGCACTCGGAGAAGACGGTGCAATGGAATTTTGGAAAGAAGTCAAGAAAAATGTATTGACATTTACAAGTGGATGGAGTGCAGCATTCAAAATGCTTGAAACAGGCGAGGCAGACATGATAGTAAGTTATGCAACAGACGGTGCTTACAGTATGTACAAATACGGCACAATCAAGTACATGCCTATAATATTTGAGGAAGGTGCGTACGTGCTCGAGGAATACGCAGCTATCGTAAAGGGCGCAAAGAACTTGGCACTTGCGAGGGCATTCATAGAGTTCATGCTCACCCCGGATTTCCAAAAGGAAGTACCACTGAACCAGTGGATGTTCCCTGTTATCGATGTTCAGCTACCGGAAGTATACAAATACGTACCACCTGTTAACAAAATACTGAGACTTAACCCAACCGTTAACGATAGGTTGGACGAAATACTCAGAAAATGGGAAAAAGCTGTGGTTGGATAACGAAAAACTAAAAAATTATGGCAATTAAAAAGCCTCTGGAGTATGAATCGTCCCAGAGGCTTTAATTTTTGAACACTGAAAAAGTTGAACGAAAATACTAGTAAAATAGTCTAAACTTACAGAACAAGGAAAAACGTTCTTTATTCTGGGGGTGTGTGAGTGACAATAAAAAATGCTGTCGCTATATTACTCTTAGCAATTTTATTAATTTCCATATATACTTTTGGCCAATTTCTAAAAATAGGACTTTTATTAGGTGAACCATACGCGTATTGGCTTTCCATCAAGCTTTCTGGAATAGAATACGACATTTGGCGGGCTATTGGAACCGAGTTGAATATGCAAGTGGAGTTTTACGTGTTACCATTCTCTGTGCTTGACGCTGCGGTACTTCCAAAACTCGGTTTGGATGTAATAGCCGGTGGAATCCATATGACCGATGAAAGAAAAAAAGTCTTCAAATTCACCCAACCTTACATTAATTCAGGACTTGCGATAGTGCTCAGAAAAGACATCAAGTGGGACGGAGATATCGAAAAAATCACTTTTGGGGTAAAGAAAGGCAGCACCGGTGAGAGAATTGTTAGAGATTGGGTCAAATCTGGCAAAAAGATAAAATACTCGACGTTTGTATCAAACGAGGAAATTGTGATTAACCTACTCATTAAAAAAATAGATGGTGCGTTCTTTGATTATATCAACGCTTTGTATCTATCGAAAAAATATGGTTTCCAAGTTCACAAAGATTTGATTTACTCCACTAATATAGGTGCAGTTCTGCTAAACAGCTCTTTAGAGAAAAAACTGAATGATGCAATCTCCAAACTCGTATCAAATGGAACAATACAGCGTATACTTACATCATATGTGGGAAGCTTCTAAAGTATAAAAGAATACAAAAAATGTCCCTGGTGATGCACTGAACCAGGGACATTTTTGGTGTATTTGTTACTTTAATCTACTAGAGTATAAGCCCTCCATCTACACCTATCACTTGACCTGTGATATAGGACGATTCATCTGAAGCAAGGAACAAATACACGTAAGCTACTTCGATCGGTTCTCCGAGGCGTTTAAGTGCTGCTTTTTCTGCCATCATAGTTAAAATCTTTTCTGGAACCTTTTCTGTCATCGGCGTTTTGATAAAGCCTGGTGCGACAGCGTTAACCCTGATTTGTGCGCCCTTTCTGGCAAATTCTTTCGCCCATGTTTTCGTCATACCAATGACACCTGCTTTTGTTGCTGCATAATTTGTCTGACCTATGTTTCCATAAACTCCAACAACAGATGATGTGTTGATTATGCTACCCTTGCCTGCCTCCAACATGTATGGAACAACGGCTTGTGTCATATTGAAAACACCTTTCAGGTTCACATTGATAACCTTGTCCCAATCTTCCTCGGTCATATTTTGAATCAACGCATCACGTGTAATACCTGCGTTGTTTACAAGCACGTCTATCTTTCCAAATTTCTCAACAACATCCTTCACAACCTCAGCTATCCTGTTTCTATCCGTTACATCGAGTTTGTAGAAATGTATATTTGGATTTTCATACGATGTCTCATTTACATCACACGCGATAACTATAGCTCCTTCTTTTGCAAACAACTCAGCTGCTGCTCTTCCAATACCACTCCCTGCTCCCGTAATAATACACACCTTACCATCCAATCTCATAGTATAACCCCCTCATCTCTAAAGTATTACTCAATGTTTTCAACAATTACAGCAGTGCCCATTCCACCACCGATACAAAGTGTAGCTAAACCATACTTCACGTGCCTTTTCTTCATTTCATAGAGCAACGTTACTATAATCCTGTTTCCACTAGCACCGATTGGATGACCAAGTGCTATCGCTCCGCCATTGACGTTCGTACGCTCGAGAATCCAATCTTTTGTAACTCCGAATGCCTTTTCCCATCCTTTTATAACCGCAAGGCTTTGTGCAGCGAATGCTTCGTTAAGTTCAATGAGTTCTATATCCTGGAATGACAAACCTGCTTTTTTAAGCACCTTTTCCGTTGCTGGAACCGGTCCGAAACCCATCCTCATCGGGTCTACACCAGCTTGAGCCCATGCAACAATCCTGCCCAACGGCTTAAGTCCTTTCTTTTCAACATACCTTTCACTTGCAAGAACTATCGCGCTACCACCATCGTTTATTCCACTTGCGTTCCCGGCTGTAATTGTTCCGTTAGGTTTAAATGCTGGTCTTAACTTTGCCAACGATTCAAGTGTTGTATCGAAACGTGGGTATTCGTCCGTATCGAAAATTTTAACTCCCTTCTTGTCTGGAACCTCAACTGGCACGATTTCGTCTTTAAACTTACCCGCTTCAATAGCTGCCTTTGCCTTCATCTGACTGTTGTAAGCAAATTCGTCTTGTTCTTCACGAGATATGTTGAACTCTTCGGCGAGTGTTTCAGCGGTAAGACCCATGTGCACTTTATTGAAGACATCCGTGAGCCCATCAAGTATCATGTGGTCTTGCATTTCTTGACTTCCAAACCTCAGACCGAATCTTGCACGGTAAGAAATCAAGAACGGCGCTTGTGACATATTTTCTATTCCACCTGCAAGCACAACGTCAGCCTCGCCGAGTTCAATGTCACTGGCGCCTATCATGACTGACTTCATCCCACTACCGCATAGCATGTTGACAGTGTAACCTGGCTTCTCAGCAGGAATGCCAGCATAGATGCCAACTTGTCTACCCGGACCCATGCCTTGCCCAGCTGTTAGAATACAACCGACAATAGTTTCGTCGAAATCTTCAACCGGAACTCCAGATTGCACTATCGCTGCCTTTGCTGCAATTGCACCAAGTTGCGGCGCGGGAATATCTCTCAAAGAGCCTCCAAAACTTCCAATAGCCGTCCGCTTTGCACCAAGGATGTAAACCATACAACGACCACCTCCACCTCAAATATGAACATATCGGATAGTAATATATGAATCACCTATCACATTATCCATGTCAATTAGACCATTTTTCACGTTGCTATGTCAAAGGATACGTTCGTGTGATAGGAGCCGAAATCCAACGCATTCTATCGAAAGAAAAGTATTGTTAGCCGTAGTTGATTGTAAAATCTCTTTTTTCAAAAAACTGGTATCCTCACATCGTAAAAATGTAGTATAATTATATGTGCAAACTATCGCAATGTTGAGAATGTCTTCTAGTTCTCGTCTTTTGTTAATACTCAACTACAAAAAAACACAGTTAAAGGAGGGAATGGAATGCGAAACTTGAGTATTTTTCAAAAAATTTTGGTCATAGTGGCTGTGCTTGCCATCGGTATGGTTATTATTGGTATTTATTCAACGTTTTCTTTACGTTCCAGCATTATCAAAAAAACCAAACAAAACCTTCCAGCACTTGCGGAAAACAGTGGAGAAACCTTCTGGAGTTTTATTGAACAACATACCGAACTAATCGAGCTGCTCTCCAAAGATGCAAACGTTATGGGTGTTTACAAGAATGAATACCAAGAAGATGTGTGGATGAAAAAGTTGTTTGACAGCGTTATTAAAAGCTATCCAGACGTCATGAATGTTTACGTGGGATTGAAAGATAAACGCATGTATTTAGTACCCGAACAAGAACTTCCAGAAGGATACGACCCAACCTCAAGACCTTGGTATCAAGCAGCCGTGGCAAAACCTGGTCAGATAATCGTAACTGAGCCATATGCAGACGCATCGACAGGAAAACTTGTTGTAACTGTAGCAAAAACCGTCCAAACCGATGAGGGTATCGTTGGAGTAGTTGCACTCGATTTTGATGTATCAAAGCTTTCCGATACGCTTTTATCAAAGGGTAAGGAATTAGGATACTTGAATGCAATAGTATCTGCTGAAGGTAATATCATAATGCATTCCGATAAGACGTTGGTTGGTAAGAACGTAAAAGATACAGAATTCTTCCAGAAATGGGTCTCCGGTCCGGAAAGTGGGGTGTTCGGATACACATTCAACAACGAAAAAAGAATCACAGGTTACAAGAGACTTCCAAACGGATGGACTTATGCAACGGTTGTTCTCGAAAAAGACTTGATGAAGGAAGCTAACTTACAAACGTTAATTAATATCTCCATAACAATTGTGGCTGTCATATTAGGTGTCATTGTGGCATTATTTATAAGCAGGGCGTTCGTCATTAAGCCAATCAATGATATTGTAGAAAGTGCCGATAAGATAGCGAATGGCGACCTTACAGTTAGAATCAACTATTCATCTAAAGACGAGATTGGAAAACTTGCTGCAGCCCTTGACAAGATGGTTTTGGCACTCAGGGAAATAGCAACGAACATTGAAAGGGATTCTCAAACAGTCAAGCAAGAAGCTTCGAAAGTTGCCGCTGTGTCTGAGGAAGTCAGTGCTACAATTAAGGAGCTCACCGCACAGGTTGACAGCGTCAATTCAAACGTTAACAACGCATCCGCTGCAATAGAAGAAATGACGAGTGGTATAGAAGAGGTTGCGGCAAGCGCTCAAAATGTTGCCAACGCTTCTCAAAAGCTCAGTGAGGAAGCGCAAAAAGTCACGCAACTTGCGAACGAAGGTCAGAAAGCTATTTTCTCAATTGCAGATGTTATCGTCCAGACAAGAGAAAAAGCCGATGTTACGTTCCAGATTGTGGAAAAACTCAGTGAGAGCGCAAAGAACATAGGTGAGATTGTTGATACCATTAACTCTATAGCCGAGCAGACAAACCTACTTGCACTGAACGCTGCAATAGAAGCTGCAAGAGCAGGAGAAGCTGGTAGAGGTTTTGCAGTAGTTGCAGATGAAATCAGGAAACTTGCGGAAGAAAGTAAGCAAGCAACTCAGAATATCGCAGAGATACTCCGAGGTATAGTTGATAACAGTATGAAAGCAAGCGAAGCAACAAACGAAACTGTTGAAATTGTCAACAAAGCATACAGCGAATCAAACTTGGTAAAATCACAATTCGAACAGATTCTCCAAAGCATAGTGCGTATGTCTCAGATGACGGAGAACCTTGCAGCCAGCGCACAAGAACAGAGCGCAGCAGCAGAAGAAATGAGCAGTGCTATGGATAGTGCAAGTAAGTCGATGGTCAGTGTAGTTGAACAGATGAACGAAGTCACAATGGCAATAAAACAACAAGCAGATGCTATGTCAAATATTGCAAGGACAGCCGAGAACCTTGACGATATCGCAGAAAAACTTGTTGAAACAGTGAGAAGATTTAAAATCTAATAAATAAATTCGAAAGGGCTCCCAATAACACCGGGAGCCCTTTAATTTTAGTGATATCGTTGTTCAAACCACCTTATCTACCCTTCTAAAGCCTTCCCCAAGAACGTATCTGGCTTCTGTGACAATAACAAACGCCTCGGGGTCGATATGACGAATCACGTTCAACACTTCGCCAAGTTCTCTGCGCTTCAATGCAACGTAAAGTACATCGATATCTCTACCCGAGTAAGCACCCTGCGCTTTCAATATCGTTGCTCCGCGTTCCATTTTCTCAAGTATGTATTTTTTAATATCATCCACTTTCTTTGAGATAATCATCATCGTTACGGAGAGTTCAAGACCTTTGAGCACAAAATCTATGGTGATACCGTTTATAATTATTGTAAGCAACGCGTACATGGCGATTCTTGCGTTGAACGCAAACCCTGCAAATATACCTATAGCGAAATCAACCATAAGTAGCGTTGTTCCTATCGGTGTGTGGAAATATTTCGAAATTATTTTTGCTATAATATCCGTACCACCTGTCGAGGAGTTGTTTGCAAACGCTATAGCCATACCAACAGACGTCAACACGTTACCGAAAAAGACAGCAAGCATCAAATCTTCGCCGGTATATTTCGGAATGTTTATAATCCTGTCAAACAAATCAACGAAGAAGTTCAAAGCAAATGTTGAATATATCGTTTTAAAACTGAAATCTTTACCAACAAGTAAAAAACCTAACACGAAAAGTACAACATTTACGATGTACATCCAAATACCCACGGGGACGGTGGAAATTAACTTGTGCAGAATCATCGCCATACCACTGGCACCACCAGCTGCGATGTTGTTTGGAATGAAGAATATCACAAGTCCAAGTGCGGTCAACATGACACCTATTGTAGAAAGCACGTACTCCTTAATCTGTTCTTTCAAATCAAAATCTTTCGAAAATTTAATCATATACTTTTCCTCCTTTCTTGCCACATCCTTTATTTTTCCCTTTTTACTTCTACATTTTCCGTGATATGATTATATCAGAACAATCTAAAATTTCAAATTTATCAGGAGGAGAGGCTAAGTTGGTCCTGAAATTAAAAAACATCAGCGTATCCTACGCAAACAAGCATATATTGAAGAATATTTCAACCTCTTTCGAGACTGGAGAAATCGTCATGGTAATCGGGGCAAACGGCTCTGGGAAATCAACTTTGCTGAAAGTTCTCGCTGGACTAATAGATTACGCTGGTGAAATCATTCTTCCTGAAGGGATAAACGACGTATCGGAAATTACAGGATACGTTTTCCAAAATCCAGAGACCCAAATTATTGGTTCAACCGTTTGGGAAGACGTGATATTCGGATTGGAAAACATAGGACTTGACAAAAGAGAAATGGAAATAAGGGCAAACTACGTTTTAAATCTTTTAGAACTCGCAGAGTTGAAAGATGCGGACCCATACTATCTGTCTGGTGGGCAAAAGCAAAGACTTGCAATTGCATCGATATTGGCTCTTCAACCTGAGTTTTTATTGCTCGATGAGGTTACTGCGATGCTCGATAAAAATGGAAAACGCGAGGTTGTCGATGCTGTTGTGAAATTGAAAGAGGCTGGTAAAGGTATAATTATCGCGACACATGAACTAAATCTTTTCAGTCCCTACTCAGATCGGTGTATTTACATAGATAATGGAGCTGTTGTTTTCGATGGTAATCCAAGCGATGGTGTAAAGCTTTACCGTGAAAAGGTGCACAGAGAGTTTACTTCAAAAGCTGTATAATGTATAACTCACAACTCAAAAATGGAGGTGTTCGAGATGGAAGTGTTGAAATTCGAAAAAGGTCCAAAGGCAGTAGGACCGTATTCGTCTGCTGTAAAAGTTGGGAATCTCATCTTCTTCTCTGGAATTTTGCCGATTAACCCTGAGACCGGTGAACTTGTGAACGATAGTGTTGAAAACGCAACGGAACAGATATTGAAAAACCTGAATACCATGCTCTCTGAAATTGGTTTATCTTTGAAAAATGTTGTGAAAACAACCATCTTCACTGTGAAATTGGAAGAGTTTTCAAAAATCAACGAAGTCTACCAAAAATATTTTGAAAGCTTCACCAAAGACTTCCCGGCAAGGAGTACCGTCGGAGTTTCAAGCCTGCCAAAAGGTGCGTTAGTGGAGATGGAGTTTGTTGTTGAAGCATAGCAAATTTTTCATTTTTTCATTCTTTGTTTGTTTTCCTTCCCTGAATGTTTTTGAAGAGTTCTATCCTATTTTTAATGATTTCGTCCACTTCAACATTTGAAAATGGATTCATAAGTTTATACGCATATTTTAAAGCTTCGATAGGGTCACCACTTTTTTCGGTGGCCCTCTTTATTTTTTCCTCGAAGCTTTTCATATTAGAAATATCAACAATCAACAACAATAAAACCATAATCAGTGTAATAATGCTTATAGTCACAGGATAGTTCTTAATAGAAGGGAGCGCAAACCCCAGGAAAACACTTCCTGTCAATGCGAGCATTAAATAAGTTTTGCTTCTAAGCATAGTTCTGTTGAATAGATAACTCTTTAAATCATGAATCACATCTTTTCCAACAGGGGTATAGAAATAGCGAGAAGGGATTAAAACTATCGTCATTAACACAACTAAATATGGGTTTCTAACAAAACCTCCAACGCCCAAGAGTGCTAACAAAAGTATCACTTTCGATAGCAAAGCGTTGCTCACTTTGATGTTCAAAATAAGACCTGCGAAAAACGCAGTGAATCCGATTAACTCCAAAAGAACGCTAAATCTTTCCATGAATCTACCTCCCTGTTTCAAGCCGTGTTCTATTTACTGGGCATCTGAGATAAATATGACCGTGCTGCGTGGTTGTGCAATGTAGTATCCATCTATCTTTTCAGGCACGTCAAGAAAGTCTCCTGGATATTCTTGAGCAGTATCAACAACTCTATACCAGGATTGTCCGTAAAGTGGTGGCAAGACAAATTTCAAAGGTTCAACCCACTGGTTCAGAATAACATAGATATCGTTATCTATCCTCACACCTTTCACAGGGTCAAATCCTGAAATCATGAACGCTATTGAATGTGAATGATAAGATGTATCTGGTTCGAATGGGTTGACACCATGCCAGGTTATGTCAGTCACAAGGTTTCCAAACTTGTCGTATCTTTGATAGAAGCATTCCCTTTTCAATGCGTTATGTGATTTTCTAAAGTGTATAATCTTCTTCACAAATTCGAACAAATCTCTGTGTTTTTCCTTCAGTGTCCAATCCACCCATGTGGTTTCGTCATCTATACAGTAAGCGTTGTTGTTACCCTTCTGCGTCCGGAACATCTCGTCACCCATCAATATCATGGGAGTGCCATGTGAAACCATAAGGATAGCAAAGAAATTCTTTATCTGTTGCTTTCTTATCTTAATTATATTCTCATCGTCGGTATCGCCTTCAACACCGTAGTTGTAGCTAAAGTTCTCATCGGCACCATCTTTGTTATTCTCGCCGTTTGCTTCGTTGTGTTTTTGATTGTAGGAAACCAAATCACGCATAGTAAAACCATCGTGGCAGGTTATAAAATTGATGCTGGCATGTGGTTGTCTATTTGCGTATAAATCCGGGCTTCCCGCAATACGGAGCATGAGTTCCTGGATAGTCCCATTATCACCACGCACAAAACGTCTTACACAATCGCGGTACTTACCGTTCCACTCCGCCCAACCTTCCGGGAATTGTCCAAGGTAATAACCGCCCGCTGCATCCCAACCTTCAGCTATGAGCTTCAGTTTTCCAACTATCGGGTCTTCTGCGATATCTTTAAGTAATGAAAAATCTCCAATCCACCGTCCATCTGGCGTTCGGCCAAGTATGGATGCAAGGTCGAATCTGAACCCATCCACGTGCATCTCCGTCGCCCAGTAGCGAAGACTGTCTATTATCATCTCTTTGACTACAGGATGATTGCAATTTAGCGTGTTACCACAACCTGAGTAGTTCAAATAATACCTTTTGTTCTTTGGGTCAAGCATGTAGTATATTTCGTTATCGATGCCTCTAAAACAAATCGTGGGACCTCTTTCTCCACCTTCGCCAGTATGGTTGTAAACTACGTCAAGAATAACCTCGAACCCGTTCTTGTGCATCAACTTTACAAAGTCTTTGAAGAGAAAAACCTGTTCCCCGAGTTTCAAACCAACTGAGTAGTTTCCGGTAACAGCAAAAAAGTTCAGAGGATTGTAGCCCCAGACATCTTTTAAGCGTTCACCCGTCAGCGGATTTATGTTTGGATTGGAATTAAGGTTGAACTCAAAAATGGGCATCAGTTCTATCGTTGTTACCCCGAGTTCTTTCAAGTGGTCCAACTTTTCGATTATCCCCAAAAACGTACCTGGGAATTTTACGTTCGAAGTAGGGCTTATAGTAAAAAGCCTTACATGCATCTCGTAAATGATGGTTTCGTTCCACGGTATATGGAGTTGTCTGTCATCTTCCCAGTCGTATTTAGAATCGTCTATAACTATGGACCTTATCATACTCTTAGCCGAGTCCAGTGTTGAGAACGAAAGGTCGCCCATTGGTGAGTTTCTGTCGTAACCGTAAACCGCGTCATCGTTCCAATCAAAAAACGTTGTAATAGCCTTTGCATAAGGGTCTATCAACAATTTATTGACATTAAATCGCTTCCCGTTGATAGGGTCATAAGGACCATCTATCCTCCAGCCGTAGTACTGTCCATGTCCAACACCATAAACATAGATATGCCATATGTCCCCGGTTTTGTTCTTCACAGGGTCCAGTTCAAAAACGTGCGATGGTTTATCATCGTAGTAATTTTGGTAAAGTTCTAAAATAACCCTCGTTGCGTGGCGTGAGAATATTGCAAAATTCACACCTGTTTCATCTGGAGTTGCACCAAGTCTTGGATAACCGCGTTTGGTCTTCAAAACAACCTCAGGTCCAGGGTTTTTATACTGAAGTGGATAATCCGCCATACTTACCACCACCGGTTAGCATTTAAAACGCAACTTTTGGGATATCCAAAACCTTTCTGAAAATCTTCTCTATCTCAGCTTTGTAGTACGTATCCATCTTGAGAACAGCCAATATTGAAAGCGCTTCCGTTACTAGTTTTGTCACATCTTTAATTGTCTCATTTAAAGCACCAGATTTGAGCATATACAATTTTATCATTTCGATATCACTTTCAGACTTATCCTTTTTGTTTATCAGACCTAAGAATTTTTCTTTCTCATCTTCCGCAAGTTTGTCCATCGTTCTCTTAACAAGGATGGTTGCTTTCCCTTCGAGGATGTCGTTAGCGCTTTTCGTATCACCACCGAACGTGCCAAGTATATCATCCCTATACTGGAACGCAATACCTACCTTTTCACCTATTTGTTGAAGTTTTCGAGTCTCTTCTGTTTCCTGTCCACTTGCCAAATAATAACCAAAGAGCATAGGATAGACGAAGGTATAGTAAGCGGTTTTGTAGAGACTAATGTGGGTCGGAATATCATCTCTTAGAGCACTCTCAGTCACATTTCCTGTGAAAAGGATGTCGAGCAATTGACCGTACCCAGTTCTCACGTAACAGTCAGCGAAGAGTTTTAAAAGCTTTTGGAACGGTTCTTTTTCGATACCAAAACCAACTAAATCTGAGAGCTTTCCAAAATAGTAAAAACTTGCTATATCACCAACGACGATTGCAAGGTCTTTCCCTATTTTTTCACTACCAGTTAGTTGTTCATAAATCTTGTGGAGTGTAGGTTCACCTCGTCTAAGTGAAGACTCATCGATAACATCATCATGCACAAGCAAAAACGCGTGCATTATCTCCAATATCCCGGCCAACATGTAGGCACTTTTATCATTATCATTATCCGAAGAACTGGCGTATCCATAATATGTCAACAACAACAGAAGAGGTCTAATTCGCTTGCCTGGCCTCAAGGTAAACTTAGCAAACTCCTGAGAGTATACCTTCAACGTATCAGGTGTGTTTTCAATCAGTTCTTTCAGTAGTAGTTGGATTGTCTCATTTACTCTCTCTGTTAACGACTGGATATCGAACCTTTTAACAGTTCTCTCTTCTCCCATACGGACTCATTCGCTCCCTGATTTAGAATAGAAACGTTAACCATATTAGTGATTATACCACAACAGAAAACAATAGTCTAAATCGATTGTTTATGATATAATTAAAATGCGAGTAAAAAATTCTAAGCTTTGAGCGAACTCGGAAAGAATCAAATTATTTAATGCTATATGTTAAACAAATCCCCAAAGAATATCGCAAAACTTTTGGTGGTGACAGCAATGACTCTCGAGGAAATTAGAGATAAATTAGCTAAACACTTGGAAAACGGAAAATCGTATGGTTTGGTTGTTCCAAACAAAGCATACGCAAAAGCGTTGCTAAAAGGTTTAATAGATGGCTTCGACATACAAGACTTAATGATAATCGAGCCTGACACAAACATTGGAATTGACGAGGTTAGAACCGTCATCGAGTTTCTTGAGTTTGCCCCAAAAGGAGAAATAAAAAAGGTTATTCTCTACGATGCTGATAAAATGACACAAGAAGCTGCAAACGCGTTTCTAAAAACTCTTGAGGAGCCTCCGTCATATGTAATATTGATTCTCGTTACCTCAAGATGGTTTTCACTTTTGCCGACGATAAGAAGCAGATTACAAAAGCTACAAGTACAATTACCTATCGAACCAGGATTGGACGAATTTGAGAGATATCTGGTGTATTGGAATTACGATTTCCTTGAACCAATTAAGGAAAAGGCCTATTCAATCCTTTCCGAAGAAGAATTACTCGAAGCTATAGACGAAATTGATGAAATCGCTCAAGAGCTCGATGTCATCATATCTTTAAAACATATCCTTGAACAATACTTAAACAAAGACCTGGCAACTTATGTGAAATTTATTTCACAGTTATCCAAGAAGAATAACATAAAGTTTCTAAGAATTGTTGCAAAGGTTATTTCTTGGTTGATTTACAAAAATAGTTCACTTTCTCCAAATCTGAAGATAAAATATCTGCGCATATGTGATGAGATTCTTAGGTCTAAGATTGCGAACTTCAACTACCAACTAACGTATTATACACTACTACTTGGATTAAGAGGTGATAATCTGTGAGTTTAGAGGCTACCGTTTATGGTGTTGAACTGATGCCACTGGGGAAAATTGTTTATTACTTAGATAATGGTGAAACATTTAACTATGGTGATTACGCAATCATCCTAAGCGAATTTGGAACAGATTATGGCAAAGTTTTGTTGGGTCCAAAGAACATAAGCATAGATGATGTCAATTATGAACTCAAAGCCATTATCAGAAAAGCAACAAAAGAAGATTTGGAGATTATTCAAGAAAACGAAGAAATTGCAAAGAAGGCGCGAGAAGTGACCATCGAGCTTGTCAAAAAACACAACCTTCCAATGAAGGTTTTGCAATCTAAATATATATTTGACCGGAGCAAGTTAGTAATTTACTTTAGCTCAAAAACAAGGGTGGACTTTAGAGAACTTGTAAAAGATATTGCAAAAGAGTTCAAAACGCGTATTGAGTTAAGACAAGTCGGTGCGAGAGACGAGATGAAATTCATCAAAGGATTGGGACTTTGCGGTCGAAAGAGCTGTTGTTCCTATTTTTTGAGAGAATTCGATAGCGTGACTCTGAAACATGCAAAACAACAACAGATGATGATAAACACTTCTAAAATTACAGGGCCGTGTGGTAGATTGCTTTGTTGTTTAACGTTTGAGCACGATTTTTATGTTGAAGCAATGAAAAACATTCCCGATGAAGGTTCCACAATTTACTACGATGGAAAAATTGCGAAAGTGATTACAGTAAACGTATTTCTCTCGAGGGTAACACTACAGACCGACGATGGCGAGATGGTCGCACTTCCATTCTCTTACTTCAAGGAGGGAGAAAATGCGGGAAATTGGAAAATTATTGATCATGCTCGGACTAATAACCATTACGATGGGCTTGACGATGTTTCTGATATCGAAGATGAGTGACCTTAACTGGCTTCCTGGAGATATCGTTATCAAAAGAAAGAATTTTGTTTTCATCTTCCCAATAACAACGATGATTATATTGAGTGTGATACTTACAATAGTGCTGAACATCATAAGCAGGTTTTTCAAATGACGAGAAGACGTAAACCAGTCAGGGGATAGGATAGGGAGGGAAAAGGATATGTTCGTTGGTTTGGACCAAGGAACAACAAGCACAAGGGCAATTTTATTTGATGATGATTTTTCCGTCGTTCACGAGGCACGTAGAGAATTTCGTCAGATATACCCGAAAGAAGGGTGGGTCGAACATAATCCGGAAGACATCTGGCAAACCGTTGTTGAGGTTCTCGAAGAATGCCAACGAGTTGCAAATTCAAGGGGGAAGAAAATAGATGTTATCGGTATAACGAATCAAAGAGAAACGGTTGTTGCCTGGGATTCTGAAACTAAAGAAGTGCTACACAACGCCATAGTTTGGCAGTGTCGTAGAACGGCGGAGAGATCAAGTTATCTGAGAAAAGAGTACGGACGTGTGATAAAAGAGAAAACAGGATTAGTTGTAGACCCGTACTTTTCAGCAACTAAAATGGAATGGCTTATTCAAAATGTGCCAGAAGTACAAAAAGCTTATAACAAAGGGACGTTGAGGTTCGGAACAATAGATAGCTTCCTTGCTTGGAAATTGACAGGCAGGCACGTGACAGATTATTCAAACGCATCAAGAACTATGATATTTAATATAAACACTCTCGATTGGGACGACGAACTTTTGGAATTGTTCGGCATCAAGAGGGAATTCTTACCTGAAGTTGTTGATACAGCACAGTTCATAGGTTACACAGACGACGGTATTCCTGTGGCATCTTTAGTTGGTGACCAACAGGCGGCACTCTTTGGTCAAACGGCGTTCCAAAAAGGAGATGTAAAATGCACGCTCGGGACTGGCAGCTTTATTTTAATGAACACAGGAAATGAAAAAATCTATTCAGAACATAACTTGTTAAGCACCGTTGGATGGAAGATTAAGGATGAGCTTGTCTACGCACTCGAAGGTAGTGTGTTCATAACGGGCACGTTGGTAAATTATCTCATCAAAAACCTTGGTTTCGCAAAAGATAGCTTGGAATTAACTGAGCTAGCACTCCAGGTTGGCAACAATGGAGGAATCTACTTCGTTCCAGCACTCACAGGACTTGGCGCTCCTTACTGGGACCCATACGCAAGGGGATTGATAATCGGGCTCACCCCCGGAACTGACAAAAGACATATCATCTACGCTGCATTCGAGGGTATCGCATTTTCCGTCGGACAATTAGTCATGTTGATGGAAAAAGAAAGTAATATAAAGATTAACACTTTGAAAGTAGACGGCGGAGTATCCAAAAACAACCTTATTATGCAAATCCTCGCCGATGTGGTGAACACAGTGGTTGAAAGACCAGTTAACAGGGAAACAACAGCCCTCGGTGCAGCCAGCCTGGCTGCAATTGCTTTAGGCCTAGTTACAAAAGAAAAGCTTCAGGAAATTAGGAAGATAGATAGGATATTTACCCCAAAACAATCTCGTGAGGAGGAATTCAACAAGTGGAAACAAGCAGTCAACCGCGCATTGAATTGGGAATCTTGAATGAAGAGGAACTGAAAAGTGTAGCTAAAAAGCTTGCAAATTGTCTTTCAGACGGCGATATACTGATTCTGTCTGGTGAAATCGGAAGTGGAAAGACCACATTTGTTCGTGGTTTGGTTACAGGACTTGGTTGTAGTGAACACATTGTCACAAGTCCAACATTCACATTGATGAACATTTATTCCTGTATAAAAACGGTCTATCATATAGACGCTTACCGTCTTAACAACTTGGAAGAGGTATTTTACGTGCTTGAAGGGGAAATAGAAGAAAAGGATGGGATATTTGTAATCGAATGGGGAGAACTGGTAAAGGAGTTTTTCTTAGAAGATTTCATAACTATTGTCTTTGAGCATGTTGACGAAACTCACAGAAAAGTAAGTATCACAGCAGATAGCGGAAGACTCGAACTAATAAGGAGGTGCATGCACATTGGATAAGACCGAAAAGAAGAACAACCAAAACAACCAAAAGAGATTCGCAAAGCTAGAAAAAGAGGCAAGAAAGAGTAGGGAAGAAAGAATATCTATTCCAAATATACTGCCTGCAATAGCGATGCGGAGCAACATGGTGATTTTCCCCAACACCGTTGTTCCTTTCTATGTAGGCAGGGAAAAATCCCTTATGGCTCTCGAACACGCAATGGAACACACAAACAACTTGGTCTTTGTGGTGAACCAAAAAGACCCAGCAATTGAAGACCCAAAGGAAAGCGACCTTTACAAAGTAGGGACAATTGTTCGAATTATTCAGGTCGGCAAATTACCCGATAACACTTTTAAAGTGCTCGTTGAGGGAATTGCACGGGCGAAATGGATAAAAAATGTTGGTGAGAAGTTCTTTGAGTTTGAACTTGAAATACTCAGAGCACGCTATGGCAAATCAAAACGTCTAATTGCCTTAATGCGAATGGTCAAAGAAGAACTCCATAAATATGTCCAGTATTCAAGGAAAATACCACCTGAGACGTTAATGCTGTTAGAAGATGTTGATAATGCCGATGTTTTCGCGGATATAGCGGCGTCTTTGTGTCCAGGAAGTATTGAAGAAAAACAAGAACTGCTCGAAACAGTTCATCCTGCGAATCGTCTTGAAAAAATCTTAGACATATTAGCTCGGGAAACGGAATTACTGGAGATAGAACAGCAACTGGACCAAAAGGTCAAGGAAAGAATTGAAAAAAGTCAGAGGGAATACTATCTGAGGGAGAAGTTGCGTGTTATTCGCGACGAGCTCGGCGGAGAAGAGGACGTTGAGATAAAGGAAATAAGAGAAAAGATAGAGAAGGGGAATTACCCAGAACACGTTAAAGAAAAGGCACAGGCGGAACTGCAAAGATTAGAGAAGATGTCTCCGTACGCACCTGAAGCAAGTGTAATAAGGACTTACCTTGACTGGATACTCAATTTACCTTGGTATGAGAAAACAGAAGACACGGTTGATATAGAGTATGCAGAGAAAGTCCTAAATGAAGACCACTACGGTTTGGAGGAACCAAAGCAGAGAATATTAGAATACCTTGCGACAAGAAAACTTTCCGACAAGACCAAGGCACCTATAATCTGCTTCGTCGGTCCTCCGGGGGTTGGTAAAACCTCTCTGGCAAAGTCCATTGCCCGTGCAATGAACAGAAAATTCGGTCGTATGTCACTCGGTGGTTTGAGGGACGAAGCTGAAATACGTGGTCATAGAAGAACATACGTAGGTGCGATGCCTGGTAGAATCATACAACTCATAAGGAAATTGGGAGTTAAAAACCCTGTGATATTACTTGATGAGATAGATAAAATGGGAATAAGTTTCCAGGGTGACCCTGCTTCCGCATTGCTCGAAGTTCTTGACCCTGAGCAAAACAAAGATTTTGTAGACCATTACATAGAATTACCGTTCGATTTGTCTGAAGTGCTTTTTGTTACAACAGCAAACGTATTATACACAATACCACCCGCACTAAGAGACCGTATGGAAGTTATTGAGATTTCAAGCTACACCGATGTTGAAAAGTTCTATATAGCCAAGAACTACATAATACCAAAGATATACGAAGAATTTACGGAGAAAAAGACAAAGATTTTTGTTTTCAAAGACTCAGCGATAAAAAAAATAATCCATGAATACACATTGGAACCTGGTGTTCGTGAACTGGAAAGACAACTGAGAAGCGTTGTGAGAAAGGCAACATTGGAATTCACAAAGACTAACAAAACCGTTGTAATAACTCCCGAAAAAGTAGTTGAATACCTGGGACCAGAGAAGATAAGAGATGAAGACTCTTTAGAAAAACCACTCGTTGGCATCGCAACAGGACTTGCTTGGACTCCTAACGGAGGAACAACACTTTACATAGAGAGCGCTTTGATTCCTGGAAATGGGCAACTGATAATCACCGGTCAGCTCGGTGATGTCATGAAAGAATCCGTCCGAATCGCTTTGAGCTTGGCAAGAAAACTGTGTGGAGAAGATTATTCAGAAAAATTCACAAAATACGATATACATATCCACGTGCCTGAAGGTGCTGTTCCAAAAGATGGACCAAGCGCAGGTGTCACTATTACAACGGCTTTAGTTTCAGTGGTAAAAGACATACCTGTTAGAAACGACGTAGCAATGACTGGAGAAATTACGCTAAGAGGACGAGTGTTACCTGTTGGAGGTATAAAGGAGAAGGTTTTAGCAGCCTACAGGAAAGGTATTAAAACAGTCATATTACCTAAGAAAAACAAAGTAGATCTGGAAAAGATACCCGAGGAAGTTAAGAAAAACATGAACTTCATCTTCGTTGAAACAATCGACGAAGTGCTGGAGGTGGCTTTGTGTGAAACAAGCACAAACAAGCAAACCAGTGAAACCAATAGAAGTAAGAAGCGTAGAACTCGCAAAAGTAATAGCGAAACCAAATGACAAATTCCCGGAGCCTCTCCGTGGGGAATTCGCATTTGTGGGGCGTTCGAACGTTGGAAAATCCAGTCTTCTGAACGCAATTATCGGGAAAAGGGTTGCGTTTGTCAGTAAAAATCCTGGAAAAACAAGAACGATTAACTACTATCTGATAAATAGCAAGTTCTACCTTGTCGACCTTCCGGGTTACGGATACGCACGCGCTTCCAAAAAAGACAGGGAAGAGTGGCGAAAAGTCATCGAAAGATATTTCTCTGAACGGTCTTGGAATATGAAAGCACTCTTTGCACTGATAGATTCCAGACACGAACTCATGGACTCTGATGCTCAATTACTCGAGTGGTTGGAAGTGCTAGGAATTTCACCTGTTGTTGTGCTGACCAAGATTGACAAGCTAAGTTCTTCTGAACTAAACAAGCAACTCAAGTATTTTGAGCAGGTGTTATCAGGTTACAAAATCCGGCAAATCATCCCATGTTCCTCTGTCAAAAAGGAAGGTCTGGATAAGATATGGAATGTTATAATTGAAGAATTATCAAAAGAATAAAGCATAAAAACTACGAAACCAGGAGGTCATAGCGTAGATGATTCGCAAAGAAATAGAAAATCTTTTGAGAAGTTTTTTGATGGAAAGTGGATATGAATACGACTTCGTTGTCGAGGTACCAGAAGAACATTTCGGAGACTTTTCCACGAATATCGCTTTAGTCGGTGCAAAACACTTCAAAAAGCCACCAAGAGAGGTGGCAAAATATTTTGTAGAAAAGCTCTCTGGACATCCCATGTTTGAAGAGATAACGATAGCAGGACCTGGGTTCATCAACTTCAAGGTTTCTAAAACTTTTTATAGAAATTTCCTCGAAAATTTCCTTAGAAACCCTTCAGGCATATGGAAGTTCAAAAACAAGGGTAAAATCCTTCTTGAATACGGTAGTGCAAACCCAACAGGTCCGTTAACGGTTGGACACGGTCGTCAGGTCATCATCGGAGATGTGCTTGGTAACGTTCTGAAATACATTGGCTACGACGTAACAAAGGAAATGTATTTAAACGATGCCGGCAGACAAATAAAACTGCTTGCCAAATCTGTCTGGGCAAGGTATAACCAACTTCTTGGCTACGACGAACCCATACCCGAAGATGGATACCGTGGAGAATACGTAATAGATATCGCGAAACTTGTATTAAAAGACCACAACGACAAGTTCTTCCGCATTTGGAACGAAGAGGTAGAAGAAATCTTTAAAGGATACGCACTTCGTGAGATAAAAAAGATGTTTGATACCACACTAGAGAAACTCGACGCAAAGTTCGACAGCGTCGTAAGTGAAAAAAGTTTGATAGATGATGGAACCGTTCAGAAAGTGCTTGACATACTGAAAAGCAAAGACTTGGTATACGAACACGAGGGCGCTATTTGGTTTAAAGTATCTCAGTTCGAAAACGATAATGATAAGGTCCTTATCAAAAGCGACGGAAGTTACACATACTATTTGACAGATATTGCATACCACTATAACAAATTCAAACGAGGCTATGATATTGCAATCGATATCTTCGGAAGTGACCACCACGGACATTTGCCAAGGATGTACGCAGCGATTAAGGCGCTCGATATCCCAGAAGATTTCCTTATCTTCGTTTTGCACCAGTTCGTAACACTCAAACGCGGAAACGAAATAGTGAAGATGAGTACGCGTGCCGGCGAATTCGTTACATTGGACGAACTGATAGACGAAGTTGGAAAGGATGCTACAAGATATTTCTTTGCAATGGTTGATGTGAACACACATCTGAACTTTGATCTTGAATTAGCTAAAGCCCAAACAACGGATAACCCAGTTTATTACGTTCAATACGCTCACGCAAGAATTTCAAGCCTTTTCGAAAACGCACAGGCAAAAGGATTAAAATTTGAGCTACTTAACAATATCGAACTTCTTGAAAACGAAGCTGAGTTGAAAATCATAAAGCTTATTTCTACATTTGACGATGTCTTGGAACGCGTAAGGGACAAGCTCTCTCCACATTACCTAACTGACTATCTCGAAAATCTCGCTGCAGCGTTCCATAAATACTATGCTGACTACAAGATAGTAGACCCAGAAAACCCGGGACTTTCTAATGCACGTCTCAATCTTGCTCTTGGTGTTAAGATTATCATTTCAGAAGGTTTGAAATTGCTTGGTGTGAGTGCCCCTGAAAAGATGTAATGTTGAAAAACCCAAACCCCATTGAGAAGGTGACAGTCGATGGAGATTCAACAACTTCTTTCAAAATACATGCTCGAGATATCAAAGGTAGATGACGAAAACAAACTTTACAACGCTTTGGTTGGCATTTTAAAGCGTATCCTCGATTTTCAAGTTTTAAACGTGTTGAGAAATAAAGAGCTCATATACTCAGAACCTGGAGGCGTAACTATCGCCGAAGAATACTATGTCGATTACCTCCAGTGGATAGAAGAAAGGCTCCATCCAACCTTTCTTCCTTTTGAGGATATTTACGTTGGACTCATTCCTATTTTCAAAGGGAGTAATGTACTATCACTTATAGTAATTCTAACAACTAACGAACCCACTGCTGAGGTTATAGACTATCTACAACTGATCGCCTATCTTTCAGGCATCACGCTTGAAAACCTGAGGCTATTTAAGATTGTTGACGATTCTCGCCAGTACTATGAAACCATAATAAACGTTTCAAACGATGGCATTATTGTCTTTAAAGACCACGAGGTTGAGTTCAAAAACATAAAAGCAGAGCAAATACTCAACGAGCACAACAGATTATTGGATGAGATTTTGAAGAATATAGAAAACGGGACGGAGTTTTTTGAGTTCGAGGAAGCGAACTCTTTCTTTAGTGTATCGCTCAAAGAAATTAAACTTTTCGGTGAAGATAGGATACTTGTAAATGTTAGAAATATCACCACCGAGAAAGAGATTCAGAAGTTAAAAGAAGTAGATAAAATAAAGACGAACTTCATTGCAAACATCTCTCACGAATTAAGAACTCCACTCGCTGCGATAAAGGCGTACGTTGAAACGATACTGAGTATGCCTATGAGTTACGAAGAAATACAAGAATTTCTCAATATAGTTCACGAGCAATCCTTAAGGCTTGAACAGCTATTAAACGATTTGCTCGACTTCTCTCAGCTGGAATCTGGAACCATGCGCATAGTAGTAGAACCCTCCGATATTTGCGACATCATTGAACATGCAGTAAGCACTGTTCAGGTATTTGCCGAAGAAAAGAAAGTGAAGATTGAGAGTGAATGCTTACCAACTACAATTGAATGTGACCATCGGAGAATTGAGCAGGTGATTGTAAATCTTTTAAGCAACGCAATAAAATTTTCTGACCCGCAGAAAGACAGCAAATACGCCAGAATCACAGTAACAGATGAAGGAGAGAAAATTAGGATAGCCGTTGAAGACAACGGTATAGGCATCCCAGAGGATAAACTTGACAAGATATTTGACAAGTTCTATCGCGTAGATAACGAACTGACTTATGCAATACCAGGTACAGGACTTGGCTTGGCAATAGTAAAAGAAATTGTGGAAATGCACGGTGGAGAAATCCAAGTCAAGTCAGAAGTTGGTCAAGGAAGCATATTTGAAGTCATTCTCCCAAAAACAAAAATGTCTAAAGAGTGACAATTTACTTGCTCAAAAATAATCAAATGGAGCGAGTGCGAATGATAAAAGAACTGCTCGGAACAATCTCTGAAATACCAACTCCCGACATTGTCGTTCAAGAAATTATTTCAACCGCATCAAATCCGAATGCGAGTGCAAAAGACCTGGAAAAGGTCATTTCAATGGATGTTGGACTTTCATCGAAGATACTCCGACTTGTCAATTCAGCATACTATGGTCTGCCAAGAAAAATTACAAAACTGAGCGAAGCTATAGTCATAGTTGGTTTCAAAACTGTGCGTAATCTTGCGCTCAGTGTTTTTACGTATTCTGCGTTACATTCAAAACATACATTTATTGACCATGACAAACTATGGTCGCACTTTATGACAACCGCAATTTTCGCAGAACATATTGCAAAAAATATCGGATTTATGAACCGAGAAGAAGTTTTTCTTGCAGGAATAATGCACGATGTTGGAAAAATAGCAATAGACTTGCTTTTCCCAACGTACATGTATGAACTTGCAAAATTTAGCGAGGAAAAACAAACACCTATGTTTTTAATCGAATACAAATGTCAAGTTGAAGACCATATGGAATTAGGTGGCGAACTTTTAAAACTGTGGAAATTCCCTGATGAATACATTTCTGTTGCCCTGTACCACGAAAAACCGTCGCTTAACCCTGATTTACCATATGTAGAAATGACTTGTATCGTCCATTTAGCAAATGTTTTTTCAAATATCTTTCTACCCGGTTATTCTTTATCTTACGGTCCACCCTATCTAGATCCTTTGGTTTTCAGTGTTCTTGGGATTAAGCCCAGTGACTTGAAAATAATGTTCCACGAGCTCGAAAGAGTGTTTGAAAAATCAAAAGATATGATTTATGGAGGTGTTAAAGATGAAGAAGGAGTACAAACTTAAAATGCTCGAATCCGAATTAAGAAAAGTTTTAGCTGAAGCATTAATGGAGATGAAGGACCCTTACATAGATACGGTAAGGTCACTCATCACATTTTCAAGGGTGGAAGTTTCAAAGGATAAAAGATACGCCGACATCTTTGTTAGTGTTCTTGGTGACGAAAACAAAAGAAAAGAGGTCGTTGAATATTTGGAATCAAAAAAGGGGTATTTTAGGACTTACGTTGCAAAGAATATAAGAATGTACGTCGCACCCGAACTTAGGTTTAAGGAAGACAAAGGTATTGAGGCTACCGTAAGAATAGCTCAGTTATTGGATTCAATTAAAGAAAAAGAAAAAAGTGACGATAATAAATAAGGATAGGTCTAATCCGACTTTTCATGGAGGGGTAGCCATGGACGGAGTGAAAGGTATTGGAATCAAAAGCGGTGTCGTTGAACCAGAATTACTCAACAAAAGTCATGTAGCACAAAACGAACAAGGTGGTCCCGTTGAAAACGTTGTAAGAGAACAGACTCCGGTAAACGGTGAACTGAAAAATATTTTGGGCAAACAGAAAGATGAAGAACTGGAAATATTTAAGGAAAACTTCGAGAAGCTAAAGAAAATATTTAGAGGTGAGGCAGAGTTTCGTATTGATAAAGATACAAACATGGTAGTTATTAAGATTAAGGACCCGGAAACAGGGGAGGTTATCAGGCAGATACCTCCAGAGCTAGCAATTAAACTTGCAAAGAACATTCAAGAATTGCTGGGGGTATTAATGGACGAAAGGGTGTGATGCTATGGACCTCTCAAGTATAGCTAACAACATCAATTACCGGTACCAACAATCATCAAGAATGCAGATTGGTGGTGCTGTAAGTGGTCTTGATACACAGAGTATCATAGAAAAGCTTTTGGAAATCGAGTCTCTACCCCTCCAGAGACTCAACGATAAGTATACGCAATACACAAACCTTCAGAAAGCTTATAAAAAAGTCTCGGAAAAGATAAGAGAGTTCTATGATTACATAACCAATTTTTCACTTCAGGCAACTCTAATCCCAAAGACGGCAAGTTCTTCAGCTACCAACGTGCTTACAGCAAGTGCTGCGCCATCAGCACTTGATGGTACTTACAACATCGATGTACTAACCCTTGCAACGAACAGTATCTTCAAAAGTGGCAAACTTGGAAGAGAAATTCAGGCAACTGATACGTATGCGAGTATAGATACACGCTACACTCCCGTAGATAATTCAACAGTGAAAATTAAAATTGGCTCGCAAGAACAGCAAATCACTATATCCCATAGTGACACAATAAACGATATTATATCAAAACTACAGCAAGCGTTTACAGATTTAGGAGTATCTGCCAATATAACGTTCCAAGATGGGAAACTGAAAATTGAATCAAGCAAAGCATTCCAAATCTCAAATGTCTCAGGTAATTTCACGTTTGTCTTCAGGCTAAATGATGCGAGTTTAAAACAATCAGGCACGACCTTTACACTTGAAAGCTCAGGAGATATCGGTGTTTACTCAACATTCAAAACACTATCGAGTCTCGGTATCAGTTCGGATACTACAATAAAAATAAACGAAAAAGAAATTGCTCTTAAAACTTCTGACACGTTACAAAGTATGATTCAAAAGATCAACAACACTGTCAGTGATGTGTACGCAAAGTACGATGACAAATCAGGTCAAGTTGTGCTTACAAGTAAAACGACAGGAGATAACATCATATCGGTTGAGGGTGATAACACTGTACTGACTTCTTTAAAACTTGATGATGTTAACTCCACTTTTGTACTTGGGCAATTGGCTCAAGTTAGGGTAACATTCAACGGTGTTACTGAAGAGCTGTCATCTAAATCTAATACCTTGACTTATAACGGTCTGACTTTAAATCTTTCAGCTTTAGGTAGTGCCATCGTTACAGTTGGAACAGATAGGGATAAAATCGTTGAACGTGTAAAAGATTTTGTTAACAAATGGAATGAGATTACTGATTTTCTTTACACAAAACTAACTGAAGATAAAGTTAGAGGTAAGTCAGAAGACCAAATGAGCGAGGATGAGAAGCTCCAAGGCTTGTTGAAAAATGATGCTTTCTTAAGACGTATTTTTGATAAATTTCGAAGTTTCCTGACAACGAACGTGAATGGAAAAACTCTAGGAGATTTAGGTATTTCTTCTGGCAATACAGGTAGAGGTTTCCAAAACACTATGAGAGGTAAGATTACATTAGACGAAAACCGACTAAGAAAATTCATAGATGACAACGGTCCTAATGCAGTGTGGGAATTTTTTGGAAACACTGAATCCTACAAGGGTTTGGCTATACAACTCAAAGAATACAGCTGGGATTTGACAAAGTTCAACGGGGAAATCGACACTGTTGCTGGTGTAAATGGAAGACTTGAGAGAGAAAAGCGCATTCTTTCGAAACGCATGGTAACAATGATGGAGTATCTCCAAAAGAAAGAACAACAACTCTGGGCAAAGTATTCGGCTCTCGAAAGTGCCTTGGCAAAATTGCAAGCTCAAGGTGCATTCATGGCTCAAGCGTTTGTGCAAAGGAAATAGTTTATCTCTTCTCTTTAAAATACTTGCAACATGCTGTTAGGAAGCACTCCTCACATTTAGGTGAAATTGGACGGCAAATCTGCTTTCCGAATTCAACCATAGAACCATTGACTGGACCCCAAAGGTTGGGGTCCAGTATTTTTTTCAATTCTTCTTCCGTTTGTTCCGGTGTTTTTGTATTCACCCAACCTAATCTATTCGATATCCTGTGAACGTGTGTATCCACTGCAAGTGCTTGCTGGCCAAAGCTCACATGCAAAACAATATTTGCTGTTTTTCGACCTACGCCAGGTAGTGAAAGAAGTTCTTCCAGATTATCTGGAACCCTCCCGCCGTACTTTTCCAAGATTATCTTCGAGACTGCAATTATCCTTTCCGCTTTCTCCTTGTAAAGCCCGGATGGTCTAATCAGGTCGTACAATTCCTCTGGCTTTGCCTGAGCTAACTGCTCGACATTTTCATACACACTGAAAAGATTCTTTGCAGATACTTCTGTATTCTCATCGCGACTTCTTTGACTGAGAATTGTGGTGATAAGTACTTTGAAAGGGTCTTTTTCATCGTGTTCCCGTGGGAACTTCTTTATTATCATTTCAGCAAGTTTGTTAATGTTACTGCAATTTAACTCAGATTTGTTCCGAATCTTTTGGCTCGAATTTTTCATACTCCTTAATTAACCTCCTTGCGTATTCCTCATCGTTCTTCATTTGCTCTATCAACTGTGTTATCGTATCGAATTTAATCTCAGGTCTTAGATATTCAAGGAACTCTACTCGTATCTCTTTTCCATACAAATTGTCTGAGAAGTCGAGTATATAAACTTCGTATTTTATTTTTCTTGAATGTTCTATCGTCGGTCGAAACCCCACATTCATCAGACCATAGTATTGTTTCGGTGTGTAAACCTTAACAAAATACACACCAGTAGCTGGTTCAACCAAGTAAAGATCAGGTCTTTTCACGTTTGCAGTTGGGAAACCTAATTTTCTTCCAATCTGCTTATCTTTGTAAACTACACCGTGTATAGAGTAGTTCCTACCTAAAAATCTCTTTACATCTTTCACTTGTCCATTTTTTATCATCTTTCTGATATGGCTACTGCTTACTCTAATCCCATCTACAACAACAGGTGGGATTACCTCCAGCCTTATACCTTTTCGTTCACAAAGCTTTTCAAGTAGGTGCACATCACCGGTTCCACCCTTGCCAAATTTGAAATCGTGACCAACAACAATACCTTTTACCCCTTTGGAAATCCACTCGAAAAATTCATCAGCCGTTAGATCTTTGATTTGTGGTAGCTCGAGTATCTTTACATCTCCATAGACCGAAAGCAAATCCAATCTATCTTCAACGGATGTAATCAACCCCTCAAATTCTCCCAAATAGTAATCCATGGGGTACAAGATAGTGTAAATTTTTGCTTGACCGTTGTTCTCCTCGGAAAGTTGTGAAAGCTTTGAAAGAATCTTTTTGTGACCTTTATGCACACCGTCAAAGACACCGATTGTAATGAAGATACCATCAACGTACTCAAAACTTTTTGAACTTTCTATGTAGGTCATATTTAATCCACCTCTTGCAACTGCTTTTTTCTTACATTAATACCTTGATCTTCTCCACAGTATTTGACCAATCTCCACAAATTTCAAAGGCCTATGTCCTTCTGTACCAAAATCCAGTTTTATAAACAAAATCAAAGCACCTATCCTTAAAGCAAAGGCAATCATGAACATTACATTATATCCCGTAAGCCCAAAGAACCGCCAATCTTTTATTCCATTCAAAGTAACCCCACCCAAGTAGGATGCAATCAATGAAGAAATTCCAGCAACAAATGCGTGCATGGAAATGTATATTTCGCTTGGTTCTTCAACAATCTTCAGAAGCAAAGTAAAATAAGCAAGGTTTATAGCACTCCATGCCATCGCCGCGATAACTGCGTTGATAATAAGTAGATATCTGTAATTACTTGGTGTCATTATTGAATAAAGAAATGGGATAACTAACGCCAAAGTAATTCCGTATCTAATCATATTCTTTTCTCCTACACGCTCAGCAACTTTTCCATAAAACATGTAGAAAAACATCGCAAGTACAGAGTTTATAACGTTCAGTATTCCAAGGAATGAATACGGAACCTTAAGTTGTGATACTTCAAAGTAACTGAAGAACGGACCAGCAAACTGTATTGCGAAGTTCCAAATGAAGACAAATACCACGAAATTTCTGAACTTTCTATTCTTTAGAGTGCGGAGTGGCATCGTTAAACCATATTCTACGACTTTGGTTTCAGGAATATCGTGTAAATAAAGTAGATATGCAGTATAGATAAAGACCGAAGAACAGATAAGGTAAATAATCAAAAGAGCAGTTGCACGCTCAAGATATTGCAGAATCATCGAGTAAGAAACCCATGCAACAAGACCCGCAAATGTAGCTATCGTGTTTCTCATTCCGAAATATTTATTCCTTCTATCCTCGGGAACAATGTCCTTCATCGCAGACGTCCAAAGACTACCAACTAGGCTGTTCAGAATACTAAAGATAATGAAGGGTACCGCTACGATAATCTTGTTCTTTACGCCAGTTACCAGTGAAAATGGGATAATCACAAAGCTTGCTCTCGCGATAAATGCAATCCAAAATATCGCTTTTTTTCTCGAAGGAATAATATTGTAGATTACCGGGGAGAAAAATTGGACTAACTGAGAAGAAGCAGGCAAGACAGCAAGAACCGATACAAGAACCGGGTCAAAATTGAAGTACAGCGCAAGCGTGGAGTAAACAAATCCCTGAGTTGCATTAAACGCAAGGGTGTAGAGTGCGCCTTCTATAACAGATAATTTCATCGTTCTTGTATAGTCCTTCTTTGAACTACTCGGATTGCTTGTCGACATGCAACTAACTACTCCTCCTTTTGTGAAAACACCGAACTACGTTCCCTCATAAAATCCTACCACGCTTTGTTCGTTTTTTGAACTATCCATTTTAAAACATACCCCAGGAAATTAGCACCTGGGGTATGTTTGCTGTTTTTGATTATATGTTAACTGAAATATCACTTCAACCCTGTTCTGGCAATACCTCTGACGAAGTATTTTTGTGCAAAGAGGAATATAATCACAACCGGGAGTATACTGAACGTTGCCGCAGCCATGAGTAAGTTGTAGAGTGTTCCAACTTCCGAACTGAACGATTGCAACCCAACCGTAAGTGTTCTGTACTTCGGACTGTTGGTGACAATTAACACCCACAAGAAAGCATTCCAGCTACCAACAAACTTCAAGAGCGCGCTTGTGATAATCACAGGCTTGCTGAGAGGAACAACTATTTGCCACAAAAATCTCCAATGTGATGAACCATCGATTTTTGCTGCATCGAAAAGCTCCGATGGTATACTCATGAAATGCTGTCGCATTAAGAATATGGAATAGACACTAACGACCCACGGGACTATCAGTGCATAGTATGTATCTATCCATCCAAATTTCGTTATCGTGATAAAGTTTGGAACAAGCAACACTTCACCTGGCACCATCATCGTTGCAAGGAATATACTGAACAGTAAACCTTTTCCTGGGAAGTTCATCCAAGAGAACGCGTACGCTGCCATTGCCGAAATTACAATTTCCAAGATAGTTGTTACTGTTGCAATAAAAACGGTGTTGAAGTAGTACCTTCCAAACGGAGCTGCGTTCCAAGCGCTCACGTAATTTTGGAACACGTTTTTGAATACATCGCCGGGACTGAATTTAACATGAACCGTTTTAATCCCGTCGTCAACGAAATACACTGGGTGCACATCCTCAAGAAGGATTTCTATCGTCTTCCCTTCCTTGACTAACACGTCCTTAACAAAGCTTGGAGCTGATACAACCCGCCATGCATAGACTGTCTGCTCATATATAGCTCTCAAAGATTGTAATTCTAGAGAGTTAAGCGCAACCGCCCTGAAAACTTCTTTAGCATTTGGGATTTCTTCAGCATACGCATCAAGCTTTGATTTTGTAGCCGAATAAGAAAGGTTAAAGCCTACCTTAGATTCTAAAGCATCAATGAAAGTGTCGTAAGAATCGTTTAGCAAAGCTTGTGAATCTAAACCATTTTCTGCGGCAATATTTATCAAGTTGCCTAAAAGAGTCTTAAGAGATGCTAAATCCTGTACACTTATATTGAATTTCCTTACTACTTCATCATCAATCCTCTTAGCAAATTCTTCCACAACATTTTTTAGTGATGTGTTCTTTACAATTTCCACAAGTAAATCTCTATCTTTAAAATCCTGAACGCGGTTTATCAATAAGTTAACACGCTCTTCTTTGCTAAGAGGAACGGCAACTATATCAGTCTCTGCTTGCTCATTTTGGATTTCGGAAAAGTAAGCCTTAACTTTCACATAGAAATCTATGTTTTCTAAGTATTTTCCTACGGTGTTTCTAACGGTGTTATTATAATTCTCACTTACCTCATTAATTCCGGAATACACAAAGTTATATCTGCTCAGAACATCTTTTATTGCATCTATTTCCTCATCACTAAGGACTATTTCCGCTCCTGCCTTATATTTGTTAACCTCCGCCTTAACCAACTCAATGTTCTTAACAACATCCTCTAAGAACTTCTCAAATGTTGATTTTTCGCTCTCATCGGTAATCCTGTCAATCCCAAAAGTAGAAATCATATCTATTGTATCCGCTAACGATTCAAGTGAACCTATCAAACCTTCAACGAAAACATCTCTCCTAAAAAACGGGTTGGCACCTGTTTTATAAAACAAAAAGACGTTTTCGAAAAACTGCTCAGGGTTACTAATATCAGCGTTAAAATCAGTTGGAATAGTTATTTGCGCAAGGAAATTGCTGAATTCTTCTTGAGATGCTCCTTTTGAATACCTCACACCCTTAAATGGAATTGTCAGAGTTCCTCTGTAAAATGGGTCATCGTTAACGTTTAAATTCAGTCCTGTAGTCTTCTTTGCAATGAAAGCTAAAGCTTCTCTCAAACTCAAACCTTTAACGGTCGATACGGTTCCAGTTGAAGGCACAACTTTTACATCTCTGCTTGATGCAAACGACCTCGTAGTCCATTTCGGTGGCCACGAATTAACCTCTGAGGGTAACTTGAACGAAGTCACTATCATCCATGCAAACGGGGCTATCATAACAACTGAGCCAATTACTAAAAGTAGGTAAATTACAAGCTTTTTTAATTCTCTCATATTCTGTTCCCCCTCAACACGTCAGCTAACGTATTCGACGACTTTGTCGCCAACTCTGTATTGGATGAATGTGAAGACAAGAATTACCAAGAATAACAAATATGCTGCTGCACTTGCAATACCCATCCTTTGCTGACGATAGAACAAGTCAAAAACGTAATAAACCATCGTCATACCACTGTTTCCGTAAGGTCCCGGTAAGCCATCGTACAAAGTGAAGACCTCTTGAAAGACCTTGAACGCACCTATGACAGAAACTATCAGCAGGAAAAACGTTGTTGGTGAGAGAAGTGGCCAAGTGATTTTAAAGAACTTTTGCAAACTATTTGCTCCATCAACTTCCGCAGCTTCATAGTAGAACGTGTCGATATTCTGCAAACCAGCCAAGAAAATCATAGCGTTGTATCCAACGTGTCGCCATATGGAGACTATGCTAACTGTCGGTATTGTCCATTTTGCATCTTTCAACCACTTCACAGGTTGTAGCCCCATCGAAACAAGGATATAGTTGAGCAAACCCACGTCATCGTTAAAAATCCATTTCCAGATAAGCGATACTGCAACAACTGAAGTGACAAATGGTATGAAAAACACCGTTCTGAAGAACGCTTTAAACTTTTCTATACTGTTTAAAAGAAGTGCGATGAGCAAAGCCAGACTTAAACCGATAGGAACTGTAAGAATCACATAATAGGTGGTGTTCACTAAAGCTTTAAAGAACAAATTCTTCTCTGACGCGTCTATGAGAAAATCCACAATTCCATAGCTTTGACCATTAAACCCTGCCGTGAATCTAAATTCGAAAAGGACATAGGTAACAAGCCATATGACAAAGCCAAGCCATGCGTGGTCTGAAAGCAACTTAGAACTAACTATCTTACCACGCCAGCCCCAAGTAAGAAGTCCAGCCGAGGCTACAAGAAAAACCAACAATCTACCCATATTAAGATGAGCCATCGAGGTTCCATAAAGAACAAGCAATATTAAATACGCAGCGACGAAAATCACTTTTTTCCAGTCCAGTTTCTTTTTTCCCAACATCTCAACAATAGCAAATATTACCAATAAAAACAGGACAGATAACAAAATATAAAGCACACTATAAATCAAACCTTTGTAAAACGGGAACTTCACAGGGTAGTCGAATTTCAAAATCTCTTTGTAGTTACCAAGTCCATAAAAGTATGGGTTCTTCATATTCCTAAAGTCCCACTTAAAAAAACTCAGGACAAAAGAAAAACCGATGGGCCAGAATGTGAAAATGCTTAGCACAACTAGTGCAGGTAGCAAAAATAGATACGCCAACAGACTCTCCCTAACACGGCTTGGTTTTATATGGGCACGCGCCATCAAACCCCTCCTCTCAAATGTTTTTTTAATTGTTCGATTAGAGAATGTAAGCGGCTGCGTTTTCGTCTTCAATGATCTTTCCAAGTTTCTTGGTAACGTAGTCTTTGTCTATGACTATCTTCTTTTCTACTTCGGGCGCTTCAAACATGATGTCTTCTAAAAGCTTTTCAACTACCGTATAAAGCCTTCTTGCTCCTATGTTCTCCATCTTCTCGTTCAATTTGTAGGCTATCTTTGCAATTTCCCTGATTGCATCTTCTGTGAAATCAAGCTCTACTCCTTCCGTGTAAAGAAGGGCTTTGTATTGTTTTAAGAGAGCGTTTTCAGGCTCTGTGAGTATCCTTACGAAATCTTCTTCCTTCAGTGGTTCCAATTCTACCCTTATCGGGAACCTACCCTGGAGTTCAGGAATCAAATCCGAAGGTTTTGACATATGGAACGCGCCAGCACCTATGAACAGTATGTAATCCGTTCTCACTGGTCCATACCTTGTCGTAACGGTTGTCCCCTCAACAATTGGCAGTAAATCTCTTTGAACCCCTTGCCTTGACACATCAGGTCCGTGCCCTTGTCCAGTTGCCGCTATCTTATCAAGTTCATCGATGAATATAATTCCTCGTTCTTGCGCTAAGGTAAGTGCTTTTTGAACGACCTCGTCCATATCGATAAGTTTTTCAGATTCTATAGGAGTGAGTATCCTCCTTGCTTCTGAAATTTTCATTCTTCTTCTCTTCCTCTGTTTCGGTAGTATATTTCCAAGTATCTGTGAAAAATCAATACCCATGTCTTCCATATCTGGCATGCCTATAAAACCAACACCGGGTTGACTAACTTCGACGTCTATTTCTATTTCCATATCTTCCAATTCACCGTTCCTTAGCTTTTCCCTTAGTTCTGCTCGCTTTCTGCGAATATCGACTTCTTCGTTTTGCTCTTGCTGACCTTGGAATGGCGCTTGGAAACCAAATATATTTGCAAAGGGGATATTTTGTTTTTTACCTGGAACCAAAGCTTCCAATATCCGCTCTTCAACCAAGTCCTTCACCTTTGGCTCAACTTCTTTTATCTTTTCTTGTTTGACCATATTAACAGCTATCTCAACCAAGTCCCTTATCATCGAATCCACGTTCTTACCTACGTAACCAACTTCTGTGAACTTTGTCGCTTCGACTTTTAAAAATGGTGAACCTGATAGTTGTGCTAACCTTCTTGCAATCTCTGTCTTACCAACACCTGTCGGTCCTATGAGCAAGATATTTTTCGGTATTACCTCTTTTCTCCATTCTTCAGGTAGCCTCTGTCTTCTAATTCTGTTTCTTATAGCTATCGCAACCGCTTTTTTTGCCTCGTACTGTCCTATGATGTACTTATCAAGTTCTGCAACAATTTGGCGCGGCGTTAGATTGTCAAAATCTGTCAGGTTTGAAAATTTACTCATTGAAAGCACCTCCAATGATAATGATTAAACATAAATGTCTTGCAATTCAACTTGCAATTCCTCTTCAGGGGTTACATATGCAAGTGACCATTGACCTGAAATCATCTTTTCGAAAACTCGCTCCACATCTTTCTCACTAACCGCCCTTACACGTTCTATGATTTCGTCCACGCTCTTGGCTTGAATGTCATTTGCTAAATATTGAGTGTAAAGAGAGATAAGTGAGGACGTGCTCTCAGTCAAAAGTTCAAGATATCCAAGTAAACGTTTCTTCCCATAGTCAAAAACCTTTTTCGTAAGCTTGAAATTTTTAAAGAGTGAGTAGAGTTCATCAACAAGCTTTCGAGCATTCCCAAAAGAAGTCGCGGCGTATATCAAGAAAACTCCCCATTCTTTGCTCTGCAAATGCGATACGCTGATATCGTAAACAAGAGCTTTTCTCTCCCTGATTTGTTCAAACAAAACAGAACTCATACCACTACCAAGTAGCGTTTTAAGAACCATTGATGCGTAGATATTTTCCTCATCTACTAGTGGTATCCCGTCGTGAGCAAAGAGAAGATGAACCTGCTGCGTTTCTTTGAATTTGTCACAAACAATACCTATTTTGAGCCTAGAACTCTGTTTTGCTGTCTTGAAACCTTCTACTAAGTTCAGCTCTTTAACAACTTTTAAATCCTTTTCGTCAACGTGACCAGCAATGACGAGTTTCACGTTGTAAGGTGAATACATCTCCGCGTGGAACTGCTCCAAGTCTTCCTTTTTAATATTCTTTATCGTTTCTTCCGTTCCAATTATCGATTTGGAATGCGGACCATCGATAAGTTCTTCGAAGAATTTGTTAAACAACCTCTGTTCTGGTACTTCCAAGTCGGAGTAGTATTCTTGAAGAATTATCTTTCTTTCAAGCTCAACGTTTCTCTCTGTGAACTCCGGTTCAAAAACAATTTCTCTTAGTATATTGAACGCCGTTTTAAAAAATGAAGAAGGGACCTTTGCATAATAAACCGTATCCTCTTTGTCAGTCCAGGCATTTAACAACCCACCAACCTGCTCGATGGGAAACTTTATTTCTTTCAATGTTCGTCTCTTTGTCTTACGGAAGACCGTATGTTCAATAAAATGTGAAATTCCGAGTAAATGGTCCGGTTCATAGACCGGACCACTTCCAACAATAAAAGCAATTGTTGCTGATCTGACACCTGGTATTTCGTAATAGTATATATTTTCTCCGAGTTTGACCATATGCTTATTCTTCGACCCTCCTAAGTTGGAACCTTCCGATTTCATCTATGCTGATAACTTCTACTCTCACTCTATCTCCAACTTTGAAGGATGTAGGTTTCACGTTTCCTAATTTAGAGGCGTGGGCCAAACCTATCTTACCAGGTGCGATTTCAACAAAGATACCGTAATTCTCAACCCTTGTTATCTTACCATCATAAACATCACCAACAGAGATGTCACGGAACATATTCTGGATATAATCAATAGCTCCCTGCACCTTTTCTGGATCAACACCGCTGACAGTAACCTTTCCTGTCTCGTCATCTATAGAAATTTCAACATCGAACATCTTTATAATGGACTTAATTATCTTTCCACCAGGTCCTATGAGTTCACCACTCCTGGTTGGGTCGATGTAGAACCATTTAATCCTTGGCGCATAAGGTGAAAGTTCTTTCCGTGGTTCAGAAATCGTCTCGTATAGTTTATCGAGTATAAACATTCTCGCCTCTTTTGCCTGGTAAAGGGCTGCTCTAAGTAATTCCTCACTAACGCCGGAAACTTTACAGTCCATTTGGAATGCCGTTATTCCATCTCTTGTTCCTGCAACCTTAAAGTCCATATCACCCCAGTGGTCTTCAAGCCCTATAATATCTGTTAATATGACTGATTTATCTCCTTCAAGAATCAAACCCATCGCAACACCAGCAACGTGCTTTTTGATCGGAACTCCGGCATCCATTAAGGCAAGAGATGCGGAACATACAGTTGCCATCGACGAAGAACCGTTGGATTCAAGAATTTCCGAAACAACCCTTATAACGTATGGAAACTCGTCTTCCGAAGGAATAACAGCTTTAACAGCCCTTTCCGCAAGGTGCCCGTGACCTATTTCTCTTCTGCTCAATCTTAACGGTTTTACTTCACCTGTGGAGAATGGTGGGAAGTTGTAATGCAGCATAAATCTCTTCGTGCCTTCTTCTATCAAAGTATCGATTATCTGCTCTTCCGCTGGCGAACCGAGTGTCACAATACCAAGGCTCTGCGTCTCGCCCCTTGTAAATAGCGCGGAACCGTGTGTTCTTGGAAGTAACCCAACTTCGCAGCTGATAGGTCTTATATCCTTTGGTCCCCTTCCATCAGCCCTTATACCACGCTCGATTATTATCTTCCTCATGAGCTTTTTGGATAGCTCATCATACTTTTCCTTCAACGGTAACTTATATTCCTCCTGTTCTTCCTCACTTATGTTGTTCTCCTCAAAGAATTTTTGCACAATACTTTCGTAGTATTCATCTGCCAACTCTACACGTTCCTGCTTACCTCGTGCGAAAATTCTCTTTTCTAATTCGTTCATGTCAACATATTCGGCAAATTTTTCAACAAGTTCTACATTATACTTTGGCTCTGGTAAAGGCATTTTCTCAACGTTAAACTCCCTGATAATTTCTTCTTGGAACGCTACAATTTCTTTGATAGCCTCGTGAGCAACCATAAGTGCTTGTAACATCTCATCTTCGGTAACCTCTTTCGCCTCACCTTCGACCATGGTAATGGCATCCTTTGTACCAGCAACAACGATATCTATTTTACTTCTTTCAAGTTGCTCAGCTGTTGGGAAGACAATGAACTGCCCATCCACGTAACCAACCTGGACACCAGCAACAATACCATCGAACGGTATTTTTGAAATATTCAAAGCCAACGACGCAGCAGATATACCAAGCACATCCGTTGGACAGTCCGGGTCTACGGAAAGCACAGTCACAATAACTTGAACCTCGTTCCTCAACGTTTTTGGAAAGAGCGGTCTTATTGGCCTGTCGATAAGTCTTGAGGAAAGTATCCCACTTTCCGAAGGTTTACCTTCACGTTTGATAAAACCACCAGGAATTTTACCGGCAGCATAGAACTTTTCCATATACTCTACCGTTAACGGGACAAAATCGATACCTTCAACTACTTTGTCCGAAACGTTTGCCGTTGCAAGAACAACACTGTCACCAAACCTTGCCCAAATTGAACCTGCGGATTGTTTTGCTACTTTACCGTGCTGGAAGACCCATTCTTTCCCGAATAAGACTTTTCGCCACTCTCGAACTGACATAGCCACACCTCCGGTTTTCTCTATTCATGTTTTTGATTTTTTCTTTTCAATCAGATTATTTTACCACAGATTTTATAATTTTTGAATCATTGAATACAACCAAAAGAAAGAAGTCCCGGAAAACCGGAACTTCTTTCTTTGTTGTTCTAAGTTAACTTTAAAACACCTTATTTTATCATTCCCTGAAATCCCATGAATGCAAGAGAAAGTAAAGAAGCCGTTATCATAGATATTGGAAGGTTAAGGAACGGCCTTGGCACATCGTAGAGTTCAAGCCTTTCCCTGATACCTGAAAAGATGACCAGAGCCAGTAAAAATCCGAGACCTGCACCAAGTGCGTTAAAAATAGCCTCAAAGAACGTGTATTTAGACAAACTATTCACTATCGCTATACCCAAAATGATACAGTTTGTTGTTATCAACGGTAGGTAGATACCCAACGCTTCGTAAAGTGTTGGATTATTCTTTTTCAAGAAAGCCTCAACAAACTGCACAAACGTTGCAATAACAAGTATGAAAACTATGGTCCTTAGAAACTCCAGCTGAAGTTTTACAAGCAACAAATCAAGACCCCAAGAAATGGCGGAAGACATAACCAATACGAATATAACTGCAAGCCCCATTCCAACGGCAGTAGATGTTTTTTTCGAAACACCCAAGAATGGACAAATCCCCAAGAACCTGACGAACACATAATTATTGACAAGCATTGCCGATAGCAAAATCAAGAACAACTTCATTTAGTTTCACCTACCTTTTGCTGAGCCTGTTGAATCTGTTGAGTTTGTTGTGCTTGTTGAGCTTGGGCTTTCTTCTTTGCCTTTTCCTGGCGATTAATTGAAATCGCCGCAAAGAGCGCTGCTAGGAGACCGAGGGTCAGATAAGCGCCTGGTGGAAGAATCATAACGAACATATTGAATGCCTTACCCCAGACCTCGATATCAAAAATCGTCCCGTTACCTAAAAGTTCCCTTATACTACCGAGCAACGTAAGGCTAAGTGTGAAACCAACCCCCATGCCTAATCCATCAAGTAATGAATCAACGACTCCGTGTTTTGAAGCGTACGCCTCCGCCCGTCCCATGATGATACAGTTAACAACTATAAGAGGTATGAAAAGTCCCAAGGTTTTCCACAAATCATACGTGAACGCGTGCATTACCAGATCCACAATGGTAACAAATGTGGCAATTACCGTGATGAAAATTGGAATTCTTATCTTTTCTGGCACAGTCTTTCTAATGGCGGATATAACTATATTTGACATAACAAGCACAGCTGTTGCAGCTAATCCCATTCCAAAACCATTTTTTGCACTCGTTGTTGTCGCAAGTGTTGGACACATTCCAAGAACCTGAACGTACGTTGGGTTCTCCTTTATTATTCCCTTAGTGAATTCCGAAATCTTAGAGGCCATTACATTTCACCCCCGAGATACTTTTCTTTAAGGAACTTGTACATCGCGTTCAAAGAACTCACAACTGCCCTTGGAGTGATGGTTGCACCAGTCATCACATCAGATACCTTCACAACCCCTTCTTGTTTTGCCTCTTCTGGATCAATTCCTTGTTTTCCCGCGTCCTTATCTACCTTTAAGCCGTTGCTAAGACCCGTCTCTGGTATCGGGAAGAACCTCTTCTGCACATTGGGGTCTGCTATTTTTGCACCAAGTCCCGGGGTTTCTTGTGAGTAATCAAGCACTTTAATAGCTTTTAACGACAGTTCACCTGTGGTTTTGTCAAGTTGGAATGCGGCCATCGTTACGACGTTTCCACCGTAACCAACCGCATAACCGGTTAGAAGATAATACTTTGCACTATCTGTTTCAAATTCATACACAGGAGCTATCACTGTTCCTACACTGTCGGTGAACAACACATTACCCATTTCGTTCCTTTTTGAAAGCACGATTTTCTTTATCTCATCAACACTTACAATAGCATTCCCGTTTTCGTCTGTTAGCAAACTTTCCATGGAAGATATGACGTTCGCAAGTTCCGCTTCGGCGATTCTATCTTTCGTAATCGTGTAGACCAGACCAAGAGCAATTCCCGCAATTAATGTGTAAACCATCAACGTGATACTCATCTTCAGCATTTCACGCCTATTTTCTTTCATGCTTTTCGCCTCCCAAAAATCCTTGGCTGCGTGTGTCTGTCAATTATAGGCACTAGAGCGTTCATAAGAAGTATTGACAAAGAAACACCTTCTGGGTAGCCCCCAAAATACCTGATAAGCATCGTTACAACACCGCAACCAAGACCGAATATAGCTTGTCCCTTAAGTGTCATTGGGCTGGTGACCATATCCGTTGCCATGAAAAGTGCGCCAAGCATCAAGCCACCAGATAACACGTGGAGGATTGGTGAACCAAATCTTTCTGGATTTACAGTATAGAATATCGAGGCGATGAGTAACACACTGCCGATATAAGTAGCGGGTATAACTACCTTGATTCTTCCTCTGAAAACCAAATAAAGGAAGCCTATAAACAAAAGAACAGCACTCGTTTCGCCTATACATCCACCAACATTTCCGAAAGCCAAATCAAGATAATTTGTGCTTTCCATAACCTTGCTGAAACCCTGTAATTTCAACATAGCGAGTGGTGTTGCAGTTGTTTGCGCGTCGGTATACCAACCACCGAACGATGCTATTGGCTTATACCATGTCGTCATGAAGGTTGGAAAAGAAACGAGCAAGAACACCCTTGCCGCGAGTGCTGGGTTGAAGATATTCTGACCAAGTCCACCAAACGCGTGCTTCACGATAGCAATAGCAAAGACCACACCTATGAGTAGTACCCACCAGGGTGTTGCCACGCTGACGTTCAAAGCTAGCAACAATCCTGTGACTGCAGCGCTACCATTTGGGACAAAATTCTTATCTTTTCTCAGAACCCTCATTATAAAAAGTTCAATCAATTCAGCACTAATCATACCAAGAGTAGATAGTACTAATGCGTACATACCAAAGAAAAATGTAGCCGCAATGGTAGCGGGTGCTAAAGCAATTAGCACATCTATCATTATCTTCCTTGTCGAATCCTGAGTTCTCAGATGCGGTGCAGATGTTGTTAGTAATTTTACATTCTTCATTTCTTACCACCTCTCAGTGCGCGGTAGACTTTCTTTGCAAGCTTTATCGACTTGACGTGTTCAACGTTAGCTGGACAAATGTAAGTACAAGAACCACACTCGATACAATCAAGCAAACCGATAGCTACCGCCTCATCGTATTTTTTCTTTCTTGCAAGCAAGTCAAGCAAGTAAGGCTGTAGGTTCATTGGACACACATGGACACAGTAAGAACACCTAATACAGTTCGTGCTCTCACGTTTTTGTTCCGGTATAACGGTAATACCATTGTTTCCTTTTAAAAGAGGTGTATCCAAACTTGGAACAGGTATACCCATCATCGGTCCACCCATTAACACTTTTAATTCGTTATAACCTTCGACAAACCCATCTCCAAGCCTTTCAATAATCCACGATATCGGGGTTCCTATTCTAACCCACCAATTACCTTTTTTATTCACACCCTCACCTGTTAGAGTCATCCCACGCTCAATGAGGGGTTTACCATCCACTATTGCCTGTTTTATCGCAACCATCGTACTGACATTTTGAACAACTACACCAACATCCATTGGTAATCCGCCACTTGGCACTTCCCTACCCGTAATTGCTTTTATCAGTTGTTTTTCAGCACCCTGTGGGTATTTTGTCTTCAGTGCGGCAACCTTTACCTTCCCTTTCCATTTCCTCTCAAGATGTTCAATAGCATCCTTCTTGTTATACTCGATGCCTATGTAAACTTCTTTGACACCTAAAATCTTCTTGGTAATCTCAATACCTTCTAACACTTCTTCATCCATCTCGAGCATTACTCTGTGGTCAATAGTAAGGTATGGTTCACACTCCGCCCCGTTTATTATGAGTGTGTCAACAGGTTTTGAAGGGGTTAGTTTCACATGTGTTGGGAACATCGCTCCTCCAAGTCCAACAACACCTGCTTTTTTTATCTGTTCGATAAGTTCTTCTTTTGATGCTGTTGTCCAATCCAGTTTAGATAGTAATTCCCACTCATCCTCTCCCGTTCTTTCGATAGTTACAGCCTCAACCGCCATACCATGGACTGCACTGTTGATTTTAGCTACACTTGTCACAGTCCCTGTGACAGGAGCGTGCACATAAGCGGAGACAGGACCCTGTGGTTCCCCTATGACTTGTCCTGTTTTCACCTGCTGCCCAACTTCCACAACGACCTTTGCTGGTGCACCTGCATGTTGCGCCATGAGCACAACAACTTTTTCTGGCAGTGGTGCAAGTTGAATCTTTTCATGCTCTGTTAACTTCTTTTCGGGTGGATGGACTCCTCCTTTAAACGTCAACAACTTCACTCACCACACCTCCCAGTGAAGAAAATAAAAATTAATATCATAATTCTCTCTTTATGTTTATTTGGAACTCATCGTATGAAATACAACAAAAAAGGAGGGTTAAGCCAAACCCCTTTGCAATGATATTATATACCCTTTTTGCAAGTTTTTAAAAGAGAATTTTTGTCTAATTTGTATGAATTTTCTTAAACCAAATGATAAACGAATCTATCTTCGTATTTAAAAACGATGAAATCTCTTTGGAGCAACTGTTTACGTTTTACCTTTTCTACTTTTGAATGGTCAAAAAACACTCTCAAATTCTTATTTGGTAATATCTTCATACCAGAAACAACATCCATAGGAATGCCTCGGTAATAACCATAGAACTTTAACAGAGCTACGTTGTACTTTGAACTGATTGCTCGAACGGCATTTAATATGGCAGATTTCTCAACATACTGGGCAGGTACATAATCGATGGAAGACAGGACAGGTGGGAACTTTTCTGGCTTTCGGAACTCTACTTTGAATAACTTTCTCGGAGCTTTTAACCCTAACTCACTAATTGCTAAGTTGTTTCCTAAAACTTCTACGTTTTCCACTTTTAAGATATGTGCATCAGAACTTAATGTTTCGATGTCCTCTACGTTCAGTTCATCTATATCAAAACGCAAATTCTGTGGTTCATTGAAAACAATCGCAGAGTTGTTTGAATTTAGAGAATTTAAACCATCCAATGAACATACTTTTAGGTTCTGCGCATTCAAGCAAAACCCCTCAATATTTTGTTCTATGGAATCCTTTATATCTCTAATAGCGAAATTTTCATTCGTTTGGGGGAAGGAATAACCTTGGTACGAAACATAAAAAGAAGAGTGTAAATCATATATACCCGGGGTATCGAATTCAAAACCTTCTACCCTTGTTGGAAAAGTTACTTCGATGCCGTGAAACACCGTTTCTACCGTGATATCGGGACTTTTGTATCTCAAAAACCCGAGTTCCATCTTTAGTGTTTCAATTATTTCTCTTGCGATTCGCATACGTATTTCAGCGCCTTTTCAACTCTATCAAAAGGTTCCAGGATATCTATCTTGGAGGCGTAATCTAAAATCTTCTGAACAACACTATCATCAACCTTGACGTTTTCTGGGAACGTAATCCTTATACTTTTGTTGCTAAAATTAACAACCACTTCGTTGCCTTCCTTTTTCTCAGAAACAGGCTGTGGTAATAACGTTACCATAACCGTGTTCTTATCAAACAACAGGGTTGGGTCTTGAACAAGTATCAGTTCAGGCTTGTTCTCCAAGCGTTGAACCAAACCTTTTCCGATGATTTCCGTGTGAAGGTAGTATTCGAGAGAATTCCCATAGATGATTTCCTGAAGTTTTGTAGGTGTGACAGGTTCGGAGTATTTGAACTCAACTGGTATACCTAAATCGTTTATAACTAGTATTCCTCCGAGATGCTTGCCATCTATATTCATGACACTTAAGTAACCAATCATACTCTCACATCCAACATATGAGCTCCATCCTGTTTGATAATCTCTCTTTCATCTTTTTGTTCTTTTTTATCTCCCCTGAGTTGTCTTCCAACATATTCGCCCTGGCTTCTACCTTCAGTCGCCGTTTTTACATGTTTTTGTTCTGCACCTTGAACATTAGTCGTACTCCGAAGCTGAGTTTGTGCCTTTCTTTCAACACTTTGAGCACTGTGTGCAGCAGCTGCTTGCGCAGCGTATTGTTGTAAGCTGACCATATGTGAACTGTCGTGGCTCACTCTTAAAATAATCGTTTGATTTTGAATCCCACTGATTGGTTCTGCCATGGTCTTCACCTCAAAATATTCATCGATACAACTCTATTCTCGGCTATCTTTATTGCCAGCCTTACGCTTTGATGATTCCATCTCTTCTTCTACGTCGAGCATCTTCCTAAGCTTTGAAAGAATTGCCCCGATGATTTGTGAAACCCTGGATTCGGTCACACCAAGCACAGCAGCAATTTCTTTTAAGGATAAGTCGTGTTCAAATCTCAACGAAAGGATAAGTTTTTCTTTCTCGTCTAATTTATTTATCGACTCAACGAGCTGTTCATAAAGTATAGATTTCCAAGCTTTCTCTTTAACATCTTCACTACTCGGAACTTCATAATAATTTGATAGATCCGAACCTTCATCATCCACACCAAATAGATATTCATCTAAATTCACATACTGTTTCAGCAACAGCTCATTGTAAGTTTGTTCCACTTCTTCAACACTCATCCCCAAGATTTCAGCAAGTTCCTCATACGTAGGCAACCGCTGGTGCTTGGCATAGAATTCCGCAATTTCATTATCCAGCTTCTTTATGTCCTGCCTCACATTTTTGGGTAAATAATCTAACTTTCTCAGATAATCTATCATGGCACCTTTTATGCGTGTGTAAACGTACGTCTTGAACGTAGCTCCGTGACGCGGGTCGTATTTATCTACTGCCTGAAGCAGAGCTACAACCCCTTCTTGTATAAGGTCGTCAATTTCCACGTTATGCGGTAAATTCACCTTCAAGTCCCTAGCCAGACGTGTGACAAGTGGCAAATATTCCTTAACAATAGCATCTTTGTTGAGAATCAAATCTCAACAACCTCCACAGAATCCCCTGTTTTAACTTTTCGAACAAGTAATTTTCCAGTTTCAATGTCGTATTCTATACTCCTTGCCTTGTTCCCTCCGGTGTCTTCCGCTAACAACTTAACTCCAAGCCTTTGCAACACACCCTTAACCGCTTCAACGTTTCTTGCACCTATATCCATTCCTGATTGAAACATCGATGCCCCACCTGCGATTTTTGCTTCCAACCTTGAGCGCGATGCACCCATTTTTACTAGTTCTTCAACCACCAAGCTAACACCCGTATCAGCGAATTTACCAGGTGTATTCGTTGGTCTACCTGCACTGTCTGGAAGCATCACATGGACCATCCCGCCCACTTTAGCAACAGGGTCACGGATACAAACTCCTACACATGACCCAAGACCCAAGGTAACCAAAATTGCAGGGTTTTTTTCAACTGCCCATTCTCCGATTCCGATAATGACTTTTTTCTTCATCTTGTCACATCCCCAACGCCTTTAGAAGTTTCTCAAGAGAATCTACAGAAGGTACTAACAGTAAGTAACCTTGGAGTGCTTCTTCTAATCCTTCTATCTCTATAAGCGTTTCAACAAGAAGTATATTTTCCTCGCCTGCCAGTGCGAGTGGTATCGAAATTTCAGAGATTATAGCACTTATCATGTCAACTATCAATTCAGGTGGTTCCGGATTTATGAAGAGATTGGTGAATCCAGCAAGTGCTGTTATATAGGAACCGCACATAATATTACCAATCTCTTTCATCATCGAAGACGTAAACTCGTCCATCTCCGTTATGTCGGCTATTTCCATTCCGGTAAGCACTCTGGCAAGTGCTTTAACAGTTTTTGGGTCAAAGACCAAAAGTATCTCACCAGTCATGTCTTCTTTGAGTTCCATTTTCACTGAGCAAACCACTTCTTCAGGATTTTCGAAAAGAAAAGGTATCTTCGAAATAGGTATCACCTTTACCTGAGGGACTGAAATTTCTACCTTTTTGTCAAGCATCATAGAGAGTGCTGTAGCTGCGTTGCCAGTGCCTATATTCCCTACTTCTTTAATTGCATCCAACTGAGCTTCGTTAAGTTTTTCTAACATCATCTTTCCTCCTTTCAAGCCTACTTATTATTTGACAGCCTTCATCTTAATTTCTTTCTGGAATATGAACTTCACAAGCGCCTTTTCCAGAGAAGGTGGCACGTCGAGGAACTGGACACCGTACATAAATCCCTCATCCGTCTGCTCGTCTTGTCGGACAATCTTAGATTTCTGTTTGTTCAACGAGAGCTCGTTGTCAAGCTTTAAATCGACATATATTATATCGCCCATCTTCAAATATTTCTTCGTCACCATCAGCATCCCGCCAGCACTAATGTTACGTGTGGTAAACGCGTAAGACTCGGCATCTGCTTCATCCGAGAGATAGAACCGCCCTTCCAGGTAAAGAGGTATCCTAACGAACTTTCTTCTTTCCGTTTTTCGCACGGTTTCAGGGAATGGAACAGGTATAACATAGATATTGTCACGCTTAATAACCCCAAGAGAAACGGTATCAAATTCATAAATCGAAGACCGGTCAAATAAGTTGACCGTCATACGAACGCCTTTGGGTATAGGTATAAATCTACCCTTATAAGAAGGAATCGAAAGAAATAGGATGCGCCTCGCTAAATCTATATCAACAACGTTGCTTTTGTATTCACCTTCGAGTTCTTTTACCATTGTTATCCTTACCAACGCTGGTAGCCCTATTTTTAAAGCCTTTTCAGCGTTGATCAATTCCACGTATGCCATCAGATTACCTCTCCTATACTTTTGTATTTTTCAACAAGCTGCACCCAAAAGGCATCAGGATTTGGAATGTAAATACCGTATCGATAGCATTCTTCTTCTTCAACCGACCACATCACATTCCCTTCGATAGTTTTGTCATTGTTACCTTTGAGTTTAAGTTCGACATTTTCTCTGACTTTTGGCTTGAACTCAGAAATCACCTGACAACCGTTTTCCGAAACATCAATAATCAAAGAATTAAAACCATATATTGAACACGCTTCAAAAGCTGCGTAACGCGGTTTTGAACGCCTTTGTAAAATTCCTGCTTTTTCTAAAGCCACATATTCATATATTCCTTCATCGTGACCTGATAATTTGCCTATAACTGAAAGTACAAAACCTTCTATGGGTATATCCACCCTCAAAACTTCTGGTACCGATGCAAAAGAAAGAAAAGATACCTTTATGCTTTTCCCTTTTAATTCCTTCAACCTTACAAGCAATTCTCCGTCCTTTGAAAAACCTCTGAGCACCGCCCCCGCTAAATTAGCATTCACATATTCTTCCAGCGTCACTTATTATCACCCCTGAAGAACCTCAAAAACTTTTGAATCAACGTATCTTCCTGTATTTTTTTCACTTCACTTCTCAATAAATATGAAGCTATACGCATAATTGAAAACGATGGTTGTATACTTCTGTACTTTAAAGCAAACAGCTGACGGTCATGAATGCTTTTTACCACAAGTGGGTGTTCTTTTATCATAGTAACTGACGAAACCTTGTTCCCAATGAATTTTTCGACGACTTCGGAAAAACGTTCCATGAGACTTTCCGCTTCTTTTGTATTTTGAACCATATTCGCCACAATGTGTATATCCTCACCTTTTATTCCCTTTATGCTAAGTAACTTTACCATCGTATAAGTGTTAACAACAGACGTTGGTTCTGGCGTGGTAAGAACAATAAATTTATCAACCAGAGCTAAAAATGGCATATACGAATTTGAAAATCCCGGTGGCATATCCATAAAGACGATATCGTAATTTTCAAGAAGTTTCAGAAAACTTGTCGCAAAGTCTTTGATAACAAACTCATTCATCGCAAGCAGGTCCGACACATCACCACCCAAGGAGATAAGGTCTACACCATAACTTGTCGGTGTTATCAATTCTTGAACATCGCACTTGTGGTTCACAAAATCTTTTATAGAGTGTTTTGGATAAACTCCAAGTAATATATCGGCGTTAGTAAAACCTACATCCGCGTCGAGTAGCAAGACCTTCTTACCATTTTCAGCAATTACCGCTGCCAAATTCGTTGCGACAAGTGTCTTTCCGACGCCACCTTTTCCACTTATGACAGCTACAATATCGCTACTTTTAAGGTTACTTGCTTGATCTTGCATCTTTCAACACCTCGCGCGCAAGAAGCACAGCTAACTCTCTGCTATTCGCTTCCATTATGTCATCTGGAACACGCTGCCCGTTAGTCACGTATGCGATAGGAACGTTCAAGAACGTGGGCACGTTCACAAAGTGCCCATATGAAGAAGTCTCATCCATTTTCGAAAGTATAACATGCGTAGGAGAGACCATCGAGAACCTACTAGTTATTTCTTTAACGTCTTCAGACCTGTATTGCATGCCTACTATCAAGAAAACCAGGTCAGGGTCAATAACCTCAGTCATTGCTTTTATCTCTGTCATGTGTAGTTCGTTTTTCTGGCTTCTACCTGCTGAATCGATGAGGATAACATCGTAGTCCGATAGCGCCTCGACTTCTAACTTTGCCTCCTTTGGCGTGTAAGCTACTCTGATAGGCACATCCAGAAGCATTGCGTACGTCTTTAACTGGTCAACAGCGGCTATCCTGTAAGTATCAAGTGTGATAATACCTACGCGTTTGTGGTCATTGAGCTTCAATTTCGCGGCCAATTTTGCCAAAGTAGTGGTCTTTCCAACACCCGTTGGTCCAACAAAGAGAACTTTTCCTCTTAAATCAGGCACAGATGTGTTTAAAAAGGGCAGGAACATTTCAGAAAGTATCAGCCTTGTGTTATCGTTACTAAAATCAAGTTCTTGATACTTGACTCTGGCATACTCTATAACCTTTTCTGCAATCTCTTCGTCGATATCTTGCTTTTCTAATGCTTTTCTCAAATCCTGCACCCATTGTGGTTCATTCACCCTTTGTGACGCCACCATCGATTTTAATTCCATCATCATTCTTTTAAGCTCGGTCAAGTCTTCTGCGTATTGCTGCGGCTGTTTTGTTTTTGAAAGTATCTCCTGCAATTTATAAATCTGCCCCTTTTCCTCGGTCTGAGGCACTTTCTTTTCTTCAACGGCTGCTGTTACTTCAAGATAAGTCTTGGCACCTATCCCAAGGAACCCACCTTTTTTTACCTTTCTTGTGCTTAATATAACAGCATCTTTCCCCAGCTCGATTCTTATTTTTTCAAAAGCCTCTTTGATGTCAGTCACCAGATACTTTTTTACAATCATATCCTCACCACACCCTCGATTGAAAGGTTAACATCTTCAGGAACCTCTTCAAATGCTATAACTGTAATGCCTGGTATGAATCTGAGCACCATTCTTGCAAGGTAAGGACGGATAGCCCCTGAGACTACGAGAATTGGTGGATAGCCTTTCCTCATAAGTTGTTCCAGTTCCTGGGAAATCTTCTCTATAATCTCCCTCATAATTTGTGGGTTGACACTTAGATATCTACCTTCATCGCTTTCCGAAATCGATTCGGTAAGAATTCTCTCTAATTCACTATCGAGCGCAACTGCATGAATTTGCTTGTCTTGGCTCATCAGCTTGCTTGCAATCTGCCTCTTCAGTCCCCTTCTTACGTATTCCACTAAACTTTCAACATCCCTAGCCTTTTCAGCGTTGTCAAGAATAAGTTCAAAAATGAATGGCAAATTCCTTATCGACACACCTTCGCGCAGCAACTCTTGTAAAACCTTTTTTACTACCGTGGGCTTCACAACATTAAAGACATCGTCCACCAGTCTATCAAATTTGTTCCTCAAACCATCGACAAGAAGCTGGAATTCTCTATTGCCAAGTAATTCAGGTGCATACTTTCGTAGGATTTCAGTTACGTGCGTGGCGAAGACCGTTGGTGGGTCAACGACCGTGTAACCTTTCTGAATTGCTTCCTCTTTCTTAGACTCATCTATCCAAAACGCTTGCAACCCAAAAGCCGGTTCTTTGACCTCTATACCCGGTATGCGTTCGGTAATGAAACCTGGGTTTATTGCAAGCAACCTGTTTGGAAAGAGCTCATACCTTGCAACTTCTGCACCACGTATATAGATCGCGTATTCGTTTGGCTTTAGTAAGACGCTATCCCTGACCCTTATAGGTGAAAGAACAAGACCTAATTCTTGAGCAAGTTGCCTACGTATCATCGTCAAACGTTCTAGCATATCCCCGCCTTGAGATAAGTCAGCCAACGGCAAAAGCCCGTATCCGATGTTTATTTCAACAGTATCCGCCTGCAATACCTCTGCCACTTCCTCAGGAGTTGAAAGTACAGGACCTGTGGGCACACCACTTGGTGGTCCACCTGCTACGCCTGGAGCACCTGCTACACCCGGTTGCACTTGTGGCTGTACTTCTTCTCTTATCATGATTCCAACGACCAAAAACATGCCACCTATGAGCAAGCTTGTGAACGTTGGAAGCGGGGTAAACAATCCAAGAAGTATAATCACAACGCCTGTGAGTACGATGACTTTCTTCTCACCGGAAAGCTCTTTTATCAGCTCTGCTCCAAGATTATCTTTCGTAGCGCTTCTTGAAACAATAATACCGGTAGCAGTCGATACCATCAGCGCAGGTATCTGCGATACCAGTCCATCTCCAACCGTGTAAAGCAAAAACGTTCTCGCCGCCTCTCCGAACCCTAACCTGTGCATTAACACACCAATTATTATACCACCAATGCTATTAACTAACGTTATAATTATACTCGCTATCGCATCTCCTCGGACAAATTTCGAGGCACCGTCCATCGCACCGTAAAAATCCGCTTCGCGTCTTATTTCTTCTCTGCGTCTTCTCGCTTCTTCTTCCGTTATCAATCCAGCGTTCAAATCCGCATCAACACTCATCTGTTTTCCCGGCATAGCATCGAGCGTGAACCTTGCAGCAACTTCAGCAATCCTCTCAGAACCACGTGTGATAACAATAAACTGAATTATCACAAGTATCAAAAACACAACGATACCAACAACATAATTTCCACCAACGACAAAATTACCGAACGTTTGGATAACCTTTCCCTGAAACTTCGGACCTTCCAGCAAGATAGCCCTTGTTGAAGCGACATTCAAAGCCAACCGGAATATCGTCACAATCAATAGCAATGTTGGAAAAGAAGCAAGCTCAAGTGCATGGGTGATGTACATTGTTGAGAAGAGAATAACTAAAGATATTGATATATTAAGTAATTGGAAAAAATCCAGCAAAAAATCGGGAATCGGTATTATCATCAAAAGCACAATGGCAACAATAAGCAACGCTACTGCAACATCTGCTTTCACCTTATCACCTCTATTAATCGAGAGCTTCCGGCTGTTTCCTTCTAAATTAAAGCTTAAAGCTTAAAACTTTGTTTATCCAAGCCGTATTTTAAATTTTCTAAAAATTTCCAAAAATCCTTTGAACGATTTCAAATTTCCGTGGTCAAATATAATAGAGGACGAGAAAAAGAAATTCGATTTTCGAAAGTATTCTGTAACAAGTTTGTTCTGCAATATTATACTTAAAGTGACTAATAATTTAACACAAACTAATTCAACCTATGGTACACTTTACTCAGAGAACCCCCTATCCCCCTTGAGATACACCCCCCACGGCTTTATGCGGGCGAAAAAGGCCCGCTTTTTTTTTAACCTTTTATTTTCCAACACAGAAGTTAGCAAAGATATTATCCAACAAGTCATCTGTGAAATTCGTTCCAAGAAGTTTATCAAGCTCAGATAGCGCGTTTTGAATATCGATTGAGACGATATCTACCGGATACCCACCACTGAGCGATTTCAAAGCTTTTTTCAAATGCTGATAGACTATTTTCAAATGCTCGAGTTGTCTTCTTGTGGTCACATGGGACAATTGACCATCCTCTATCAAAGGTCTTGCACGTTCGATGATTTTATTCTCCAGAGTTCTCAACCCTTTGCCTGTGGAAGCACTAATATAAACATCATCCCCATCTTTTGAAACTTTCGAGAATTTATTCCCGATATCGGTCTTGTTCCAAACTGCTATAAAGTTGCTATCCTTTATGATATTCAAAATATACTCATCTTCTTTTGTAAATCCTGTAGTTGCATCAAGTAAAAACAGCACAACATCAGCTTGACTCGCTTCCCGTATCGCCCTTTCGATTCCTATCTTTTCAACCACATCTTCCGTTTCCCTTATCCCTGCTGTGTCGGATATAACGAAATGTATACCACGAATCTTGATTTCACCCTTTATAACATCTCTCGTTGTGCCAGGGATATCCGTAACAATCGCCCTATCTTCCACAAGCAACCTGTTCAATAGTGTGCTTTTGCCCACGTTTGGCTTTCCAACAATAGCAAGTGTGACCCCTGTGGTGATATGAATTCCCTTATCCGCATGCGCTAGTTTTTCTGACAAGAACTGAACGGCGTTCTCAATATCACGAACAATCTCTTCTCTAGGGATTTCAATATCGTCCCCGTAGTCTATCGTTACCTCTATCTTCGAAAGTACATCTATCAGCATCTTTCTTATTGCCGATACTTCTCCAGACAACTTACCCTTCAAGTTATCGATAGCCAATTTCAAACTCTCTTCACTCTTTGCTTCTATTATTTGCAAAATTGCTTCCGCTTTGATTAGGTCTATCTTTCCATTCAGAAACGCTCTTCTTGTAAATTCTCCGTTCCTAGCAAGCCTTGCCCCTTTTTTTATGAACTCTTCCAAAATCTTTTGAGTTACAAGTATCCCTCCGTGGCAGTAGACTTCCACCATATCTTCCCCTGTGTAACTTCTAGGCGCCTTGAACCCGACAAAGAGCACCTCATCTATAATATTTCCATCACTATCGTAGAAGTTACCGTATCTAACTTTCCTTTCAGTACCAATATCCTTTCGCACACATTCCTCCAAAATTCGCCAAGAATGAGGTCCAGAAGCTCTTACAATACCGATAGCTCCTACACCCGGCGGTGTTGCGATTGCAACAATCGTATCACGAGTATTACCGTCATTTTCTAGCATCTTGAGCTCTTCCACTCTTTCCATCTCTACCATTTTACACTCTCCTGTCAAAGTATCACAATAGAAAAATCTATTTTCAATTATACCATGAAACATATTTACAAAAAAGGTGGCTCTTTTGAGCCACCTTCTATCTCTCCAAAATACCTCTACTAACTTAACTTAAACCACTGTGAGATATTCTCCATCTTCTTTGCTATCTCTTTCAACTTTTCGGTACTTTCGCTTAATTGTTCAAACACCGCCGTAATTTGCTTGAACTCCTCATTGAATCTTTGCAGTTGTTCTGAAGAGGACATAACTGAATTCGATACGTCATCCATTAGTGATTCTATTTGAGAGAACGTAGTGTTATTTTCTTGTATCTGAACACCTACCTGAGCACTTAGCACACCAATGTTTTGAACTTTTTCAATAACCGTGTAGTAATTCGCTGAGAATTCTTCTTTTGCTTGCTGTAACTTTCTGAACTTCTCACCGGAAGTTTCATAGAGTTGGTCGAGTTCCTTAAGGTCATTTGTGTATGTGTCAACTTCTTTAACAAGGTTCTTGGAGAGATTGTTGATTTCCACGGATAGTTTCATAACCTCATCAGCAACAACAGCAAATCCTCTGCCCGCTTCTCCTGCCCTTGCTGCTTCAATTGATGCGTTCAAAGCTAGCAAGTTTGTTTGCGATGCAACGTTCTGGATTTTCGCAATAGCTTCTTTGATAGATGCGAACTTTTCTATCGTTCTTCTAACGGTTGTGCTAAACCTTTCGAAGACCTCTACGTTCGCATTGACCGACTCGTTCATATCTTCTATCAATGCTACATTTTTCAAAATCTCTGCTTGCGCACTTTCTATATCTTTCAGCAACTCTGAAAGTTGCTGTGAAAGATTTTCGTTGCTTTCCATAGATGTCTCCACCGTTTGCTGGAGCATCATGATTTTTGATTTGACATCCTCAACCTCAGCTATGTACCTCCCAACGAACTCGCTGAACCTTGAAACTGAATTCTCCATAGTGTCCTTTATCATCGTTACTTGCTCGATTTCACTTGCCAATTCCTTGGAGCTTTCCTTCATATCCTTAGCGTAATCACGCAGGTTTTCGGAAAGTTGTTTCAAAGACGTTATAACTCTTTCAAACTCACCAAACGTCTTTACATCGAAAGACACAAGCTCACCGTTTGAGAATCGCTCAATAATCTCAGAAGACCTTACAATCTCTTTGGAAATGTTGTTGAGCATAGGGATTGAAACAACGAGTGCAACCACAAGAATGACCATTCCAACAATCAGGTTTATCACAACTAACCTTGCTAAGTTCAAATCAACACTAACCTTCACTTCTGGCATTTTAATCTCCGGCAACTGGAACTTTTCCGGCTGTGGTATCTCAATTTGGGCGTCCACAGTTTCTTTTTTGATAGCAACCTCGAGCTTGCCCAAAGACTCACCGGCTACATTTAAATCGCTCTTAACTGCGAGGTATTCTTCATCTCCTACTTTGAACATGTATTTCTCTTCTGCAGGTTCAGTAACATTCAGTATTCTTTCTCCAGTTTCGTCCACTTTTGTTGTCGCATAAGCTTTTCCATCGATGTATATTGTCAATTCAGCGTTTGTAAGCCTTTTGATATCGTCAAGGAAATTATCTGCAAGTCTTCCTGCTGCTATAATAAAACCTGAGATTGTATTTCCCAGCTGTGGATGCATGACAGGGTTAATCACGATAAAGTATATTCCCTTACCGCCTTTAAATACGAACGATTCCGAATAAGCCGAAGCAGAGCCCAGAATTTTTTTAATTCTTTCAGTGAGTTCATTTGCAAATTCAAGGTCCTTATAAGTCGTTGCATCCACACCCGGTGCAAGTGAATAGGCGTATTCAACGAGGTATTTCGCCCCGAGGTTTACAAATGGCCTTATCTTCAGCCTTGGTTCGGAAGATTCTATCGTCCAAAGCGAAATGTAATCAAACAACGGACGTTCCACATAGTTGAGTAATAGGCTTCTTTTTTCAGCTAACCCTAAATTCTTTTCAGCTGCCGCATTCACCACATCTTTGGAAGCAGCAGCTACCTTGGAAAGGTTTTCTATCGTACTCACTTTGTCCTTTATAAGGTTTTCAACTACGTTCTTTATAGAGTTTGCCTCTTTTTCAAGCGCCCCAAGGTATACTTCTTCAAATGCTTTCTGAACGCTTTCCTTCTGCTTCTCAACAGCGGAAACCAGCTTTTCGTTGTATGCACTGATGTGTTCTTCCAGCTGTTTTGAGAAAGTCTCAAAGAAATCTTTGAAAATGACCTTTGGGTCACCCAATTGCTGTTTAACCTCGTTCTCAATTCGTGCACTCTCTCTTGATAGATTTATTACGGTGAAGAGAACAGAGATTGTTAGTGGAACCGATACCAGTAATATCGCCAACAAAAGAAGTCTAGTTCGAATAGACATACTTTTCACTAGCATTATCGCCGCAGTTTAAAGGTTATATTCTTTCCAACACTTTTATCATAATCTTTGCAATCAGTTGTCCTGTTCTGTGTGCAACTTCAAGGACTTCTTCTGCTGTGAGCGGTTTCAAATCATCCGGGACAGCTCTGTCAGTTATCGCCGAGATAGCGAGCACTTTTGTTCCCCTGTGAGCTGCCGCGATGACTTCTGGAACCGTAGACATACCAACTGCATCTGCCCCCATCCATCTGAGCATTCTCAATTCAGCAGGGGTTTCGAAATTTGGACCTGCAACGGCAACATAAACACCTTCGTAAACTGGGATGTTGAGTTCTTCAGCAACCTTTTTCGCAATTGCCCTGAGTTCTTTGTCGTAAGCATTAGACATATCTGGGAATCTCGGACCCCATTCTTCTACGTTTGGTCCGATAAGTGGATTGTCACCCATCATATTGATATGGTCACTGATAATCATTGGTCTTCCTACTTCAAAATCAGGGTTAAGCCCACCTGCTGCATTCGTTAAGAACAAGTATTTAACACCAAGTTCTTGCATAACCCTTACACCGAACGTGACATCTCTCATGTGATAACCTTCGTAGTAGTGGAACCTTCCGTTCATAAGTGCAACGTATTTTCCTGAAATCTTTCCAAAAATCAATTCGCCTTTGTGACCTGGAGCTGTCGAAACAGGAAATTCTGGTATTTCCTTGTAAGGTATCCTTATGGGGTTTTCGACAATTTCAGCAATTCCATGGAGACCAGAACCTAACACAATACAAACTTCTGGAGTTTCTGTAATCTTTGATTTGATAAAATCTGCAGCCTTTTTCACTCTTTCAACGTATATCTTGATATCTTCTACCATCCCAGTACACCTCCACACTCTGAAGTTTTGAATATGTCAAAACAACATTCATACCGATTATATTATATACCGCACATATTTTCTAAGCAAAACACTTATGAAAATCGTTCCAACAAGCAAGAGCGTAGAAATCGCATTAATTACCGGAGAAATGCCGAATCTCACCATAGAGAATATCTGCAATGGCAATGTTGTAGAACTTGGCCCTGCTACGAAGAATGTGATGACAAAATCGTCTATTGAAAGAGTAAACGCCATGAAGAACGCGGCAACAATCCCAGGGAGCGCTATTGGTATAATCACTTTCCAAAGTGCGATAGGCCTTGTGGCACCCAAGTCGTATGCCGCTTCGATTATAGACTTATCGAAGTCTTGGAGCCTTGTGAGGATAATCATCATCGTGTAAGGAATAGAGAACGTCACATGCGCTATGAATATCGTAAGCAAACTGAGCCTAAGGTGTATCGTTGTGAAAAAGATTAGCAAAGATACACCGATAATGATGTCTGGGATGATAAAGGGAATATACGTCGTTGTCCACATGAGTTTTTTGAATTTTTTAGCCCCCATATACATAGCAACCGCACCGAACGTCCCCAAAATAACACCTACGAAGCTTGAACCGATACCAACGATAATGGAGTTCATAAACGTTCGCCAGATGTGGGCAGATGATGTGAAAAGCTTTTCGTACCATTTCAAACTGAAACCTGTCCATACAGGAGATTTCGAAGAATTGAACGAAAAGAGTACAACGATAAATATGGGGATGTAGAAAAAGAGTAGCACAATCAGAATCATTGTAAATGCAAATTTACCTGGCTTCACGTTTCTCACCACCAAACATAAAGACAATCACTGCAATTATCGTAATCGCAAGCAAAACGGAGGATATAGCCGCTGCGGCGGGCCAATTCCTTGCCGTAGTTAGAAGCCTTGCAATTTCGTTACCAATCAACCTTGAGTTCTTTCCACCTACCAATTCCGGTACCGCGTAAGTACCTATCGCAGGTATAAAAACAAACACAAAAGCCGAGATTATCCCTTGCCTTATGTTCGGTAGCAAAACCTTGAAAAACACCTGCCTTTTTGTGCAACCCAAATCCATTGCCGCTTCAAAGATGTTCTTCTCAAGCCTTTCAATTGAAGAATATAGTGGCAAGATAGCAAACGGTAGATACGTATAAACAAGCACAAGAACAACGGCAAAGTTGTTGTAGATAAACTGAACATAAGACTCTGTGAATCCCATTTTTATCAAAAACTGGTTAACAAGTCCGTTATTTCCAAGGATAAATATCCATGCGTAAATCCTTATCAATGAGTTTGTCCAAAATGGCACTATTACCAAGAGCAGAAGGATATTTTTCCACTTACTGAAAGCAATGTAGTAAGCCACAGGAATAGCGATGATTATTGAAACAACAGAAGAAACAAGAGAAATGAAAATAGTCCTAAGAAATACCACAACATAGTTTGGGTTGAGGATATCTTTGTAACCCTGCAGGGAGAATTTGAAAACCACTCCACCTTGGTAATCCCTTTCAAAGAAACTGTATGCAAGAATCACAATCACGGGGATTAAGAAAAACACAACGAGCCAAAGTAAATAAACAAGCCCGTAACTTTCGTATCCTTTGCTTACTGGTTTTATATGGTCTTTTTTACTCACCCTTTGTCAACCTCCACAATGAAGCTGTCATCAGGGTTCCAGTAGAGGAATACTTCATCTTTCCACTGTATGATACGCTCATCGAGTAGGTAGCTCGCATGTTGTTTGTAGACCCTGAGGATATACCCTCCGTCCGTTCTCACAAAATACTTTGTTTGATAACCCATATATATCGTTTCATCCACAACACCATGCAAGATGTTTGTAAAAGAATTCTCCGGTAGCTGGGGTTTGGAGTGAGTTATCCTAATCTTCTCTGGTCTCAGGGTCACCAAAACATCATCGTCAACCTCGACAGGCTTGTCACGGTAACAAACTATTTCACCCAACGTTGGAAATTCTACAAGCACGTAGGTCTCTGAAATTAGCTTTTTCACCGTTCCCTTCATCAAATTGCTCTCACCAATAAACGTTGCAACAAAAGCATTAGCTGGACTTTCGTAAATTTCGTATGGAGTGCCGTATTGAACAACTTCTCCGTTGTTCATAACCGCCACGTGGTCCGAAACGCTTATAGCTTCTGCTTGGTCATGCGTGACATATATGAACGTAATACCCACTTTGTCATGTAAGTTATCCAGTTCTATCAACAGTTCTTGCCTTAGCTTTGCATCAAGTGCACTCACCGGCTCATCAAGTAAAAGCACTTTCGGTTCGTTCGCCAGTGCCCTTGCAAGTGATACCCTCTGCTTTTGCCCACCGGATAATTGCGCAGGTTTTTTCTTCGCATGTTCTTCAAGTCGGGTGAGTGAAAGTAACCATTGAACCTTTTCTCTTATTTCACCTTCAGAAAGCTTCTTGAGTCTCAAAGGAAAGGCAATATTTTCGTAAACATTTAAGTGAGGAAAAAGCGCGTAGTTTTGGAAAATCGTGTTAACCGGTCTTTTGTTCGGAGGGAGATGCAGGATACTCTTACCATCGAGAAGTACATCACCATCATCAACATCTTCAAGCCCTGCGATGATGCGCAAAAGTGTGGTCTTCCCACAACCAGAAGGTCCCAGAAGCGAGAAGAATTCATTCTCTTTGATTTCGAGATTTATATTTTTTAGCACATGGAAATCGCCAAAGTATTTATCCACATTGACAATACTCACGTTACTTCCGGGCAACTTCTCATCACTCCCATAACTAGATTTTTATTTACAAGCCAAACAAGTAAAGCAACACCAAGAAAAATATTATTATCAGCACAAGCGAAAAAATGATAAACCCATACGACCATGTAAATGCTGCGAATATGTGGAAGATCAAACTGAGAGCAAAAAAGATATTTGCGTATCTTAACTTCAGCGGTAAAACCTTTACCGCAATGTATGCCAGAAATAAAAACCCAAGGATAATTAAAACAAGCTTCATCGATTATCCCCCTTTTTTAAAATTTAAGAAAGAACCGAAAAATCCTCACTTGTCACATTCAAAAACTTTACCCTAAAGTTCCCATCCTTAGCAATCAAGCAACTCAAAGATGCGTTATCTAAACTGAAATTCAGATGTGCCGGAGGCATCAAACCTAACACCTTGGCAATCAACATCCTGAGCGCTATCGCATGCGAAACAATTATAACATCTTCGTTCGGATAGTGAGCAATTATTTCCTTTAAAAATTCATGCATTCTTTCTTGAACGCTTCCCAGCGATTCTGCACCTTCCACGTTAGAAAACAAATTCGTTCTCCATTCATTGAACGCGTCATGATGGTCTGAAAGCACCTGCTCAAAGTTCTTCCCATTCCAAAGCCTGATTTCACATTCACGCAACCTAAAATCTGTTACTATATCCCATTTATAACCTATTTCTTGCGCTATTATCCTTGCTGTCTCAAATGCACGTCTCATAGGACTCGAGAAAATCTTTGATATTTCTTTCCCTTTTAAAAACCACGCGATTGCTTTTGCTTGCATGCGTCCCTTTTCAGAAAGTTCTGTATCCACAACACCTTGCCACAATTGACGCTCGTTCCATTCTGTGCTGCCATGTCGAACAAGATAGATGCACGCCATCTTCGTCCCATGCCCCTTTCAAAAAAATTCTAAACCTATGAATGTTTGTGTTTAGATATATTTGTAAAATACTCAACGAACGCTTGCTTCAAATTGTTAACATCCGTAATCTTCATAACTTTATTTCTGAATTCCCTTGCATGTGGCATATCTTTGGTATAGCCTGCTACAAATTTTCTGAACTCTATTACCCCATGTTTACCGTATTCCCCGGTCAGCAAATCTATGTGTTGTAAGACAACCCTGAGCTTATCATCTATCGACGGGGGATTTTGATTTTCTGAAAATATCCACGGATTGCCGATTGCACCTCTTGCGACAATTACACCATCCGCACCTGACAACTCCATTGCCTGCTTTATATCCTCCTTCGAATATATATCCCCGCTTATGTAAAGCGGAACAGCTCCGGGATTGTAGATATCCCACTTTGCTTTCCCGGAGTACATCTGCTTTGCCGTTCTACCATGCACGAAAATAATATCGACACCCTCACTCACAAGTGCATCGTAGATTTTCTCAAACTCATTCTTTTCCCAACCTATCCTGGTTTTTACACTGAGCTTATTGACAACTCTTCTCATCTCACGGACAATCTTTTTCAACAAATCAATATCCTTGAGCAACGCACTACCAGCACCTCTTTTCACAACCTTTGCCACTGGACAACCCGCGTTCAAATCAACCCAAAGACCTCTCTCTTCAACTAAGGCTGCCGCTTGTGCTAATTCAAACGGGTCCGAACCAAAAAGCTGTACACCGACTAAATTTTTCTCATCTGTTCTTGGAAAATATTTTTCATTTACGGCGATATTCAAAAGCACACTCTTTGCACTTATCATTTCAGTAAATGCAAATTTTGCGCCCTGCTCAAAACATATCTTTCTAAACGGATAATCCGTAACTCCTGCCATGGGAGCCAATCCAACGGTTCCTGGAAGAAAATTGTTCTTAGTTCCCATCTACCATCTTTCCCCTTCTTCAACATACTTGTAAGTCCCTATAACTTCATCCTCTATCTCTTTTGGTACCAAACCCGTTATCGTCTTTCCTTCCCGGACAAACCTTCTAATCTCCGAAGAGGAAACCTCAACAATCGGGAAGTTCAATTCCAGCACCCTATTGTAGAGTTTCCCAAGCACCTCACGTCCACGTTTGTAAAGGCTCCCATCACGTGTTCTTGGATAAACCGCAAGTGTTGATTTATTGAGCAACTCGTCGTATCTATACCATCTTTCGATATTTCCGAGCGCATCTTCTCCAACAAGAAGTATCACTTTCTTGTAGTATTTTAGAAAATACTCAACGTTGTGGATTGCATAGTTTACACCTTCTATATGCCTTTCCATGTCGGTGATGAATATTGCTTTATTAGTGTCTGAGAAAACTTTGTATGTTTTCACTGCCCAATCGAAACGCTTTTCAAATGGGACTGCCAGCTTTTTGTGAGGTGGCACATTTGTTGGGACAATGTAAAAATCCGCATCGAAATAATTCAGTGCGTAATTCAAAATCACAACGTGCCCAACGTGTGGTGGATTGAACGAACTACCAAAGACAACTGCAGTATCATTCTTTGTAAGTGAATTCAACTCCTTCAATCCATACAGTATCTCCATCCTTCGCACCAGCCTTCCTCAATTTTTCATCAAGGCCGTTCTTTTCAAGGATTTCAAGAATATCCTCAAGCATGTATTTTGCTTCCTTCTTGTATTTCTCTAAATACGTCGAGATGTACTCACTATGCACCTCGAATTCACCTTTATCGTTCTTAGTTATAGTTATATCGACCTTCTCAGGCAACAGAATCTTCACAGGCTCTGGCTTTACAAACTCGATTTTGTCAATATCAATCTTCTCCGCGAGCAACTTTCTACTTTCCTTTATACGCTCCCAGATAGCGTATTTCAATGCATCGAGGTTGTAACCTGTCACCGCAGATATGGGCAAGACATCTTTTCCTGTTTCTTTTTTGAACCTTTCGATGTTAGCCTGCAATTCTTCTTGTGTAAGTAAATCCACCTTATTCCCGACAACAATTTCTTCTTTGCTTGCAAGCTCTGGGCTGAAGAATTCCAGTTCCGCGCGTATGTCGTAATAATCCTGGACAGGGTCTCTTCCTTCACTACCAGCGATATCTACAACGTGCACAATCAAATTACAACGCTCCACATGCCTTAGAAAAACATTTCCAAGCCCTTTCCCTTGACTTGCCCCTTTGATAAGTCCCGGGATATCGGCTATCACAAACGAATTTTCTGGCTTTTCAACGACAACGACTCCGAGGTTCGGAACAAGCGTTGTGAAGTGATAATTTGCTATCTTTGGTTTGGAATTACTGATACGCGAGATTATCGAGCTCTTACCAACATTTGGATAACCAACCAACCCCGCATCCGCAAGTAATTTTAATTCCAACAGTATGTGTCTCTCCTCGCCTGGTGCCCCCTTTTCAGCAAGCTTTGGTGCTTGGTTTGTCGAGGATTTAAAATGTGTGTTGCCTCTTCCACCCCTTCCACCACGTGCAACGCAGCAATATTTGCCAGGCTCATCAAGGTCTGCGATAATCTCGCCTGTATCATAGTCACGCACGATAGTGCCGACAGGGACCCTTAAAATCAGGTCCTTCCCGTTTCTACCGTGCATCTTTTTTCTTCGACCGTTCTCTCCATTTTCTGCAGAGTATCTCCTTTTTTCGGTTAGCGGATAGAGTGTGGAGATAGTTGGGTCCGCAACTAAAAAGACATACCCACCATCTCCACCATCACCGCCATCTGGCCCACCGAACGGGACATACTTTTCTCGTCTAAAGGTAGCAGCTCCATTACCACCATTACCAGCTTTCACATAAAAATCAACAACATCAACAAATCCAACCTTTTCCATACTTTTAACACCTCTTCCTTCTGGTCACGTAAAATTTTTGCTTCTTCGAGAATATTATACACTCAAACTACAAAAAAATAAGGACTCCCCATGGAGTCCACCCTTGAGTCTTGCCTTTTTTACTTTTGGAGCCAGCGGAGGGACTCGAACCCTCAACCTGCGCATTACGAATGCGTCGCTCTACCGGTTGAGCTACGCTGGCTCGCATAGCTTGTTTATAATTAAAAAATCTGGTGGCGGCGGAGGGACTCGAACCCTCGACACGATGATTATGAATCATCTGCTCTAGCCACTGAGCTACGCCGCCACACATATTCTCAAACAGCGGTATGATTTTACCATACACTTTATTACGTGTCAAGAATCTTTCACACCTGCAAGTTTAACACTCCAATTAAATAGGTGTTGCCCATTTTTCCTTAACCAACTTTTGTGCAACTTGTAATCTGGGCAAAACGTTGCAACATACTCCCAAAAGTACCTGCTGTGGTTTGGATGGACAATATGCGCAAGTTCATGGATTAACACATAGTCTATCACTTCAGAAGGTGCCATTATCAACCTCCAATTCAACGAAATTGTCCCTTTTGAAGAACAACTCCCCCAGCGTGATTTCACATCCTTAACTTGCACCTTCTTGTATCTCACACCAAGCTTTTGTGCAAGTTCCTTCAGCCTTTTCGGTAAGTACTCTTCAGCCTTTTTAATCAACCACCGCTGAGCAAGTGTATTTACATTATCAGCGTACCTTGGGTTCAAAATAAAGTGGTCCGCGTCAAACTTGAAAGGCACAAGAACAGAACTATCAAGGACGATTTTTCTTGGCACGCCTAAGTAGAGTAAAGTATCGCTACCGTTAGAAACGAACTGCTCACTGAACCTTTGAACCGATGATTTAATCTTTCTCAGATTATCTCTCACAAACTGGAGCGCTTCTTTTTCGCTAATTCTCCAGGGAAACGTCAAAACCACACGCCCATCTCCGTCAATCCGTAGAGAGACCTTCTTCAAATACCGCTTGCTCTTCTCGATTCTGAACTCAAAGCCATCAATTGTATAAACGCCAACCTTAGAATCTTGCTTTTTCAACCTCTTTCCTCCCAAAAATCTCAGCACTATCAATTCCGTTCAATTCTGGCTAAAGCTCACCGTCCATACAAAAAAGTCCTTTCCATTAAAAGTAAAAATGTATATATACGAGTAGTCGTAACTTACGCTTGTTAGATTAAGTTTAAACATAGCTTCCTGCATAGCCTTCGACAAGTATCTTGTCACAAAACTTGCAGATGACACGAACTTTACTTCAGGTTTACTGCTCCTATTTTTCAGAACATTCGTTAGGTATATCACAAAATCATCGTACTTTTCTATCAAATTCCCATACAACGAATTAAACAAATTGAGCGAACGGCTATTTCCAGCGACTATCTCCTCGTAGAGTTTCTCTGCATAGCTCTTTGTTGAAACTGCAACCGGGATTTTTGTTGTAGGATAGTGAGAGTAGCGTGCTTGGTTTTTCCCAAAAAGAAAATACACATTAGTGCCCGTACTATCGTTCCAAGTAGTGTCTACGTAATACCAACCATCTTCAACTTTTACTACATTCCAAGCATGTGGTTGCAATTTATCAGCCGATGCTTCAGCAGGTTTTGCTTGCCCACTGACAAGGTAAACACTAAGCCCTGCTGCTTTCGCAAGTTTGTAGAACAAAAGCGCATATCCTTGACAAACTCCTGTTCTATTCTTCAAGGTCTCATAGACGCTCTTGTGCGAGTAGGACCCATCATACGTGATATATGCCTTTATCCATTCGTTGATTGCCAAAACCTTCTCTAAATCACTTTTCGCGTTGCCAACAATAACAGGTAGGTTTCTGGATATGAACTCATCAACCGCTTTTCGTTCTGCCGCCGTTTCTGTGTAGGCATACGTTATCGTTGTTTCAACTGTGCCCCCTTGCTCAAAAGATTTTGCCTCCCAACGTTTAATAAACAACTGCTCAGGAAGGCTCTCTATTACCGAGCTTATCACCTTGAGCATTGTAGCATTGTTAGTTCCCTTTGCTTTGAGCACCGTTGTCTGCTCATACTTCAGTATATCTGTAGCTATAGCCTTCTCGATATCATCAACTGAGTAAACTTGATAGACTTTTGCGAAAATCATACTACATAGCAGTACCCAAACAATAAGAACAAACATTCGAGACGTTCGTTCCATCTACGCGTTCTCCTTTCCAAAACAAGCCATCTGCTCGACATCGTCGACACACTCGACACACATTGGACAGGCTCGACAGGTTCTAAAAATCAACAAACTTGAACTTTCCAGAGATTTTGTAATTACCATCCCTGACTATCAAGAATCTTTTTTCAACTAATTGTTCAAAAACCGAATACGCCGTTGTTCTTTTGAAACCATTCTTTTGGAGAATTTCCAAAATTCCTTCCTTTGGACCAAAATAATCCCCCAACAATTTAACTGCTTTCTTCTGATTTTCAGTTAAGCTAACACCTGTTGAAATATATTCTTTAACAACCTTATTGATTGTATTTAACACATGTCCCTTTCTGAGCTTCTTTTCATGTACGTTGTCATACACACTTTTGGACAATATCCACAACCCGTCCCTTGGATTTCCATCCGTAAAGTCGGCAACGACATCTAACACCTCTGGTTCAAGAAGTTCCAAATGCTCTTTCAACCTCTTAGCGACCATTTCTTTGATATCCAAAGCCTTTAGGGGCTCCAAGAAGACAATATCTTTAAAAACATTCTCCAAATTGCCCGCTTCGTTCCAACGCATCCTATCAGATACATATTCTCTGTATATGGCAAACGGTAATGAGAACACAACAACTAAGTTCTCGATAAGAAGCTGCGTTTTCAATGCATCAATAACTCTCAACACATCTTCTTTCTTTTCCTTGTCCAGTTCGTCAACTATCAGCAAGAATTTTCTCTTTGCATTCACCGTTTCTTCAATTAACAACCCGAGCCGTTCGCGAGCGGCAAAGAAATTAAATCGCGGGGCTCTGGACTTTTCAAATTTAGCTTCCGTGTTGCCAAGCATCGAAAAGCCCAATGAAAATCCCTTCAGAGTCGCTACCTCTTCAGTAATCCAGTCCTTGCACTCTCTTGCAGCCTCACCAACATCATTGTCGTGTTCCAACTTTGAGGCTAATGAATAAAGCAAATCGTAGAGAATACTTTCCATAGTCTCTCGGAGAGAAATATTGACAGTTTGAACATATACGTGCGATGGTTTCACAAAATTGAGTACCGTTGTTTTTCCAATACCAGTCTCACCAGCCACACCAAGTATTCCAAAAGGCAAGTGAGCTGTAATATTATTGAGATAACTTATCTCCTCTTGCCTATTAACTAACCAATCTGAATCTGATTCTCTCAAAGGCTTATCCGTTAAAAGAGGAATAAGAACAGAAATACCCTTGTCATCCATAATTTCACCTCTACACATTTTCGACCGTCAAAATACTTTTCAAACCAATTATACCACGCAAGCCAACATTTTTTCGCTCGACACCGTCGACAAGCTCGACAAACGTCGGACAGGGTCGACACATCATGGATAAACAATTTCCGCACATTCCACCCTTCATTCAGCAAATCTGAATCCTGGGCTGATTTGCCTTGCAAATTTGAGCACTTCTTTGTATTCTCCCATCGTTATTCTTCTTGCAATCTCCGGAAATTGATGTGCTTTAAAGGTAGGATAGTACTGTGCCATTACATTTACATACGCCTTACCAGATACCTCTTTTGCAATAAACTCAAGCACCTTCTTGCTATCTGCCACATTATTTGGCATCACCAAATGTCTGATTATCAATCCTCTAAGGGCTATTCCATTGTCATCCACAACCAAGTCTCCAACCTGACGTTGCATTTCAATAACTGCTTCTTTTGCATATTTTGTATAGTTCGGAACCTTAGAATATCGCAATGCTTTTTCATCATCTTCGTATTTAAAATCGGGCATGTATATATCGACGATCCCATCAAGTAGAGCTATTATCTCTTTGCGTTCATACCCGCCGAAATTGTAGACTAATGGAATTCTTAACCCACTCTTTGCTGCAATCACAAGCGCAGAGACAATCTGGGGGATATAATGTGTAGGTGTGACTAAATTGATGTTGTGACACCCCATCTTTTGGAGAGTAAGCATAATCCCGGCAAGTTCTTCAATGCTAACCTTTCTCCCCTCACCAAGCTGACTGATGTGATAATTCTGGCAAAAAACACACCCCATATTGCAGTGAGTAAAAAATATCGTTCCAGAACCACCAAAACCAACCAAAACAGACTCTTCCCCAAAATGTGGTCCATAGCTTGCTATTTCAATATCTGCTGTGGCACGGCAAAAACCAACTTTGCCCTCGAACCTATTAACCCCACACTGGTGAGGGCAAAGGTCACATCTCTCAAGATGTTCCATCAGGTCTTTGGCTAAGGTTGATAATGAGTCGTTGAAAAGTTTTTCCTGGTAAGATGCCACGAAATTTCCACACTCCCTTGTGATAATTATATCAACAAACACTACTAAATCAAACTGTTTCTCAAGATTTTGCAGATAGTGTCATATTTTTCCGCAAAAAAGATTAATAGTCGGAACTCTTATCATTTCTTCTTCATAGGATTTTTTTCTTGCTCTTTCTACATTTGGTAAGAATCTATGTTCGTGGTATGATTTATCTGAAAACGTTTTCGAAAACGTTTTCAAAAGAGTAAACGTTTCAGCATAAACGTAGTGATTCATTTTCTCATCTTAACGAAGGAGGTGGATAAGTTGAAAAAGCAGGGCATTTTCAACTCACAGATCGCAAAAGTTGTTGCCTCGATGGGTCATAAAGACATGTTAGCAATTGTGGATTTGGGGTTTCCAATTCCTGATGCCGTTGAGAAGATAGATATAGTTTTAGACTACGGAAAACCAAGGTTTTCAGATGTTCTTGAGGTTGTTCTTAAGGAACTAGAAGTTGAGCAATGCATTATTGCTACCGAGTCATCAGAAATTTTTATTGATGAGATTCAAAAAAAATTGCCATCAGCTGAGCTTAAAAAGATCTCACATGAGGAGTTGAAAGAGTTGGCGAAAAAGTGTAAAGCGGTTATTCGAACAGGGGATACAACACCTTATTCCAACGCAATACTTGTGGCTGGGGTGATCTTCTAAATGCCTGAAAAGGTACTTGAAGTAAAGAATATCAGTAAATCATTTCCTGGGGCGCAAGCACTGAAAAATGTCAGCCTAGACCTTTACGAAAAAGAAGTTCTTGCGCTTGTCGGTGAGAATGGTGCTGGTAAAAGTACGCTTATAAAGATAATAAGCGGTGTTCATAAAGCAGATAGTGGGGAAATTTACTACCTCGGTAACAAAGTTAACTTCAAAGATCCGACCGAAGCTATTTCCAACGGCATCTCCACAATACACCAGGAACTGAACCTTTTTGAGGAATTAACCGTTGCAGAGAATATTTTTGTTGGAAACGTCAAAGGGTTTCGATTCTCTAAAAGAAAAGCGTTCGAAGTTATCAAAAATCTTCTCGAGAGCCTGAAATTCAATATAAGACCAGACGAAAAAGTCAAGAATCTTAATACATCCGAAAAACAGCTGGTATCTATTGCAAAAGCTCTGTTTTTAAACGCTCGCATAATAATAATGGATGAACCAACTGCAACAATCACTGAATACGAGGCTGAAAGACTATTTGAAATCATCAAAAACCTAAAAAACAAAGGCGTTTCGGTAATATTCATATCCCACAGGCTGGAAGAGATTTATCAAATAGCAGACCGAGTTACAGTCCTTAGAGATGGCGAACTCATTGGGACCAAGCGTATAAACGAAGTTAGCAGAGAAGAACTTATAAGGATGATGGTTGGTAGGAAAATCGAGGAAATGTATCCCAAGTTCAATCAACCTAAGAATGAAACTATATTTATAGTGGAGAATCTTTCGGTAAGCAATTTTGTAAAAAACGTAACTTTCGAAGTTCGAAAGGGAGAGATATTCGGTATAGCAGGGCTTGTTGGATCCGGAAAATCTGAAATCGCGTTGGGGATTTTCGGAAACTTACCAGCGACCTGGTCAAGAATGGTACTGAATAATACTGAGCTTGAACCGTCAAAAAATATGCTTAAGCACGGGATCGCATTGGTCCCGGAAGACAGGAAAAAGATGGGGTTAGTGCTCGAACTAGATCTCATGAGAAATATCGTTCTTCAAAATGCCGATGAAGTCTCAAAGGGTCTACACATTTCATGGAAAAAAGCCAAGGCTATGGCTTTTGAAGAGATTAGGAAATATTCTATTAAAGTTAGCAGCATGTTCCAGAAGGTCAAAACGCTATCAGGTGGTAATCAACAAAAGGTTGTTTTGGCCAAAGTTCTCAGAAAAACTCCTCAGTTAGTAATGCTGGTCGAACCAACAAGAGGTATCGACGTTGCAACAAAAGTTGAGGTTTATAACATCGTGAACAAGCTTGCCAATGAAGGTGTCGGAGTTATATTTATCTCTTCAGAACTTCCAGAAATACTCGGTTTGTGCGACAGGGTCCTTGTCATGCACCGAGGTCGCTCAATGGGTATACTCGAACGTCACGAATTGTCAGAGGAAAAGATTTTAAAACTTGCAACGGGGGTTGACGACTAATGAACTCGAAAAGATTGCTTGCTAAGGTTAGAGAGTATCCTGCTATAGTAGGACTTTTAGGTGTCGTAATACTCTTCAGTCTTTTATCAGACAGATTTTTTACGTTGTCGAATTTCGTTAACGTTCTTCGACAAGTCTCTATGCAGGCAATTATCGCTTTTGGCATGACGGTTGTGATAATTTCCGGAGGAATCGATCTGTCAGTCGGCTCTGTCTTTGCACTATCTGCTGCCGTTCTTGCTTCAATCATTGCAAAAAGTAACTCGATATTCGTTGGCATTTTGGCTGCTCTTTTGGTGGGGGCGGCTTTTGGGTTCTTCAACGGTTTACTCATAGCGAAGGGAAAACTCCAACCTTTTATTGTGACACTCGCTACTATGGCTATTGCTAGGAGTTTAACCCTTGCATATATGGAAGGAATGCCGATTACAGGGTTCCCTTCGTCTTTCCGTTTTATCGGTGCCGGCGATGTTTTGGGTATTCCCGTTCCCGTAATAATAATGTTTTCCTTACTCGCTCTCATGAGCTATCTAACTCGCTTCACAAAGTTCGGACTCTACGCGTACTCAATTGGTGGTAACGAACTGGCCTCTAGGTTAAGTGGTGTGAAAGTGGATCTTTACAAAATCAGTTTTTACGTTCTAAGTGGCATACTGACAGCAGTAAGCGCAGTAATTCTCACTTCAAGGTTGAACAGTGCACAACCAACTTTCGGTGTTGGATACGAGCTTGATGCCATCGCCGCGGTTGTTCTAGGTGGAGCAAGCTTATCGGGCGGCAAAGGAACGGTACTGGGCACCTTTTTCGGTGCTCTCATTATGGGTATATTAAACAACGGCATGAACATACTAAATGTTTCCCCATTTTACCAAGATGCAGTCAAAGGCATCGTTATTTTGACGGCTGTGTTGATCGAACGTGAAGGGTAACACACTTTTGGGAGTCAACTATGCAAAATTAAATTTTTGTTTTGAGTGTGAGATAGCATAATCAATATTGAACTTCTCTTTCTTTCTCAACATTGCGTACAACGTTCGCACTAACTTGTGTACTACTGACATT
>Ga0224486_100029_pt1 | contig 80652 bp, 88 predicted proteins | sample TexhydDE_CT_test_FD_172013 | JGI IMG/M metagenome (GOLD analysis project Ga0224486, IMG submission 172013) | Fracking water microbial communities from deep shales in Oklahoma, United States - hydraulically fractured wells DE_CT_test ... | reverse complement strand
CCAGTACGGCACTGATCAACGCTCCCTGGGTTAACTCCCAGCTGGTCATGGTGATACCCACCGCCGGGATCACCGAACTCTGGAAGACCATGGCACCGGTAATATTGCCCAGGGCCAGGGTATCCTTGCCGCGGCCCACCCAGATGATGCTGTTAAATTTCTCCGGCAATTCCGTGGCTATGGGGGCAATAATGAGGGCCAGGACAAAGGGCGGGATACCCATAATCCGCGCCAGGTCTTCTACCCCGTTGACGAAGAGACGGGCACCCCCGACAATCAACCCCAGGGACAGGATCACCTGGCTTAAAATAACCACCGTAGCCGGCTCAGCTGCTTTCCGAGCCAGGTAAAGGGGGTTCAGCTCCTCCCCTTCTTCCAGGGTATGACCGTTGGTGACCGTCAGGTAAGCATAAATAGCATAGGCTATCACCAGCCCAATAGCAATTATTTGCTTCCAGATGTGGGCCCCCAGGAAAGAGGCCAGGACGGCCACGGTATAAACGAGGAGAAAGAAACTTAAATCCCGCCCCATGGTCCTGGTATCCAGGTTCATCCTGGGGAAATTGGGCCGGCGACTGCGATAAGCAATCACAGCAACACCTGTAATGAAGAAGGCCAGGGTACTGAGCATAAAGGGCGCCCCCAGGATGGCACCAATACCTATCTCTTCCCCGGCATGGCCGCCACCGCCGAAGAGAATGGCAACAATCGGGATCATCGTTTCCGGCAGGGCGGTACCTACGGCTGCCAGGATGCTCCCCACGGCGCCTTCTGTTAGTTTTAGCTTCTTACCCAGCCATTCGACACCGTTGGTAAACCCTTCTGCCCCCACAAGGATAACTCCCAGGCTGACTAAAAGCAAGACTACATCCAGCATAGTTTCTCCCTTCTCCTATAATATCTCCTGATTATCTGGCTTTAATAAGAGTAATAAAAAACCCTCATCGCCCTTGCGGGCGGTGAAGGTCTCGCACGTTACCTACCAGGCCCGGGCTTGGCAGCCGTGCTGACGAACCTGGTACCGGAATATCCGGGGCTACTCCCCTTGAACCGCAACTTTCACTATTTTATCATAAAAAGAGTTTTCTCCCCTAACAAGGGTTTATCTAGTCTATAGGTTCCGTCGCCATCTCCCGGCGGCAGAAAGTGGCCAGGCAGGTATAACCAACCCGGCGCAGGAGCTCCCGCGCCCGTTGTCGTTCTCGGGCCACCTCGCCGGGAGCGTGGGCATCCGACCCGATGGTTACGGGGATATTGAGGCTGAAGGCCCGCTCCAACAGTTCCCGGGCCGGGTAAATCTCCCCCACCGGCTTAAATAAGCCGGCAGTATTTATTTCCATAGCCGCACCACTCCCTGCAATCACCTTTAACGCCGGTTCGGCCAGCTCCAGGACCGGCCTCCGGGGCCGGTGGCCGTAAATTTTAATCAGGTCCAGGTGGCCGATGATCTGGAAGAGGCCCGTTGCCGCAGCCCGGGCCACCAGGTCGAAGTAGGTGATATAAAGCTCGTCTATATCCCAGGCGGTAAAGCCCGCCTCCTGGCCCGGGCGGTCGAAATCCCAGTCACCGATGGCATGGACCGAGCCAATGAGGTAATCCCAGGGGCGGCCGGCCAGTTCCCGGCGGTGTTCTTTGCCGGGTCGGAAGTCCACCTCCAGCCCGGCGCGGACGGGCATCCCGGTTACCCGCTCCAGCTCGGGAAAGACGTTGAAATCGAGGCCTTCCAGGTAGCGGTCGTGGTCGGCAAAACCTATTTCCGTAAGGCCGGTAGCCTTAGCTGCTTCTACGTATGGTAAAAGGCGTTCGACGGTATGGGGCGGCCCCACATGGGCCAGCCCGTGAATATGGTAGTCAGCCGGCATGATAAACTCCTTCGAGTATAGCTTCTTGCTAATCGGCCTGGCTTTGTTGAGAGTGAGCGACTTGGCCTGAGCGGCAAAGCGGCCTTGGCGAAGCCAAAGAGCGAGGGCGGGGCCGAGGACAGGATGTCCGAGGCCGGCCTCTGAGGCAAGGATGCCGAATAGGCCGGGAACCCCGCCCGAGCCGGAGGCTGAGCCGTAGGCCGCTCAGCGAAGGCCATGGAGCGAACGAAAACAAAGCCAGCGCCTAAAATACTTATTGAGTAGGACCTTAATACTCGTTCGGCAGCTGCTTCAGCTGGGCCAGGGTGAAGACGGGGCCGTCCAGGCAGACGTAACAGCTGCCCAGGTTACAGCGGCCGCACTTGCCGATGCCGCACTTCATGCGCATCTCCAGGGTGGTGATAATCTGGTCGTCTTTATACCCCAGCTTCTCCATGGACTGGAGGACAAACTTGATCATAATGGGCGGCCCGCAGGTGATAGCTACTCTCCCCGCCGGATCCGGATGCAGCTCTTCCACGAAGGCCGGCACAAAACCCTCATGGCCTTGCCAGCCGGCATCGCCTTTATCCACCGTCACGTCGACCCGGCAGTTTTCCACTCTCGGCCAGTTATTGAAAAGGTCGTCCTTAAAGCAGAGATCAGCCGGCGAGCGGGCACCGTAGATGATCCACAGGTGGCCGTAATCCTGCCGGTGCTCAATGCAGTAATTAATCAGGGAACGTACCGGTGCCAGGCCGATACCGCCGCCGATGAAAAGCAGGTCCTTGCCTTTAAGCTCCTCCACGGGAAAGCCGTTGCCGTAGGGGCCGCGGATGCCTACCGTCTGTCCTTCTTCAGCTTCATGGAGGGCATCGGTCAGCATGCCGACCCTTTTAATGGCCAGCTCCAGGTGCTCCGGTCCCTGGGAGGTGATGGAGAACATGGCTTCCCCTACATCCAGCAGGGAGAGCATGGCCAGCTGCCCCGGCAGGGGCGTAAAGGGCTTGCCGCTGTCGGTGGTGATGTGGAAAGTCTTTACATCGGGCGTCTCGTCCACGATCTTGATAATGCGCCCCGTCCTGGGTACCAGGGGGTTGACCCGCGCTGTTTCAGCCATTACAGGGTCACCTCCTTGACCTCACGGATTACCCGGGTAATGTCGACATTCACCGGGCAGCGATCCAGGCAGCGGCCGCAGCCCACACAGGCGAACTTGCCGTAGCGTTCCGGAAAATACTGGAGCTTATGCAGGAAGCGGTTGCGCAAGCGCTCCTTTTTCGACGGCCGCGGGTTGTGGCCGCCGGCCATACGGGTATATTCCGAGAACATGCAGGAATCCCAGCAGCGGAATTTGTAGCCGCTGTTGCCCCGGTTTTCGCCCTGGATGTCGAAGCAGTGGCAGGTGGGACAGAGGTAAGTGCAGGCGCCGCAGCCCAGGCACTTGCGGCTGACGGCAGTCCAGTAGGGGTGCTCAAACATTCCCTGCAGTTTTTCCGTTACCCCGCTTACCTCTACTGCCAGGCTTGTTCTGGCTGCTGCCGGTATATTCTCGGAGCCGGCCTCCTGCAGGAGGGAAGAACCTTGGCCCAGCAGTTCCTGGCCTGCCGGGGTGAGGGCTTCCAGGAGGTACCCTTCGGCGACAGGCCACATCTGGACATCGACCCCTTCTGCCCGCCCGGGATCAATACCAAAGGATGTGCAGAAGCAGGTGGGGCTGGCTTCACTACAGGCCAGGGCTACCACGCGGGTATTTTCCCGCCGCTGGCGGTAAAATTCATCTACATACCCGCGGGTCAAGAAAACATCGTCCATAATCAGGAGGCTGCGGGCATCGCAGGAACGGATACCCACCAGCACCCGCTTTTCCTCCAGGGGGGGGACCTCCGTTAGGCTTGCCTCTTTCCCCTGCACCTGGTAACGGTACATGGTTTCGGTCCGGGGGAAGAAGAGATCCTTGGGGGGCTCCAGGGTATTGCCCTCCCCCAGGGTAAGCTTCCCCTGACCCTCCCAGGGCAGGAAAACGCTTACCCCGCCTTTTTCCTGGGGAACAAAAACTTTAGCTCCTGCAGCCCAGGCCTGCAAAAGTTCGGGTAATTTTTCTTTGGCAATTTTTAACATGTCCCCACCTCCCTCCTAGTGAAATTCTTCGGGATCATCAAGTTTATACTGGCCCAGGGGCGGCCGGGCCTCCAAATTTACCCCGGCTTCATATTCGCCAAAGAGCTCGTTCAGGTCTTTGATAATCTTCTTGTTGAGGGTCATAATGGGAATCCCTTCCGGGCAGACCCGCTCGCACTCGCCGCATTCGATGCAGCGGCCGGCCACGTGCATGGCCCGGGTAATGGCAAAAAACATATTTTCGCTGCGGCTCATCTGCTTGCCGCACCAACCGGACTGGCTGCGGTCAAAGATGCACTCGCGGCAGTTGCAGGCCGGGCATATGTTGCGGCAGGCGTAGCAGCGCAGGCAGCGGTCGTATGCACCTGTCCAGAAGGCATAGCGCTCGTCGGGGGACATGGCTTCCACCCTGGCGACTTCAGCAAACCGGCCCTCCTGGGCACCCGCTGCCTCCCTGATAGCGGTCCCGCCATCCTCCTGGAGGAGCTCATCATAAATTACCGGTTCGGGATGGGTGCAGTAGCGGCACTTCTCGGCCAGGGGTACCTCGCTACGTCTTTCTTCCCCCAGGGCGGCCGCCTGGCGGCCATCCTTCACACCGGGGCATTTAATACCGATGAGGTAGACCTTTTCCCGGTCAATCTGGTTGTCCTGGAGGAGGCGCACAATGCCCCGGGCGTCGCAGCCCTTAACAAAGAGGGCGATTTTCTCCTCCGAGAGCTTGTAGTCCAGGAGGTACTTGGCCAGGTTATTGGTGCAAAACTCATCCCAGACCAGGCGGTCGCAATCCCCCGGGTCGGTGATAAAGACTGGGGGCGACAGGTACCAGAAGGTACCCTTTTCCCAGCCGATTACCATTTTAACCTCGCCCCTGGTCAGTAAGTCCCGGGCCCGGGCACGCATTTGTTCTTGCATGCTGCTCATGCGCCATCCCTCAGCTTTCTGTTGGGCCCCAGAGCCCGGATGTCCTCCGTCATCTGGGTGATTATCTCGGCAAAGCGCGGTCCCTCGGAACCCGACACCCAGCGTGCCTGGAAACGCTCCGGCTCCAGGCCCATGAACTGCAAGACCCGCTGCATGAGGAGGAAACGGCGGCGGGTGAAGTAATTGCCACTAACATAGTGGCAGTCGCCGGGGTGTCAGCCGGCTACCAGCACGCCGTCGGCACCGCGCTGGAAGGCCCGCAGGACAAACTGGGGATTGACCCGGCCGGAACAGGGCACCCGCACGATCCGGGCATTGGCCGGGTACTGCAGGCGGTTAAGGCCCGCCAGGTCGGCACCGGCATAGGCGCACCAGTGGCAGCAAAAGGCGACAATCTTGGGCTCCCAGCCTTTGACTTCGGCCGCTACAGACATACCGCATCCACCTCCGCCAGTATTTGTTCATTGGTGAAGCCTTTGAGGTTCATGGCACTCGACGGGCAGGCCACCGAGCAAGCGCCGCAACCCTGGCAGAGGCCGCTGTTGACCGCTGCCACCCGGCGGCTCACCTGCCTGCCGGCCACCCGTTCAGTAATGGTCTTCATGGAAATGGCCTTGTAGGGGCAGATCGGCTCGCACATGGCACACCCGGCGCAGATGCTTTCATCCACCGCCGCAATCATGGGGTCGGTGGCCATTTCATCTTTAGCGAAGAGCTGGCAGACCTTAACAGCCGCAGCGCTGGCCTGGGATACTGTGTCAGGGATATCCTTGGGTCCCTGGCAGGCCCCGGCCAGGAAGACGCCGGCCGTAAAGGTTTCCACCGGTCTGAGTTTCGGGTGGGCCTCCTGGAAGAAGCCATCTTTATCTACCTGCAGACCCAGCATCTTGGCTACCTGCTCCCATCCTTCGCTGGGTACCATGGCCGTAGCCAGGACGACCATGTCGGCCGCCACCTCCACCTGGCGGCCGAGTAAAGTATCCTCACCGCGGACGATGAGCTTGTCCCCCTCCTGGAAGACGCGGCTCACCCGGCCCCGGACATAGACGGCCCCTTCATGGACAGTACGCTGGAGAAACTCCTCATAAGCCTTGCCGGGGGTGCGGATATCCATATAGAAAACGATGGCCTGGGATTCGGGGATCTTCTCCAGCACCTGGTGGGCGTGCTTGGCCGTGTACATGCAGCAGGCCCGGGAGCAGTAACTTTTACCCTTGGCCTCATCCCGGGAACCAACACATTTAATGAAAACTACCGTTTTGGGTTCTTTGCCGTCCGAGGGCCGGACAATCTTGCCGCCCGTAGGCCCGGAGGCATTGTTCAGGCGTTCAAAGTGCATGCCTGTTATGACATCGGGGTATTTGCCGTAGCCGTACTCACCGTAAATCTCTTCCCATTTAAAGAGGTCATAGCCGGTAGCCACGACAATGGCCCCGAATTTTTCGGTGATAACTTCATCCTGCTGCTCGTAATCTATGGCTTTGGCCGGGCAGACCTTCTGGCAAACACCGCATTTACCCTTCGTAAACTGGCGGCAGTGCTCACGGTCGATAACCGGCACCGCCGGCACCGCCTGGGGGAAGGGTAGGTAAATGGCCTTGCGCTTGCCTAAACCCAGGTCAAACTCGCTGTCCACCCTGGTGGGGCACTTCTCCCAGCAGGTACCGCAGCCGGTACACTTTACAGGGTCCACCGACCGGGCTTTCTTGCGGATCGTTACTTCAAAATTGCCCACATAGCCGGCGACATTCTCTACTTCCGCATAGGTCATTAATTGAATGTTAGGGTGCTGCGCCGCAGCAACCATTTTCGGCGTGCTTATTCAAGCAGAACAGTCCAGGGTCGGGAAGGTCTTGTCCAGCTTGACCATGTTGCCGCCAATGGTCGGCTCGCGGTCCAGGAGCATGACTTCATAACCGGCATCGGCGATATCCAGGGCCGCCTGCATGCCGGCAATACCGGCGCCAATGACCAGCGCCCTCTTGGTAATGGAAATGGTACCGGCAGAGAGGGGAACATTGCGGCGGACTTTGGCCACGGCCGCCCGCACCAGGTCAATGGCCTTTAGTGTTGCTCCTTCCTTATCTTTAGCATGGACCCAGGCGCATTGCTCGCGGATGTTGGCCATTTCAAAGAGGTAAGGATTTACCCCGGCGCTTTCACAAGTTTTCCTGAAGGTGGGTTCATGAAGCCGGGGCGAGCAGGAAGCAACAACCACCCGGTCCAGGCGCTGTTCTTTAATGGCCTTGCGAATTAGTTCCTGCCCCGGATCGGAGCACATATACTGGTAATTGGTGGCATAAACCACGTCGGGAAAACTCCTGGCGGCCTCGGCCACCTTTTTGACATCAACTACCGCAGCAATGTTGGTACCGCAATGGCAGACAAAGACGCCAATACGCTTCATGCCGTTTCCCTCCTTGTGGCAGGATGCCGCAGGATGTCCCTGGCCTCAAGCATTGGGACCGGGTTAACAAAGTGGGTGGTCAGTCCCAGGTCTTTAGGCGCGTAGCCCAAGGCTATACCCATCAGTTCGGTGAAGTAAAAGATGGGCAAATTGATCTGCTCGCCATGGGATGCGGCGGCTTGATTCTGCCGCATGTCCAGGTTTAAGAAGCACAGGGGGCAGGCCGTTACGATACCTTCTGCCCCGGCGTCCCGGGCATGGCGCAGGATCTGAAAGATCATCCGCACTCCGATATCCGTCCGCGCGGTGGCGAGACTCCCGCCGCAGCACTCGGTCTTGTAGGACCAGCTGACGGCCTCGCCGCCCAGGGCTTGAATAAGGTGGTCCATGGTCGTGGGATCTTCCGGGTCGTCAAAAGCCGTAAGTTTAGGCGGCCGGACCAGGAGGCAGCCGTAATAGGCCGCTAGTTTCAGCCCCGTCAGGGGCTTGACCACCTGTTCCTTGATCTTCTCCAGGCCGACCTCATTGACCATAACGTCCAGCAAGGCCCGTGTCCTATTAGTAGCCCGGTAATCCCGGCCGATGATTTCACTGATGGTCGTCCGCATGCTTTCCGACTCCCGCACGGCGGCCTCGGCAGCCCGCAGGCGGTTAAAACAGGCGGCGCAGGGCACGGCAACATCCAGGCCCTCGGCTTCGGCCAGGGCGAGATTGCGGGCCGGCAGGGCCAGGGACAGGAGGTGGTCGTTATTGTGGGCGGCAGTAGCACCACAGCAGCTCCAGTCGGGGATCTCCCACAGCTCCACCCCCAGGTGTCTGGCCACTATTTTAGCCGACTGGTTATATTCTTTGGCCGTAGCCTCCAGGGAACAGCCGGGATAATAGGCGTATTTCAATGCCGGCCACCTCCTTTAGCCCGCACTCGGGCGAAGATGTTCTTCACCTCGGCGATGTTCTTGATCTTCGCTGGTATAGGACTGATTTTACCCTTCAACAGCAAGGGCGGCGCCAGCAGGGCATCCTTAAAGGGCTGACCTGACTGCAGGTTGTACTGGATTATGAGCCCCATCTCGTGGGCGCGGCCGTAACGTTCCAAGCTGCTTAAGAAAGCCTGGTCAAAGATATCTACTTTTTTCTCGTTAATCATCCCCCGGCGGCGAGCTTCCTGGCGTACCGCTTCCATCAACCGCGGCAGGTTGACTTCTCGGGGGCAGCGGGTGTAACAGGCCTGGCAACAGGCGCAGAGCCAGGGGGTATGGCTTTTCAGCGCGTCTTCCCCCAGGCCCAGTTGCAGCAGACGGATAACCTGCCGCGGCGTGTAGTCCATCCATGCGGCTACCGGGCAGCCGGCGGAACACTTGCCGCACTGGTAGCAGTCGCTTAAAGAGACGCCGCTGGCGGCTTCTACCTGTTTCTTTAGAGCCTGGCTTTCCCGTAAAGCACCGGCTAATTCCACCCGTTCCATTCTCCTCACCCTCTCCCTTGTTCCTGCCAGAACTTAAACGGCCACAAAAAACACTCTCTTTAAATATTCTTGCTTACCGGCCAGATTCCTCTTTTTGATAGAAAAAAAGCCAGGCATAAAAAAAAGCCCCCCAACATAAAAGCTAAGGGGTGAAATAATGCTCTTCCCTCTCCTGCAGTTTGCCGCCGGCGTAAGTCTCCTCCTCCTGGGGGTGCAGCTGCTGCGCCGGGGTCTGGTGGCCCTGGGCCGTTCATACCTGGAAATTATGATCCGCCGGGCAACAGCTACGCCCTGGCAGGGCTTCATCTGGGGAACGCTGGCTACCGCCCTGGTCCAGTCCAGCACGGCCGTCACCGTCCTCACCGTGGGGCTGGTAGACGGCGGCGCTATTTCCTTCTATCAAAGCCTGGGGGTAATCCTGGGGGCCAATGTCGGCACCTGTGTTACTGTCCAGTTCCTGGCCCTGAACTTAAGTAAAATTACCCTGCCGCTTTTAGTCGTCGGCATCCCTTTAATTCTAGTCCCCTCCAGCCGGGCTGCCGGGACGGCCTGCGCTGGCACAGGTTTAATCTTCTTCAGCCTGGACCTTATGACTTCCTCTCTCCTGCCTTTTAGGGACAGCCCTGCCCTCCTTGGGCTTTTAAGCATCGCTGCCGCCAGCCCCTGGCAGGGGATCCTGGCGGGAACCCTGCTTACCGGCTTACTCCACTCCAGTAGCGTCGTTGCGGGTATGGCCATGGTCCTGGCCGGCCACGGCGTCCTGCCACCCTCGGGAGCCCTGCATATTGTCCTGGGGGCCAATATCGGCACCTGCCTGACGGCTCTCATTGCCGCCCTCTTTTCCTCCCGGGCGGCCAAAAGGACGGCCCTGGCCCACCTCGTGATCAATGTCACCGGAGCCATCCTCTGCCTGCCCTTCCTGCCCCTAATACTCCAGCTTCTTACCTGGCTCACGCCCGACCTGCCCCGCCAGGTAGCCCACTTCCACACCCTGTTTAACCTGGTCTCTTCCCTGGCTGCCCTGCCCTTTACCAGCCTTCTGGCCAGGCTACTGGAGACATTGCTGCCGGGCTAATTCCGGCCGCCAGTTTTTTACCGGGCCAGACGAAAGATGGCGTAACGCTTTACAAGGTACTGCCAGAGGTCTTCATAAGTATCCCCGCCGAAAAGGACATCCACCAGGCGCCGGGCCACCTCCGGGTTGGCCGTCACCAGCCGGTGCACCACCGGCGTCAGGGCATAGACTACCCGGGCAATACGCCAGGCATAGCCTAGGGGTGGCATTATCTCGGCGTGAATTTTCCTTGTATAATTTTCCAGACCCTCCTGGCCGGCCAGGGCGGCTGAAATCGCCTCTGCCGCCAGGCGGCCGCTCCTTAAAGCATAGTAAATGCCTTCCCCGGAAAAGGGATCCACCAACCCGGCGGCGTCACCGGCCAGCACCGTCCTGCCCGTATGTAAAGTACCGGCCTTACCGCTGGCGGCCGGAATAACGGCACCGCGGCAGCGTATCCCCTCCGGTATTTTCAGCCCCAGGCCCCGGCAGAAGTCATAAAAATAGCGCTGCAGGCCCTTCACCTGCCGGGTAAAAGAGCCAATCCCCACCGATAGGTGGTCCCCCTTGGGAAATATCCAGCCATACCCGGCCGGGATGCCGCCGTAGCTCAAATGCACCCGGCCCCGGTAGGCAGCCAGGACCCCCTCGTCAACCGGAATCTCGCATTCCAAGGTCACACCGGCAGCCGTCCCGGTATTAAAGGGGAGGCTCTTACGCACCAGGCTCCTGGCCCCATCAGCCCCGACCAGGAAATCGCCCTGGAAGATACTACCGTCTTCCCCGGAGACTGTCACCCCGGTCGCCGTTTCGGCCACGGCCGTTACCTTATAGCCGTCACGGACTGTGGCCCCGGCGGTGGCCGCCTGCTCCAGCAACCAGGCATCGAGTTTCTCCCTGCTTACCATTTGAATGACCGGCTGCTGGTAAGTTATGCTAATGGGCTTCTCCTGGCGATGGTAAAAAATAACTTCCCGGGTGCTATCTTCCTTTAATTTTTCCCAGCCCGGTTCCAGTTCCCGCAACGCTTTGCCGGTTAAACCGCCACCGCAGGGTTTATAGCGGGGAAATCTGGCCTTATCTAAAAGTAAAACCTTAAGTCCCCGGCGGGCCAGCATGCGGCCGCAGGTACTGCCTGCCGGCCCGGCACCGCAGATTATGACATCATACTTCACGCCCACCTGCTCCTCTAAAACAATATTTTTTTAGTAACTTTTTCTTTTAATTATACCTGTATACGGCCCGGGGAAAAGGCCATAATAAGATTGAATTTGGATTTTCCATAAGGAGGATACAGACATGGCCAAGACAGTAGTTGCCGTCTTTAGCAATGAACAGGTAGCCAAAGAAGCGGTTGAAGACCTGCGCCGGGCCGGCTTCGACAAGGAGATATCCATCCTGGCCCGCGATAAGGGCGGTGAGGCGAGCGACCGGGAAGGTGCCGGCGGCCTCAATATGGGCGTTGACGCCGGCGGCATCAGCGACGGTGTTACCACCGGCGGTGTCCTGGGCGGCCTGGCCGGCCTGGCAGCCGGGGCCGGGGCCCTGTTCATTCCCGGGCTGGGTCCCCTTATTGCCGCCGGTCCCATTGCCGGCCTGCTTTCAGGGGCGGCCACAGGCGGCGTTGCCGGCGGGCTTATCGACTGGGGTATTCCGGAAGCTGAAGGTCGGGAATATGAAAACGACGTCCGCCAGGGGAAGATCCTCGTTTCCGTCCGATGTGACGACCAGCGCGCCGATCAGGCCAACCGGATCTTGAAGGATCACGGCGCCGACCGGGTGCGCCTCCACTAGGCTTAAATTTGCAGGCCGGGTTTTAACCCGGCCTGTTAAATTTAAGCGTACCCTTCTCTTCTCTATTATGACATCCGTACCAGCAATGTCTTGTATGGTGAGGAGGATATCTGCCGAAGCTAATTGATAGGAGGGCAGTACAAAAAGGAGGCTGGATCATGGCCAGAAGGCGCGGGGTTATGTCCGATGCTCTCAAGTATGAACTGGCCCGGGAGCTGGGTGTATACGACACCGTGGTCAGGGAGGGATGGGGCGGCGTACCATCCCGACAGTGCGGCAACCTGGTCCGACTAGCCATTGAAAAAGCTGAACAGTTGGTTATGCAAAACCAGTTGTAGCTGCCCCCGGCCGGAAAGCCAGCAGGCTTCCGGCTTATTTTTTATCCCCTGGCGGTCAGGAGCTATTGCCGCAAATGGTTAATGCGTTCATAGGGATCCATAATGTGGGTAATCCGCACGCCAAAATTTTCGTTGACGACAACTACTTCTCCCCGGGCAATGGGGGTACCGTTAACGGCTATTTGCACCGGCTCTTCCACCAGGCGGTCCAGTTCGATTATGGCGCCCGGGGCCAGGTTTAAAATATCCCGGATACGCTTCATGGCCGTCCCCAGGATGACCTCCACATCCAGGGGTACGTCCAGGATCAGGTCAATATTCCGCGCCGGCGTACCATACACCTGCCCACGATGCTCATTGGGATCCGGAGCCGGGGGTACCGATGCTGCCGGGGATGCGGCGGTTGCTCCATTTCCGGATTTCTCTGCCGCCGATGCAGCTACCGGGGGAACGGGGGCAGCGGCCTGGCCCGTTGTCTGGCTACCAGGCATGGTTTCCAAAGCTGGAGGAGTATCCTTCCCGGCCGGTTCTGCTTCCGGTGCCTGGGGGTTCATAAGCATAGCCACTTCAGCTTTAGCTACTTCCACCGGTATGACCTGCATGATCTGGCTGTCAATCAGGTCCTCAATTTCCATTTTAAAATATACTATTGCTATTGCCTGGTCCTCAGACCAGGGAAATGTGTAGCTTTCACTTCCAAAATGTACGGCTGTCAACCGGGGCGGGCTGATTTTGACGCTGCGTTGAAAGATGGTGGCCATGGAAGTGGCCGCGCTGCCGATCATCTGGTTCATGGCTTCCGCCACGGCGCTGCTCTTAATTTCATCCAGTTCCGGCTGGACATCCCGGCCGCTGCCGCCCATCATTAAGTCGGCAATAATGGCAGCATCGCTGACTTTCATGATCAGCAGGTTGGACCCTTGCAGGCCCTCGGTGAAGTTGACTTCCACCAGGATATAGGGCACTTGGAAAGAAGCTAAAAGTTCCGCCGGCGTCATTATTTTAGTAGTCGGCGTCGTGATCAGGACGCGTTTATTCAGGATTTGCGACAGGGCTGTGGCCGCGCTGCCCATGGAAATATTGCCAATTTCGCCCAGAGCGTCCTTTTCCATGTCCGTTAAAGTTGCTTCTTCTGCTGGTGGTTCCAACTTGCCGTTTAACAGGGCGTCGATTTCCTCCTGGGACAAGAAGTCGGCCATTTATACCACCTCCGTTACCTGGACGGCAATCTTCTGGCCCACAACCCCAGGCTGGACCTTAAACTTGAGATGACCGTCAACGTAAAGTTCCAGGTCTTCGCCCACCACTTTTTCCAGGGTAATGACATCCCCTACCTGGAGCTGGATAAAATCTCGCACCGGCAGCCGGGTACGGCCGCAGTAGGCAATTAACTCCACCGGTACTCCGGCCAGGATTTGTTCCACCACGGCCCGGTAATCGGGCCTGGCTTCCCCTTCACTGGGAGCAGCAAACCAGTGGCTGGCCGACAGGCGGGAAATAACCGGTTCCAGGAGCATGTAGGGCAGGCACAGGTTTAACAGGCCTTCATTCTGGCCGACCGTTGTGCTTAAGGTAATGACGGCCACCGTCTCGTTGGGAGAAATGGCCTGGGTAAACTGGGGATTGGTTTCCATGGTTTCTAGTTTAGGTGAAAAATTTTGGATATCCGACCAGGAATAGCTCAACTGTTCCAGGATACGGCTATTTAACCGCCGCAGGACATGGAGTTCGATCTCCGTCAGGTCCCTCTTGGACGCCAGCATTTCTCCTCGGCCGCCAAAGAGGAGGTCTATAATAGGAAAGATAAAATTCATGTTGGCCTGCAGGACGGCTGATCCCTTCAAGGGCTCCAGGGTAAAGACATTCATCAAGGTCGGCGTCGGCAGGGAAAGAATAAAATCTTCATAGGTCATCTGCTCCACCGAAACAATCTTTACCTGGATGTTGGCCCGGAGGTAAGCCGACAGGAAGTTGGCCACCATGCGGCCGTAATTCTCGTGAATCATATACAGGGTACGTAGCTGTTCTTTGGAAAATTTATTGGGCCGGCGGAAGTCGTATTTTTTAACTTTAGACGTCGCCTCATCCTTGAGGGTTTCCGCCTGGACTTCCCCGCTGGTGAGGGCCTGCAGCAGGGCATCAATCTCCGCCTGGGATAAGACCTCGGCCATTAGTACCACCTGCTCACGCCAGGACCTTTTCCAGAGCCTGGAGGACGCGGTCCTGCTGGAAAGGTTTGACGATAAAGTCCCTGGCCCCGGCCTGGATAGCTTCCATGACCATCAACTGCTGGCCCATGGCACTGCACATGATTATCCTGGCATTGGGGTCAATCTGCTTGATGGCCTTCACGGCGGCAATGCCGTCCATTTCCGGCATGGTGATATCCATGGTGACTACATCGGGGCGGAGTTCCTGGTACATGGCTACGGCCTTTTTCCCGTTTTCTGCTTCCCCGGCTATTTCATAACCATTTTTTAAAAGAATGTCCTTAATCATCATGCGCATGAAGGCGGCATCGTCTACTACTAACACTTTCTTTCCCATGAACTAGTCTCCCTCCATAAATAGACGATTTTACCTCCGTACCGCCGGCGCCCGGCCGCCGGCGATGTACTCCGTTCAGCCCAGCTGCAGGCCTAAAGATTGCAGGATCTTCTCCAGACCCGCGTTTTCAGGAACAAGGAAGAAATGGCCGCTGATGGTAACGGACTCGCTGTAAAACCTGGTTTCGATGACCAGGGCGCGGTCGGAAAAATACCCCCCTTCCAGGAAGGCCGAGCTTAACACGGCCCCCAGCATGTCGAAGGCAAAGGCAGGCACAGTAGGCTTAAACTCCAGGCGGCAAAATTCGGCAAAAGCATTTAAAAAAGAGCCTGTTAAGATATTACCTAGTTCAGTCAGGACGGAACTCCCCATCTCATCCAGTACCCTGGTGGTACCCTGGGGCTTACCCAGTAAAAGATCGATTAACAGGTAAGCGCTGGGCTCATCTAGGAGAAAAAATATCTTGCTGGGCGCCGGGCCATTAACGGTAAATTCGACGCAGGCAACAGGATCTTCCTCATTACCGGCCAGGGCCGTTATTTCCTGCAGGGGTAATACCCCGGCCCGGGGGACGGTCATTTGGATGCGGCTGCCCAGCATACTGGCCAGGGCCGTGGCGGCGTTGCCGGCGCCAATGTTGCCTATTTCCTTCAGGGCATCCAGGTGGAGAGCATTGAGTTTATCCCAGGGTTCCATGTGTCCTCCCTCCATGGCTGGCTGTAGTCATCCTCCGCGGGTTAAGCCTCAGGGCGGCGGTAAAACCATGGTGCGATTTTGGTAAAGCCAAGTTCCCGGTATTGAAACAGGCTCTCGGTAGCCCCGATAAACAGGACGCCTCCCGGCGCCAGAGCCTGGTAAAACCGGCGATAAAGCTCATTCTGAGTAGCGGAGGTAAAATAAATGACAACATTGCGGCACAGGATCAGGTGATAACCACTGCCAAAGGGATCTTTTAATAGGTCGTGCTGACGGAAATTAACCATGCGTTTAATTTTTTCCTGGAGGCAAAAATTATCGCCTTCCCGGCGAAAATAGCGTTCCAGCCGTTCCCGGGTAACTGCCTGGACCGCCCGGCCGGGATATACCCCCCGGCGCGCGGCGGCCAGAGCGCTGGTATCAATATCGGTAGCGTCAATCTGGTGGCGGCCGGCTGGTGCCAGCTCGTCCAATAAAATGGCTACCGAGTAGGGCTCCGGCCCGTCGGCGCAGGCGGCACTCCAGACCTTGAGGCTTTTGTGGCGGCCCAGTAAAGCCGGCAGGACCTCTTTTTCCAGCCGGGCAAAAATTTCCGGGTTGCGAAAAAACTCCGAGACGTTAATGGTAATTTTATCGATAAAGCGCTGCCACTGCTGGTTGTCCTCGCTCAAGAGGCGCAGGTAAGTGGCGTAATCCGGTACCTTAAGCTGGGACATCAGGCTGTCAATGCGTCTTTTGAGCTGGGGCTCTTTGTAACCGTCAAGGTAAAGGCCTAAGCGCCGGTGAACCTGGCGCTTGAATTCGGCAAAGTCCATAGGTGCCTCCGTTTTATATTTTCTTTAAAGGCCGTCCGATGGTGCGAATATGTACTTCGCCATTCAGCAGGTCAAAGATCATGGTGCGGCCGAAATTACCGCCCGTATCAGTGCCAGTAATGGGAATACCCAGATCCTGTAACGTCTGCCGGACCATGGCCGTATTGCGCTGGCCTATATTTAAAAAGGAAAGGTGCCGGTCGCCGGAAGTAAACATCTGGGCGCCCCCCGCTATTTTTGCTACCACCTTGTTACGCCTGGCGCCGCGGCGGAGCATCTCGGTCAGCATGTCCGGCAGGGCCAGGTCGGCAAATTTGGCCCGGTTGCCCCCGGCCTGGAACTGGCTGCTGTCGGGCAGCATAATGTGGGCCAGCCCCCCTATCTGGCTGGTAGGATCATAAAGGGCAATTCCCACGCAGGAACCCAGGCCAAGGGTGACCAGGCGCCCCGGGGCACGGGCTACCTGCCACTCGGCTATGCCAACTTTAACCTCTTCTGGTTTGATTTCTGCCGCCATGGGCCTACCTCTTCCGTTTTCTTTATTTTTCAGCTTGACTTACATATTTTAGCACCGGCCGGGGCATAATACAATATATATTTATGGTAGGAGGTCCTGCTATGCTTTACTGTTCCCGGTGCGGGCAAGCCCTGCCCCCGGGATGGCGATTCTGTCCTGAGTGTCTTCCTGATCCCGTTAAAGAAAGCCCTCGGCGCGAAACTAACCTCTGCCTGCTCCTGGGCAATTTTTCTCTGGCGCACCAGCGTCCCCAGCTGGCCGCCCTTTTCTACCGCGCCGCCCTTGAAATAGACCGGGACAACTGGAAAGCCTATTTCAACCTGGGATGCCAGGCCTGGCAGCAGGGTGATGTCAAACGTGCCCTTACTTTTTGGGAAGCGAGTCTCAAATTAAACCCTGACAATTACTTGGCCCATTTTAATCTGGGAACATATTTCCTCTACAACCGCAATTTAAGGGCCGCCCGCTACCACCTGACCCGGGTACGCCGGCTTAAACCCGGCTACCTGGAGGGCCGCATCAACCTGGGTACTACCTACCTGCTCCTGGGTCTTTTAGAAGCATCAAGGCGGGAATATAACTTTGTCCTGGAACGGGTTCCCGATCATGAAGGTGCCCGGCGCGGCCTGGCCCTGGTTAACAAGATTGCAGCAGCCGGGTGCCCGTCAAAGCGGCGGTCCAGCACCCAGCTGCATGTCGAGTGATGCTTTTTAAAGCTGAGTGCTGGATTAGCGCCGCAGGTTATTGGCCAGGCCCCACATTTCATCGGCAACCCGTACGGCACGGGAATTCAGCTCGTAGGCTCGCTGGGCCAGGATCATTCTGGTCATAGTTGCTGCCAGGTCGACGTTGGCCGCCTCCAGGTAACCGGAACGGATAATGCCCAGGCCTGCCGTCCCGGGCCTGCCGGCAGCTGCCGCCCCGCTGGCGGCCGTTTCCCGGAAAAGGTTGTCGCCAGCGGCTTCCAACCCGGCTGGATTGGGGACGTTATAGAGGTTGATCTCTCCCAGAAACCAGGTTTCCCCGTTAATTGTCGCCGTTACCGTGCCATCACCGGTAATAGTGATCTTTTCCGCCCCGGCCGGCAGGGTAAAGGGGACATCCAGGTAGTAGCCACCGGCGTTGACTAGATAGCCGTCACCGTCGCGGTGAAAGTTGCCGTCCCGGGTAAGGAACCGTTCCCCGCCCGGTCCATAAACGGCAAAAAATCCTTCCCCCTGGATGGCAAGGCTTAAAGGGTCGCCGGTATTCACCAGGGTTCCCTGGCTAAAGTCCTTTGCTATGGCAGCCACTTTTACTCCTGCGCCCAGGGACGGTGCTGCTGCCGGCGCCTGGGGTCGGTCGACGGGCATGCCGCCTTCCTGGACCGGACGGTAGACCAGGTCGGCAAATTCCACCCGGTCCTGCTTGTAGCCGGTGGTATTAACATTGGCCAGATCATTGGCCAGGCTGTCTACCGAAAGCTGCTGCGCCAGCATACCGCTGGCCCCGCGCCAGAGTGCGCCAATCATCTGTTAGCCCTCCTCTACCGTAAACTCCCTACTTCGTTGACGCTCTTGCCTAGGGTCTGGTCGGCGGCCTGGATGGCCTTCTGGTTGGCCTCATAGCTCCTCAAAACGGCCAGCATATCTACCATTTCCCGGGCGACGTTGACATTGGCCTTCTCCAGCCACCCCTGCCTGACCTGGAAATTGGCAGCCAGCAGTGGCTGCACCCCCTGGGGGGCTGTAAAAAGATTGTTGCCCTGGCGTTGGAGCAGGGGTAAGGTTTGCGCATCAAAAGTTACAATCCGTAGCCGATCGACAACCTGACCGTTAACCAATACCTGACCGCCGCTATCAACCTTAAAGTTGGTCGTGCCTACGTAGACGGCGCCGTACTCTCCCTGGACGGGGTAGCCTTCCGGGGTAACTAAGAAGCCGTAGGCATCTACCTGGAAGGAACCGCCGCGGGTATAGGCCTCGGTACCCCCTGCCTGGACGGTGAAGAAAGCCGGCGGCGTGCTCCCTGCAGTATCCACAAGGGCAAGGTCCGTGGCCCGGCCGGTTTCTTCCAGGGGCCCGGGGGTATAGTTGGTGTGAATGCGGTCGACCATAACCCCGGGGCTAAAGTAGCCTAACGGGGTGACACGGCCCTTTTCCAGGCGCTGGAGGAGCATCTCGGGAAAGGACTGGATGGTCGCCGTCTCGACCTTAAAGCCGTTCGTCGCGGCGTTGGCCAGGTTGTTGGTTATGACATCCTGGCGCAGTTCCTGGACCACCATGCCGGTCGCGGAAAGATATAAACCCCTTAACAATTGTTTTCCCTCCCTCCGAAAATGTTTCTGCCAACAGTGGCATTTACTGGCGGTAGTAGCCCCCAATGACTACCGGCCCTGCTTTTTGCTAACTGGTTAACCGCCTGATAATTTCCTTTATGTCCCCGGCGGGGAGATAATAGGAGCCGGCCTTGAGTTTCTGTTCTACGCCCTGGCGGTGCACCTCGGCTTCGAAGGCCGCGGCCGCAGCTACGCCCTTTTTTTCCAGGAGGGCGGCAATATCCTCCAGACCGGCCCCCGCCGGGATGGTAACCAGGATTTCACCTTTCATATCCCCGGGAGCGGCCTGCTGCGGCCCGGCGGGCTGCTGTTTTATCCCTTGATCCGGCGGGGCATTATCCCCGGAGGCAGGCGCGAAAGGGACTACTTCCTCCCGGAAGACCATACCGTATTCGCGGGCCCGGGCAATAATTTCCTCCCTGGTGGGACCGTGCTGGAAAATAAGCAACATCAGCCCCGCCAGGAAAAGCCCCAGGCCCAGGCCCAGCCCGAAGGGAGCCAGAAAAAATCCTTTTTTCTTTAACGCTTCAGGTTGAGGATTAATGCGATTTCACCCTTTCCCCGGCCAAACCGCCGCGCCAGGCTGTCGATACTCTCGCCGGCGGCATGGGCCAGGCGGATTTGCTCCTGAATGCTTAACGTCTCCGGCCCGGGGGTTGTCCCCCCTGCCGGCCCGGCCGCCGTTGTCCTTTCGGGTACAGCTTTTTCTCCCGCCGGCCTGGCGGGCGTCCCCTGAAGATCGGTGGCTGCCGCTCCTGTAGTCCCTTCCGCCAGGGCAGTTGCCAGGTAGGATCGAAAAGTTCCTGGCACCGCTTCGGAGGCGGCAGTCAACTCCTCCAGTCTGGCCGTAAGGGCGGTTACTTCTTCCTGGAGGGTTGCCAGGCGTTCGGCCAGCTGTTCGTCACCACCTGTTTGCCCCTGGCCGTCCTCGGAGTCAAAACCCCAAACCGCCGGCGCCCCCCGGTTCCCTTCCCCGGCCAGCAGTATCTTAAAAGCGGGCAGGCAGGTAATTACAATCAATATCGCTCCTGTAACTAAAAAGAGATATGCCACTTTAACCACCTACATAAAATCGGCTAAATAGCGGCGTAGGTTTAAGATTGCCCGGCCGTGGAGCTGGCAGACCCGGGATTCGGAGACTCCCAGTATTTTGCCGATCTCCTTTAAGGTCAAGCCTTCGTAATAATACAGGGTGAGGACCAGGCGATCTTTATCGTTTAAATGCTGGAGACCCTCTATCAGGGCGCGGCGGAGTTCCTCCTGCTCATAATGGCCGGCAGGATCCGGGCTCTGGGGATCGGCCAGCAGTTCTCCCCGGGTTGAACCCTCCTCCCCTTCCCGGTCAAAAAGAAAGTCTTCCAGGGAAAGGACAGCCATCTGGGAACCCCGCTCCAAGAGTTCCTTGAGCTCATCCACCGTTATCCCTGCCGCCGCCGCCACCACTGCATCACTTACCTCGCTCCCCTGTTCCTGCTCCAGGCGGCGGTACACCTGGCTCACCCGGCGCAACTTTTCCACCAGGGTGCGGGGGGCCCAGTGGGATTGGCGCAGGGCATCGAGGATAGCCCCGCGAATGCGCTGGGAGGCAAAGCTTTCAAAGTTAACGCCCCGGGAAGGATCATAACGGTCAATGGCCTCCAGCAACCCGATTATGCCATAACCAACCAGGTCTTCCTGGTCCAGGTGCCGCGGCGGTTTGACTGCCAGGCGGCCCACATGGTATTTCACCAGGGGCAGGTACTTGAGAACCAGTTCCCGGCGCCCGGCATCCCCCTTTCCGGCCAGGTACGCGGCCCACATGGCGCTATCCTTAACTGCCATTTTCTCTCTCTCCCCGGCGCCTTTCTTCTAGCAACCGCTGGAAAACAAAGGCAACGATTTGGTCTTCCTGCCTTTCGCTGATACCCTCAAAGGCCACACCAACTTCATAACGCGTCACGCCGTCTATTTCCCGCGGGGCCACGCGCTTGACGCGCCCCGCCAGGCGCATGGGCATATGGCGGCGGCGACCTGGCAGGTGAAGTTCCAGGTAAAGGAGGTCGCCCACCTCAACGGGGTCCCGGAGGACCAGCTGCGCACCGCCGCCGCTTATATCTACCGTTACCCCCCTTTTATGGGGCCGGGGCGGGCGGTAGGGCCAGTCGTCCTTCAGCCAGACGGCATAGCGAAATTCCAATGCCGCCTTGGCCCGCACGTGGGAGCGCGCCTGGATGCGCCGATAATCGTCCGGGTAGGCCAGGTAGTAAAGGGGGGGCTCTCCCGGCAGGTAACGCTGTACTTTAGTAGTGAATTCATAGCGGGCATCCTGCCGGTTGCAGGCAACCTCGACAACGTTCCCCGGTGCCAGGACCAGTTCATCACTCCCCGGAGCAAGGACGGCAAAGCCGTCTTCCCCCGTATCCTGGATAATGGTGCGGAGATCTTTACTGCCAGGAGTTTTGATGATTATGGGTAGATTTATCATAATAAAGTTCGGCCTGGCCATGATACTCCCCTTCTTATCTTCCCAGCAAACGGCCCAGGCGCTGCCAGAATCCCTGGCTCCTGTCTGCCGGCAGTTCCTGACCTTGAAGTTTGGCGGCGGCTTCTTTCAGGGCCAGGGCCGCAGGGCAACGGGGAAACAATTCGCTGAATGGCTGCTGGCAGCGCACCGCCTGGCCTACCCGGAAGTCCTCGGGAATAATCCCCAGGAGCGGCAGTTCCAGCTGCAAAAAACGGCGGCAGGTACCCTGGAGTCGCCCGGCGGCCTGCTGCCCCTCCAGCTTATTGGTAGCCCTGTTAACGATAAGATGCATGCTTACTTTTAAACGCTGCAACCCTTTGATCAAACCATAGGCATCGGTTATGGAAGTAGGTTCCGGCGTTGCTACCACAATGGCTTCTCCGGCGGCAGCTGCAAAGCTGAAAACCGTCCGGGAAATGCCGGCACCAGAATCGACCAGGATTATATCCACCTTAGTCGCTAGAAACGCCAGGTCATGAATAAGCCGGTCGCGGGCCGGGGGGTCCAGGTCGGCCAGTTCCTGGATACCGGAGGCCCCCGGCACCAGGAGCAGGTCATGAGGGCCGCGGATAATCACTTCTTCTAAAGTACACTGCCCGCCGATGACTTCTTTCAGGCTGTAACGGGGTACCAGGCCCATGAGGATATCCACATTGGCCAGGCCCAGGTCGGCATCAAAGAGGAGGGTCCGCAGGCCCTGACGGGCCAGGATCAGGCCCAGATTTAAGGCAATATTGGTCTTGCCCACGCCGCCTTTACCGCTGGCTATGGCAATTACCCGGGACCGCTCTTCCAGCCGTCTGTATACCAGTTTACGCAACCTGCCCGCCTGGTCCATCTTCAGCCACCGCTTCCCAGATGCGCCGGGCCAGGAGGTGGGGATCGGCCGCTTCCAGGTCATCAGGCACATCCTGGCCGGTAGTTATATAAGCCAGGGGTACTCCCGCCGCCGCGGCTACGGTGAGCATTACCCCCGGGCAGCATGTTTCGTCAAGTTTGGTGAAAATCAGCCGGTTGTATTTGAGGCTGCGGAAATTTTCTACGGCTTGGAGCAGGTCCTGGCGCCTGGTGGCGCAGCTCAAGACCAGGTATACGTCCCGCTCAGGGACAACCTCCAGGAACCCCCTCGTTTCCGCCAGCATAGCTTTGTTTTCCGGCGCCCGGCCGGCTGTATCAACTAAAACTACATCGCAGTGTCTTAAGTTCTCCAGGGATGCACGCAACTCCCGCGGCGTCATGGCCACCTCCAGGGGCAGGCCCATAATTTCCGCATAGGTCTTGAGCTGATCCACGGCCCCGATACGGTAAGTATCCAGGGTTATCAGGCCGACCTTTTGCTCCTGATAAAGGCTGTAGCGGGCCGCTATCTTAGCCAGGGTAGTTGTCTTGCCCACGCCGGTGGGGCCGATAAAGGCCTGAACCCGCTGTCTGGACGGGGACGCCACCTGATGGCTTAAGTGGTCGGCCAGGCGGGTACGGATGACATCGGCAATAATCTCTTTCCCGGCGGTGGCCTCAATGCCATTTAAAAGGAAGGCCACCAGCTCCTCCTCCAGCTCCTGGGCCAGCAGGCGCTCCCTTAAGGTTAACAGTTGTTCCGGTACCGGAGCGCTGCCGGGCCGTACCAGGCGGTTCAGGGCGGCTTTAATCTCGGCCAGTTCCCGCTGCAGCACCTCCAGGCTGTGACGGCCGTTATTTCCTCCTCCGGCAGGGTTGACCGACCCGGCCGGTGCTACCACCGTCTTGCCGGCCCCTGCCTGTAACGCCGTCTTACCTGCCGGCGCCGCCGGTTCCGGCAGTTTCCTTGCCGGCGTCTCCTCCAGGGCCGCCGTCACTTCCATGCGGGGGGGCAAGAAAAAGCCCTTTAGTCCCGGCTGGCGTACCCGGCGGGTGGCCACAATAACCGCCTCCGGCCCCAGGTCACGGCGGATGGCCAGGTAGGCTTCCTGCATATCACGGGCAAGATAGCGTTTAATCTTCACACCACATTCACCGCCTCTACGGCCTCAATTTCCAGGCTGGGTTCCAGCTCGTTATAGGCCAGGACCGGGACATAAGGTAAAGAACGTTGGAGCAACCGCCGCAGGGGCAGGCGGATCCTGGCCGAGCATAAGATCACCGGCTGGACGCCGCCGGTGGCGGCTTTCTCCACGGCCCGGCCCAGCCTGTTCAAAAGTTCCCGGCCCTCCTCCGGGGTCAGGGCCGGGAAATTACCCTGGGAGGTGGGCTGGATGGCCTCCGCCAGCTTCTGCTCCAGCTGGGGGTGGAGGGTAATGGCCGTGAGCTTACCCTCCCGGGCATACTGGCGGCTGATAGTGCGGCTCAAGGCCTGGCGCGCCGCCCCGAGAAGGTAATCCGGATCCCGGCTGGATCGGGCGGCGTCGGCCAGGGCTTCCAGGATACTAACCAGGTCACGAATGGGCACCTGTTCCTGGAGCAGGCCGGCCAGTACTTTCTGTATCTCACCTACCGACAGGAGATTGGGCACCAATTCCTCGACTACTGCCGGGTGATTCTCCTTGATTTTATCCAGGAGTTCCCTGGTTTCCTGGCGGCCCATGAGTTCAGCGGCATGGGCTTTGATAAATTCCGTCAAATGGGTAATGAGGACGGTAGTAGCGTCGACAACGGTGAAACCGGCCAGTTCCGCTTCCTGGCGCCTGGTCGCCGGTACCCACCAGGCCGGCAGGCCAAAGGTGGGTTCCCGGGTAGGTATGCCCCCCGGCGGTCCGTCGCTGCCGGCCGGATTCATGGCCAGAAGATAGCCAGGCTGGATTTCTCCCCGGGCCGCTTCCACGCCCCGCAGTTTGAAGATATAGCCATGGGGTGGCAGCTGCAGGTTGTCCCGGATGCGAATGGGCCTGACGTATATGCCCATCTCGGTGGCACACTGGCGCCGCACGGCCGCCAGGCGGTCCAGCAGGTCGCCACCTTCTGTTTCATCGGCCAGGGGAATCAGGCCGTAGCCGATTTCCACTTCCAGGGGGTCCACCTGGAAAAAGCTCAAAACATTCTCCGGCTGGCGCTGGGAAGCCTTCTGGGCGGCAACCGCTTCCTGCCGGCGCTGGCCCTGCATCTTTTCCTCCCTGGCCAGGGCATAGGCGGCATAGCCCACCCCGCCGGCCATTATAAAAAAGGTCAGGTGGGGCATCCCCGGCAAAAGGCCCATCAGGAAAAGGATGGCTGCCACCAGACCGGCAATACGGGGAAAGCCCGTTAGCTGGCCGATTACCTCTCTGCCAAAATTGTCCATAGCCCCGGAGCGGGTCACCAGGATGCCGGTCCCGGTGGAAACCATGAGGGCCGGCAGCTGGCTAACCAGGCCGTCGCCAATGGTCAGGCGGGTATAGGTATGCAGGGCTTCCATAAAGGGCATCTTCAGCTGCCAGACACCGATGGCCAGCCCCCCCAGGATGTTAATGGCGGTAATGATCAGGCCGGCAATGACATCCCCCCGGACGAACTTGCTGGCGCCGTCCATGGCACCGTAAAAGTCGGCTTCCCGCTGCAGTTCCCGCCGTTTGGCCCGGGCTTCATCCTCCGTTAACAGGCCGGCATTGAGGTCAGCATCGATGCTCATCTGCTTGCCGGGCATGGCGTCCAGGGTAAAGCGGGCCGCCACCTCGGCCACCCGCTGGGCGCCGCTGGTTATGACGATAAACTGGATGATGGTAATGATAAGAAATATGACAAAGCCGACGATATAATTCCCCCGAACGACAAAGCTGCCGAAGGTTTCGATAACATGACCGGCATCGGCCCGGCTTAAAATAAGCCTTGTGGAAGAGATGTTGAGGGACAGGCGGAACAGGGTCACCACCAGCAAAAGGGACGGAAAGACGGAAAAGTCAAGGCTCCGGAAGACGAACATGGTTGTCAGAAGGATAACCATGCTGACGCCCAGGTTGACGATGAGCAGGATGTCCATGACCAGGGGGCTGACGGGAATGACGATAAGCATGACTACCCCCAGGACCAGGGCCGCCACCAGGATGTCGTTGTACGGGGTGAGGCGCCTTAAGGCGCCCAGCAGGCCGGTATTTGCTGCCATAGAGCAGTTTTTCCTCCGGAAATAGCGTTCTGCCAAAAATGTGCCTTCTGGTGGGGACATATCCCCACCCAAAATTAGTTTACTTACGCCTCGAACCAAGTCGCCCTCCGCCTGTACCCTCCAGCCTTTTGCCTCAGCCTCCATTTTCATGGTTCGCTCGTGGAGGCGTCAGCCACCATGAGGGGCTCCTCCATAAATGGCTCTTTATATCCTCCCCCGCAGCCGGTAGATCTGGGCCAGGATCTCCGCCACCGCCTGGTAGAGGGCCACCGGGATTTCCTGCCCCAGTTCCACCTGGCGGTACAGGGCCCGGGCCACCGGCGGGTTGGCGACGATGGGGATGTTATGCCGGCGGGCTACGGCCTTGATCCGCTCCGCTATGCTGCCTGCCCCTTTGGCCACCACCCGCGGCGCCCCTTCTGTTTCCCGGTAACGCAGGGCCACGGCTAAGTGGATAGGGTTGGTAATAACCACGGTGGCTTCAGGCACGGCGTGCATCATGCGGTGCCGGGCGAGCCGCCTCTGTTTCTCCCGCAGACGTGAGCGGACCAGGGGGTCGCCTTCCATCTGCTTCATTTCTTCCTTTACTTCCTGCCTGGTCATTCTTAAATTACGTTGAAACTCGCGCCGCTGGAAGATGTAGTCGGCTACCGCCAGGCTTAAAAATACAGCCAGGGCTCCCAGCCCCACCCGGTAGAGGAGCTGGCCCACCAGTTCCAGGGCCGCCGGGAGGCTCATATCGACGGTCATCAACAACCGGTTAAACTGCCCCTTAACCAGGGTCCAGACCACCAGGCTTACCACTACTACCTTGCCCAGGCTCTTAACCAGCTCCATGAGGGCGCGGCGGGAAAAGAACCGCTGCAACCCTTTCACCGGGTCCAGGTTTTCCAGGCGCGGCCTTATGGGGTCCAGGGAAAAAATGAACCCCGTCTGGGCAAAATTGGCCACTAGGCCCACAACTGCCGCCAGCAGTAGCAGGGGAGCCAGGAGAAGGCCCATCTTAAAAGCAAAGTGGCTGAAGATGGCTATCAGGGTTGCCCCATCCAGCTCCTGCTTCCAACCCTCCTGAAAAGCACTGCTCATGAGGCCGGCCATCTCCAGGTAAAAGGCTTCCCGGCGCCAGTAGAGACAGATGATGCTCACCAAAAGGACCAGGGCGGCGCTCAGGTCGTTGCTCCGGGCAACCTGGCCTTTGCGGCGCACCTCCTGAAGGCGGTGGGGCGTAGCCTCCTCAGTCTTTTCTTCAGCAAAGAGCTGCAGGTCTATTTTGCCTTCCATCAACGGGGCCAACCCCGCAGTAACAGGGCCAGGTCATGTTCCATCTGGCTGAAAAGATTTCGAAACACTGTTGCCAGTAAAGGCAAAATGGCGATTAAGACCAGGAGCCCCAGGCCTATTTTCAAAGGAAATCCCAGGATAAAGACATTCAGCTGGGGCACCGTCCTGGCAATTAAACTTAAGGCCAGGTCGGCAATGAGGAGAACCACGATTACCGGGACCGCGATGCGCACCGCCAGGCTGAACATACCGCTAAAAAGCTTGACCACGGTCCAGATGATATTACCGTCAAAATGCACTCCCCCCAGGGGCAGGAGACGGAAGCTCTCCTGCAGGGCCAGGAGCAGGGTGTGGTGGCCGTCCAGCTGGAAGAACAGGAGCAAACCCAGGATGGCAAAGAACTGGCCCATTATGGTAGTTGTAGCCGCATTTTGAGGGTCAAAGAGGCTGGCCATCCCCAGGCCCATATGGAGGTCCAGGAGCTGCCCGGCCACCTGGATGGCGCTGAAGATCAGGTTGGCCAGGTAGCCCAGGGCCAGACCGGCCAAGGCCTCGTTTAAGACGGCCAGGGCATAGGTCCCGGCGCTGGTAAAGGCCGGCTGCCCGGCCGGCAGCACAGGAAACAGAAGCATGGCTACCAGCAGCCCCAGACCGGCCTTCACCAGGGCCGGGACGCCGCGAATGCCAAAGAAAGGCGCTGTCACAAAAAATGATGTGACCCGCACCAGGACCAGGAAAAAAAACTCAGCCTGGTTAAGGTAGCTCATCGGTTCCCATCCTTCTAAAAGTTAACGGCCTGGTTTCCTGTTTTTTACCGCCCGGGCACCTACTTTACTAAACTTCCCAGGTTGCCGAAGATCTCGGTGGTGAACTGGGTTAGAGTATTGAGCATCCACGAGCCCAGGAGAAGCATCCCCAGGATGACGGCGACAATCTTGGGTACAAAGGTCAGGGTCTGCTCCTGGATCTGGGTGGTGGCCTGGAGGATGCTGATCCCCACCCCTACGATCAGGCTCAAGCCCAGGGCCGGGGCCGCCAGCAGCAGGGCGGTGGTCAGGGCCTCCCGGGCCAGGTGAATGACAAACTCCTGGGTCATTTTTCTCCCCCCGTTCCGTTTGCTTCAATCCACGCCCGGCGGGCCGACCGGGCCGGCGCGGCCTAAAAGCTCTCCAGCAGGGATTTTACTACCAGGTACCAGCCGTCGACCAGGACAAAAAGCATGAGTTTAAAGGGCAAGGAGATCATCACCGGCGGTACCATAAACATACCCATGGCCATCAGGGTGCTGGCAATTACCAGGTCGATAATCAGAAAAGGGATGTAGATCAAAAAGCCCATCTGGAAGGCTGTCTTCAGCTCGCTGATGATAAAGGCCGGGATAAGGACGTGCATGGGCACGTCGTCCCGGGTGCGGGGCTGGGGCATGCCCGACATACGGACAAATAAGGCCAGGTCTTTTTCCCGCGTTTGGCGGTACATGAATTCCCGCACCGGTTTGGCCCCGGCTGCCAGGGCCTGCTCCTGGGTGATCTGCCCGGCCAGGTACGGGTCAATAGCCTGGGTCTTGACCTGGTTATATACCGGCGCCATGATAAAGAAGGTCAAGAACAGGGCCAGGCCGATCAGCACCTGGTTGGGCGGTGTTTGCTGGGTGGCCAGGGCGCTGCGCACGAAAGACAGGACAATGATAATCCGGGTAAAAGAGGTCATGAGCAGCAGGATGGCCGGCACCAGGGCCAGTACCGTCAGCAGGACCAGGATTCTGACGGTATCCACCAGCTGCCGGGGATCGGTGGCCTGGATTAAACTGTTAATCTCCATGGCCCCTGAACCTCTGCCAGGTTGACAACCATGTGGTTAATAATCCCCTTGGACCCGGTGGGTTAAAAGTTTCCTTTTCCTTTTCCACCAGGGACTGAAGGGGGTACACCGCTACTTCCCCCGCCGTCGCTGTCACCGTCGGGTAATCAGGCAGCTCTGCCAGTAAAACCGGGGCGCCTTCCCCCAGGCCGACCAGGAAATGCCTGTCGCCGCAGCGGACTACCGCCAGGCCGCTTTTACTGTTTAAAGGGAGTCTTTCAACCAATTCCAGCTGTCCCGGCCCCACGGCCCTTCCCGCAGCCCGGCCCAGGCCCAAGCGGACCGTGGCATAGGCCAGGCCCAGGACCAGGGGTAAAAAGATTACCAACCGCAGCAAAGCCAGGACAAAATCGCGATCCATACCTAGTCCTGCCCTTCTTCCTTTACGTCTGCCAGGTTGTTGATCCTGACGCCAAAGGCATCGTTAATCACCACCACCTCTCCCGTGGCCAGCGGGATACCATTGACCCGGACCTCCACCGCCTCGCCGGCCAGCTTGTTGAGGGTGATAACGGACCCTTCCTTCAGCTCAAGGATCTCTTTAACCGCCAGGCGCGTCCGGCCCAGTTCCGCCACCAGGCGTAAAGGAACATCAGCGATGCGGTCAAAGCTGGCCTTTACCCTGGCTACCGGGGCCGGCTGCAGGGGGGCAAAGCGGGCCTTTTCAATGCGCGGCCGGTCCTCGCCGGCAGCCATGGCCTCTAAAAGTTTCTGGATCTCCTCGTCCGTCAAAGGCATAAACAGACTCTCCTACTGGATGATAAATTCCTCAAAATAAAGACCCTGAACCTGTCCGCCAATAAGCTGCGCATTAATGGCCGTCAAAAGTTCCCGCTTCAGGGCGTCCTCATTTTGCAGGTCATCGGTCTTTTTGCTGCGCAGCACCGAAATAAGGGTATCGCGGATGCGGTAGAGTTTTTCATTGAGTTCTGTAGTCAATCTTGCATCACTATACTCCAGGGTAATCTTCGCCCGCAGGTAGCGGCGCAGGCCCGGATCGGCCAGGTTGACAACAATGGGCTCCAGGCTCATTTTCTGCATAATTACCGACGCCTGTTTGCCGGCCGGTGCCGCTGCTGTCACGCCCTTGCTGCCGCCGAAAAAAAAGTAGTAAACGTAACCCCCGCTCAAAAGGAGGATTACCAGGAGCAAAGCAATGGTTAACCATGGCCGGCCCTGCTTCTCTTTTTTTTCTGCTTCGTCTCTGGGGGGCATTTCTCCACCTCTTTCTTCACTGCAGCTGTGTCCCGCATCTTACCGGAGCTACTGAGTGGCCCCTATCAGCAATACTACGCGCCGGTTTTCCGCCATATGCTCCGGAGTGTCGTTGGGATAAAGGGGACGGTATTCACCGTAGCCTACGGCTACAAAACGCTCCGGTTTTAAATGATGTTCCTCAATAAAATAGCGCACCACCCGGGCGGCCCGGGCTGTGGACAACTCCCAGTTGGTAGGAAACTGGAGGGTATGGATGGGACGGTTGTCCGTATGGCCTTCGACGCGCACCTCATTGGGTATCCGTACTAAAAGTTCCGCCAGTTTGTCCAGCAACCTGGCAGCCTCGGGCTTTAAATCCGCCTTGCCGGAATCAAAGAGGATACGCTCTTTGATGTCCAGGGCAATGCCCTGTTCCTCGTAGCGCACTTCAACCATAGACTCCAGGCCGCTGGCCGCTAGGAAGTTTTTGACCGTCTGGTAGGTCTCCATCATCTCCCTGGCCCTGGCCAGAGCGGCAGTTGCCTCCGGCGTATCAATATTCTGCGGGTAATCAAGGGGCGCCGGCTCCGTTTCGACGATAGGCGACACACCCCCGTCCAAAATTCCCATTCCCTGGTAGGAAGCAATAAACTGCTGGAATTTTTGCTGGTTCAAAACGGAAAAGGAAAAAAGGAGGACGAAAAAGACCACTAGCTGGGTCATGAGGTCGGAGTATGTAGTCATCCATGCCGGCGCGCCTTCTTCTACCTTCTTTCGCTCCTTTTTGATGGCCATGGTCAGGTCAGTTCCTTCCTCATATTCTTAAATTTGCCTGCCGGTGACTTCTTCCCGGGTTATTTCCCCTGCACTGGCCTGCCGCTGCCGGGGTTTGGCTGGCAGGAAGGAACGCAATCGCTCTTCCAGGATGCGCGGGTTGACGCCGGACTGGATGGAGATGATACCTTCCAGCATCATCTGATGCAGCATCATCTCCTGCTCGCTGCGCAGGCTGAGTTTGCCTGCCAGCGGGATGAAAATCATGTATGCCATGATGGCGCCGTAAAAGGTGGTGATCAGGGCCAGGGCCATGCTGGGCCCCAGGGCCTCCGGTTTATCCAGTTTGGCCAGCATCTGCACCAGGCCCATAAGGGTACCGATCATACCAAAGGCCGGGGCGAGATTCCCCCAGGTTTTAAAGATGGCCTGACCGTTCTCGTGGCGGCGGGCCATATAGGCCATGTCCGTTTCCAGGATCTCCCGGATCATCTCCGGTTCCATGGCGTCAACCATCATCTGGATCCCCTTGCTGAAAAAGGGATCATCCAGCCGATTGGCATCATCCTCCAGAGCGAGCAGCCCTTCCCGCCGGGCCTTGCGGGCCAGCTCGCCAAAAAGCTCAATGAGTTCCTCGGGTTCCATGAGTTCGGTGGTAAAGGCCTGTTTTACCGTAGCAAAGACGTTTTTCACATCCTGGAAGCTGAAATTAATCAGGACAGCGGCAAAGGATCCCCCCACCGTCACCATCAGGGAAGGGACACTCCAAAAGATCCTGAGGTTACCACCCAGGACCAGGGCTCCACCCATAAGGCCGATTCCAGCAATAATTCCTATCACGGTCATGAAATCAATGCGCCGCAACCTTTATTCCACCTCATCCTGGGTGCTCGCCGGCTGGAGGATCTGGCGCCGGTAGGCAATAACCCGGGCTATTACTTCATCTGCCGTCTGATTTACTAAAACCTTTTTACCGCTGGTAAGGGTAATAACTGTTTCGGGAACACTCTCGATGCGCTCGATGAGTTCGGCATTGAGGATTATCTCCCGCTTATCCAGGGTGGTAACCTTGATCATATGCATTGCCGCCCTCCTTCGAAAAGAACTTATCACCGGCTGGCTTTGTCTGGCTCGCTCCGTGGTCCTCGCGGAGCGCCCAGCACTCAACTCGTTTGTAATAGGTGTCTCTTCGCAACAAAACCGTTGCGAGTTGAGTGCTGGGTCAGCCAGGGCTTAAGGCGGGGTTCCCGGCCTATTCGGCATTTTTGCCTTTAGAATCCGGCCTCGGACCTCCTGTCCTCGGCCCCGCTTATCATCCCTCGGCACAGCCTGCGGCCGCTTAGCCGCTCAGACCAAGTCGCTCGCTTCAGACAAATGCCAGCCCGGAATTTTCATGCTCTCGATGGTTGCAGCTCCCCGCCATGAGTGGCTCCTTCGAAAATAACGCTTTACAGTCACTACTGTCTCTAAGGCGAAAAGACTAGCGCTTCAGGTTCACCAGTTCCTGGAGCATCTGGTCGGAGATAGTGATGGTCCGGGCGTTGGCCTGGAAGCCGCGCTCGGTAATGATCATGTCGGTAAACTCCTGGGCCAGGTCAACGTTGGACATCTCCAGAGCCGAGGGGATGATGGTGGTGTTAGCCAGGGAGCCTGTACCGGGGGCAAGATCATTACTCGGATCGCCTGAGCTATCCGTTCGAGCGTATAGGTTTTGCCCGACTTTCTCTAATCCCCCCGGATTGGAAAACTTGGCTATACTAATAGGGTTGGCAAGTGTCTGGGCTGTTCCAGTGTTGTCTACATAATGGACGTAGCCCTTATTGTCAATGCTGAAACTCCGGGGCATGGTATCTGGATCGGCCATGTCCGCAATCTGTATCGGACTGCCACCTGTATCCAGCACTTTTAACCCGTCACCATTTACCAGGAAGCCTTCATTGTCAAAATGAAAGGCGCCGGCCCGGGTGTAATATATAGTCGTTCCGTCATCGGGAGTAACCCTGAAGAAGCCGTCCCCCTGGATCATCAAATCCGTCCCGTTGTTGGTGGACGCGGCGGCGCCCTGGGTATGGACGACGTCAATACTGTTCAGGGCGACGCCAAGGCCGATCTGCTGGGGGTTGGTACCGCCCAGGCCGCTGGCATCGCTTGCCGCCCCGCCCCTGAGAGTCTGGTAGAAGACGTCTTTAAAAGTCACTGTGCTCCGCTTGAAACCTACCGTATTAACATTGGCGATGTTGTCGCCGATGACGTCCATGCGCAGCTGGTGGGTACGTAATCCAGAAACACCGGAATAAAGTGAACGCATCATGGTAAATTCCCCCTTTCTTGCATGGGCCGCCTCTGTCAGTCGGCGGCCCCGGGCCTCCCCGCCGGGGTCCGGCCCTACAATAAAACGGCGCTGTCAATATTGGTAAAAACATTCTCCCGCAATTCCTGCCTGCTGGCCGCCGTGATGACCGTACGGTTCTTAATGCTGACCACCAGGGCCAGGTCATCCAGCAAGACCAGGGACTCCCGGGCACCTTTACCGGCGGCCTTGTTCACACCTTGCTCCAGGCGGGCCATTTGCTCCGGTGAGAGATTTATCTTCCGGCTTTCCAGGCGCTCGCTGGCGTGGCGGGAAAACTTCAGGCCCGCCAGTTTTTCATTAAGGATGGCCTGGAAATCCTGACCTGGTCTCTTCCCGGCTGCCGGCACCTTGCCTACCTGGGCGACCGACGGTTTTAAAGCCTGCCCCTCGATGCGGTTCAAAAGCGCTCACCCGCCCTGCACTTTATTGAACCCTGCAACCGGCCCCGGGCGGCCACTTAACCGGCAGGCGCGGTATCCGCCTGGGCTGCGGGCATCGCTACTTCCGCAACGGCCTCTAAAGGTACCTGCCGCCCCCCGACCAGGAGCATGATCCCCTCTGCTGTCCAGCTAATTTTACTGACCGTTCCGGTAAAGGTCTGGTCGTCAACTACGGCCGTTACCTCTTTGCCCATCATGCTTACCGCCTGGAGCATCATGCTCTCCTGCAGGTCCTGCCGCAGCAGGTTGAAATTCTCGTTAAGATTATACATTTGCTCCAGGGCACTGAATTGGGCCATCTGGGCGATAAACTCGGTGTCGCTCACGGGATTTAGAGGATCCTGGTTGGTCAGTTGGGCTGCCAGGAGCTTCAGGAAATCATCTTTGCTCAAGCCATGGGAAGTTACACTGGTAACTGTCTCCGTGCCGGCGGCCGTCACACTGCTGGTGATCACCGCTGGTCCCTCCTACTGCTTCAAGGTGTTATTTAAAACGAGCTGGATGGGTTGGTGATAATAGCTACGCCAGGTAATCCAGGCGGTACCAGGAGGCAGAAACTGTTTCCTTTTCCTCATGTCCTGCCCAGACCGGCATTCCCCGGTACCAGCCCGGTGATCCCCGGCTCTGTTCGCCGCTATCCCCGGCCTGAGAACCGCTGCCGGGTCCTTCACCGCCCACCTGGACCTGGACCTGGTCCAGGCGTAAACCTTGCTGGGCAACAGCCTGGCGCATTTCCGGCACCGCCGCCTGCAGAGCCCGGGCGGCTTCGCTGTTTTCTACCAGCAGGTGCAGGACCAGCCGACCTCCTTCCAGGGTGGCCTTAAGCTTCATATTCCCCAGGCTTTCCGGCTGGAGCTGGATTTCTAATTCCTGCTGGCTGCCGGACCGGCTCATCCGGGCTGAAGCCATGATAGTGGCCAAAACCCCCGGCAGGTTGCTTACAGGTAATACCACCCCGCCGGCCTGCTGGCCGTTCCCCGGGAAAAGGGCTGGAAAGCTTCCCTGTCCGGCCCCTATGCTGTCGTTACCGGCTATCCCCGGCCCACCGGCAGTCCCGGTTCCCCTCTGCCCCCCGGCAGGGCTTCTTCCGGGGTCGCGATTAGCAGGGTTAAAGGCATCTTGCACACCTGGAGCACCGGCCCAGTCCCCGGCGGCCCGGGCAAATGACGCGCCGCCACCTTTTACCTGGCCCTGCCCTTCGGTTATCCCCTGCGGTTGCGGGAAACCCTCCCTTCTGCCAGGGACCTTTGAGCCGCGCGCGGCCTCTATTTTAGAGCCATAGTCCGGCGCGCCATCTCCCCTGGCCATGAGTACACCTTCCGGCGCAAGGCTTGCCTCTTCCCCCGCTGCTCCGGAGGTACCGGCGGCAGCCAAGACCGCCGCTCCTTCCCCGGCCGCAAGCGCAGCCACTTTTTTGCCCTGGGCAGCTGTGGCCGCCGACGCAGCGAACTTGCCGGTGACAGCCTCAGAGCCGGCTGCTTTCCGGCCGGGAAAAAGGATACCGGGTCCCTCCTTGCTTAAGAGATTAACCTCACCTGCCGGTGCCCCGTTACCCGCCGGCATGTTGCTCCGGTGCGAGTTGCCGGCCCTGGCGGTGGCAGCGGACGCTTTACCAGCAGCTGCATCAGGATCGCCTGACGCGACAGGATCTCCTGCCGCCTTTTTAGCTCCCTGCTGTCCCGCCGGGGCTTCCTCCTGCTTCAAAGCAACAGACTGGTTTTCGCCTTGCCGGGATTTCACCCCGGACGGTGTCCGGTCTTCACCGGCACCCTCCGGTCCTGTTTCGCGAACCTTGTGGCCCGCCCGGTCCTCCGGCATGGTAGCGGCTTTGCCCCTGCCGGCGCCCCCGGGTCTTACAGCATCGACCTCTTTACCGGCCGTTTCTTGCCAGCCCTCATCTTGCCCGGACAGTTCCTGCCTGCCGGCAAACTGGGTTAAGCCAGGCCGGTGCAGCAGGCCGGCCAGGTAAAGGGCAAAATCGCTTCCTGCGCCTGGACCCCAATCCCGTTCCCGGACCGGGGCTTCCCAGCCGGCAGTTCTTGTTACAGCCTGTACGGTCATTTTTTTCACCCCCTTCCGGCGATGAAAGGTTATTCACCCGAGCAGCGGTGGCAGCGGCTGCCTGCCGCCTCATCTATTTGTTTTTGTTCCTCCCGGGCCAGGTCGTAGCGGTAGATAGCCAGCTGGCGGTCGCGCAGGCGGTCCAGGACTTTTCTCTCCCGCATGGCCACCTGCACCTGGTCGCATTTCTCCCTCACTGCCAGCCGGGCCCGGGCCACCTTTTCCTGCTGGCCGGCAATGCGGCTGTCCAGGGCTTCCAGCAGCGCTGCTTCCTGGAGTAAATCACCTGCCGTTAACTCCCCCTGAAGGGCCTGGCGGCAGGTCCGCAGCCGGCGGTAATGTTCCAGGCGCTTCTCTTCTTCTTCCTGGCGGCGGCGGGCCGCGGCCAGCTGCAGTTTTAGCTGTTCCTCCAGGGATGCCTTGTAGGAACGTACCCTTTCCAGGGAAAAGCGAAAACCGGCCACCGGGTAACGCCTCCGAAAATGAAATGGAGAAAATGAGAAGTTAGAGCTGGGATATTATTCTTTAAGTAAATATAGATGACAGCCCGGCCAGGGTGGCGTTAAAATCATAGTATTCATCTACGTCCTGGCGCAGAAAAGACTGGATGGCATCATAATATTGCAGCGCCGCGTCTACCTTCGGGTTTGACCCGTGCTGGTAAGCCCCTATCTCAATTAAATCCGCCGCCTCCTGGTAGGCAGCCAGCAACTCCCGCAGGTATCCCGCTTTATCCTGCTGTTCCCTGGAAGTAATTTCCGGCATAAGGCGGCTGATGCTCTGCAGGACGTCAATGGCCGGGTAGTGGTTCCTGGCCGCCAGCTTCCGGGAAAGGACGATGTGGCCGTCCAGGAGGCCGCGCACAGCATCAGCCACCGGCTCGTTCATATCATCGCCTTCCACCAGCACCGTGTACAGGCCGGTAATGGAACCTTTGGCCCCGTTGCCGGCCCTTTCCACCAGCCGGGGCAGGGAAGCAAAGACGGAAGGGGTATATCCCCTGGTGGCTGGCGGCTCGCCAATGGCCAGCCCCACCTCCCGCTGGGCAATGGCAAAGCGGGTGAGAGAGTCCATCATCAAGAGGACGTTTTGCCCCTGGTCGCGGAAATACTCGGCAATGGCCGTCGCTGTAAAGGCACCTTTAATGCGTACCAGGGCCGGCTGGTCGGAAGTAGCGACCACTACCACAGAACGGGACAGGCCTTCCGGTCCCAGGTCGCCTTCGATAAAGTCCCGTACCTCCCGGCCCCGCTCGCCGATAAGGGCAATGACATTGATATCGGCAGTGCTGTGGCGGGCAATCATCCCCAGGAGGGTGCTCTTGCCCACCCCGCTGCCGGCAAAGATGCCAACCCGCTGGCCGCAGCCGCAGGTGAGGAGGCCGTCGATAGCCTTGATCCCGGTGGCCAGGACCTCTTTAATCCGCCGCCGTGCCAGGGGATGGGGAGGAGAATTGTTGACCGGCTGGAGAGTGTCCCCTGCAAGGGGCCTCCCATCCATCGGCCGCCCGAGACCGTCCAGGACCCGGCCCATCAGCTCCCTTCCCGCCGGGATGAGGTGACCGTGGCCGGCAGCCATCACCCGACAGCCGGGTCCAATGCCCTCCAGCTCCCCCAGGGGCATGAGGAGGGTCACTTCTTCCCGGAAGCCGACCACCTCGGCCACGACAGGGGTCGCACCGTTGTTATAAATATGGCAGAGCTCGCCTACGGCAGCCTTGAGGCCCCGGGCTTCGATGGTGAGGCCCGTCACCCGGGTAACTTTGCCTCCCCGGCGCCAGAGGCTGGCTGATGCCAGGCGCTGCCGGTAGGTAGTGAAGTCGATGGCCAGGCTCACGGCCGACCACCCGCCCGGAAAAAGGCCTCTCCTGCAGGTGCTGCATGAGCAGCACGGGCGTCCAACCGGAAGATCTTTTTCAGTTCTTCTAGCTGGCTGTCGACGCCGGCGTCGATAAAGCCGTTTTCCGTCTCTACCCGGCATCCCCCAGCCTTAAAGCTCGGGTCGGCAATTACCTGGAGCCGTGCCCCCGGCGCTGCTTCCGCCAGGAGTTCGGCCCGGCGCTGCCGGATAGTCCCGGCTGCCTCCGGGGAGGCGTAAATTATGTAATTCTGCCCCTCGGCCACCTGGCGGATGGCCTGGCGGGCCATTTCTACCACCAGGTCCGGCCGCAGTTCTATTTCCTGGCCTATTATTTTACTGGCAATGGCCAGGGCCAGTTCGATAATGTCACCCTCAGCGGCGCTGATTGTTTCCTGATAAGCCCTCTGCGCTTCTGCCAGAACCTGCCGGGCTTCTTCCCGGGCGGCTTCGGCCTCCCGGCGGATACTAAGAGCTTCCTCCTCCGCCCGGGACAGACCCTCCTGATAGCCCTTGGCCTCCCCGGCAGCACGCCCCTCTTCCAGTGCTTTCTGCCTCTCCTCCAAGGCTGCCTCCCTAATGGCCGCCGCCTCCCGGCGGGCCTGCTCCAGGATGGCGGCCGCCTTTTCCCGGGCAGCAGTCACTTCCCGGGCGGCAGCTTCCACTACGGTCCGGTCTTCGGGGCTACCTGTCTCTTGCTCTCCGGTTAAATCTGTAGCTGAATCCACCTGCAGGGTGCGCAGGGGGATCTCTCTTTCACCCCCATCAGTTCCAGCTTTTTTGAGTATCCTAGACAACAATGGCGTCTTCGCCTCCCCGGGCGATGATAATCTCGCCGGCTTCGTCTAGACGCCGGATAATCTGGACAATACGCTGCTGGGCTTCTTCCACATCCCGCAGGCGCGCCGGCCCCATGTACTCGATATCCTCTCTGAGCATCTCGCCGGCCCGCTTGGAGAGGTTGCGGTAAATGCGGTTGGCCACTTCTTCGCTGGCCGCCTTGAGGGCCAGGGCCAGGTCTTTGAGATCGACTTCCCTGAGAACCCTGCGGATTGAGGTATCATCCAGGGTCAGGATGTCTTCAAAGACAAACATGCGCTTGCGGATCTCGTCGGCCAGTTCAGGGTCATCCTGTTCCAGAGCTTCCAGGATGGTCCGCTCAGTGCTGCGGTCGGCCCGGTTCAAGATGTCCACCAGGCTTTTTAAACCGCCGGCCACGGCAAAGTCCTGCTCCACCAGGGAGGACAAACGCTGTTCCATGATGCTCTCCAGCTCCCGCAGCGTTTCCGGGGAAGCCCGCTCCATGAGGGCAATCCTTTTGGCCACGTCGGCCTGTACCTGGTCCGGCAGGGCACCCAACACTATCGCTGCCTGCTCGGGTTCCAGGTAGGCCAGGATCAGGGCTATAGTCTGGGGATGCTCGTTGTAAATAAAGTTCACCAGCTGCTTGGGGTCGGCCTTGCGGATCATATTGAAAGGCCGGATTTTGGAAGTGGCCATAAGTTTTTTTATAATTTCCGAAGCCCGCGCCGGCCCCAGGGTTTTTTCCAGCACCTCGCGGGCATATTTCATCCCTCCCTGGAGGATGAACGTATGGGCATCGCTTAGCTGCAGGAACTCATCGACAATCTGCTGCATGGTTGCCGGGTCGATAGAGGTAGTGTTGGCAATCTGGTAAGTAATGCGCTCAATATCTTCCTGGGCCATTTGTTTTAAAATTAAAGATGATAACTCCGGCCCGATGGTAATCAAAAAAATCGCTGCCTTTTCCAGGCCGGAAAGAGCTTTCTGCTTCGCCAATCAAGCCACCCCTAGTCCTCCGCCAGCCAGGCCCTGATAAGTAAGGCTGCATCCTCCGGCCGCTGGCGGATGATTTCCCGTAAGCGCTCCAGTTTGGCCTTGCGTTCGGCTTCCTGGCGTTCTTTTTCCACATCCACCGGTTCTACCGGCTCAACTACCAGGGGTTCTACCGGTACACCAGCCTGCATGCCAGCTGTTAATGCCGCGCCGGGGAGCCCCGCTTGTAAAGTCTTCTGTCGCCGGCGGCGTAACAGAAGCATGACCAGCACCACCAGTAAGAGCAAGCCCCCCAGCCCTGCCGCTCCCCAGAGAAGGTACTGCTGGAGCAGTTGCTGGCGCTGCTGCCGGGCCTCCATCTCCGCCGCCATCTGCTGCTGCAGGGAGTTGTCAAAGGGTATTGGTTCAACGTTAATCTGATCGCCCCGGGCCTGGTCGAAGCCTATAGCAGCGGCGACGATATTTTGTATTTGGGTTCTCAGGGCCGGGGTCACCGGGCCGTTGACAGCCACCGCCGTAGAAAGCCGCCTTACCTGGCCGGGAGCCACGATGGTATGGGTCTGGGTCTGGTCAAGCTCATAGTTATGAACAGTATCGGATTTATTATAATTCCCCGTTGCCGGGTTAAGGGCCTGGTATACCGGAGGCTGGGTGTTGGCCGGCGTCCCCGCCGGTCCACCGGTGCCGCCGGTACTGCCCTGCTCCGTTTTAACTTGCTCGCTCCTCAAAGCGCCTTCCTTGCCCCACACCGTCTGCTTAATTTCCTGCTGGTCGAAGTTCAGGTCGGCGGTGACCATGGCCACAGCTTTACCTGGACCCAGGATCTGGGTCAGCATGGCTTGCAATCGCTGTTCCAGGTCCCTTTCATACTGTCTCTTCAGTTCCATCTGGATTTGCTGCTTCTGGCTTAAGGGCGCCGCGTCGCTGCCGGCCAGGCCGTCACTCAAGACGTTGCCGTACATATCAATAACGCGGATATTCTCGAGCTTGAGGCCCGCTACGCTGGCCGCCACCAGCTCCATGATGCCCTTGACCTGTTCCGGTTTTAAACGGGCCAGGGGTTTAAGTTTTAGCATTACCGCCGCCGAAGGCGGCTGCTGTTCCTGTAGAAAGACGCTGGGCTGGGGAATGACCAGGTGCACCCGGGCGTCTTCCACTTCGTCCAGGGCAACGATGGTCCGCCGCAGCTCTTCCTGGAGGGCGCGCTGGTAATCTAGATTGCGCTCAAAATCGGTCATCCCCAGCTTGTTCTGGTCAAAGAGTTCAAACCCCTGGCCGCTGTTTAAAACCCCGGCACTGGCCAGGTCCAGGCGCAGCTGGTAGAGCTGGTCCTTGGGCACCAGGATGGTCGTCCCCTCGCCGGCCAGCCGGTAGGGCACCTTCATTTCTTTCAACTTTTCCACTACCGCCGCCGCATCACGCTGCTGCAAATTGGTAAACAGTGGTGCGTACTGGGGCTTCAGCAGCCACTGCAGCAAAAAGGCGCCACCCAGCAGAGCGGCTATACTGATGGCCAGGAGGGCCGAACGCCGCCCGGGAGTTAAACCCTGCCAGAAATTTTTTATCCTGTCCAGAATTTGTTTAAGCTTCATTTTGAGCTCCCGGAAGGCAATATTGCTTTGCTAACCATAATTAATATCACTACCAGGAAAAAATGCCTCCCCTGCACCTAACTTTCACCGCCTGCCGCACCGCCCCCTGCCGGTCCAGGGCAAGCAACTGCTCTCCCCTCAAGTGCCGCGCTGCTGCCGACCCGGCTCAAGGACGGCACTAGAACTGCATGCGGGAGATTTCCTGGTAAGCCTCCACGACCTTATTGCGCACCTGCACGGCCAGCTGGAGGGAAAGGTTGGCCTGTTCCAGGGCCAGCATGACCTGGTGAACGTCCTCGATTTTACCGGCCAGGTACTCCTGGGTGAGGGCATCGGCCTGCTGCTGCAGGGTATTGATTTCCCCCAGTTTTTCCATCAGGATTTCTGCAAAAGACCCGGCTACGGCTCCTGTACCCTGGGGAACGGGCCGGGACTGCTGGCTCTCCTGAAGGGGAGCCGGCATTAAAAGGGATACAGGTGAATAGAGCATGTGCATTTTCCTCCTGAAAGTTATTGCTAACGCCCGATCTCCAGGGCCTTCATGGTCATGGCCTTGGCCGCATTTAACACGGTGACGTTGGCCTCATAGGCCCTGGTGGCGGTGATCATGTCCACCATTTCGTTAACGATATTGATATTGGGCAATGCCACATAACCGTCAGGGTCGGCATCCGGGTGCGACGGGTCGTATACCAGGCGGGGCGGCGTGTTATCCTCAACAATAGCCGCGACCTCCACTCCCCTGCCCGGAGCCTGGTCCGGCGACTGTCCCAGCGCTTCCCGCAGTTTCTCCGCAAAAACCGGCACCTGCCGCCGGTAGGGGCCGCCCCGGGGTGTCCTGGTGGTATTGATATTGGCTAGATTGTTGGCAATTAGGTCCAGGCGCAGACGCTCGGCCGTAAGGCCGGAAGCGCTGATAGCCAGGGCCGGCAATAATTCCACCCCTACCGCCTCCCTTCGTTAATCACATAGCGCAGCATGGCCAGCCGGCCGTTTAGCTGCTGGACGGCAAAGTTAAAGTTCAAGCTGTTCTGGGCCAGGTCGACCATCTCCCGGTCGATATCTACGTTATTGCCGTCCTGGCGCATAGTGGTGCTGTTGTCCTGATTAACCTCCGGGGTAAGATCCAGACTGGCTGACGGCAGATGATAGGGGTTCGTACGGTACAGGGTTAGACCCGGCTCCAGTCCCAGGGCCTGGCCGAGTTTCTCTTCAAAGGAGACATCATAGCGCTTGAAGCCCGGGGTATTGACGTTGGCGATGTTGTGGGCGATGACCCGCTGGCGTAAAGCCGCCGTGTCCAGGGCCTTTTCCAGGACATATAAAGCCGGCGTCATAAACATCCAGGTTTCCCCCTCTTTCCCGGAAAAACGATATTTTTCTCCAGCGGTTACCACTTTAGCATTTCTATGGGAATTTGGGTATCGGGCTTAAGGCCCAAATTAGTCTGGGACTTTAGTCCTAAAAGAAAAGCCCGTTTACCGGGCGTCTCAAAGGAACCGGGAACGGCGGCCTGGCAGTCATAGTCCTTCACCCCGGGGCTAGAAACAAGAAGCGTACAAGCCCTGCCCCGGAAGACACGGACCTTAGACCCATGGCTTTGCGCGCATCCCCTTTCGGAGAGCTTGCCCTTGACGCCCGGAGTAAGAAAATTTTACCGTTGTATTTTCGATATTTATTCAACACGATTTGCCAAATTCCTGCATGTCGGGAGAAAATCAACCAAAAAAATGAGCCGTTCCACCCCTCCGGGAACAGCTTCCTATTTTTCTTTCCTCTAAAGATTTCGCTTCCAACTGTGGTATAATATAGCCATCCCAACCAGCCTGGGTTCGGTATAGATACGACAAACATCCTGGAAGGGATATAGGGCTATAATATATAACATTTAAGGGAAGGACAGAAGAAAGGGGGGTCTAAAGAATGGCGGCAGTCGAGGTTCCTCGCCGACGTTTTACTGTTGAGGAGTTTTACCAGATGGCCCGGGCAGGCATCCTGGGAGAAGACGACCGGGTAGAGCTGATCGAGGGGGAGATTATAGAGATGGTGCCGATAGGGACCAGGCACGCCGCGTGTGTCAGACGGCTGCTTCATATCTTTAGCACCAAAATAGGCGATAATGCCCTGGTAGACACCAACAACCCTTTACGCCTGGACCAACACTCGGAACCCCAGCCTGACTTGATGTTGCTTAAGGCCCGTGATGATTATTATGCTTCTTTCCACCCCCGGCCGGAGGACGTATTGTTGTTAGTCGAGGTGTCCGACACTTCGATGGCTTATGACCGCGAGGTAAAGGCAAACCTCTATGCAAAGGGTGGGGTTAAGGAAGTATGGCTGGTTAACCTGCAGGCGCAGCAGGTGACTGCCTATCGCCTGCCTTCGCCCTCCGGGTATAGAGAGGTTAAAGAATACGGGCGCGGCGACCATATTTCACCGCTGGCTTTCCCGGGGCTAAACATTCCCGTCCAGGATATTTTACCGGGAGATTAGCCCCGGGCTTTTACCGCTTTCCCCGCACCCGTTTCTTCATCTACTTGATTAAACTCATCCTCACCTGCTGGTGCCTTTCTTGCCGGCAGCTTTCCAGCTGCAGGCGCCGCAGGATTACCATATCCCCCTGCACTTCCACAGCCACGTGATCGCCCGTTTCCCATCCCAGCTGCTGCCGGATCTCTTTCGGGATAACTACCTGCCCCCGGCTTGATAGTTTTGTTATTTCAATCTGCTTGCTCATGGTCTTCCTTCTCCTGCCCCCGCTCGCTGCCCCTTCTTAACTCATAGCCGCCGGTCCAGACACCGGGGTACAGCGGTTTTATTTTCCCGTCTGTAGGCCCGGGCCATTTGCCGGGCTGTTTGTACCTGCTCCAATTCCAACTTAATCGCTGCCATAGCTTTTTGTATATTTTTTAGATTAGCTTCCTGCAAATGCCGGCATTCCTCCCAAAGGGATCGCACCTGCCGGGTAGCCCCGGCCAGCTCCTGGCGGGTTGCCTCTGGCAGGAACTCAATCTTTTCCCACTCCAGAGCTTCACACCCTGAAACTAATACCAGGAATTCTTCAAGCTGCCGGGTAGCCTGCCGCGCCCGGGTCAGCCTTTCCCTCCAGGAAGCGGCTTCTGCTATGAGATTATTTAATTCATCCCAGACGCCGGCTTGAATGGCTTGCTGTTGTTGCTTTAAGTTTTGCTGCCATACCTGCACCAGTTCTATTTCCTGATAATACGCCTGCAAAAGCCGCCTGGCCACTATTTCTATCTCGCTCATTATCAGCCCTGCCAGTTCATCCCAACTCTGGTGCGATAATCGTGGGACTGGTATTTTTTTGTCGCTTCTTCCCAGGTGTCGCGCAGCTGCTGTAACAGGTCGATTACTTCATTAATCATAGTTGCGCTCTTTTTTACGTTAGCCTGGACCAGGTGACGATACATGAAGTCGTAAAGCTTATAGAGGTTCTCTGCAATTTCTCCTACATCCCTGTTTAAGGTCGCCATCAGTTCGCTCAGGATATCCTGGGCCCGGCCCAGGCTATTGCTTACTCCGGCATAATCCTTTTTTTCCATAGCAACCAGCCCCTGGCGGCAAAAGCGCAAGGCTCCATCATAAAGCATCAGCACCAGCTTTTCCTGGGACAAGGTTTGGACAAGGTTTTGTTGATAAGTCTGGTACGGATTATTTACAGCCATAAGTTGCACCTCGTTCTCTATCCGCATTTCGGCGTATACTGCTGTTCAAGCCTGTCATCTCTGCGGGCAGGGTTGCAGAGCCTTCTCTTATCCGTATCTTTTACTTCAATAAAAACACTACCTTACCTGGTAAGCGCTCAGGGACGCAATCTGCCCGGCCAGCCAGTTCCCCTGGCTCTGCAAAGCCGCCAGGGCCTGCTCCATAGCCGTAAACTGCCGCCGGAGCTGCTCTTCCTTTATAGCAAGCCGGTCTTCCATGCGGGCGATCTGGTCGTCAAGGTCGTCCATAATATCTTGTAAAGATTTTTCCCGAGAGGGAATAATGCCATCTCCGGAGCGGACAAGGGAAGTAAGATAATCATCCAGCCTGTCAACCAGCCCGGTGCCGCTGTCATTGGTAAAGACAGCCATGACGGCTGCCGGGTCATCTTCCAGAGCGGCCGTCAGTTTTTCCGTATCCAGGGTTAATTTACCGCTGCGGTCGAATGTTAACGAAGCACTGCCCACCGTGGCCCCGGTGGAAATGCCGATGCTCCAGGGGGTCTGGAAAGAACCCGTTATGCCTGCTATTTCAGCTGTCATCAGTTGCCATAAATAACTCTGCACCCGCGCCAGGGTAGGATCACCCTGTAAATCGCCTTCATCCCCGGCTTTGGTACTGATAAAATCCATAACCGAGTTATATTGATCCACCATAGCTTTAACAGCATCGACGGCTCTTTGGGTATCTTTGCCTATATCCAAACTCAAAGTTTCCGCCGCTTCAATGGTACCATTACCATCGGTGTCAGTTACAGCCAGGAGGTTCAGGGTAACCCCCTGGATGACATCAGTAATGGTATTTGAGGAGCGGGTTATAGTGAGGCCATCGATGATAAATTCGGCATCCTGGGCGCGTGCAATCTCTGCACCTGCCAGGAGCTTGGTAGTATCGGTTGCATCTATTATTTTAAGGCTATTCAATATATGGGTCGTAGTATCATCATTAAACTGTATTCCCCCATTAGCGCCGCTTGTTTTACTCGCAATGACAAGCCGGTGGTCAATGACGCTGGCCGTCACAATGTCCCCCGCTCCCCCTTCATCAGGGCTCTTATTGATTTTAGCGCTGATAGAGTTCAGGCTATCACCGGCATCGACGGTAATCGTCCTTACAATTCCATTTACTTTAATGGTAAAGGTACCACTAAAACCCAGGCTGTTATTATCGTCCGCCGTTAACTGCTCCACGCTCGCCACTTTATGGGCCTGGGCTAACCGGATAATACCTACTTTATAACTTCCGGCCACAGCGTTGCTGGCTGCAGAAGCCGTCAATGCAGAGGTATTGCTGGAGGTGGCTTTCATGCCAGTAAAGGTGGAGGCAAGTTTAAGATCGGTGAGTTTGCTCTGCAAGTTGCTTAACCGTGTATAAATATCGTGCCAGGCGTTTTTCTCCACGTTATACTGGTCTTTGCGCTGCTGCAGCCTGGTCAGGGGTATTCTTTCGATGTCCATTAACTGGTTGATGATAGAGTCTGTATCCAGCCCCGAAGCCAGGCCGGAAATATAAAGGCTTCCCACCATATTAGAACACCCCTTATATCAGCTCATCCAGGAGCAGTCCCACCAGCTGTTGCATCTGGCTGGCTACTTTCAGAACGTTTTCCGGTGGAATGCGGCGGATAATCTTGCCTTCTTTGGCATCTATCACCAAAACATATATTTCGCCCTTCTCGTGGTCAAGCTTAAAGCGCAGTTTAATGTTGAAAAGCTCCGTGGCAGCGTTTAGCTTTTCTACTGCCTGCTCTAAATTACCCTGGGAATACCCGGCCTGCCCCTCTTGCCGGCGCTTTTCCTGCTCGCTGTCTACATTAATCTTTTTAGCATCCTGCACTGCCGGTTTCTGTGTCTGGCTCTGGACCTGGTTTAGGATTAAAGGATCGACTCCTTCGATCCTCAATACTGCCACCCCCGCGGGTAAAAATAACTCCTAGAGGATTATATCGACAGATAAGTGTCCTGCTTGAGGTTTAAATTTGAACTAAAACTAATTACAGCTTGATTTCATTTTCTAATAGTCACATAATATGGTTAGTGGAGGTGTCCAATCATGCTGACTATGAATGTGAGCCAGGCTAAAGAACAGTTTCTTGAAGTAATACGTCAAGTGGAAGATCGGGAAAACGTGGTATTGGAAAAAAGTGGTAAGCCGGTAGCTGCCCTCCTTCCTTACGAAGAATATGCCAGCCTGCGCCGCATTAAAAATTTTCTTGCTATGCAGGAACTCTACGCGGCCATGGAGGATGCGGGTATAACAGCTAGAGAAATATATCAAGACTCGCACAAAGAATTGGAAACGAGGTAGGAACATTGGACATCGTAGCAGATGCCAGCGCTATTCTCTGCGCCTATTTTCCTGACGAGCTTTCCCCAGGGCCAAGAAATTAATGCTGGACTACGCTTTAGGCCGGATCAGCCTTTGCGGGCCAAGATTGCTGGTCCTCGAGCTAATCAATGCTTGTTTGGTAGCTGCCAGACGTGGCAGGATTAGCGAGGAAATTTTATTGAAAACAGTAAAGGAAATTTCTTCCCTGCAAATCATTTGGGTAGATATTGAAAAAGAAGCGGAAAAAGTTTTTTCTTTAAGCCACAAATATCAAATTACAGCTTATGATGCAGCTTATATTGTTGCTGCCCAGATGAAAGAATGCAATTTTTTTACTGCTGATGAACGTTTGTATAATGCTGTAAAGCATGACCTTAATTTTGTACGCTTATTGAGTGAGTACCAATAATGAATCTTCCATAATATAAGCAATACAATTAAGCTGCCTTTTCATCTGCAAAAGCTAGTCTTACCTTGCGGAACTTTAACCCGCCTCGATGCTGGTCAAGCTGTGAGATGATTATTACGTTTTTTCTAGACTACAAGAGCATTGACGCACATTAGTTCGTATTGTATATTAAAAATAGCCTTTCTCTACCTGATAAAAGTAGGTGCGAGGATGTCAAATGAAGACTTGCAAGCCTATTTAGCCCAACATTACCCCGATACCGATAATAAGCTCTTGGCAGAAAAGCTGGGAATAACCGAAAATAAGTTGCGCAAACTCGCCTCTCGTTATGGTATTAAAAAAAGCGATAGCTATAAGAAAGAGCTACATAAAAAACTGATGCAAGCCAAGGAAGAAAAATATTTAAATAATCTACCGGACCTTGAGCTAAACTCGTATGAACTAAATATCATCGTCGGTAGCTTAATGGGCGATGGCTGCCTAAGTTTCGCACCGCGTAGCCGCCAGGCATTTTATCGCGAACATTTTGCCCCATCCCAACGGGACTACCGGGTTTGGAAAGCCAGACAGCTGAAAGGACTGGGTTTTAAAATTTCAAAGGACAACCATTTGCGTAGCCCATCCCTGCCTGTTCTTACCCGGTTATACAACATCTTCTACATCAATAATCGCAAATGCCTCACACCAGAAAATATAAAATTACTTACCCATCCAGTAGGCCTGGCCTGCCTTTTTATGGATGATGGCAGCCTGGTTATAAACTATAGCCGTAAAAAAGATGGCTTTTATATCTTCCCGCGCCTTACTTTTTATACCTTTGCCTTTACAGCACAAGAAAACGATTTACTACGCCAGCATCTGGAAAAGACATTTGGCCTGACTTTACGCTTAAAACCCTTCCCTTACGGCCATGGATACGGCCTTGACAGCGGGCGGCAGGCGACGATTAAACAATTAATCGCTTTGATTAAACCTTATACCGATATGATACCCTCCAAAGCAAAGCGGCTGGACATAACCCGGCGGCTCTTAGCCAAGGACGCGGAACTGCGCAGGCGTTTTGGGGCAAACTGCCAGAACACTATCGCTGATTTTGATTAACCCGGTCCCCCGTCTCACCCTCTGACAGTCTTGGTTCCCGTTCTTCAAGTCCTGCTGCTATTTCTTTTAACAAAGCCTCAGTATAGCCGGCGTAACGTTCGACCTCGGTGAAGAATGTTAAATATAAAGAAGCTAACTTTCCTCCTTTGGCGGGCAAATCCTTTTCTTCGTTCAGCCTTTCACTAAGGACCCGGTTAATGGCATCGATACGGGCGGCCAGGCCCTGGATAATAAATAAGCGGTAAAAAGTATTTTGCGTTATGCGTCGGTCTAAGCTCGCAAATTTTCTCCTTGCCCTCTCATAATTGGCTGGTTTTACCGTTCTCTTCTGGCATTTTTCCAGCAAGCTTTGGGCTACCTTTATCCCCTCTTCAAAACAGGACCGCAGGTCTTTCCGGGAGGTCCCGAGTTCATCCAGCGCCTCCCGTAACCGGCGCATTTGATCAGGCCCGGGCGGCGAGTAACCGGCAATCCTTTCCGCGATTATTTTTGCTGGGGCAAACTCCTGTTGCAAGTAACGCCCGGCAACCTCCTGGAGGGGCATAACTTCTGTCCCTCGGATGCGGGCGCCCCCTTCGGTAGCATCAATCACCAGCCTTTTCCCCTCTAGAGCCCGCAAATACTGCTCAAACCAAACCAGCATAGAATAAAAAGCCGTAGTGGTAGGCACCTTGCCACCGTAAATATCTTCTACCCAGATATACTTACCCTTTTCAGGATCGATGCTCTTTTGATGCCTGGCGCCGTCGGCATGGGTTTTATTATTGGTAAAGGCCAGGTCCTGCCCCACAAGGATAATAGGGTTGGCTCCCAGTTTCACTGCCAGGTCGAGGCAAACGTTGGCTACCGAAGGCCCGCTGATGAGGATGCCTTTTCTGTCGCCTATTTTCTCGTCAAACCACTCAATAAAAGGGGATACATTTAGTTCGCAGCTTAAAAGCGGCCCCGGGTACTCCTGGATAATACGGGGGTAGATGACCGGCGCGTAAACCAGGGGTATATCGCTCCCATCGAAACCGGCAAAGTGCTGGTAATTAGCTTCTCCTGGATCAAAAGAAACCAGGAGGTGGGGCTTAATACCGTTTTTCTCCAGAACCCTGATAGCTGACCCGGCTGCCAGGATAAGGGCTTTTTCCTTGAGTGACGGCAGGAGGTGGATATTTTTTTCCAGCGATGGCCCGGCAGCAACGATTATCGCCGGCCTGCCGGCAAAAGAATCAAAAAGGCGGTTCACTCCCGGTGCATTTATATAGGAGAAAAAATTATAGCGATAATTATGCAACCACTGGTACATAAAGTTTTCCGTAGTGGCCCAGTTGACCCGGCGTTGCCGCAGCCTGTCGGTGACCTCCTGGCATACATGGTACCAGTATTCTTTATAAATCCTCTGGTAAGCCGGCAGGGCCTCTAAAGATATCTTTTTCCCGGCGTTTTCCGCCAGGATGGCGGTTAGTTGGGCTGCCGCATCCCCCGGGTCAGGTACAACTAAGAGGTAGAACTGGCCACTTTTAAGAAGGCTGCTCATATCCCGGGTGGCAAAAGCGAGCTTGACGGCCTCCAGCTGCGGTTCCAGCACCAGAATAGTTTTCCGGGGATACAGCTGCCGCAATGTCTCCAGGTGATAGCCCAGGCCAAGGCCCAGGATGACCAGCATCTCAGCATCGGCGTTAATACTCCCGGCCCAGGTTTCAGCCTCCCGTTTCGGATCATAGCGGCTATGCAGGGCGAATTCCTGGTCCGGGGTAAAGACTATCACCGTGGGTTCCCCGCTGCGAGATTGAACGACTTGCCAATTGTCAGGTAAACTTGCCTTTTCCAGGTCACGAAACAGCTCCGGGCTATACCTTTGTAACAGGCGAGCGTTTTTGCGATAAATCAGGCTGGCTGTTGGATTCACCGGCGCTCCTCCTCGCTGCTTAATGAGGTAAAAAATGCCAGGCAGTCATCTATTAATGGTGCCAGCCGGTACTCCAGCGCATCAGCCAACCCTACCACATCCCCCTGTTCCCAGGCAGCCGCCATTTCCCTTAGAGACTGCCGCAATTCTTCCGCCAGGAAAGAAACTTCCTTCTTTTTCGGCTCACTTAAATGATGGTGCTGCAGCACGCCAGCAAGCAAAGAGTTCAGCCAGTCCAGCCCCTCCAGGAATCGCCCCCAGGAATCGCCGCCGATATTTTGCCCTTGAACTAGTTTTGTGGCCTTCTGCAGTATATCCTCGTGCAGAGACGGAAGAAATATAAGGGCAGTATTTATCGCCTCGCTTACCAGGGCGGTGGGAGTAAGGGTGGTAATCTTAATAACTTCCGGCGGCGGGTATACACGCCCCCGGAGGAAAGCCTCCAGATCGGCTACGTCCTGGCCGTCCACCAGGATATGGGCCACAACGCGGCCCCCTTCATTAGCCTGGCGGGTAAGAAGGGCCACCTCTTGTAACACTTCTTCAGTGGTCGCATTTGTTAGGGTTATTTCTACATCATCAAATATTAACCGCATCTTTCCCCCGGCTTTCAAAGAAAGCCGGCCCTGCAGGCCGGCTTTCTTTATTATATAATTTTGCTTCAAGATTACCGTAACAGTTGCAGTACGGTCTGCGGCTGGGCGTTGGCCTGGGCCAGCATAGCCGTACCAGCCTGGGAGAGGATCTGGTTCCTGGTAAAGGCCATCATTTCCTGGGCCATATCCAGGTCGCGGATGCGGGACTCCGCAGCCGTCAGGTTTTCCGCCGCTGTGCCCAGGTTGGCTATTGTATGCTCCAGGCGGTTCTGGTAAGCACCCAGTTTGGAGCGCTCAGCAGATACAGTTTCGATGGCGTTATTTATAATTGTAATAGCCTTATTGGCATCTGCTTGGGTAATGACACTGATTCCCTGATTGTTTCCATTTTCATCTTTGCCAACAATATACAGTTTGGCACTGGTACCTGCTACAGCAGTACCGTTCCAGGTAAACTTGATTGAATAACTGAAACTTGATGCTATAAGGGAGCCAGCGTTCGCAGCTGCGCTACCTGTAAGGGTAATAGTCGCGCCTGTAGTGCTCTTAATTGCAACCGTTATTTTTATTTTACCAGAAGTGCCCGTTGCTATTGAAACATCGTATGCGCCGCCCAGAATGGCTTTACCACTCGCTGGTGTAATGTTGGAAGCGCCAGTCAAAACAGAATCTACAGGGTTTACAGCGGCAGCATAACCGCTGACTACTGTTCCTAAATGGCTTGATGTCATACCACCAATTTGCAATGTTATATTTTGATCTTTATTTGCTCCTATCTGGAAGGTTCCTTCGAAATTGCCCCCTAAAAGGTTCTTGGTGTTAAACTCAGTAGTATTAGCGATACGAGTCAATTCTTCAGACAGCTGATTTATTTCCTTCTGGATCTCCCAGCGGTCGGCAGCAGTATTGGTATCGTTGGCCGACTGCACCGCCAGTTCCCGCATACGCTGTAAAATACTATGAGTTTCATTTAATGCTCCTTCGGCTGTTTGAATCAAAGAGATGCCATCCTGGGCATTGCGCACCGCCTGGTTTAGACCCCTTATCTGGCCGCGCATCTTCTCGCTGATGGCCAGCCCGGCGGCATCGTCGGCGGCCCGGTTGATTCTCAGACCAGAAGATAGCTTCTCCATTGACTTGGTTAGGGCGTTATTTGTTACCGTCAGGTTCCGGTAAGCATTTAAGGCCGAAATGTTCTGGTTGATACGCATGTACCTTCATCCTCCATGACTTTAGTTTTGGCATCCCTGCCATTTTACTTTGGAAAACAAACACGGTTCTTTCTATCATTTATAAATCATCATAGCGTAAGCCACATACCACCTCCTGCAAGGGAATCTTAAAACTGCACCTTCCTATATTGTTATATCGTCAATGGCAACAAAAGGTTTAGGCACTGGCGGCCTTATGATACCCTAAGATTCTTTAACGACTTATATGTCTCGATAACATCCAGGATTCTTTTCGCCCTGACAACCCAGGTATGTCTTTCTTCCGCTATGCGTTTACCCGCCAATCTCAGGGCCTCCATTTTATCAGGGTTTTCAAGGAGCCCGTAAATTTTTGACGGTAATTCATGGAGTTTGCTCCACGAATAAAGAATAATATCTTCGCCATCCATGAATTCCTGTGAGTAAAAACTATTAGTGTTGGAAAGTGTAACTGCCCCATTTATCATGGCCGAAAACACTCGCTCGTGGCCGCCATTTGCAAAACTATGTTCAATATTAAGCACCATCTTTGCCTGTTCCATTAAGCCGAGCATTTCTAAGAAGCCCACTGGCTGATGGATTAAGATATTGTTTTTTGCATTAATCCGGGCATTTTCCCAGTTGGCACCATACACATGGACCTCTAAGGCGGAATCGGCAAGCATTTGCAAGCACTGGCGCCGGCGGTAAGCGCGGACATATTTATCGACAAAAGGCAAAAGGTAGATAAGTTTATTCGATAGTTCGTTATTTAAATAAATACCTCTGGAAGCAAAAACATTTTCAGCCGCAATCGCCAGGTTTATATAATCTTTACCAAGGATATAATCCACTATTTCATCCAAAAGCCTTGCTATTAGTGGTATTTAGATTAACCCAGATATTACGTATACTATCCGGGTCTTGATATGAGCCCCCGAACAAAATATCTATTCCCCGAATGCCATCCTGTTGAACGCTTATACCATCAATAACATCCTTGGCTTTACATCCTCCATGAGGAAAGAAAAAGCAGGTCCGCTGATTACCATAATAACTGTTAACAAAATTAATATGCGAACGATCCACACATCCGATTAACAAATTCTCTACCGGATATTCCAAACGCTGCAAGTGATAAACTGGATCGTCTACTAAAGCACCAATAAAAGGTATGCCCAGGGAATCATATAAAGATTTGCTGCCTATTTTCAGATCTATGCCCATGGCATTAAAAGCAAAAACAAACTCGCAGGGCTGGCTAAAAGCTTCCTGTAATTGCTGACCGGCATTGCTGGCCAGAAGGTCTACGATATAAACATCTTTACCTAAGGATTTAAAAGCTTCACCTAACTGATCTACAAAGACACGAAGTACATCATACTGCGACTGACCTTTATAAATAACAATATGTCCCAAAATGATACCTTCAAAAAAGCGGTAATTCTCATTTCATATCCCTCATCAACACATCCGCCAGAACAAAATCCATTTCTCTATCAATATCCACCGACCGCTCTTGGGGCATGATATAGGCATAAGTGCCCGGACCATAAAAGGAACTTCCCTTTTTTAAAAATTCCCATTCGCCCAGATATATCGCCCCGTTCAAGCGATAAAAAACAGGTAACTCCTGCCGGTTTAAATTTAAAACCTCAGGCCGGATAAAGTTTTCCATGTTTAAATCTTCGGGAAGAGTGTTACACCACCAGGGGTGATGACCAACCTGGCATACCGAAACAACTGCCCGGGCATTTCGTTCCAGCATCAACCGGCAAGCTCCTAGGATATCATCCACATTACGTAACGGGCTGGTGGGCTGCAGGACCATTACCCAATCATAAAGGCGCCCGTTTTCTTCGCACCAGGCCATGGCGTGGGCCAGGACATCGATTCCACGGGCCGTATCGGTCGCCAGTTCCGCCGGGCGCATGAACGGCACTTCCGCCCCGGCTTCCCTGGCTATCCTGGCGATCTCTTCGCCGTCAGTCGAGACCAGCAGGAAATCAAAAATACCGCTTGCCCTCGCGGTCTCGATGGTGTGGACGATCAATGGTTTCCCCGCCAGGGGTCTGATATTTTTCCCCGGTACTCCTTTGGAACCAGCCCGGGCCGGGATAAAACCGAGGATGGTTTTGCCTTGATACACCAATTTCTCCCCTTTCGTTTGCGTACACGGACCGCCCATATAACTGCAAACCCGGCTGTCCCCGCTCATCCGGGATATCTCAGCTGCGGATTGGAACTGCCAAGGCGACCGCTAACCCGGAGACCATCAGGCATCCCGCCTTCATATACCGCAGGGCAGGAATATCAACGCGACCGTTATCTTTACCTTCCAAGAACGGCAGTTATCTTATACCAGGCCTTCAAAGGCCCGCAAGGTCTGGCGGTACTCGTCCCACTGGCCGATGTCGAACCAGCGACCATGGTGGGGGTATACCCCCACCCGCAGGCCTTTATCTTTGGTAGCCATAATTAAATCCGTCATATGTATAAAAGAACTATTATCAAGGCCTTCTAAAACCTCGGGTTCCAGTACATACAGGCCGGTGTTGACCAGAAAATGAAAATTAGGCTTCTCTTCTATCTGGTGAAATTCCCCGGCCTCGGTACGCAAAACGCCGTATGGAATGGTAAAATCCCGCAGGGTTCCCACTATAGTCAGGGCATTCCCTTTCTCATGATGGTAACGCAGCAATTCCCCATAATTCATCTCAATAATAACGTCGCAGTTGGTCACCAGGAAGGTTCCCTGAAGCTGCTGCCGCAGGAGCCCAAGGGCGCCGGCAGTCCCCAGGGGTTCATCTTCCTGGACAAAATTCACTTTGTACGGCCGGCCGTTGCTATCGTTAAAGTATAATTTTACTACTTCAGCTTTATAGCCCACTGAAAGAATAAACTGCGAAAATCCCTGGTCATAAAATCTATCCATTAAAACTTCTACTATCGGTTTATCGCCAAGGGGGATCATCGGTTTGGGTAAAATCTTGGTAAAGGGGTCCAGCCGGGTGCCCTTGCCGCCGGCCATAATCACCACCGGTTCGGGCCTCGCCTCCACCTTACTCCCGAATAAATCTATCCATAGGAGCAGGTCCACTACCTGGTTTTCGTTATTTACCAGGGGAATGTGACGAATATTATGGGTCAACATCAACCTTCTCGCCACATCTAACGACACACCGGCCGGCAAGACCTTGGGCCGCGCCTGCATGACCTGCTCTACGGGGACGTCCAGGCTTTCGCCCCGCAGCAGTGCCCGGCGAATGTCACCGTCGGTGATGATGCCGAGGAGATGCCATTCTCTATCTCCTACCAGCAGTACCTGCAGGCCGGCCCTGTCCATCCGCGGCAGGGCCAGCTTCAAGCTCTCCCCGGGCAGGGCCCAGATTTCCCCGAGTTTATCATCATGCCAGCCCATGGTTAACCCCTTTTCCTTTCAAATCATATCCCAGCTTATAATACTCCCGGCGGCAATATCCCGGCGGGCCTGCCGGCCCACCACCACGTCCCACAAATTCGGCGGGATGCCCATCCCCGGCCTTTTGGCGGTCAGGCAGGATTCAGTGATTATTTCCCCGGCGGCTATGTCCCTGGCAGCTACCAGGCTGCGCCTGGCCGCCGGCATGATGGCCAGTTCGCCCGGCGCGGGACCTTTGATGCCGTCCCCCAGGCTTTTTTCTACCTGGCGGATGGCCATGACCATTTCTTTAAATTCTCCCGGCTCCAGGGAGGCGCGGTGGTCAGGGCCGGGAAGGTTGCGATCTAAGGTTAAGTGCTTCTCAATCACTTCTGCCCCCAGGGCCGCTGCCGCTATGGGTACGGCGATACCCATGGTGTGATCGGAATAGCCCACCGGAAGAGCGAAGGCCTGCTTCATGGTAAGCATGGCCCTTAAATTTACCTCCTCCGGCAAGGCCGGGTAATTGGTGGTGCAATGCAGGAGGGTAATATCCGTCGCCCCGGCTTCCCGTAAAACTTGTATTGCTCCCTCTACTTCACCCAGGGTCGCCATGCCGGTAGATAGGATAACCGGCCGCTTTTTCCCGGCGATCCGACGCAAGAAGGGATAGTTGGTTATTTCTCCCGAAGGGATCTTAAAATAAGGCACTCCCAGTTCGGCCAGAAAATCAATACTTTCCGGGTCGAAGGGAGAGGAAAGAAATATAATTCCCTTATGCCGGCAATAAGCATAAAGTTCCCGGAATTGGGCGTAGCTCAATTCCAGCCTTTTAATCATCTCCAGCTGGCTTTCTTCTTTTTCGGGCATGTTATTCTTTTGATATTGGGCCCGTTCGGCATCAGGGGTGGCCACTTCTTCCGCTTTAAAAGTCTGAAACTTTACGGCGTCTGCCCCCGCTTCTACCGCCGCGTCTACCAGTTTCTTCGCCAGCTCTAAATCGCCATTATGGTTGACGCCCGCTTCGGCAATGATGAAAATCCTATTGAACATGATAATTCCTCTTTTCTTCAGGAAGAGGAAACTCAAGATGTTTTTCTAATAGCTTACGATCCAGTGGAATGCTTTCTAATACTTTAACAATACGCCCGCTCACATCCCCATCACCGTATGGGTCATAGGGATTGGTTACATTTGATAAGCCCCGGCGAAACTCCTGATCTTTTAACGCTTTATTGAGGCCGGCTGCTATTGATTCTTTATCTCCGGCTACATCAATAACACTGGCAGCCTTAATCCTCCCTTTCTGCCTGTCACCGATATTAACAGTAGGGACATGAAAACTAGGCGCTTCAATTATGCCGCTAGAAGAATTTCCTACTACCGCGGCAGCCAGCCGCATCAGACCCAGGTAACCACGGGATCCTAAACTGGGATATAATTTTACGTTAGATCTACCGGTCGCATATTCTTTCCAGGCTTCGATAATGCTTAAATATCCCACTTCTGTCCCCGGATAAGTGATTACCTGCTGGTATTCGGAAAATTCCTTTAATGCTGCTATAAGTTCCTTAGTTTGTTTAACAGGTTCTTGAGTATTTGTTAAAGTTTCAGGGTGATAAGTAATAAGTAATGTGGGTAAAGCAGGGTTTATACCAAACTTATCATATAATTCCTGAGGTGACATGAAATCTGTTCGCTTTATATTTTCAACTCCCGGAGCACCAACCACATAGATACGCCACGCTTCTTCACCCATTTGCCTGATGCGCCAGCCATATTCCCAAGTTGAAGCAAAATGGAGATGGGCCATTTTCGTTAAAGCATGGCGTACCTGTTCATCCAGGACCCCGAAAGTCGTTTCTCCTCCTCCGATATGAGCTATGGGGATACGATAAAGAAGGGCGCAGGTGGCAGGGGCCAATAATTCGTAGCGATCACCGAGAAGTAATAATAAATCGGGTTTTTGCCTTGCAAAAATTTCCGCAAATTTACTTGTCGCCAGGGCAATTGCCTTCGCAATATCAACAGGGGTGTCTCCCAGATAGGTATTAATGATGGTATCCTTCACTTCAAAACCGTCTTTTATTATTTCGTTTACAGTGTTGCCTTTTATTTCACTCAAATGATCCCCACCGGCAACGAGTATGAGTTCGAAATCAGGGCTTGTATCAAGCCGGCGGATGATGGGTTTTAGGAGACCATATTCCGCCCTCGTAGCGGTAAAAACCATTATTTTTCTCACTGTATCGCCTCATAAAACATAAAATGATCAATTTACACGTCTTATAATCCGGGCCGGATTACCCACAACTGTTACTCCAGGAGGTACGTCTTTAGTCACTACTGCACCGGCACCAATAAAAGCTCCCGCCCCGACATTTACGCCCTGAATTATACATGCCCCGGCCCCTATAAAGGCTTCTTCGCCTACTGTTACATTACCGCATAAGATTGCCCCGGGTCCTATTTGGGCCGTGTGCCCAATCATACAGTCATGTTCCACAATAGCTCCTGTATTGATAATAACATTTTCATTAACGGTCACTCCCGGGTTAATTATCGAACCCGCCATGATAACCGTCCCAGCGCCAATTGAAGCCCCACGAGCTACTATTGCCCGGGGGTGGCATAATGTTGGCAAATCAAAGCCAAGGTTCAAGCACCTGCTATATAGATTTCGACGCAAATTATTATTAAAACCGGCCACACCAATAGCTGCATTAGTTATACCTTTTTCGATTAATTCGGACAATACTTCGTCGTTCCCCAGATAAGGTAAGCCGCGGCCGGCAAGGAGGCTTTCTTGCCGCAGTTCTGTGAAGCCTATAATACTATAGACACCAATTAATTCAATAATGTCGGCAACAACCCGGGCATGTCCCCCGCCGCCAATTAAGACTATGGGTAGAGGCATAAATTTCACCTGCATGAAAGTTTGGCACAGACGGACATGATATCATCTTGCTTAAGAAAACTGGCACTCGGCAAGTTTATTCCCCCAGCATATAAAATTGCTGCCACAGGACAGGGAGGGAGGGAATAGTGACTATAACATGGTTGCCAAGGAATGGGTTTAAAAAGAGGACGAACTTGGATACCATGGGAATTAAGCCTGGCCATAAAGGCTTTTTTACTCTCACCATACTCTTCTTCATTAATCAAAATAGAAAATAACCACCAGTTACTCTCTGCCCCCGGTAGTTCCTGCTGCCAGCTAAGCCCGGGAATACCTTGCAGTTGTTGGCGATAAACCGCCGCGTTGCGCCTTTTGGCGGCCAGAAACTCCGGCAGGCGTTCCAGCTGGGCCAGGCCCAGGGCCGCCTGGAGGTTGGTCAGGCGGTAATTGAAGCCTATCTCTTTATGCTCGTACTCGGTTTCTCCCGGTTCCCGGCCCTGGTTGACGAGGATTTTAGCCCTGCTGGCCAGTTCCGGGTCCTCTGTTACCAGCATCCCCCCGCCGCTGGTGGTGATGATTTTATTGCCGTTGAAGCTAAAAACGCCTATATGGCCGAAAGTGCCTGCTTTCTTTCCTTTGTAAGTTGAACCTAAAGCTTCGGTAGCATCTTCGATCACATACAGGCCGTACTCTCGGGCCAGTCCCAGGATAGCATCCATATCGGCTGGGTTGCCGTAAAGGTGGACCGGTATTATCGCCCGTGTACGCTTGGTAATGGCTTTTTCTATCGCGGCGGGATCAATGTTCCACGTCCGGGGATCAACGTCCACCACTACCGGCCTGGCGCCAACATATACGACCGGATTGACCGTAGCAATAAAGGTAAGGGCTGGCACAATAACTTCGTCTCCGGGCCCGATCCCCAATAATTTCAGGGCCAGGTGCAGGCCGGCCGTGCCGTTTACTACTGCCACTGCATGGCTGATACCTAAATATGCGGCAAATCGCTGCTCAAACTCCCTTACCAGGGGCCCGGCCGAAGAGACATAACCGCTTTCTAAAGCTTTTATGATATAGTCCTTCTCTAATTTACCGATATCGGGCCAGTCCAACGGTATCTTAATTTCCTGCATCAAAAAGGCGCCGCCTTAGACGTTATATTGCCCGGCTTTATATAAAGCCAGGTGTTTTTTAAACCAATCGATTGTTATTGCCAGTCCTTCCCTCAACGAGTATTCTGGCCGCCAGCCTGCCAGCCGGCTCGCTTTGCGGTTATCACAGCATAAACGTTCCACTTCGCTCGCTGCCGGGCGGTAACGTTCCGCCTCCACCTCGACCTTCACCTTTTTCCCCATCAATTGTCCTATCAGCTCAACCAGCTCGCCGATGCTTATTTCCCGGCCGCTCCCGATGTTAACTACTTCGCCCACCGTCCGTGGTGAAAGACCTGCAGTGATAAAGCCGTTCACTGTGTCTTCAACGAAGTTAAAGTCCCGCGTCGGTGCCAAATTGCCCAGCCGTATCTCCTCCCGGCCACTTAACAGCTGGGTGATAATCGTAGGGATAACGGCCCGGGCTGACTGGCGTGGCCCGTAGGTGTTAAAGGGCCGGATTATAGTTACCGGTAAATCAAAAGACCGGTAAAAACTCAGGGCCAGCTGGTCGGCGCCAATCTTGCTGGCAGCGTAAGGTGACTGGGCTTGTAGGGGATGGTTTTCATCAATAGGTATATACCGGGCCGTTCCGTAAACTTCCGAGGTAGAAGTATGAACTACTCTTCTCAGGCCTTCTTCCCTCGCCGCCTGGCAAATATTGTACGTGCCTTCGATGTTCGTCCTGATGTAAGCAACGGGTGTGAGATAAGAATAAGGAATCCCTATTAAGGCCGCCAGGTGGAATACTACCTCTATCCCCCTTAAGGAGGCCCTGACGCTGTCATAATCGCGGATATCACCCGCAAAGACTTCAACATCGTCTTTGACTTCACTCTCCTCCAGCCAACCCCATGTATTGCGAGCATCATAATGGACAAAGGCCCGGACTTTATGTCCCTCTCTAACCAACCTCTCCGTAAGATGCGAACCGATAAAACCGCCGGCACCGGTTACTAAAATGTGCAATGGGATATACCTTCCTTTGATCCATATTAAGTTATTTTGGGTGCCTTATATATTATTTCTTCACTTCTATTTACTTTCCATGACATTATATCGACATTTTACCGCCAGGCTGGAGGGGTTAAAGTAAGATTTTCTTTCAAGATTATGACCCTTTAACTTCGTCTAAAATGCTTTTAACAGCATTAGAGGGCCGGCAATAATGACCCTGGGATTTCCGATAGACACAAAAATACCCCGGTTTATACCGGGGAACGTGAACAGAGGGCACAAATATAGGTTTACTGTACCTCTTCCCACAATTTGTTTAAGTTAAGCCTCAAACCCGGCAGCACCCGGGAGGTATAAATCCCGTCTTCATCCGGCCATATCTGTTGATACCGGCCATCCTGGAGCAGGAAAAACTCGGCCTGGCGGGTATCGGGGTGAATAAGCCAGTATTCTTTCACGCCGGCCTGTTCGTACTCCTTAAATTTAATGTTCCGGTCGCGTTCAAGGCTTTCCGGTGAGGTTATCTCGATTATTAAATCAGGCGACCCGTCCAGGTAAGCAGGCTTAAGCAGGTGCAGGCGCTCCCTGGCTACAAAGATTAAGTCAGGTTCACGTGCACTTTTTAATGGGTCCGGCAGGCGGACCAAGAAAGGAGCAAAAAGCACTTCCCCCAAATCATGTTGGATGACAAATTCCCTGATAAGCATATAAAGAAAGCCCGCCAACCTTTGATGCCGCAATGATGCCGGCGTCATAAGGACGACCTCTCCCTCTACCCATTCGGCCAGGCTGTCTTCATCGGCCCAGGTAAGGAATTGTTCAAAGGTCATTTTACCAGGTGGGAGAGGGCGGGCATCGGCGACGGCGTACCGGGTGCAGGCCTCTTTGAGCAGGTTATGGTTATCCTGTCGGCTCATTTCAGTTTCACCTGCCGTCATTACGTAGTTGACATGACTGCCGCTTTACACCAATTTGCTGAATTGATCATATCATACTCATACAAAAGGTTGGTTCTCAATGTTACTGCTGCTCACCCGGCTTTGTTTTCATGGGCAGCTCCCCGATCGCTATGGCCGGCATCCTGGCGGCGGCTTTATTCTCATCGCGGACGGCAGCAAGCAACTCCTCGCGGACGATGGGCACCTCCGGCGGGGCGTCGATACCGATGCGGATTTTATCGTCTTCAATGCCAACAACGGTTATTTTGATCCTGTTGTCGATAACGATGGTTTCGTTAACCCGCCGGGTCAAGACAAGCACGGCTTACCCGCTCCTTCGCCGGGGCCAGGCAGGGAAAATGGCTTCCGGCCCCCGTCTTTATTATTTCCCTTAAAAGACGAACTCCTTTCCACCGGCGCGCCCGCCACAGCACCTGCTTTGTTCCGTCTTGCCTTCCCGGCAACGTTACCTGGCCGCAGCTCACCGGAACAGAGGGTGCCGGGTGGTATATCTGGTGCCCTCCATGACAAACTGCCGGCCCAGGCGGGCGGCCCTGTTGATGATCATTGGAGCCACCAGGTTGGCCGTCATGCGCCGGACGTCGCCGTTGGGGACGGTCACTACGGCCAGGACCAGGACGTCGGCAGCGGCTTTAATCTCCAGCTCTCTCTGCAGGCCATCCGGGATCTCCACTTCATAGCCGGGGAAAAAGAGAAAGGGGTCGACCAGCAGGAAGGCTACTTCCGGATCCCTTACGGCCTGGAGCCAGGTAAAGGCCGGGTTTTCCGGGATGGGGTGAAAGAAAAACTCTCTCAGGTGTTCAAAGGCCGGGATGCCGTTAGGAAAGGTCAACACTTCCGCCGGATCGATCTCTACTACCCCAAAACGTGACGTCTGTACCCTCACAGGTAAACCCGCCTTTCACTAGTTAAAATTCAGCACCCGCTCCCGGTAATCGGCGGTCATTTCCTCCTGGAGATAGTGGATAAAACGGTTGAGAAATACTGCCGCTTCGGCCCGGGTAAGGGTTTCGTTGGGCTTCAGGAAGCCGTACTCGTCACCCTGGATCAGGCCGATTTTACTGGCCACGTAGACGGCAGCTCGTGCCCAGGCAGGTATATCCCAGTCATCCTGGAAGGGAGTCCGCACATAGCCTGCCGGCGCCAGGCCTTCCAGGCCCAGGGCCCGTACCAGGATGACCAGGGCTTCGGCCCTGGTCAGGGGCTCGGTAGGGCCAAAAAGGCCCGGCCCCGTACCGGTCATTACTCCGGCTTCATAGACGGCTTTGTAATACTTATAGGCCGGATCGGTCGTGGCGACATCGGCAAAGAGGGGTTTTTCCTGGGGCTGGGCGGCCTGGCCCAGCCTGCCGGCTAACAGGGACGATTGCCCGGCCCGGCCCGTAAGGTTCGGCCGGGTGTAAGTCGTGCCGCCCTGACCCGTCAGGATGCGGCCGGTGGTCAACCCCCTGGCACCCGGCAGCCGGGCTGCTCCCGAATCTTCGTCCGGCAGGGGCAGGTCCAGCACTGCGACCAGGGCCCGGGCAAACTGGCCGCGGAAGAAGGGCAGCGACGGCCGGAAATAATCCCCTTCTTCCTCAAAGGCGCCTAAACCGTAGATCTGGCGAATATCCGCCTCGGCCCAGTGGCCGCGGATGTCGGCCAGGTCCGCCACCCACAACCAGTTTTTGCCGGCAAGGCCATTTAATTCGTAACTGCCCTCTTTCTTCAGCCAGCGGCTGCTGGCCAGTACGCCGTTCTCCAGGTCGGGAAAACTGCCCCGGTAATGCAGGGTTTCGGTGGTCCGGGTATTCTCGACGTAGCCCCCCGCAAAGCTGATGGCCAGGGGCTCGTTGGCCTGGTATTCCAGGTAGCGGGTGCGCCGGTAAGAAAGGTCCTGGTGGAAACTGCTGCTCCACGTAGTGGAAACAAGGGTTTCCTTATCCAGAGCCACCTTGCCGCTGAAAAACACCGTGCCTTCTTCCTGGCTGGTCTCGGTGCTTCCCCAGGCATGGCTGTAACCTACTGTTTGCCCCCAGGTTTCCACAGTCACCCTGGCCTGGTCGTTATTAAGGCTGTAGACTTTCCGGGCCGTCCAGTTGCCGCTTTTATAATCAACCGCCGGCTGGTGGTCCAAAAGCTCTGACCGGGAGAATTGAAAGTCATGCAGGGTGTACCTGTCCTTTCCCACAGTGATTGTTTCGTTGAAGCGTTCCAGGGTGGTAGTGTTTACTTCCTGCCTTCCATTTTTTTCTACTTCCGTAGCAAAGTTCAAGCTCCGGTTCAGCTTGATGCCCTTTTCTTTGTTTTCCAGTTTAAAGGTAACCCTGCTGGTGATTTTACCGTTCCTGGCCGGGCTGGTATTTTCCTGCACCGTACCCTTCAGGAGTACCGGCTCGCCGGTAAGGTAAAGGACTTCGGCATATTCCTTTTCGTTCTTGATGCCGCCCTGGAAACGGTAAAAATCGACGGCAGCGGCCGGGAGGGCATGCAGTAAATATATAGTGAAGAATGCACCCCAAAAGATGAGCCAGCAAAATTTGTCCCTCAGCCGGTTTTCAACCACACCAACCACCTCTACCCTCACCTGAAAATATTACGGCTGGTACCTTCTTTTTCCCAGGAAGTCGCCGGACGCATAGACAGCTATTTCCATACCTAATCCATTGCCACTACCACCAGGGCCTGCTTCTGGTCGTGGATGACATAGACGTTATCGCCGGGGAGCAAGTCTTCCAGGGCCGCCATGGCCCTCCCCTTCACTACCAGGGCCGTCCGGGCATCCAGCTCCAGGGAATAATCACGATCCTGCCACTGGCTGTAGCCCGGGCTCCAATCCCGGACGGCCGTCAAGGTCAAAGTTCCATTATCCGGGTCTATTTCCTGCAGGCGGCCCAGGCTGGTCATGGTGGGGCCTACGGCACTCCGGGGCAGGACCAGGAGACCCCGGGCCTCTTCTTCCCGGACCAGGGTATAGGCCTGGTAGCCATCGTATTCCCCGGTAAAACGGCTGTTGATAAACTCGTCCCGGCTCAAAGTCCCGCTTTCGTCCATGATAACCGGTTCCCAGTCCAGCTGGAACTCCATGCTGTAATCCTCGGTTTCTTCCCAGTCGTAAAGCCGGTCGTCCTGGCCGCCCATCTCTTCCACGTCTTCCAGCTCAAAGCCCTCTTTGGATACGGCTTCTACCCGCCCACGGTAGAGCCGCCAGGAGGAAGGTAAAATATCTTCACTGAAGATCAGCACTGCCTGGCGACCGCCGGGAACCGCTGCCGCTACCGTAAACAGGTAATCGCCGGGCTCCAGGTCGGCTGCCTCAACCTGCCGGCCGTTTTTAATGATTATACTCTCCCGGGTAAAGGCAACAGGGTCCACGGCACCGGCCAGCAGCATTTCCCTGCCCCCCAGGGAAAGATAATCCAGATAGCCTTCCAATAACCTGGTAGAAGCATCCACCTTTGCGGCCTTAACGCCAACCTCACCCTGGGGACCTCCCGCCAGGACTACAATCACTTCACCGGTATAGGGGCCGTAGGGTACCAGCAGGTCGCGGGAAGTCCCGGCCAGGGAAGCTGCCGCTTCCCGGGTCAGGCTCACCACCCGTAGGGGCTCACCGGGCAGCCAGGCACCGTAGTAAAACTCACTGGTATCCCGGAGGACAATCTTGTTGTCAAAGGAATTTATCCGGTCCAGTTTTCCTTTCAATATCTTACCCAGACGGCCGGTACTGTTCCCTACCTGGATCCCAAGAGCCTGCCCGGCGGCATCAACCTGCACTTTGACCGGGTCACCGGTCTTCAGGTCGGCGGGCATTATCGCGCGCCCGGCCCGGCTAATGGTCGTAGACCCCGTTATTTTGAACGTTTCTTCGTTTCCGGTCGCATCGACTATTACTATCGCACCGGCCTCTGCTTCCCGCACGTAACCGGTAACAACCCTGGTGTCGCCCGGGATGTATGCCGGTGTACCTGTTCCATCCAGGGGGACTATCCGGGTAACGGTGCCGTCCTGGACCGTGAGGCTGACTACCTGGCCCGGCAGGGGCAGGCCGCTGCTATATCCCCTGCTTTCTACCGCCAGGTGGGGGCTGACGGCATAGCGGTACTGCCGGCCCTGGTCGTCCACCAGGAGCAGTTCTTTTTCCCCGGCTGCCAGGACCATACCCCGCAGGGACCCGGCCATGGCAGTGCTTTCCGCCAGGAGGACGTATTCCCCCTGGAGGATGAGCCGGACGGCCTCGCCCCCGGACAGCTCTTGCCCCAGGGTTAAACGTCCGGCTTTATAGAGTATAAAATCTGACAGGGAGTTCCCGCCGGCATCTTTTTTGATCTCCAGGTTGATGACGGGGCCGGCAAAGGTAGCTACCCGCAGGGTGATGATCTTCTCCCCGTTGCCCGACCAGGTTTCCACCCGGTCCATTACCTGGCCTTCTACCCGCCGGGAACCCCTGCCGGCAGCCAGCTCGTTGTCGAGGCGGTCCAGGAGGGCTGCCATTTCCCCCCTGGTCATTGCCTGCCGGGGGGCAAAGGCACCTGCCCGTACACCCGTCATCAGGCCCCGCTGCAGGACGGCTTCCACCATGGGAGCTAGCTCATCGTCGACTTCATCCCCGTCGCTAAAGGCGCCCAGGCAGGGATATAATCCAGATGCTGCCGGGCTCACGCCCAGGGCCCGTCCCACCCAGGCCGCCACCTCCTGGCGTGGGGCCGGCTGCTGCCATTCTTCCGCCGTAAAGGCCTTTTCCCGGTCCGTTAACAGGTTCCAGGTCGCGGCCGGGACCACGGCGGCAACTGCCTGACCTGCCGCCGTGGCGGCCGAACCTTCCCACCCCGCCGCCCGCGCCAGCAGTATCAGAGCCTCCGCGCGGGTCACCGCCGCCTCGGGGGCAAACAGCCCGCCGCCGCGGCCGTGGACAATGCCCTGGGCCGCCAGGCGTAAAATGGGCAAAAAGGCCCAGTGGCCCCGGGTATCGGTAAAGCGCACCGCCGCCAGCCGCTTTTGCGGGTAGGGTAGGCCGCGAAAGGTCTGGCCGGTAACCAATTCCGCCGTTACATCTGAGCCCTGTCCCGTTAAATATGTCCCCTGGGAACCTGCCCCGGTTATTTCCTGGGCCGCGGCCGCCGGCACGGCGGCGGCAAACAATATCAGCAGGCATAGGACTGCGGCAAGATATTTATGGTATGGCATCGTTTACTCCCCCAAATCAACCAGGGCATATTTCCCCGGTAAATGCAGCCGGGCAACGCGCGGCGCATACAAAGTGCTCACGGGCTGCCAGTTGACGTTATAGGGAGTACAGAAATACATGACGGGTTTGCCGGCTGCCGCTGGCAGTGACGTAAAGGAGAGAAGGGTTCCCGCCGGGAAATAAAGCAGAGGATAAAGGTGGCGCCCGACCCGCCCCTGGAGCTTGATGCTCCAGACGCGGGACACAACCCGCGCTCCCGGCGGCAATCCTTTCAGGAGGGCTTCGGCTTCTCCCTGACCCTTGTCCTCCAGGATAATTTCCACCCAGGCATCCTGTTCATCGGAGCCTGCCAGGGTGCTCCGGTAGACCTCAGTGAGGGCCGTGCCCGGCAGAGCCATGCTAATCTCCCCGGTGTTAATGCTCAAACTGCCCCTGGCCTCCCCGGCCACCGCGGCAGCTACCCTGACGATGTACAGCCGGCTGTTCCTTGACCCGTCAGCAGCCAGGTCCAGCCGGTAGTCCCGGGATAAAAGCCCCTCCCGGTTTAAAGTGGCTTCCACGGTGCCCCGGCCGGTAATAATTTTTACGCTGTCTACCTCTCCGGGGTACGATTGTTCGCCATCATTTTCTTCGTCGGCATCATCTTCTTCCTCAGCCTCGGCGTACTCTTCTTCGGTAAAAGCCGAATAGCCGAGCTCATTGACCGCCCTCACCCGGAAGAAATAGCCGGCTTCCTCCGGCAGGGCCTCGCTGTAAAAGGTCGTCTCCCTGGTGCGGGTTAAAAATTCATAGGGGCCGCCTGGTGTCTTGCTGGCCCAGATCTCATAGTAGTCGGCAAATTCCACCTCGCTCCAGGTCAGTTTTATGGTCTTCCCGCCGTCAACCTCCCTGGCCCTGAACCCCGAGGGCGCGTCCGGCACCCCCCTGGGTTTGAGGTAGCGAAAGCCCTGCTCCAGGGCACCCCAGCCCCCGTCGGAATTAACCACCCGCACCTCCTGCCACCCGGCGTTTCCAGGAGGGGTGGTGGCTTTAATCAGGGTATCGCTCACCCATTCAACAACCAGGGCCGCAGTACCGCCGATGAGGACGGTGGCCCCCCTGGCGAACTTGCTCCCGCTGATGCTAATGACCGTCCCGCCGGTGGCCGGCCCTTCGCTGGGGGTAATGGAGTCAATAACCGGGGCTTCCACGTGATAATAGGTAAAGCCTTTCGGCAGGGTATAGGTGCCTGCATCGGGATTGACAACCGTCACGTCGGCCGGTCCTTCGGTCCCGGGCGGGGTCACCGCCGTGATGGTTTTGTAGTCCACCAGGCGTACTTCCTGGGCCGGCGCCCCGCCGATATAAAGCTTTAATCCCTCGCGGAAATCCAGGCCGGTAACGGTGATGGCCGTGCCGCCCATCTGAGGCCCCCGGTTGGGCTCCACCTTTTTAATCACCGGCTGGCTTTCCGGCACCTTGTAGGTATAAGCCGCCGCCAGGGTAGCAGTACCGCCGTCATAATTGGTTACGGTAACATCTTTGGGTCCTTCGCTGTGAGGCGGCGTTTTCACCCGCAGGGTCTGCCCGTCAACAAGCTTTACCTCCAGGGCCGGCTGGCCGCCGATGAAAACTTCCGGGTCCTCGCGGAAGTCCTCGCCGGTAATAGTGACCCAGTTGCCGCCCAGGGTGCTGCCGCTGGCAGGTTCAATGCCGGTAATGACCGGCCGGCTGTCTGGAACTACATAAGTAAAGGCTTCCGGCAGCACTGCCTCGGCGCCGTCGCCGTTTACGACCCTGACATCTACTGAACCCAGCCGCCCCTGGGCCGCCGGCGGCAGGGTCGCCGCAATCATGCTGCCGCCTTCGCTTACCACGGCATCTGCCGCCGCTACCGTGCCAAAATAGACCTGCACCGGCGCTATAAAATCGGCGCCGCGGATGACTACTCTAATGCCGCCTTCCCTCGGGCCGCGCTCCGGCACGACGGCATCGATCCGGGGTACCGAACTCTGGTAGGTAAAGGCCTGACGCAGGGTATATGAACCGGCATCGGGATTGACCACCGTAACGTCCACAGTCCCGGCGGCGGAAGGCGAGGTGACGGCCGTAATGGTCTGGTAATCAACCCGCATAACGCTGGCAGCTTCAACGCCGCCAAAGAAGACTTTAACACCGTTACGAAAATCCTCGCCCCTGATTGTCACCGCCGTGCCGCCCAGGACGCTGCCGGCCTGGGGTTCTACGCTTTTTATCACCGGCTCACTGCCCGGCACAAGGTACTCAAAGGCCCTGTAAGCCGCGGCCACGCCGCCGTCCTTGTTGACCACCGTCACGTCCACGGCGCCGGGATCATGGGCCGGTGTCACCACCTCGATGGTGTCGGCGGTAATCTTTTTGACAGTAGCGGCGGCACCCCCAAAATATACCTGCAGGCCCTCCCGGAAATCGCTGCCGCTGATGGTCACCGGGGTGCCCCCTTTGGTCGTCCCTGCTGCCGGGCTGACGCCGGTTATGACCGGCTGGCTATCGGGGAGTTTGTAGGTAAACCCGCCCCGCAGGGTAGCGCTGCCCCCGTCGGGATTGACAATAGTTACGTCTACTGGCCCGACAAGGTAGTTATCCCCTGCTTTCGGTCCTTCAGGGGTGTGGACATAAATGGCCTTGCCGCCGGAAGCCACCAGGGGACTAATAATTTGTGTCCCCATCTCTTTTGGTACTATCTGCCCTTCGTTATTTACATAAAGGAAGGCTTCGTTAGTCCCGACAAACACCCGCACTCCCGGCCAGAAATATTCCCCGCTGATGGTCAAAAGGGTCCCGCCCTGGGCCGGCCCCTGGGATGGAAAAACTCCGGTAATCCTGGGTGAGGTCAGGGGCTGGCGGTATTCGTAGGCATCTTCTTTGATAAAAATACCTGTATCGTAAACATTGACTACCGTGACATCGTATAAGCCCGGGGCGTTGGCCGGGGCGATGACCCGGACCTGATTGGGAGTCACCTCCAGGACCCGGGCTTCTTCCCAGCCGAAATAGACTTTTACATCCGGCTGGAAACCGCTGCCTGTAAGCAGGACTTCGTTGCCGCCCTGGGCAGGACCAAAATTGGGCGTAACCTGGTCCACCCGGGGGGAGGTTAAGGGCTGGAAGTAAGTGAAGATATCCCCGGCTATAAAGCTCCCGCCGTCGCTGCTCAAACTGGCATCGCTGTTAACTACTGCTATGTCTACCTTTAAGCCGTCTTGCGGATCGACGCCCTCCGGCCATGCCGGGAGGCGGACCTTTGCCGTTTGCCGGTCGATAACCTGGACATCCGCCTCCGGTACCTGCTGGAACACACCGCCGCTTACCGTACCGTAAACTACTTCGGTGATGCTGCCGAAATACACCTGCATGCCGGGATAAAAATCGTCGCCGTACAGGGTGACAATGGTGCCGCCCGCGACACTGCCGCGGCCGGGTGAGACGCCGTCCAGCACCGGATGGCTGATATATGTGAATCCTTCAGGCAGGGTAGCCTCCCCGCCGTCGGGGTTGGTGACAACAACATCCTGTTTCCCGGGCAGGCCTGGTGGCGCCAGAGCGCGAATTTCCATAGGACTGACTACCTCTACCCCGGTTGCCGCCTGCCCGCCGATAGTAACGGTAGCCTTCGCCTGGAATCTATCGCCATAGATGGTGATGGGCGTGCCCCCGGTGGTCGGCCCCAGGGATGGATTTATTCCTGCTATCACCGGCGTACTGGGCGACACATAATAAGTAAAGGATTGGGGCAGGGTGGCGCTGCCAAAACGGTTGCGCACCACCACGTCCTTGGTGCCGGCGGTGGCAATGGGCGTCTCTGCCGTGATGGTAGAGCCGTCCTGGCTGACGTTGATATTGGTAGCAGGTAAAAAGCCTTCTTCCTGGGTACCTATTTCTACCACTATGTTAATATTGCCCAGCTCGTCCTTATCCTGATTGAAGTTGGCGCCGGTAATAGTAATCAAAGTCGGTCTGTCTACCGGCCCCCTGTCGGGGGTAACGCTGACAATCGTCATGGCGTTAGCGACGTAGGTAAAGCCGTTGGGTAAAACCGCTGTGGCTAAATCCGGGTTGATTACGGTAACATTTCTGATGCCCGTTGCCGGTGATGCCGGTGTGACAGCGGTAATCCGGGTATTATCGATCACCTGGACATTGGTGGCCGGCAGATTGCCGATATAAACCTGGACCGTTTCCCCTGCCTGCGGCGCCCGGAAATCACTGCCGTAAATGGTAATCAAGGTGCCGCCCGACAGGGGGCCCCCGGCAGGTTCTACTTTAGTAATACGCGGGTGGCTTTCCGGCACCTTATAGGTAAAGCCGCCGGGTAAAACAGCCTTTTCTGTTATTAAATTGGCGTCCTGCCAGCGTTTGATTATTAAAATAACGTCCTGGGTACCATAGCCTGGAGGAGTAACGGCTTGATACGCTTTGTTTTCCGGGTCCCAGGTCAGACTTTTTACCGCGTTGCCGCCAATAGTGAGCTCAATGCTTTCGACGGCAGGATCGGCGGGATCGATAAAGTTGGCTCCGTTAACGATAACCGGTGTATTACCTTCCATGGAACCCTGGTTCGGCGTTATGCTGGTTATCAGCAGCACCCGTTCCGGCGCCAGGTAGGTAAACCCGTCGGGCTGGGTGAACTTTCCTCCATCAGGGTTCTCTACCGTAACATCTACGGGCCCGGTTACCGGGCTGGGAGGAGCAATAACCAGAAGTTCGGTAGTACTTTTTACCGTCACCTGTTCCGCATAGATATTACCGAACTTAACCTTCAGGGGGACGTCAACGCCGGCGCGAAAGTCGCTGCCGGTAATGGTAACCGCCGTACCCCCGTCTTTACTGCCCGCGCTGGGAGTGATGCCGGTAATAACCGGGCTGCTCGTTTCCGTCACATAGGTAAAACCCTGGAATACCCTGTAAGCCTTATCTATATCCGCCGTGTCATATACCACTACATCCACCGCACCCGGGGCGCCGGCGGGGGTGGTCACTTTAATATATCCATCAGCCACCTCGGTTACCGTGGCCTCTATGCCTCCGAAGGTAATGCCCACCTGCCCTGCCGGCGGGAAATTGCTGCCGGTAATGGTTACTTCCGTCCCCCCCAGGGGGCTGCCGTAGTTTGGTGTAATTGCGTCAACAACCGGGGTGATGATAAATTCGAATTTTGTATCGCCGGTAACGGCACTTGTCTGGCCGTCGGGATTGGTAACAGTGACATCCTGGATGCCCACCGAACCGCGAGGCGTCACCACCACCAGCTCTGTAATGCCGTTGGCCTGTTTAACAACAGCCGGTGTGCCGCCAAAACGGACAACACCTGCCGGGCTTAATTCCTGGCCCCGGATAATTACCTCCGTACCGCCCATCCAGGTGCCCCTGCCGGGAGAAACACTGGTGACGGCCGGCTGGCTCAAGCGGTAGGCGAAGGTTTTCTCGTCGGTTTCCGGTAAAATCCCGGTACCGCCGTCAGGATTGACCACTTTAACTGCTACTTTCCCCACCGTTCCCGGCGGCGTCAGGGCGGTGATGGTTGTGCCGTCGGAAGAAACAGTCACTTCCGTTGCCTGGTTGTTACCAATGTAAAGGGCCAGGTTATTTTGAAAACCGCTGCCCTTGACGGTAACTGCCTGGCCGCCGACGGTACTGCCTGTGCGGCCTTCCGCTGTTGTTACTTCGGTTATAACCGGGTCGTAGCGAAAACCTGCCACTTTTATATTTTCCTGGCCGTCAGGATTGACTACCTTGACATCTACCGGGCCGGAGGTTGGACTGGAAGGGGTCTTAACATCGAGTTTGCTTGAGCTGCGAAAAATTACTTCCGCAGCCGGGTTGGAGCCGAAATAAACATAAGCGCCAACGGCAAAATCGGATCCGCTGACGCTAATCCAGGTGCCGCCAGTAATAGGTCCGTTGGCCGGGGAAATAGCGGTTATCTGTGGTGCTGCGGCAGCCATGGCCCTCCCGCAGGAAAAAAATATTGCTACCGCTGCCAGCAGCAATATAAGACCGGTCCTTCGTCTATAATTCAACGCCGGTTCTCCTTCCCGTTTTACGCGACTAAAAGCAAGGGCTAAAGGCAGGTTTTACCGCAGGTAATCAATCAAGCTCGGCTGCAGGACCATGGCGCCTGTGGCCAGGGAAGCCAGGTAGACGTTTTCCTGGTTTTTATAATTCATAACGGTTTCGGCCAGGTCGATATCTGCCAGCTTGGACATGGTTTTGGTAAGGTTGATCTGGGTATCATCCAGGCGCGCAGTGGCCATCTCCAGGCGGTTGCTTTTGGCACCCAGGACGGCGCGGATGTCCAGGATGTGGTCGATGGCCCTGTCGAAGCGGTCGAGGGTATCGGAGACGGCATTATTATCGTTAGCCTTCAGGTAATCGCGTAAATCTGCCAGCAACTGGAAGACATCGTTGCCGTTTTGCTTGAAGACTGCCGCACCGTTTTCATTTACCGTCAACACCACCTGGGGGGCAACTTCCCACTCAAGGGCGTCAGTATTCCCCTTATAACTGCCCGCGCTATCAAAGGGTGCCTCCGTTGTCACGCTACCGCCGAAAAGGAAACGACCACCGTAGGAAGTGTTGGCTATCTGCACCATCTCACCGATGAGCTGATCTACTTCTTCTGCCAGGGCTTTCATGGATTCTTCCGGCATGGTCCCGTTGGCACCATAGACGGCCAGCTCACGGGCGCGCTGAAGGGTCGAAGTGGCCATGTCCAGAGCCCTTTCCGAGGCATCAAGCCACCCCCTGGCGTCTTCCATATTCTTTTTATACTGCTCATTGGCGGCGATAGCGGTTTTAAAGGCCAGTACCCGGGCGACGACGATGGGATCATCGGAGGGGCGGTTAACCCTCTTACCGGAAGCCATCTGTTCCTGGGTGCGGGACATGATCTCCAGGTTGCGGTTGATGTTGCGGATGACGTTCTGCCCGAGCATGCGGTTGGTGATGCGCACCTAATTCACCCCATAAAATATCCTCATCCCAATATATCGGCACCAAGGGGGTGAACTTTACCGGCCGTGCAATGAACCGTTACGCACAAAGCCCCTTACGTTACTCAAAACAGCTTCCACCGATAAACTCCCTTATAATTGAGTTGTTAGGTATCGCATTTTCTTCGGCTTCCAGGAAATAACTTAAAAAAGTCAATAACCTTTTAGCCTCCAGATAGGCCGGGCTGCTCACGGGTATCTCCCTCAGGAGAGGTGCAGCATATTTCTTTAAAATACACATTTCATAAACCAGGGCAGAATTAAACATAATGTCGGCTTCTTCCTGGTAAGGAAAAATATTTTTCTCTTCCCCTGCCCTGACCTGCGGCCAGGTAAGGATGGTTGTTGCGGCATCACGGCCCCGGTACAGGTAATCCCTAACAATTCTCCTCATCAACCTGCTGTCAGTAGTGGGTATGCGGTTATGGTTATCTATATTTAACTGGGTCAGGGCGCTGATGTAGATTTTATATTTGTTTTCGCGCGGCACGGATGAAGTCAAAATTTCATTTAGCCCGTGAATGCCTTCAATCACAAGTACGGCATCCTTTTCCATTTTATATTTCCTGCCGATCCATTCCCTCAATCCCGTGCGAAAATTAAACCGCGGTATTTCTACTTCTTCGCCATTTAAAAGGGCCGCAAGGTGCTGGTTAAAGAGCTCCAGGTCCAGCGCCCTGATAGACTCAAAATCGTAATTCCCGCTTTCATCTTTTGGCGTATGTTCCCTGTCGACAAAGTAATCGTCCAAAGACAGCGGGTAAGGTTTTAATCCTAAAACTCTAAGCTGTATTGACAACCTCCTGGCAAAAGTAGTCTTACCTGAAGAAGACGGGCCGGCAATAAGCACAATTTTTATTTTATCTTTGCCCGCGTATATCATGTCGGCGATATTGGCAATCTTTTTTTCATGCAGGCCTTCATTTACCAGGATTATTTCATTGATTTCTCCCGACACAACTTTATCGTTCAACGCTCCAACATCGCCAACGTCCAGGATGTTAGCCCATTCCTCGGCCTCTTTAAAAATCCTGGCGAGCTTGGTGAGGTCATGAAAGGGTGGTATGTGAAAAGGGTCTCCGGCCTGGGGATACATCAAAATAAAGCCGGGGTCATAATAAAGCAGGTCGAATACTTTTAAATAACCCATGGACGGCACCATAGGCCCGTAAAAATAATCATATAAATCGCCGCATCGATAAAGATTGATGCGGGGAAGATTTATATACTTTAATAACCTGAGCTTATCGGTCGTCAACAACTGGACTTTTGCTTCCAGCTCGGCATTTAACTGTTTTACGCTACGCGGCTGGGCCAGAAACTGCCTGTATTCCTCCATGACTTGATTTAGCTTTTCTTCTTCTTTATTTTACTGGGCTTCAATGGTGGAACTCACCTGGTTTAGCCTCTGAGCTTGCATATTTTGCTTCCCAGGTATAGGCAATTCTTCTAATTCATGTTTTAAAGTTGCTAGAATAGATCCCTGTACAGGCATATCGGTATTATACCCTACATCATAATCAGAGTAAGGATCGGCAGCGCCACTTACTTGAGAGCCAAAAAGAAAAACGTCCGCGTCTATGTTTTTAAAAGCTTCCAGCACCAGCCGACGGATAGCCTCTTTTTCATGGAAGATGGTAATTCCGTCGGGTTCAGCCACCCGGTACCCCAGCTTTTTCCACTGGCGCCACTCAGCCCGGCGTTCCTGGGCTGTTTTTCCTTGCAACTGGATAAAAGGCTTGAGACTCACCCGCTTGTCCTCACCCCTGTACAAGGGTCCTGCCTGATTATAAATAAGTCCTAAACTGGGCCAACACGTAATCCGCTTCCTTTTCTAATCCCCTCGCTTTTAGGGCTTCCGCGTAGCGGATAACCTTTTCTTCCTGGTACAAATCTTCAATACTGGTAAATACCCCGCCTGTATCCGGAGCTGTTTCAAGGGGATTCTTGAGGAAATTATACACGCACAGATGATAAAGTTTTTCGATTAATTCCGGATTATTTATGACCACGCCAACCTGCGAAGCAAAGATGAATTTTTCTAGAGATTCCGCTAGGGCTTCATCTTTTAAACTCGCCCTGTTTTCTTCTAATACCTGGTAAATAGCGGGCAAAAAGTGTTCGGCCTCATTCTCTTCCCACAGGCACTCTGCTATCCAATCGTTTTCAAACAGGCCAGGAATCTTTTTTAGAGTATAGACACCGCGGGCCAGAGCATAAAAAGGAACGTTTAACTTTATCTCTTTTTTTATAATGGCCTCCATGGCCGTTATGGAACCCCTGAGGAGTTTGGTGTAAAAATAATCGCCAAAGGCTATATGATCTTCTAAAATCTCCATCAGTTTCTTTATAAACTCCGGATCTTCTTCGCTGGTAGAATCCTGCAGGGCCTTTATTTTCTCCATAGTTGCATCAAATTCTTCCATAGTGACGCTCATGATAGCCTCGATAAATCCCTCACGGGTATCTTTGTTAATAATCATGCCTAAACCGGAAAGGAGGGTTTTCATTTCCTCGTCCGTATAACTGTCGTAGTGCAGCGAATAGGCTATGTCGATGATGCAACCGCTTATAAAATCATCGTCATTAACCATTTCCGCTACGACTTGCGCCAAACACTCCTTTAGTTCTTCCTCCGATTCCTGATGGGCTTCGATTTCAAGGAGGATGTCGGGAGGGATGCGCGTCATGCGTAACCGCGGCTTTTCCTGCAGCAGGCGTATACAGTTATTCCTGAGGTTTTCCATAAACTCCACAAACGCTTTTTCCAAAGCATTATCCTCTTCTTCCCAGGCTTCTTTCAGAAGCCGTCCCACTCGTGAGGGTTCAAGGGGCTTTATATCTTCACCCCATTTTAAGCCACAGATAAATCCCACAGTAGCCAAAACCTCTTGGCCGTGAGCAGTAAGGCCCTGACCTACTTCGCGGCCGATAATCCGCGTGGCTTCCTCTACAGCCGGAAGGCAGCATTTCTTGTACTTGCGCCCGCTGCCGCAGGGGCAAAAATCATTTCTTTCAACCTGATAAATCTGCATTCCAATACCCCTTTTCCTACAACGTCTTTTCAAGCCGCTGCTGGTGCAAACTGCTATGATCACCCAGGAAATTATAACTGATATTATCGCTCTATAATAGTCCATTATCCTGCAAAAGCCGGACATACGGCCCCAGGGAAGTGGGTAACAAAGCGTTGGCCAGCTTTTTATCTACCGTAATAAATACCGCATTTTTGGCCACGGCCAGGGCGATGTAGAGGCTGTCGTATAAAGAACGCCTGTAGCCATTAGCGATCTCAAAAGCGGCAGGAAGAAGAGGCTGGATCTCAGCGACCCTTGCAGGGAATTTTTGAGTTATCGCCGCCAATATCCTGCGTGCGTCTTCCGTGTCGATCTCGCCGCGCGTGCACTTTTTCCAGAGGACATTCCCTATTTCCGCAAAAATCAATTCCGGTGCCCACAAACGGCATTCGCCTTTACCCGCTCTCTCCAAAAGCTCAACAGCCGCCTCCCAGTGAGGTTCCGGGATATACCACTTTACGGCGACGCTGGCGTCTACGACAAAGATTTTCACCTTTCCCTGTCCTCTCTGATCAGCTCAACGCTGTCGCTGTAACTTTTCCCTCTCGCCAAAAGCTTTTTCCTTATATCGGCCGCCATTTTCACCCCATCCAAATCATTTTCACCTGCAGCCTCTTCCAGAATTTTATGCAGTTCCACCTGCAAAGACCTGCCTTTTGCCGCTGCTCGCTGCTTCAAAGTTGCCAAAACCTCCTTGGAAACATTACGGATAAGGACGTCAGGCAAAGCCAGCACCCCTCTGCTATCATTCTGATAGCATCATTATAACATTAAGCAATGTAATAGTCTAACATAAGCTTTTATGTCAACAACTGGACTTTTGCTTCCAGCTCGGCATTTAACTGTTTTACGCTACGCGGCTGGGCCAGAAACTGCCTGTATTCCTCCATGACTTGATTTAACTTGCTTGCTCAATAATGATAACGTATAGTTAACCACCTGTCTGATACCGTTAATCCACGTTGTAAATCCGCGGTAGATATGAAATTGCTCAGCACACCCCCACGTCTGGGCATCACCGACTACGGCCAGAAAACGGCCTTTGTGATCCTGGCCCTCCGGGCTACGCGTAAGAACCAGCCGCGTAAAGCCAAACTTTTCTTCCTCGGTGAGGCGCACCGGCTGCGGTTTAAAGGCCTGGATCACTTGTTTGGCTGCGTCATAAAAACGCTCCCATTCCACCGCCCCGATTGCATCTGGCAAAACCCTCAGCCCAAAATAGATGCCCATCAGTACCCCCCCTCGGGAATATCAAAAAACGGGTGCCACACTGGCTAAAAGCGGTCGTACAAAGATAGCTACTACAAACTGATCCTACGTTTTTACAGCTTGTTTGCTCCATGAAAGGTGCCGGTTATATCCAACTCAAGGCAATAAATATAACAAGGTATCAGGGCTCAATCCTCTAAATTTCCGGAAACTTATCAAAATGACGATCGTAAGAATATATCTCCATCCGGTTTCCAGCTTCCATTCCGGCGGCAATAAAGGCATCCGTCCAATCAACGTTCTTTCTACATACCACTCCAACGCTTTCCTGGTCACCGACTTGCTGGAAAGCCGCATACTTACATATGAGTTCTGGCTCTTCCTCAAACGTCAAGACACTGCCAGCCAAACTGGGTAAAATGGTTATCAAAGGCCAGAGCTACATTCAGCTTTAGTCGTTCCATAACAGCAAAGGTAGTAGCATCGGTATAAGAAAAAGACTTATCTTTATATGCAATTATGATTTCCCTGGCTCGCTTCTCATCTTCTTCTTTAACACGTTCAATTTTCCAAACCAAATTTTTTACCCATTCACGGGCCAGTTCATGACCTATACGGCTCAAAATTAAAGCATGGGTTTCAGCCAAAATAAAGTTTGTTAATATTAAATCAACATCCTTTTCGCTTAATTTCTTAAAGAGATTCTTAGCCTTCTCATGCCAATCGTCCGAACGGTCAATAAGAGCATAAACAGCACTAGTATCTACCATTATTTTTTCCATCTTTCTACTTCACCTTCAGCCAGGTAATGATCATGTTTGGCAGCGACATCTTTAAGGCCACTATTCCCGGCACCAACTAATTTCCATATAGGGTCTTCTTTACTCAAGGGCTTCACTGGCTGGACTTTTTTCAAACGTATCTCATCTTCATCAACCACGATGGTCAAATAATCGCCTGCTTTCAGGCCCAAAGTTTCTCTGATACTTTGGGGAATAGTCATCTGCCCTTTACTAGTTAAGCGCACTAAGGGGTTGGACATGAAGCATCCTTTTCCTTACTTCCAGAAAGATTTTCTTACCAGAAGTATACCATTACTAGCACTATAATTACAAGCAAAATCCAAGTTTACTGTGGAGGGCATCTCCAAAAAATACTACAGGGCCTAGCAAGCCGGGAGCGACAGGCTTCACACGGTCGCTTTCTACATGGTCCTAATCTCAGGACTATCCTCTTACACGCTGGTCTCTTACTCGCTGGTCACCGCCTGGGTGAAATAGTCGCGGGCCTAACCGGGACGCTATTCCTCTTCCGCTCCCACTGCCAGGCGGAGTAGATGATGCCCTCCAGGTCATCGTGGACCGGCACCCAGCCGAGGCGCACGCGGATTTTCCTTCTTCGCCCGGAAGCCCGACAGCGCCAGGAACAAAAGCTCTTCCACCCTGGCCTGCGCCTGGAACTGCCGCCAGACGGCTCCCCTTCCCTTTCCCGGTCTTTTTCCTTCAGGTAACCAACATAAGCGGATAAGGATGACGGGCAAAACCAGCACCCCCTGTGCTATCATTTTGCTAGCATTATTATATGGTAATCCTTAAGCCAGACAGGCTAAATTACATGTTGTCTCTATTTCTATAATCTGTTATATTGTATAATAACAGGAGGTGTTATAAAATGCCCGAAACAAAAATGATCCATATAAGGTTTCCCGCAACAGTGATAGATAAAATGACGGTCTATCTTAAAGAGCGCGGCCTAAACCGCAACAGCTTTATCGTCGAAGCTGTAACCGAAAAACTGCGTCGGGAAATGCAAGTTAAAGCCTTCAGAGAAACCCGGGGCGCTTTGACGCATGAGGATGCTCCCGAATGGACGAAAACTGGAGGAACAAAATGGGTTCAAGGCTTGCGCGGTAAAGATAAGGAGACGTCTCTATGGAATATTTGATAGACACCTGTGTTTTAATCGATCATCTTACCGGCAGACTTGCCGCGAAGGTCAGTAACTGGTTGGAAAAAATAATTTTATCAGGCGCAGCGGTTAGCAGTGTGATAGTCTATCATGAGCTTTTAACAGGAGCACGAACGCCTAAAGCCCAAAAAATCGTGAAAACTCTTCTTGAAAATTGGGAACTTATCCCCGTCGACAGTACAATTGCTGAATTCGCAGCAACGCTAAGGCGGGAATGGGCCGCAGAAGGAAAAACAATGAGTATGGCTGATAGTCTTATCGCGGCCACTGCAGCAATAAAGGGTGTGAAGGTAATCACATCAAACCTTAAAGATTTCCCTCCCTCTTTAACCTTAAGCCTTGAAAAAGCGATACAAATCTCTGCTCCAGAAATATAGTCCAGTTTTACCGCTTCCGCTCCCACTGCCAGGCGATGGACGTTGTTGACCGGACAAATGGGCCAAGGGAAGTGGGCAGCAGGGCGTTGACCAACCTTCGTCAGCGGAAATGGCCGTTCTGGGGGCAGAAATCCGCGCTAAATACCGGGTGCGTTAGCGGCCATCAAGTCATCGTCATTGTACACATTATTTTCAAGAGGCATCAGTAGATGCTTATCTTCTATATGGGCCAATTCTTCTGCGGTTAGGCCGGTAGCGGCGAGAAATTCCTCCGCTCTTTCCCCTTTATGTTGCCAACTCTTCAAAAGAAAATGTTTCTATAAACTGCTTCGGGGTGATTATGGGGATCCCTTCATATTCCCCCAGGGCAAGCAGATGGCTGTCACCAGAGATGAGGCAGTTGGTTTCCCCCGACTTGGCGCACTCTAAAAAACGGTTATCACTTGGATCTGCGTTAATAGCGTTAACTTCTACATCAGGCAATACCAAAATTGTGTTATCAAGGTTAATAAAACCTTCTAATAATTGCTGCCTTTCTTCCACGGTGCCGGCCTTGGCAAACTTTGGTCTGAGAAAAAACCCCATATACTCCGTTATAACCGCGGGGCTAACTACAACTTCGATTTTCC
>Ga0224486_100028_pt1 | contig 80808 bp, 74 predicted proteins | sample TexhydDE_CT_test_FD_172013 | JGI IMG/M metagenome (GOLD analysis project Ga0224486, IMG submission 172013) | Fracking water microbial communities from deep shales in Oklahoma, United States - hydraulically fractured wells DE_CT_test ... | reverse complement strand
CGATAATGTCAGTAGTACACAAGTTATTGCGAACGTTGTACGCAATGTTGAGAAAGAAAGAGAAGTTCAATATTGATTATGCTATCTCACACTCAAAACAAAAATTTAATTTTGCATAGTTGACTCCCAAATGATGTACTATTCTTTGGAAAATTATTTCCTGTATATTTAGACAACAAAATTTCAGAATTGTTCAATTCAATTATACTTCAAGAATTTTAAAACATAAATTGTAGGAATACAAGTAATTGTGGTAGAATATTACACATGAGAATGTGAAACAAAGAGAAGACCTGATTTACAAAGCGAGGGGGAAAATATGGCAAATATATTCAATTCAAATTTTGAAACTCTTAAGGTAGCGATGGATGTTCAGATGAAGAGACAAGAACTTCACGCTCAAAATATTGCTAATGCCGAAACTCCTGGATATAAACGAAAATATGTAGCATTCGAAGAGTATTTGCAAGAATCTAAAATGAAATTGAAACTGACAACAACAAACCAAAGACATCTTCCAACATCGCCAAAGATTGTAACTGCCAAGGAAGTTACAATGAAAAATACCTCCTTAACCAATGACCAGAACAACGTTGACATAGACATGGAAGTCACAGAAATGGTTAAAGATGCACTTAGATACCAGGTTCTCTCAAGATTGATGAGTGCAAATATAGATAGATACAACACGGTGATTAGGAATACTAGGTAATTTTGTGGTAAAATAAATTGAGAGGTGAGATGATGCAAAGTGAATTCAATATAATGAACATTTCATCAACAGGGTTGTCAGCTCAAAGGTTTAGAATAGAGCTTATTTCTACAAACATAGCAAACTCGGAGACGACAAGAACAGAAAAAGGAGAACCATACAGAAGAAAAGTACCCATCTTCCAAGAACTTGTAAGAAACATCCAGGGAAGGCGAGAAAATTCAGGTGTAATTGTGAAAAGTGTTTACGAAGACCCTTCGGAATTCAGAATCGTTTATGACCCAACGCATCCGGATGCAGATGAAAATGGGTACGTTAGATTACCAAATGTGAATATAATTCGTGAAATGGTGGACATGATAAACGCACAGAGAGCTTATGAAGCAAACGCCACAGCTATAAACACAACGAAGGCAATGATAACTTCCGCCCTGCAGATAGGGAGGTGAAGTAAGTGGTAGATAAAATCGGAGGGATTAACCATCTAAAACAGAATATTTCGATTCCAAGTGTTAAAAAGCAAAACGAAAGTGATTTTAGCAAAGTGCTTTCAGATGCGTTAAAGAGTGTGAATGAACAACAAAAGAATGTCGAGAAAATGGCTGATGATTTTGCCATGGGAAAGGTGAGCAACATACACGAACTCATTGTTGAAGCAGAAAAGGCATCTATATCGCTAAGGTTAACTGTTGAAGTGAGAAACAAGATAGTGGAAGCCTATAGGGAAATTATGAGGATGCAGTTCTAAAATAGGGGCATTCTACGGATGTTCAGAAAAGTTGGAAATTCTGAATTTTATACTTGTTTAACATAGCAAAATAATAAGCGGGGCTGTAAGCCCCGCTTTGTTATATATCAGCTCGAATTTTTTATTATTGACCTTTGACAAATGGAAGAACGAGTGCAACTGTACCGAGAACAACGCCTATCCAAGCAATCATGTTGACATTGTTAACTTTTTCCTGAACTACGTTAACTTTTTCCTCGACTACTTTTGCATCTGCTTTTGTATCAATCTTTGCTTGCAGGTCTTTCTGAGTGTTTTCTATAGCTTTTCTGAGGAGGTAATCAGTATCACCAATTTGCGCTGCAAGACCTGTGAGTATCTCGTTCAATCCTGAAATCTGTTCTTGCAAATCTGTGACACTTGCCTCGAGTGTATCAACTTGTTCTCTGTCAGCTTTCATGGAGAGGTTGTCGTAAATATTGACAATATCTTGGTCGTGCATGTCAAGTTTGAGGGTTAGCGATTCTATTGAAGTTGATATTTCCTCAAAGCTTGCGAGTTTTTCTTGAACTGCTGCGATCTGTTCGGAGAGAGTTCCAAGTGTGTCGTATATCTTGAGGATATCGCTGTCGTGGATATCAAGGGTTACTTTAATATCGTCAAGCATCGGGAGAATTTCGTCCATAAGTTCAGCTTTGATTTCTTCTTTTGATGACATCAAGGAAACTTCGACGTAAGATGTTATTCTTTCTTCAAGTGCTGCAAGGTTAGCAGAAAGTTCATAAAGCATGTCTCTAAGTGCTGGTAATCCTGTATCAATAGTGCTTTGGATGTTGAGAACTTTTGTCTCAAGTTCGGAAATTCTCTCATCTAATTCTGCCAACACTGTTTCAAATTCATCTGAAGAGACCTTTGTGCCTAATACATCGTAGATCATGTTTGTGTACTCTTCCAAAAGCTCAATCCTGTTGAGCAGGGTTTCCATATCTAGCTGTTGTGCGAAAGCGAAAATTCCAAAAAGAACGACCGCAATAAGAATCCCCAGTTTCTTCATACTTAATCCCTCCTTCTGAGAAATGTGATAAGTTTAAAACGCGAAGACAAACTGTTAAGTAAGAAAAAGAAATAATTCCAAACTCATGGTGACAAAATTTCAATAACACCAACCAAACTATATTATAGCACTACTTTACAAAAAGTTGTAAATAAATATCTTTAAGATTTCCACGAAATATTGTGCTTTTTTTGTTGGAAAAAGAAGAAATTAGCTTAATGTGTTTGTTAATCGTGTTTTTCCAAGAATTAAAATAATATCTCTTCACCTAGCTCAAGGTTCTTGACATACTCTCTATTATATTATATCATATCATTGCCCTTGCTCGGTTGTGGGAGTATTCCCCTACTTGGCAAGAGGATATTAGATGGAGGTGTAGTAGATGGAAAAGCAGGACATCATTAAAGAATTCCAGATTCACGACACAGACACGGGAAGCACGGCAGTCCAGATTGCTCTTCTAACCGCACGAATAAGACATTTGACAGAACACCTTAAGAAACATCCAAAAGACTACCACTCCAGACGCGGACTCATGAAAATGGTTGGGCGCAGAAGAAAGATGCTCAAGTACCTGATGAAGAAAGACCCAGAACTTTACAAACAACTCCTTGAAAAGTTGTCATTGAGAAAGTAAAAAATCAAAATTCCAAAGGGCGGGTAACCGCCCTTTACTTTTGGATCGGCAAAGGAACTACCGAAGGGGTGTAGAATAATATGAAACCAGTTGACTTGTATAAACTAGAAGCATACGATTACGACCTTCCCGAAGAGTTAATTGCTCAGGAACCTGTAGAGCCACGGGATCATTCAAGGCTCATGGTAGTGAACAGAAAAACGCAGGAGATTGAGCACAGAATTTTCAAAGACATTGTGGAATATTTAAATGCGGGTGACCTTCTGGTATTTAACACTTCGAAAGTAATTCCAGCAAGGATAATAGGTAAAAAAACTACAGGTGCTAAAGTTGAACTACTGTTGCTTGAGAAAATTGAACCAGGTGTATGGAAATGCCTTGTAAAACCTGGTAAGGCGGTAAAGGAAGGTACAGAAATTATTTTTAATGTTTACAGCAACGAAAATGTTGTGACAGCCAAGTGTGTAGGAAGGGCTGAAGAAGGTACACGACTTGTTGAATTTTCAACACAAAATGATCAAGAAATCTTTGCGATAGGGAAAGTTCCATTACCACATTATATAAAAAACGATAATATAGATTTCGAAAGATATCAAACCGTGTATGCAAAATACGAGGGTAGTGTTGCTGCTCCGACTGCTGGGTTGCACTTCACAGAACAACTATTAGAGAAGATTAGAGAGAAAGGAATTCTTACTGCCGAGGTTGTTCTCCACGTTGGCATTGGGACGTTCAGACCAGTCAAAGTAGAAGATATCCGTAAACACAAAATGCATGAAGAGTATTACGTTGTTCCTGAAGAAACAGTTCGTATAATCGAGCAAGTAAAAAACAAAGGTGGCAAAGTTTTTGCGGTTGGAACCACTAGTGTGCGAACATTGGAGACCATCGCTCGGCTACCCAAAGCGCCATCTTATTCTGGAAAAACAAATATATTTATCTACACACCTTTCGAGTTCAAACTTGTTGATGCGTTAATTACCAATTTTCATCTTCCAAAATCATCTTTGATAATGCTTGTTAGTGCATTTGCAGGCTACGAGCTGACAATGAAAGCTTACAAAATTGCTGTTGAGGAAAGGTATAGATTCTTCTCTTTTGGCGATGCTATGCTTATACTTTAAGTTAACAAAAAACATAGAATAAAATGTAACATACCAGCAGGCGGGAAGGGTGTATAATTATTAATCGAACATCGAGCGAATAAGCACTTAACAACAGAACATACTGATGTCTTTTTCAGATAAGTTCAGATAAGCGATACTCAACATACCGGCTTCCAAGAAAAGAGGTTTTGAAATGCGGATACTTGGAATAGACCCAGGATACGGTATTGTAGGTTACGGGGTTGTGGAGAAGATTGGCAACAAGATAATCCACGTAGCCCATGGTGCAATCACAACTGGTAAAGAAGAGCACTTTGAAGATAGATTGGATTACATTTATTCTGAGATTTCAAACATAATATCAACTTACAACCCTTCGATCGTGGCTGTTGAAAGTTTGTATTTTTACAAAAATGCGAAGACCGCTATTTACGTTGGTGAAGCACGTGGGGTTATCCTTCTTGCGATAAAACATTCCGGAATTCCTTTTGTTGAGTTCACCCCTCATCAGGTGAAACAAACAGTAACAGGATATGGTCGAGCTGAAAAGTCTCAAATCCAAAAAGTTATGAAAATGCTCTTAAAGCTTGACAAGGTCCCTAAACCGGACGATGCGGCTGATGCGCTTGCTGTAGCCTGGTGCGCTGCCGTAACCTCTGCTGGTCCCGGTCAGTTAGGTTTATTGAACCAATTTAATCGGTAGTGATAAAGGCACAGATGTTTCAAAAAGTTGCAGCATATTTCCGAGGTGGGCGATATGTATCACGTGTTTGATGTTTCGAAAAACCTTAAAGATATCTCAAAGAAAATAGGTATACAAGCAGAAGGGTTAATCAAAAAGATAATTTACGACCGAAAAAGAGAGTCGGTCTCTTTTGTTATAGAAGATTTCAAAGGTGATGCGCATTCTTTGAAAAGCGTGCTTGAAAATTTCATCGGTATTCACGTCGATTTAGTTCTTGAGAATGAAACAAAAGGACAGATAGAAAGCTTAGAGACACTACATGAAAAAGTAATGCAGCAACTAAACGGTTCAGGAAAATACGTGGAAAAGATAGAGATAAACGGAGAACATCTCAGGATATATGCTCTTGGTGAGTTCGGAAAGGCGCATGTGATTTCCAGACTGAAAAAAATAAAGCATTCTCTACCATTTAAAGAATACACTATTGACGTTGTTGAACAAACCTATGAAACTTCTCCAAAAGATTTAGCGGTGAATGGAGTATCACAGAATTCTGCTTATTTATCTCAAGCAAAAACGAGTGAACAATTTAATGGAAATGATGAAAATAGCACAGTGCATCTTCCGGGACCTACCGAACTTACGAACTTCAATCCTTCTGTCCTCAAAACACTCTACAGCCCATCAGAGCCCCCACAAGTTAAAAAGAGAGCAAAGCTTTACGGAAAGATTTTCAAAATTGATAAAGTATCTGATGAGATAATCAATGTATACATCACAGATAAAAAGGACTCCATCCTTGGTAAAGTCTTTAATTCAAAGGTAAAGGAGTTGGAAGACCGCCTTGCAGAAGGTGGTTGGTATATATTCAGCGGTTCGATTAATTACGACAAGAACGGAAATCTCTTTTTCAAAATAGATTCTGCGACAGAAATCCCTTCACTTGATAGAATGGACAATGCTACTGAAAAACGCATAGAGCTACATGCACACACAAAGATGAGTGATTTGGATAGCGTGCTCGATGTTGCCGAATACGTCAAAACAGCGAAAAAATGGGGTTGGGAAGCTGTCGCAATCACAGATCACGGGAATGTTCAAAGCATCCCAGAGTTTTACGAACTTGCAAAGTCAGAGGGTTTAAAACCCATCTTTGGTTGTGAACTTTACATCGCGAATGACCCAAAGAGGATAATGATAAACGAAATAGAAGGTTCGATAGAAAACGCCACTTATGTAGTTCTTGACTTAGAAACGACAGGTTTGAACCCCAGGCTTGATGAAATAATGGAAATTGGTGCCGTAAAAATTGTGGAAGGGAAAATTTCAGATGAATTCCACACATTAGTAAAACCAACGACGCTTAAAGAAAAAAGTTTGCAAATCACTGGTATCACAGAAGAGATGTTGAAAGATGCCCCGGAAATTGGTGAAGTAATTGACAAGCTCTGGCAATTTTTAAAAGATGCCGTTCTTGTTGCACATAACGCAGATTTTGACATCAGCTTTTTGAAGCACACATTTGCAAGATTTGGAAGGGAGTTCAACCCACCGTATATAGACACTCTTAGGCTGTCTCAAGCACTCTTAAGGAACCAAATGAAAGCGTTTTCGCTTGACAAACTTGTTGAACATTTCAAACTTGGAAAATTCCAGCATCATAGAGCATTAGACGATGCAAGAGTAACCGCAAGGGTATTCTTAGAACTCGTTGAGCTTTTGAAGAGAAAATCTATAACTACTTTTGACAGAATTAACAAACTTGTCGAGCATATAAATCCACTTTCAAAACATCCTCAGCACCTAACAGTTTTGGTGCAAAACAAAACAGGTCTTAAAAATCTATACAAGCTAATCTCAAAGTCCCATACAGAAACGTTCTTCGCAGTGCCACAAGTGCTTCGCTCGGATTTAGAAAAGCACAGAGAAGGCTTGTTATTGGGAACCGGATGTGCAAATTCTGAGGTATTTGAAATCGCTCTTGAAGGAGATAAAGACGCACTAAACGAAATTTTAAAGTTTTACGATTATGTTGAAATCATGCCTCTTGATACGATAGTCTCTGAAGAATTTACAAAAGAGGAAGCAAAAAAAGCTTACAAGTTGTTGTATGAAGTTGCTAAGGAATTAAACATTCCCGTTGTGATGGTTTCAAACGCACACTTTTTGGATCCTGAAGACATAAAGGCACGTAAAGTGTTATTGGCTCCACAAAGTAACATTGAGGATGCCGATGCCAATTATTATTTGCGCACAACAGATGAAATGCTCCAAGCCGCGATAGAAATTTTCGAAGATGAAAAAATAGCAAAAGAGGTTGTAATTGAAAATCCCAGAAAGGTAGCTGGACTTATCGAAGAAATCAAACCTCTTGAAAAACAGTTGCACCCGCCAAAAATCGAAGGTGCGGAAGAAAAATTGAAAGAAATGACCTACAAACGTGCATACGAATTGTATGGAAATCCGTTGCCTGAAATTGTTGAAAAGCGAATCGAGAAGGAACTAAATAGTATCATAGGTCATGGATATGCAGTTCTCTACATGATTGCTCATCTTATTGTCAAAAAAGCGGGCGAGGATGGATATGTTGTTGGTTCAAGAGGTTCGGTTGGTTCTTCGCTGGTTGCACACCTTGTAGGAATAACCGAAGTCAACCCGTTGCCCGCACATTACAGATGCCCAGATTGCAAATATTTTGAGCTCCATGAAGAAGTGGGTTCTGGTTATGACCTTCCAGACAAACGCTGTCCGAAGTGCGGAGCAAAATTGGAAAAGGCAGGTCAAGATATACCGTTTGAAGTCTTCATGGGATTTGAAGGAGATAAAGTTCCGGATATAGACTTGAATTTCTCAGGTGAATACCAAGACCGTGCGCATAAATTCATAGAAGAATTGTTTGGTAAGTCACACGTTTTCAGGGCAGGGACGATAAGTACGATAGCTGATAGAAGCGCAATTGGATATGTCCGCGCGTATATGGAAGATAAAAATGGTAATATTGTAAATCCACTCAATCCAGCCGAGCAAGAGCGTCTGGCTATGTACGTCACAGGAGTTAAAAGAACAACAGGTCAACATCCAGGTGGACTCATGATTGTTCCTAGTGACTACGATATACACGACTTCACACCCTATCAACACCCTGCAAACGATAAAAAGTCGGGAGTTTACACCACACACTTCGCTTACGAAGCTATCCATGATGACTTAGTCAAACTCGACGCACTTGGTCACGATGACCCAACGATGATAAAACTACTGTATGAATATAGTGGCGTGGACCCAATGACCATTCCAATGGATGATAAAGCTACGATGAGTATCTTCTCATCAGTCAAGGCACTTGGCGTGGATCCAGAAGAACTGGGAACAGACGTTGGAACAATCGGTATCCCAGAGTTTGGAACAGATTTTGTCATGGGCATGCTTAGAGAGACAAAACCAAAGACTTTTGCAGAATTAGTACGTATATCGGGATTATCACACGGAACAGATGTATGGCTCGGTAATGCACAGACATTGATTGAAAAGAAAATAGCAACGCTTTCAGAAGTTATCTCTTGTCGTGATGATATCATGATTTACCTTATCCACAAAGGTGTTCCGCCGTCAAGCGCGTTTAAGATTATGGAAAACGTGCGTAAAGGTAAGGGACTGAAAGAGGAAGAAGAAAAACTGATGAGAGAATACAATGTCCCAGAATGGTTCATCGAATCCTGTAAGAAAATCAAGTATCTCTTCCCAAAAGCTCATGCAGTGGCTTACGTGAGCATGGCCTTCAGAATAGCCTACTTTAAAGTCCATTATCCACTTGCGTTCTATGCAGCGTTTTTCTCAACAAAAGGAGATGAATTCGATGCAGAGCTGATACTAAAAGGCAAAGAAGCGATAAAGAAAAGGTTGATGGAACTCAACAACAGTCCAAAAAAGGATGTTAAAGAGAAGAACGAAGAAAAGGTCCTTGAAGCTGCACTTGAAATGATTTTGCGTGGGTTTGGATTTAAAAAACCTGATCTGAGAAGGAGTCATCATTCAAGGTTTATAATAGATGGAAAAGATCTGCTTATACCGTTCAACAAAATTCGCGGAATAGGGGACAACGTAGCAAAATCGATAGTCCAGAAAAGGGAAGTCAAAATGTTTACATCCATCGAAGACCTCATGACAAGGGCAAAAGTAACCAAAGCACAAGTGGAAGTACTCAAACGATTGGGTGTATTGGACGGGCTACCAGAAACCGACCAAGCATCTTTGTTCTGATTTATTCCGATTTATTTTTGTTTATTACATTAAATAATTCGCTTTGTTTTGGCTCCTTAGTTAACTTTGAAATGTAAAGAAATTTCTTTTTTGGTATTGCAAAACTTAAAGAAGATATGCTATAATAAGCACTGAATTGATTAAGAGGAAATACAAACTTCGAAAGAGATTTGGAGGTGTTCTGATGTTGGCAGTAGTTTTACTAGTCATCCACACGATTATTGCATTAGGTCTTATTTGGATGGTTATGCAAGAAATGACAAAGTTTGCAGAACTTGGTGGAGCATTTGGAAGTGGTGCAGCCTATACGATGTTTGGCAGAAAAAAAGGATTAGATACATCAGGTAAGATAACTGTTGCGTTGGCTGTTGCGTTCTTTATTATGTGCTTTTTAACATCTTGGGTATTGTCCAGGTAATTGAAAAATAAAACTTTACCAAAGAGACGAAACAATTAACTAAGAGGGGTGTATCTGTTGTCCACATTAAAACTTCCTCCCGAAGAACAACTAAAAATATTGAAAAGAAATTGCGTAGACTTGGTTTCAGAAGAAGAATTGCTTGAGAGATTGAAATCTGGAAGGCCCTTGAGAGTAAAGTTGGGAGTAGACCCTTCGAGGCCAGATTTACATCTGGGTCATGCAGTAGTTTTGAAAAAACTCAAACAATTTCAGGACTTGGGGCACCAGGTTGTATTAATCATTGGTGATTTTACCGCAATGATAGGTGATCCATCAGGAAGAAACACAACGAGACCTATGCTTTCAAGAGAAGAAGTTCTACAAAACGCAAAAACATACGCAGAACAAGCCTTCATGATTCTTGACAAAGACAAAACGGAAATTCGCTACAATAACGAGTGGCTTGGTAGAATGACATTTGCCGATGTTGTGAAGTTGGCTTCAAAATACACAGTTGCAAGAATGCTTGAAAGAGAAGATTTCGCAAAACGGTATGCTGAAGGCACACCTATCAGTATCTCTGAGTTTTTATACCCATTGGCACAAGCTTACGATTCAGTTGCTATCCAAGCGGACGTAGAACTTGGTGGAACAGACCAGCTATTTAATCTTATGGTTGGAAGAAAGATACAAGAAGAATACGGACAACAACCACAGATAGTTATGACAATGCCGATCATTGAAGGAACAGATGGAAAGCTCAAAATGAGTAAAAGCTATGGAAACTACGTAGGTTTTACAGATGAACCGAAGGATATGTATGGTAAAATAATGTCGATACCAGATGAATTAATTGTGAAATATGCAAGATTGCTAACAGATGCGGATGAAGATTTTCTGAGTAAGATGGAAAAAGAGATAAACGAAAAGACAGTTAACCCAAGAGACTACAAAATGTGGCTTGCAAGAGAAATAGTCAGACAATTCCACGGTGAACACGCAGCAAAGGAAGCGGAAGAATATTTCGTTACGGTATTCCAGAAAAAAGAAATCCCCGACGAAATGCCAGAAAAAGTTGTTGAACTCGGTGTATACAACGTTGTAGAACTGCTCTTTAACCTGGGAATAGGCACGAAAAGTGAGATAAAAAGATTAATTACGCAAGGTGGAGTTTATTGGGATAACAGCCGTATTGACAACTTCAAAACAACAGTTTCAGTTGTTAGTGAACACATACTAAGAGTCGGAAAGCGTTTATTTATCAAAATTGCAGCTAATCAGAAGAGATGAGTTTTTGTTAAGTTGTCAATGGATTAGTAATTCTTCAGTGGAAATGTAGAAAAAATTTGCATCGTTAACGGACCCTGTGGTATAATATATGTGCATATTATGTGCGTTTGTGGTACAATAAATGTGAAATTAGTAGTTAAATGTAGATCACTATAAAGGGGGTAAGAGCATGAAAAAAGTTTTGACGATAGCTGTTGTTCTTTTAGTCCTCAGTATATCCATGGCAGCTTTTAGAGATATTCCAAAAGGGCACTGGGCAGAATCATTTGTAACCAGATTGGAAGAAGCTGGAATTGCAACTGGCTTCCCTGACGGAACCTACCGTGGTGACGAAGCAATAACAAGGTATCAGATAGCGGTTTTCCTTGTTAGAACTCTCGATTACGTTTTCCAAACGGTTGAAAGTAATATCAATGAAAAAGTGAGCGCATTAAAGCAAGATATTGAAGAACTTCAGATTGCACTCGAAGATGCGAAAGTTGTTCTTGATTTACATGACCAGGATATAATTAAGCTGTATGATCTGGTAAATTCGCTCCAAGACAAGTTCAACTACACAGATGAAGACGGCAATCAACAAGAGATTGATCTTGTTGCATTAAAGAACGACATTCAAGCGATAAGCGAGATTCTTAACGGATTAGCTGCTCAACTCGGTGATGTTGATTATCTATTGAGAAAGCAAATTGCTGACACAACGAAAGACCTGCAAGGAAAGATTGACGCTATAAACAAAAATATCGCGGATATAAATAACCAACTTGCAGCTTTACAGGAAGCACAAGTAATTTTTGAATCGAGGCTTAATGATCTCGATGAAACAATTGCAAATTCTTACGCTATACTATCAGATGCCATTATGGGAATTCAGGAAGAACTCAACACAAGCAACAACGAAATGAAAGATTTATTGGAAACAAAGGCGGATAAAGAAACACTTGCGACGCTAGTTTCAAGAGTTGAGTTGCTTGAAGAATATGTAAACATGATTTATGATGTGCTTGGGACAAAGGTTTCTGCAGAGGACTTTGAAGCAGCCATGGCAGGGTTAGACGATAGACTTTCTGAACTTGAAACTAAGGTGCTTAATATTCAGAGCACTATCGATACGGGATTACCAGCGATCAGGGACATGCTTTATGAGCTTTCTTCAAACTTGGCATCGCTTGAAGAAAGGGTAACAACATATACAGATGTTAGAGTTGAAGCTGTTGAAGAAAACCTTGGCATACTGGCAGAAAGAGTTAACCTGTTAGAAAATCAAGTCGCAAGCCTTGGACAGATTGTTGAAGAAGTCAAAGCTGACAAAAGCGAAGTCGAAGATGTAAATAAGAAGTTAGAGGAACTAAAAGCTGAGAAATCCAAAGATGTAAAACGATTGGAACAGTTGGCGCAGTGGGGTATTGGGCTTGGTATTGTAGGTATAATAATAGGTTTGGTTGGTTGGTTCAAACCGTAATTTTGTTAAAGCTGTCGGCATTTATGCGAGGCTAGAAAGAATATAAACATCCAAAAAGGGGGGATGGTTAAGAAGTTTAACTTTAAAAGCTTGATTTTCCTTAGGTTTTGTTAATAAAGATTTTCACACCTAAACTCACAGGAGGAGGGAGAAGGTTATGAAGAAACTTTTAACGTTTTTGGTAGCACTTTTTGTAGTTGTTAGCATGTTTGCAGCGGAAAAACCATTCACACTCGGTCCAAACGTAACGTACACGGGAACAGTTAACTTTACACTTGGAGTAGACGCAAAGGGTATCGATATCTCTGGTGAATTATCAGTTGATAGTGCGTTTCTAGCGTACGGACCAACAAGCGATACACAGGCTGGGGCAACATTTAGTATAACTTACACACCATTTGATGGAGTTACTCTTACACTCGCGAGCATCACATTTTCCACACCATACTTTGGAGCATTCTACAGCACAGATAAACAGTTTGTAAGTGATTATTTCACAGGTTTGGTCTACTACGAAGATGGTACAACCGCGTGGACAAGTGAAATGGAAGATTTCAAAGATTCATTGAAACTTACACTCCCAGCAGTTCCAGGACTTGAAGTTTACTACCTTGACAAAGTAAACGAAGGTACTGCAACATGGTTTAGCGATATGGTTCTTGTAAAATACCCGGTAGCTGGTTTCACAATCGTTGGTGGAACATACAATACAGGTAACACAACAACACACGAATTTGGTGCAGAAGTAAAAGGGGCACTCGACTTTGGAATATTCAAACCAAACCTCACAGTATTCGGTGGTATGGTTGATGGCGGAACAGGCATGGTAACAGCATACGATGTTATTCTTTCTGGTTCACTCTCACCAGTTAAAGGACTAACACTTGCTCCAACATTCAAATTTGCTGAAAACCTTGACAAACTCGATTACAAGTCATCGAACATTACAAACGGTAAATACATCAGCCTTGGTGTAACATACACAACAACATTTGCACCAGTTACACTTACAGCAAATGTTACACCAATAGTAGATTTCGCAACAGCCACACCAACGACAACACTTCCACTTAGCGAACTTTCAGCAAAGATAGCACTTTCACCAGTAACATTCTATGTAATGACAACAAATGCTGACCTTTTGACAAACAAACCATTCACACTCTATGCAAAAGCATCTTACGCAGATGCCATGTTGTCCGCAGCTGTTGATGCAAGCTGGGCAGATATGACACAGCTTGCAACATACACATACATCCATGGAGCAGTAACCATCAAGGCAACACCAAAACTTACACTTTGCTCGGATGTTCACAAGATTATAGCCACGGAGAACGACTTTGGTTACAACGTTAGAGCAGCATATGTAATCACACCAAACACAAATTTGACAGGATTCTACGGAACATTGACAACAGATCTTTACGGTGCTTACACAGTAATCAACACAGACCCAACATGGTACGTTGCACTCACATACACAGCAAGCTTCTAACAGTTGGCTAATCAATAATTAACAAAAACCAACAACCCCGTCCGATAGGGCGGGGTTTTACATTTTTTTCACAAAGAGCGTATATAAAATATAAAAATGCCCCTCCAGCTTGTAGGAGGGGCTTGGTATTTAAACTCTAACTTTGGTTTAGTTATCTTTTAATTGAATAGAATGCATCCAGTCCTTTGTAAATTGCCGCATCACCGAGTTCCTCTTCAATTCTAAGTAACCTGTTGTATTTTGCGATCCTTTCGCTTCTTGAAAGTGACCCAGTTTTAATCATACCAACATTCGTTGCAACTGCAAGGTCTGCGATGAACGTGTCTTCCGTTTCTCCGCTTCTGTGTGAGATAACGTTTGTCATACCAGCGGTCTTTGCCATTTCTATTGCATCGAGCGTCTCTGTGACCGAGCCAATCTGGTTGAGCTTTATGAGGATTGAATTGGTGGCGAAGAGTTCAATTCCTTTGGCAAGTCTTTTGACGTTTGTGACATACAAATCATCACCAACGATTTGCACCTTTCCACCGACTTTCTGTGTGAATTTCACGTAGCTGTCCCAATCTTCTTGTTCGAATGGGTCTTCGATGGAAATGATAACGGGCCAGTATTTGTCGACGAGCATGGAGTAGTACTCAATAAGTTCATCACCAGTCTTTTCCGTTCCATCGATGTTGTATTTTCCTGTCTCTTCATTGTAGAACTCACTTGCTGCGCAGTCGAGCGCGATGAATATGTCTTTTCCAGGTTCATAGCCGGCTTGTTCAATCGCTTTTATAAGCAATTGAATAGCCTCTTCGTTTGAAGAAAGATTCGGTGCAAATCCACCTTCGTCTCCAACGGCTGTCACGTGACCAGCGTCTTTGAGTATCTTTTTGAGTGTGTGGAATACTTCTGCACCATATCTGAGTGCTTCTTTGAACGAAGGAGCTCCTGCTGGAACGAGCATAAATTCTTGGATATCAAGGCTGTTATCTGCGTGTGCACCACCGTTGATAACGTTCATGAATGGAACTGGAAGAACCTTTGCATTTGCTCCACCAAGGTATTTGTAAAGTGGCAAACCAGCGCTTTCAGCTGCTGCTCTTGCAACTGCCATTGATACACCAAGGATAGCGTTTGCACCAAGTTTGGACTTATTTTCTGTGCCATCAAGTTCAAGGAGAACCTTGTCGAGATAGACCTGGTCAAAGGCATTAAGTCCAACGACTCTCGGGGCAATGATTTCATTTACGTGTTCAACTGCTTTGAGAACACCTTTACCCATGTATCTTTTTTTGTCGCCATCTCTCAATTCGAGTGCTTCAAATTTACCTGTGGACGCACCACTTGGAACTATCGCACTGCCAAAACTACCATCTTCAAGAAGAACTTCAACTTCAATCGTGGGATTTCCGCGGGAATCAAGCACTTCTCTTGCCCTTACATCGATAATCTCTACGTACATAAAAACACCTCCTACTTGTTTTGATAAAAATAAAGTTTAGAACCTACCGACATTATACCACACATTTGCATTAGTGACAATTTTCACCAACGTAACAATCGATGATACGATATTTTTGCACTTAGACTATCTTCACTTCGTGTGGTTTTAAGTTTATACCCTCAAACGATTCGTTGTGCCCAGCGATATTTGCGTAAACCCTGAACCCATTATCTCCATCCGTAACGGTGTAAGCGACAACAAACGTGTTGTGTGTTACATGTTCTACCCATGCGTTTGTGAGCCACTCATTTTCTTTTCTGAATTTTGTCCAAGCCATTACTTCACTTAGCAGGCTACCTTCTCTATTGAGTTGTTCTTCAACAGAAACTCCTGTAAATGCTCTGTTAAATCTGACAGCCTTCCAGAACGTCTGACCTTCTCCTGAGAGTGATGCATACCATGGGAATGGTTCTATAACGTCCTCTGTGAATATGGAATCGTAGATGCCTTTCATACCCACTTCATCACCGTAATAAATAAACGGAACGCCGGGTGCTGTCATGAGTAAGCCGAAGAAGACTTTTCTTTGTTCCTCTTGTTGAATGAGGCTTGCGAGTCTATGCATATCGTGGTTACCTGTGAAGTTGCTTGGTAGGTAAGGCTTTTTGCTGAGCGTTCTTTGGAAACAATCGACGATTTTGTAAACTGCTCCATGTTGCATGGATTCGCGTATGGCTTCGGTGAAATAGAAGTTGAACGAACAACCAATTGTTTGCGCATATCTGTCGACTATCTCCGGGTCGTCCCACACCTCTGTAACAGCGAATACATCTGAGCCTTTTACTTTTCTTGCTTTGTCCATAACAAGCTTCCAGTAAGCGACATTTTTGTCGTGATCGTATCTAAATCTGCCTTCCCTTATATCATAATCGTAGATGTGCTTGGCAGCATCGAATCTGAACCCATCAACGCCTTGGTTGAGCCAAAATTCAACGATTTCAAGTGATTTTTCGACGACTTCTGGATTTTCGTAATTTAAATCAGGCGAAGAGCCTCCGAAAACCCCATAATACCACTTTCCATTTCTGTTGTGCCAAAGTAATTCTTCATCCCAGTGTCTTTTTTCGCTTAAATTGAAGTGTGGTTGAGCCCAGAGAAAATAGTCTACGTATGGTTTTTCACCGTTCATCGCCGCCTTAAACCAAGGATGCCTATCTGAGACATGATTGAGTGGAAGGTCAATAACGACCTTTATTCCTTTTTCGTGGAGCGCATCAACCATCGCTTTGAAATCTGAAAGTGAACCAAATGAAGAGTTTGTATCAAAATAATCTATAATATCGTATCCATGATAACTTGGTGATTTGAAATGTGGTGTGAGCCAAACAAGGTCAACGCCGAGCATCTTTAGATAGTCTGCTTTCTGGGCTATACCTTTGAAATCACCGATCCCATCATCGTTTGAATCTGCAAATGACCTAACAAATATCTCGTAGCCAATCATCTACCTTCCCTCCAATTTAGATATTGAAAGCATGTTGGGAAATTATTGTCCCATAAGCTTTTTGACTATCGCTTTGAAATGGTCTCCGCGTTCTTCGAAGTTTTTATACGCATCATAACTTGCACCAGCTGGCCCCAAGAGCACGTAATCACCTTTGCCTGCCATTTTTGATATTTCAACAACGGCTTCTTCGATATCTTTGTATCTTTTGTAATTAATCTTTCGTTCTTTCAAATACGGCTCAATCTGGTCTGCAATTGGACCGACTATAGCAACGTGTTTGCACTTTTTCTTTATTTCGTCTGCCAATTTTGTGTAATCTTCGTTTTTACCCTTTCCTGCGATTATCAAGAAAAGATTCCCATCGAAATTTTCGAGTGCTTTCAATACTGCCGCAGCGTTTGTAGCTTTTGAGTCGTTGTAATAATGCGCACCGTTTATCGTCCCGCAATACTCCATTCGATGTGGGAGCGGTACAAAGTCTTCGAGCATGCTCATTTCAAACGGAAGATTTAGGACTTTTAAAACAGTTTTCGCAGCGGCGATGTTTTCGACATTCTGTTTTGTTCGAATATGGAATGGGATATCATCGAATTTGAAATCGGCGGTGAATGGAACACGTTTGGCTTGGACGAGCGAGAGCCTTTTGAATGTTTCCATGTCCTTGGGATTGTAGATGAAGTGGTCTTCGTTGTCTTGAAACTTTGTTATTTTAAATTTCGATTCAATATAATGTTCCATTGATGGATGCCAATCGAGATGGTTGGGGTATATGTTTGTTATAACTGCCACGTGCGGTTTGAAGTATTCTGCCCAATAGAGCTGGAAACTACTGATTTCTATAACAAGATACTCAGGTTTTTTACCTTCAATCAGAACCTGTGCTATTGGTATGCCGATATTTCCAGAGAGTTGAGAAGTTGCAGATTTTGAAATGAGATGGTGAATCATAGATACAGTTGTGCTCTTTCCAACGGAACCTGTGACAGCGATGATGGTTGGCTTCCATTCGAGGTTTTTCGTGAAGTAAGTGATTTCTGTGTCAACGTGTTTGCCTAGTTCCTTTGCTTTCATGAGAATGGGATGGTTGTATGGAACACTTGGGCTGGTTAGTATAACGTCTGCTTCGAGGATTTTTTCACTGTTGGTTCCCTCTTCGTAAGGTATGCCAGATTCTTCTAAGTATTTCTTGTCCTCTTCTGAAAGCTTACCACCTTCGCTTACAAAAACTTCCTCCCCAAGTGATTTTAAATATCTTGCCGCATATTTGTTACTTAACCCAAACCCCAGGAGTGCGAATTTCAAACAAATCACTCTCCTTTTTAAGTCTAAATTTGACTGAATTTTCTCAAATTCTGAATATATTTTATCACAAAGTAGGTTGTGAAACCGATTTTTGTGGAAATGTTCAATGAATGTTCATATTTCTAATTTCTAAGCCTATACTCTTGTTCTGAGATTTTCGAATATTGTTTGACTTTGCGAATTGTTTTATGATATACTATACTTTAGTACACTATACAAATGTAAAGTATATATTATCAAACGTTATTGTTGAATAATAAGCAGGGGTGATATTTATGCTTTACAAGTGCGTTGCTTTGCTGGATATGGACGCTTATTTTGCTTCCGTTGAGGAAGCGAAGAATCCTTCGTTGAGAGGGAGACCTTTTGCGGTAATTGGGAATGGTGAAAGACCTATAGTGATAAGTGCGAATTATGTGGCAAAAAGCTTTGGAGTGAAGACTGGGATGGTTATAACACAGGCACGAGAACTGTGTCCAAAGATTATTTTTGTGAAAGCGGATTTTTCACAATACGAGTTCACAACGTTGAAGATTATTCAACTTGTTGAGAAATACTTTCCTGTCTACAAAGAGGCAAGCATAGACGAGGTGTATATCGCTGTTGATAGTGTTGGAGATGTATCGTATGGGTTGGAAAGGCTCAAAGATTTGAAGGAAGAGATAAAGGAAAGGCTCAACCTTACTTGCACAATAGGAGTGGGGCAAAATCCGATAATTGCAAAGAGTGCGTGTGAAATAGCCAAGCCGGATGGTTTCTTTGTTGTTCGAGATTTTGAGGAATTCGCAAAGGATTTACCAATAAAGAATGTAATAGGGATAGGTAAGGAAAGTGCAAAGATTTTAGAAGAGTTAGGAATAGAAACGTTGGAGCAATTTTTGACCGATAAAAGGTTGGACAATTTAAGTGGATTTCAAAAATTAAAGACGTTGATTTTAAAAGAATACACAGAGCCTGAATTTTTCAAATTTGTTCCTCCAAAGAGTATTGGCCATTCGCTTACGCTAGATAGACATGTGAGCAATTTAGAAGAGTTATTAGAGGTTTATAAATACCTTACGTTCGGTTTATACGCAAAGCTGTTGAGAGGACGAATGGGAGCAAAGAGTGTAAGTTTGTATTTAAAAGATAGGTTCGGCTCTTTTTCGATTTCCCGTTCGTTTATTTTCTACACAAACGATTTTCTTCTCATTTCGAAAGTTGTTGAAAATTTGGTTGAAAAGTTGTTCAGAGGGTATCCCGTTTCGAAAGTAGGTATCTCTTTGAATAATTTGAAGTTAATCGATGGTGTTCAAAGTTCGCTATTTTGGGATGAACAGCAGAAAAGGTTTGAGAAATTGGCAGAATTTGAGAACATCTTTTTTGGAGGTTATTTTGTGTTGCGCACAAAGAAGATAGTTTGAGTTTTGTTTGAAATAATTTGGAGGGTTGGAAGTGTTGAGGTGTTATAATTAGATTGTGAAATAGCAAAGCAGAGGAGTTGAGAAAGTGTATGAGGTAATTGATGTAACGGAATCTGTAAAAGTGTTAAGGGCGCCTGTTAATGTGGTGTTTTACTTCAAACACAACATGGGGAAAATCGAGTGCTTGGTTATCGATACCGGAAGTAGCAGTGAGTATGGGAAAAAGATACAGAAATACCTTGAAAGCCAAGGTGTGACTAAGTTATCTATACTTAATTCACACTTCCATGCAGACCACATTGGAGGAAATAGTTTTTTGCAAGGGAAAACCAAGTGCAAAATTTACACAACGGATTTTGAAAGTGTTTTCATTGAACATCCCCAGCTTGAGCCGATGTATCTCTGGGGAGGACCTCTTTTTGAAGGAATAGATAACAAATTTCTAATGGCAAAACCTTCAATAGTTACAGACATTGTAGAATATGGTTGGTCTTCTGAACTCGATGTAGAAATCATACCACTTAAAGGGCACTCTTTTAATATGGTTGGAGTGTTGATTGATGATGGTAAAAAGAGGGTGTTGTTCGTAGCCGATGCTGTTGTTTCTATGCAAACGATAGAAAAATACAAGGTTTATTTCTTATACGATGTGCACGAACATCTAAAAACTCTGCAAGGTCTAAATAAATGGGCAGAAAACGTAGATGTTGTTGTGCCGAGCCATGGTGAGATTTTTGACTTCGGCAAAGAAGATGATGGAGAAAACAAAAAAAGAGAGTTTTTGAACCTGATTAAAGGAAATGAGAAAGTTATAGAAGATGTTTTGGGTTTGATTTTGGGAATTCTGGTGGAACCGAAGACGATAGATGAGATTTTGAGCGAGGTTGCAGCTAATTTCTTAATCCCCATTGATGCCACGTCTTATGTGTTACTACTCCAAACTCTCAAAGCATATTGTAGTTATCTGGTTAGTGTAAACGAGGTAGGTCTTACTTTTGAAAGAGAGAAATTAGAGTATATTCGGATGCATTGAGCTAAGAACCAAAAATCGGAGGTTTGAATGCAATGGAGGGATTTTTAAAAAAACGTTCGGAAAATGTGCGTAAGGTTACCTTGGTAGTATTATTTGCTGGTGTTTTGTTCTGGGTTGCTACTATATTTTATTTCTCAACCCGACCGCCGGAGGAATCGCACCAGCAATCGAGTTTGGTGTATAAGGTTATAAAGAAAATCGATAGTATTTTGGATTTTTCCAACACGGAAGTTTTCAAAAAAGTTGAGAGGAAATTGAAATTGATTTGGTTTGGGACGGAATACGTGCCTGCGGAAATGGTGATTAGAAAGACAGCACATTTTGGATTGTATTTTGTATTTGGGTTTTTGGTAGCCTTAACATTTTTTTGGTGGAAGAGGGATATAATAGTATCGGGGATAACAGGTTTTACAATCCCTTCAACGTATGCGATTTTTGATGAATACAACCAAATTTTCTACCGACGGGGTTCTTCACTTAACGATGTCGTTATCGATGCTTCTGGAGCATTAGTTGGTGTTATTGTGTTTTTCTTGCTACTTGCTGTTTTCTGGGGAGTAAAAAGATTAATTAAGGTGTTCAAATGAACTTGTTCGAGGTTGTTAAAGACGGCTGAAGGTTGTTGATTGTATCTTAAATGTTGTTTTACCTGAGAGGTGAGAAGATGCGTATGAAAAGCATGCTTAAGCGGATCTTTAGTAGTTTTGTAGTGGTTGCTTTGCTTTTGTTTAGTTCTCCAAGTTTCAGTCAAAAAATCCTCTACACATACGCTCAAAATGCTGAACCAAAGTTCATGTTAAGTGGTGGCAATATAACAGGTCTTTGCCACGACATCGTTCAAGAAATGAACAAAGAACTGAGAAGTGAAGGGATTCGGATAGAATACAAATCGAAAGAGTTGAGAAGTATCTCTGAAATTTTTAACGCACTTTCGAAAAATGAGATTCAAATATTTATTGGAGCTGCTTATAGTGAGAAACGCGAAAGTTATGCTACGTATCTCCAGCCTCCACTTTACGGATTGAGGGAGATGTTTCTTATTAATTCAAGTGATGTAATGAGATTTGCTGAAAAGCAGTATGCGAAGATAGGTGTTATAGGTAGCACTGTAACATCGGAAAGTTTACCTACTATCGCACCAAAACAGGAAGTTATTCCGTTCAAGAACATAAATGATGCTATCAAAGCCCTTGAACGAAAAGAGATAGACACGGTGTTTTATTCCAGTCTAACGCTTGGATATATGCTTAAAAACTCAAAAGGGAAATTCGAAGCCTTAAAAGGTCCTTCGGAAAAGTATTACCATTACGTTGTTCTTTCAAAGAGCGTAGACAAAGATGTTGTGGCTAAGATACAGATTGCTTTGGAGAAATTACACAAAGATGGAGTAGTGAGGGCACTTATAAAAAAATACGGTCTGAATGATTATGTCATTCCTGGGAACGTTGTTGAGATACTTGCGGTTGATTGGGAACCATACGAATGGTACGACACGGTAAGGAAAGAATGGGTAGGTGTGGATGTTGACGTTGTTAGGGCAGTTTTAAGTAAGATGGGGTACGAGGCAAGTTTTTTGACATTTCCATGGTCAAGGTGTGTAGAATTGATGAAAATCGGAGCCTACGATGGAATTATGAGTTTAAGAATTACCCAAGAACGTCAGGCGTTCTTGAGTTATCCAGATGAACCACTTAGCACAGGAAAGGATGTTTTGTTTAAGCTTAGAAGTTCAGAACTGAACTTTGAACGCTTGGAAGATATTTCATTTAACGTGCTATGTGGATACACGGAAGGTTATGCCTACGGTGACTGGTTTTGGAACGCAAAATTTAAAAAGATAGCTGTTTCAGATGATGTGACAGGCTTTAAACTTTTGCAGAGTGGAAGGATACAGCTTTTTGTTTGTAACTTGTTGGTTGGAAAACAATTGGCAAAAGATTTAGGTATTGAAGTTCAACCTTCTCCCGTTTTCGAAGAAAAGATGATTTACTACTTGGCTTTTTCAAAAAACTATCAAGGAAGTTATCTATCAGAAGTTTTTTCTCGAAGATTGAAAGAATTTAAGCTTACAGATGAGTATTTGAAAATTTTGACACGCTACGGAATAACCTATGACGATTTTTGGAGATGAAAAAGCTTATGGTATAATGATAGAGAGAGTTAAAATAAGGTTGCGTGTGTTATTTTTTATTCAATACTTTGTTTTTTGATAGCATTAGAAGGTGGTATTATGACAGACAAAAACAAAGGAACGGCGAGCAGGATTTATTTAGTCGTTAATTTTGTTATACTAATACTTATCACAATTCTTTTTACATGGCACGCAACTCGCTACTATAGCGATTGGAACAATGGATTGGAAAGTTTTATGAAAAACATGGCAGTTAGTCTTTCTTACCCTGCTTGGACTTACGACAAGAGAGTTATTGAGCAAATTACCGCAGTTATGATTGAAAAGGATGAGATAATATCCGTAGTGGTCTACGATGACAAGAACAATAAACTCGTTGTCAAAGAGAAAAAGTTGAATTTGACAACGACTGATTTGCTATTTGGAACAAAGCGATTGGATAGAATATACAGCTTAATCTATGCAGATACCTACGTTGGAAAAGTTATTTTCACTTATATTGATCGTTCAGCTAGGACTTTTTTGGTCGTCTCAGGAATCGGTGCCGCATTGCTTTACATAGTATCCGCGCTTTTGATTTTGAATATGAAAAAGAATAAAGAGCTTGCAGCCATGGTCGATGAACTCAATGAACTGAATGCCGAACTTGAAGCAGCATTTAACGAGCTCGAAGAGACACAGAATAAAATAATCAACGCAGAGAAAATGGCTGCGTTAGGGAAACTGATGGTAAATATTGCACACGATATTAACACTCCTGCGGGGATTATATATTCCTCACTGACTGAACAGCAAAATAGACTTGTTAACGTAGTAAAGAAATTCGAAGCGGATGAACTCACCGAAGAGGAGTTCAAAAGCTGTGTAGACACAATATTAGAACTAACTCAAATAATGCTCCGGAACGCGAGAAGAATCATAGAACTTGTCCAAAGTTTGAAACGCACTGCCTTGAACGAGATGGTACAAACATGGTCAGAAATCAATGTAAAATCTGTTGTTAACGATGTTTTGAACGCAATGCACCCGAGGTTGAGAAAGACAAAGATAGAGGTTGTCACAGAGATAGATGATAACCTTGTAGTTTACACCATCCCAGGCGCAATAGCGCAGATATTGATGAATTTGATAGACAACGCAATAGTCCATGCTTTTGAATACGATAATCCTGGCAAGATAATGATAAGGTGTGAGAAGATAAAAAGCCAAAGTGATAAAGAATATCTGCTCTTAACATTTTCGGATAACGGGAAAGGGATGGATGAGGAAACGAAAAAACGAGCTTTTGAGCCGTTTTACACAACTGATAAAGAATCTGGAACAGGCTTGGGGTTAAGTATCGTCTACAATCTTGTTGTAGATATGCTCAGTGGCGATATAGAACTTGAAAGTGAGATTGGAAAAGGGACAACATTACGAATTAAAATACCTTTGACAAAAAAGAACGGGTGATTTGGAGGTGTAATTTTACCCCTATAAACACCAGTAACTTTTTTGCTATCTGTGAGGTGAAGAAAACGTGCCTAGCTTCTTGAAGAAATCGGCATCAAAGGAAAGTAACGGGGAATTTTGGAAAATTTTGGTTGTAGATGATGAACCCGATGTGCATGCTATCACATCGGTGGTTGCTAGGGATATAGAGTTCGAGGGAAAGAAGGTAAAACTTTACAGCGCGTTTTCTTCAGAAGAAGCTAAGAAAATACTCCAAAATGTGCCAGATATAGCCTTGGCTATAATTGACGTTGTTATGGAAAAAGATATGTCAGGACTTGAATTGGTTAGATATATCAGAGAGGAGTTGAAAAATCCATATATAAGGCTTGTCATCAGGACAGGTCAACCAGGGTTCGCACCACCAAGAGAAATTGTTCTTAAATACGATATAAATGACTACAGAGAAAAAGCAGAGCTCTCAAGTAATGGTTTGTTTACCATGATAATCGCAAGATTGCGTGAGTATAGGGACATCGTGGAACTTGAAACCCAAAAGAGACTTTTAGAACGTAGCGCATTCTATTCCTCTGTTGTGCTCAATTCGAATGTTCAAGATTTTGAAGATACGTTAACAGAAGCACTGGACAGCTTTTCTAAAATCCTAGGATTGACTGTGAAGATTGAGAAACTTGGCGAGATAAAAACTGACAAATTCAACGGAACTTTTCCGATTGTAAATCTGTCTTGGGATCATGACAAGAGCGTAGAATTTAGTTTGAGGAAAGAAAGAGACATAAGCGAGAAAATGAAAGTAGAATTTTCTAAACCGCTGACACTCCATCAATTGAATATCATATCTATGTTTTTGGAGCGTTACTTAGTCACTGTAAATAATTACGTGCTGTCAAAAGATTTAATAGAAACACTCTACAAAGTAATTTATATCATTTCAGAAGTTACTGAGACAAGGTCGCTTGAGACTGGCGAGCACGTAAGAAGAGTTGGAAAGCTTGCTAAGTTGCTTGCATCAAAATTTGGATATGAGGGGGAATATCTTGAGTTCTTCGAAATCGCCGCAATGCTCCACGATGTTGGAAAAATAGGTATACCGGATGCTATTTTGAATAAACCCGCGAAGTTGTCGGATGAGGAATTTGAAATCATGAAAAGACACACGGTCATTGGTTATGAAATTCTTTCCACTGTTGAACATCCGCTCTTCAAGTTGGCTGCAAATATCGCACTTTATCATCACGAGAATTGGGATGGAACAGGGTACCCGAAAGGATTAAAAGGGGAAGAGATACCACTTGAAGGTAGAATCGTTAGTATAGTCGACGTCTACGATGCACTACTTTCTGATAGGGTTTATAGACCTGCATGGAGTGAAGAGGATACGCTTAGATACATAAAAGAAAATTGCGGTAAGAAATTTGACCCAAGAGTGTGCGAAATCTTTTTTGAAAACTATGAAGAGGCTAGAAACTTATACGATTTCAAAAATTCAAAAACTGAGTGATCAGAAAAAAACTAGTGCACCGTTATTAAATCTTTCAACTTTTCGAATGTTTTTTCACCTATTCCTTTTACATTTTTTATTTCTTCAATGCTTTTAAAGGGACCATTGTTAGTGCGGTAATCGATAATCGCCTGTGCTTTTGAAGGACCAATACCGGGGAGCTTTTCAAGTTCCTCCAAGCTTGCTGTGTTAATGTTAATCTTTTCGTTGCTTAAACTTACCTGAGTTGGTTGTAATTCGTTATTCTTTTGCTCAATAGACTCGTCTTTATTTTCTTTTTCAAGAGTGGTTACATGCTGAACAGTGTTGTTTTGAACTTGAACGCCCAAGTTCTCAACTTTTATTCGTTCTTTCAATTTTTCATAAGTTTTTTGACCTATCCCGGGAACGTTCATCAGGTCTTCCGGTTTTGTAAATGGGTGCTCTTTTCTGTATTCAATTATCGCTTGTGCTTTTGCAGGTCCTATTCCCGGTAGTGTCTGGAGCTCTTCAATTGATGCGGTGTTCAACTCTATTATCGATGGCACGTAGTTACGTTGGGTTTGTGCAGTTAAGCCATTTTGGTTTTCACTTTGTTGGTCATTTAAACTGGAAACTTGGGACTTAAGTCTGTCGTAACTGGGATGAAAAAATACACCTGAGAAAACTATCAGTGCGGAAAATATCAAAAAGAATGTGTGCTGTTCTTTTGAAAATTTCTCATAAGCACTTTTAAAGAATTCCACAAAGGATTTTAAAAACGAATTCGAGAAGCGAGAATCAGAAAAGTTGCGATTTTCCTTCGATCCAGAACCATAAGAAAAATTCCCAAGCGTAAACATGATTTAAATCCCCCTGAGACACACCCCGTTCGTTTTGCTTGTCTTTTACCCTCCTATTCTGCTTACCTTTGCCCCTGCTATGTGACCGTATTTTGATAATTCTGCCCAGTCTTGAGAATAATAAAAACTCTTCGCTTGGTTTTCGTTGGTGAAAATGCCAAGGCAGATGACATATCCTGCGTTTGTGGAAATACTGAACGCACTTATGCCCAGTGTTCTTAAATTAACCACTGATTTGAACGCTTCTTTCGAACTGGATATTGGGTCCGTTTTTATCGTCCAGAACCCCTTGGAAGGATTTAGCTCGGGCATCACATTGGTCGGTGTCACGATAATATATTTGCTCTCACTAACGCGATCTAATATATAGTTTTGTGTTAATTTGGCAATCTTTAGAGCTGTTTCTCCATCGACGATGTATACATAAGCATCCGTCAAAATGCTTTCTGGTAAGTTCTCTGCCATTCTCGAAACTAAAAGGTTGTAATCGAATTTTGTGATATCTTTGAGAAATTTGTTTTCATCTTGTTCTGGCTTTGGTTGTTGAGTTTCCGATACAGTTAATGGAGCTTGCTGCACTGTTTTGCTTTCGGAAGTTTTTGCATCTTCAATAGAAGTCGTCTTTGTTGCTTGTGTGAGAGGTATCAAATTTTCTGTTTGCTCGCTTTTTTGAGCTGGAATCTGTAATGCTTGTTCAGATTTAGTTGTGGTAGTTGTAGTATCAGTAGCAAAAGATACCGATGGTGTGAGTTGAGAAAGTGTACTTTCTGGAGCTGGCTCAATGATTATTATAGTTTGGGTTGCCGTTTTCAGAGTTTTTTCAACGGGTGGATTAGCGTTAGCACCTAAGTCTTTTATCACAACCTCCACTTTTGATTTTTGCATTTTTAAGTAAAACGCATACAAAGCCAGCGATATAGTGGCTAACGAAAGGACTATGATAACAACCGAGAGGACTTTCAAGTCAAAATCTGTAATTTCTTTCCATTTTCTTGAGCCTATTGGAGTTCTCTGCTTCATCCCGAATTATAGCCCCTCTTCACAATATTTTATGGTAAGTTCTATCGTAGCTTCCACATCTGGTTCATATACCATTTCATTTGGAGTGTGGATATATCTTGTAGGTATCGATATTGTAGCACTTGGTATACCTGCCTTTGTTGCCTGATAACCTGCCGCATCTGTGCCTCCGAATATCAATACCTCCATCTGGTATGGTATGTTGTGTTTCTCCGCAAGCTCTTTTAGTTTGTCAACAATGTATCTGTTGCTTATCGATGCAGAATCCTTCACTTTTATGCAAGCGCCTTTTCCAAGTTCCATGGGCACTCTCTTCAAACCTTTTGGTGTATCTCCAACACCTGTAACATCGATAGCGATAGCAACATCAGGGTCTATGTCGTATCCTGCCACGTGAGCACCAATAAGCCCAACTTCTTCTTGAACGGCAAAGACACCGTAGATGGTGTTAACAGGCTCTTTGACACGTTTGAACACTTCAATGATAACTGCGCATCCGATTCTATCATCCATAGATTTGCTTATTAAGTATTCTCCTTGTTTGTGGAAGTAGCTATCAAACGTTCCAAATGTCCCTATTGGACAGATTTTCTGAGCTTCTTCTTTTGATTTTGCACCTATATCGACAAAGAGTTTCTCAAACGACATCTTCTGAATGTTGTTTTGGAGTTCTTCAGGAGTTTCACCTTCGATTCCCACAATGCCGATAACATCTCCGAATCTAAGCCTCGATTGGTATATCGTGTATGGAGAAACACCACCAACTCTGTCTATTTTGAGAAAACCTTTATCATCGATATTTGTAACGACAACGCCGATTTCATCCATGTGAGCATCAAGAAGGACTTTCTTATCACTCTTTCCCTTCTTCCATACAATTAGATTGCCAATCTTGTCTATTTTGTAGCCATCAATATGTCCTTCGAGTTCTTTGAGGATTACTTTTGTGATTTCTGATTCTCTCCCACTTGGGCTTTTTGCCATCGTCAACTTTTCAACCAATGTTTCCAACACAATGAACACCCCCGTTTTGCTTTTAATTTTGTGCTTTGTTTCTTCGCTAAATGCAATTATATCACAAGTTGTTCATGGAACAAACAATTAATTAAGGTTTAAACAACACAATCTAAACACAATCTAAATTTTTCGAGCACTTTTGTGTGGTATAATCAAAATTGCAAAAATTTTCGATTTAATCTAAGGGGAGCGCGAGAAATATGGCACTTGAATTGGAAGTGCTCAATGAATGCACCTTGTGTCCGAGAATGTGTAAAGTAGATAGAAGAACCGATAAAGGTGTTTGCACAGTAGGTTATCTCCCAAAGCTTTCCAATATCGTCTTGCATAAAGGTGAAGAACCACCTTTGTCAGGAGAAAAAGGTGCCGCCGCCGTGTTTTTTACAGGCTGCCAGATGAAGTGCATATATTGTCAAAACATGGGCTTTTCACAGAAAGGTGTGGGGTTTGAGATTACAGTTGAGGAGTTAGCTTGCGCATTTTTAAAGGCACAACAAGCGGGTGCAACAACGCTCGATTTGGTCACCCCTACACCTCATCTACCCTGGATTATTAAGGCATTGGATATGGCTAAGGAAAGAGGCTTTTCATTACCTGTTGTTTACAACACATCAAGCTACGAGCGTGTGGAAATACTTAGAGAAATCGAAGGATATATTGATATATATCTTGCCGATATAAGGTACACGGATAACGAGTATGGAAAAAGGTATTCAAAGGTGCCAGATTACTGGGATGTTGCACAGCAAGCAATTGCTGAGATGTATCGGCAAGTTGGTCCTTTCGATGAAGCGAGGATGAAAGGGTTGATAATACGAATACTCGTTTTGCCAAACAACGTCAGTGGTCACGAAAAAGCCCTCGAGTTCGTTGCTAAACTTGACAAAAGAATACCTGTTGCCTTGATGTCTCAATACATACCACACTTTGGTGCAAAAAATGACCCATTGATAGGCAGAAAGATAACAAAACAAGAGTATGAAAGTGCCCTTGATAAATTAATAGAACTAGACCTCGATGGTTGGATGCAACTCGATGAAAAAGAAAGAGTTACAACAGCACCGGTTGATTGGAGATGCAGGTTATAAAATTATAAAGATTCGCAGTTCCTAAATCCAAAAAGGAGAGCCATCGTATGAGTGGAAGTTCATTCACAGGGATAGACCCATCCGCGACATTATCCGTTACTGTTACTCGTGGATGTCCACTTAACTGTGCACATTGTGGCGGTCATTATTTAAAGCATATGGTTCACGTTGAAGAACTGGAAAAGTATGTAGACAGATACAAATCTTTCCTCATCAGTGGTGGAATGTTACCAAATGGTGAGATACCTTTTGGTGGATATATAAACTATCTAAAAGAGCTCAAGGAAAAGCATGGTCTGAAGTATAACTTCCACATTGGGTTTCCTATACAGCCACCCTATGAAATTGAAGAAGTTGCCGACGTGGTGAGTTTTGATTTCTACGCTGATAAGAATGTTCTTAGAGAAGTATACGGTATAGAGAGAGGACCTGAGCAGATTCTGAACGCGGTTTTACCATTAAAAGTGAAAAAGGTGCCACATGTGACGATAGGTGTGTTATGTGGTAAAATATCTCACGAGGAGAAAGCGATAGAAATACTTTCGAAATATTTCGAAAGTATTGTGTTGAACGTATTTATTCCTACTCCATTAACAAAGTATGCGAATTGTCAACCACCGGAAATTGAAGAAGTAGCTCGGGTGTTTTCCAAAGCAAGTGATTTATTTAAGAATGTTGTGCTCGGTTGTATGCAACCAAAAGGTGAATACAGAAAAATGCTACAAGAAAGGATACAAAAATATACGGGATTTATTGTGAAGCCGATAACGAAAAGTTACGATTTCCAAGGTTGTTGTTCGTTCTATGTTTGATTTATATGATTTTGGAGATAAAAATACGAAGAGGTGAAGGTGACATATATGAAAAAGAACATTCTTGATTTTAGTTATGAAGAACTGGTTGAAGAATTTTCAAAGTTTGGACTTGAAAAATTCCGGGTTGACCAGGTGTGGGATTGGATATTCAAAAAAAAGGCATTTGATTTTAACGGGATGACAAATTTATCGAAAGAACATAGGGCTCTGCTTTCGGAAAGATTCTACGTAGGGGTGCCTGAGTTATTGGATATGCAAGTTTCCAAAATCGATAAAACTACCAAATTTCTCTGGCAGTTGGAAGACGGCAACACCATAGAATCCGTGTTGCTGTTCCACACTGACAGAGTAACTGCTTGCATCTCATCTCAAGTTGGATGTCCTGTTAAATGTGCATTTTGTGCAACTGGTCAGAGCGGTTATGTCAGAAATCTTTCCGTTGGTGAAATCGTTGCTCAGGTTATTGCGATGGAAAAGGAAAGGCGTGTGAATATTGGTAACATTGTTTACATGGGCATGGGAGAACCACTTTTGAATTACAACGAAGTGGTAAAAAGTGTGCGCATATTGAACCACAAGAAAGGCAAAAATATAAGTATGAGACGAATTTCGATATCAACAGTAGGTATCCCGGAAAAGATAGTGCAACTTGCAAACGATTTGCCCGAGGTCAAGTTGGCGATTTCGTTGCATGCACCAACGAATTATAAAAGAGACATTATTATTCCTATGAACAGAAAGTATTCTGTCGAAGAGATAATCCATGCTGTCAAAGAATATCAAAAGATTACCAAAAACCGTGTCACATTTGAATATATCCTTATTAGGGAATTCAACGATTTTGTGGACGATGCGGAAAAGCTTGCGGAACTTCTCAGAGGTATAGGCGCTTACGTTAACCTTATTCCTGTTAACCCTGTACAGACCGATAGTGAAATCAAAATGGAAAGACCTCACCATTGGGCTATTGAAAGGTTCAAGGAAATCTTAGACAAGCACAACATCGAAAACGAAATAAGAAGGGAAAAAGGAACTGATATAGATGCGGCTTGCGGTCAACTGAGAAGAAGACACATCACAAGCAGTAAAGTGAAACAGACTAAATAAGGGAGTGATGCTGTTGATAGATAGAAGAATCAAAAAAACAAACAGCGGTTCTTCGAATAAGAAAAAACACCTCGGCGTGGCTGTCCTTTCTTTCCCAGCTTTAGTTGTAATGGTCATAATTTTGGCGGTTATTTCGGGATTACTTGCATTTTATTTGGTAATGTTCCTGGAAACGAAAAGGGGAACTGTACTCCTTCCAAATTTCGTAGGGACTGATGTTCAAACTGCAGAAAAAGAGCTGAAAGATTTGGGGTTCAAGGTTGAGAAATTGGGAGACGCGGGAAGAGTAATCAATATGGAACCTCCAGGAAATACTGTTGTGAAGAAAGGTAGGAAGGTGAAACTTTTCACAGAAAATGCAGTTCAAAAATCTCTTATTCTTCCAGATTTTAAAGGGACATGGTATGAGAGTGTTCAAAAGATATTTGATTTGATGGGAATACACTCAACCATCAAAAAGGTCCCAGAGGCGGAATTGGGTGGCACAGTTATACAAACATCACCAACTCCTGGTAACAAAGTCGTCACGGGCGATATTGTTACATTGTTTGTAAGTAGTGGATCTGGTAAAACAGACACGAGCATTCCTGAAAACGCTCAGAATTCAGCTGAATCGAGTGATATAAAGTTGCCATATTCTGCATCAGAAAATGCACTGGAGGTTATACCCCCATCTATCCCTGTTGAATCCCAGAACTTTGAACAGACTGCCCCGACTCTAGATTCTACACCGGAAGATACTTGGAAACGCCTTGAGAACGAAGAAGCTACAGACAATCCGAACATCCAAGGGGGTCAGCTTTAAAACATGAAGCAAGAAAGAAGATTGGGAAGAGTTGTCAAATTTTATTCGAACCTTTTGGTAGTGCAAGACCTTGAAAGTGGTGAGAAGCTTCTTTGTAAGCTACGTGGTAAGTTCAAAAAGCAAGGTATCAGACCTATTGTGGGGGATGTTGTTGAGTATGTAAGGGTGATTGGTAACGAAGGTGTAGTGGAAAATATTCTCAACAGAAGCAACGAACTCAAAAAGCCGAGTGTTGCTAATGTGGACCAGGTAGTCATAGTTACCACCCTTGAAAAGCCGGAAGTTCCATACGATATACTTGATAGATTTATTGTTCTGGTGGAATATGAGAATCTACCTATTGTTATAGCTCTCAACAAAGTGGATTTGTTGTCCGAAGAACAGATACAAAAATTCGAATCGATATATGGGAAGCTTTATCCAATAATAAAGACAAGCGTGACTCAAAGGATAGGTTTAGAGGACCTAAAAAGGTATCTTACAGGAAGAGTATCTGTCTTTGCTGGGATGTCTGGTGTTGGAAAAAGCAGTTTGTTGAACGCGTTGGAAAGTACACTTAGACTAAGAACAGGCGAGATTTCCGAAAAACTGGAACGAGGCAAGCACACAACAACTGCAGCTGAGCTACTCTCACTTTCTTTTGGTGGGTGGGTAGTTGATACTCCTGGATTTGCAAGTCTTGAGATTTCACACATAAAGCCTTTGGAACTACGCGAATTATTTATTGAATTTGAAAATGACAAATGCTTTTTTCCAGATTGCTTGCATTTGAACGAACCAGAATGTTATGTAAAAAAGGCTGTTGAAAAGGGGAAGATAAGTTCTACAAGATATGAGAGCTATGTGAAATTCTTAAATGAGTTGCTCGAGATTGAAGAAACAAGCGTATGAGTTTAAAAACCCCAAGATTTGTTGGGTTTAAAAATAAAAGCGCTCCACATGATTTTTGGAGCGCTTTTCGTTTTTTTATCTAATCGAAGAGTTCAATGAGCTTTTTGAATATAGCATTCAGTTTCAATTGTAATGATGTGTTGATTATTGATGGCATTGTAAAGTCGATGAAGCCTTGTTGTATTGCTGTTTGGTAGATTTTTTCCAACTTGTCAGCCATTGTATTCATCGACCAGTATTTTTCTACATATTCAATACCTTTCTTAGAGAGTTCTTCTCTTCTTTCCAAAGCAATTTTTATTGCTTGATAAAACTCCTCTTCATCGATACCAGTGGTTAAGGCTCCCTCGCCATTCACAAGCACATTTGCTATGCCTTTGTAAGCTATTGCAACAACGGGTGTGCCACTTGCTAAAGCTTCGAGAACGACCAATCCTTGAGTTTCTGTGAGAGATGCGAAGACAAACAAATCCGCAGCTTTGTAGTAATCTTTAATCTCTTTGTGGGGAATGTATCCTGTGAAGATTGTTCTACCCATAAGTCCTTCATCTTCAAAGAAACTCTCAAGAGCTTTTCTTTCCGGTCCGTCACCTACAATTAAAAACCATACGTTGCTGTTTTCATGCATATAACGAGCAACCACTTTTGAGAGGAACTCTAAATTTTTCTCCTTTGCTAGTCTTCCTGCGTACATAAGTAAGGTGACATCTTGTGGTATGCCATATTCTTTCCGAATATCCTTTTCTGGCGGTTGAGAAAATTCTATCGTATCGATACCCGTTGGAACAACTTCAATGGGTCGCCGGACACCGTAAGATATAAGTTCCTGTTTTATTTCCTCTGTGGGCGCTATGACGATATTGACTTTGTTGCAAAACCATTTTGAAAATTCTTCGACGGTTCTTCTATCTGGAGTAAACGGTGGCGGAACGTAATGTCTGTATTCCGTTAAAAGCGTGTGATAGGTATGAACGTGTGGCAATTTCAAATCTTTTTGGACCTTTAGTGCCCTCATACCAAGTGCCATAGGGTCGTGGCTGTGGATTATCTCTATTTTGTTTTCGAGTGCAAATTCTATAATTTTTATATGATTTGCAAAAACTACCTTGTGTTGTTTTTCAAAAAGAAAAGGTATGCCTGGAACTAAAAGAATTTTCTCTTCACCTTCCGGTTTTACAGGAGCGACTATAAAGACCTCATGTCCTCGCATCTCCAAATATTTTTTTGATAGATAAATAGAAGTAGCAACACCATTTATTTGAGGCAAGTACGTATCCGATATCATCAATATCCTCATCAATTATCCTCCTCATTGATGGCATGGTTCGATGCTTCAACTTTTTTTGTTTCACGATACGATTTCTCTGCTGTGTTAAGGTACCAGCAGAACGAAATAAGCAGAGCACCTATAAGACCTGCTGATGTGACAAAGCCAAACTCTCTAAGCAACTGCCCTTGAGCAAATATAAAACTACCAAATGAAGCAACCGTTGTGAGGACACTCATAATGACAGCTTTTTCTGTTTTTATGATACTCTCTTTTCCGTATCGAATGCTATGGTCTAATTCAACTAAACTGTCAACACCTATTCCTAAGAATATTGGTAGAACGATAAATGTAATGAAGGTTGTTTTGATACCTATAATATAAGAAATACCAAAGGCTGCAAGAGTGTTCAAAGTTGTCAAGAATATTATATTCCAAGCTTTTCTAACATTTTTAAAGTCGATGTAAAGGATTATAAATTCTATCAAAAAGACTATACCAAAAACCCAAGTTGTAGAGATTAGCAATTCCTCAATAATTCCATAAAAGAGGGTGGTGTATCCGTAAGTTTTTATGTTTCCTATTTTTTTAATCGACTCGAAGAAAATTTTTATGTTGTTGCCCGTCCAAATTTCTATTGCGGGTGTCACAAACGCAAGCAGGTATTTTTTCCCGTGGATATCCTCGTAGAACAAACTTGGGATATCTTTCTCCATGAGTTTAAAAAGGTCTTCTGTTGACGAGATATTTTTTATCACGTCAACTGTTGAAACAAAGCTTTCGTAAAGACCATACTTTCTAAAGAGAATTTCTAAAAACGGTGTATTAGTTATCTCAAGAACTTGAACGTAGATGTTGGATTTTTCCTCTGCTATCTTTTCAGGATTGTGGATAAACGTAAGTATTGAAAAGTCGGAAGTTATCAAACCATGTTCCTTGAGTTTCTCAAGGGAACTCTGCAATTCTTCAGACGTTGCTGCTGCTATGACTATATCGCTGGAAGCAATGCTACCAAACTTTTTAGATATTAGTTCGCTGGTAATATTTGTTTCTGATTTCTTTGGGACCAAGCTGGAAGTTGTATATGAGAAATTTATGATTGAGTAAATTCCAACAGCTGCCAAAAGCAACGTAGTTATTATTGTCAATGTCATTAGTACACGGCTCTTTCTTACTATATCAACCACTCTCACATAAGTTTCCCTTTGACGGCTTTTGAATTTTGGCAAGAGCATATTGTGAGCTATTGGTGCAAGTGTGTTAAAAACAAAGAAGTAAACAACAACACCGAGAGCTACGGAAAAACCCATCTGTTTAATTGCATTAGAAGGACTCAAGGGCATTCCAAGGAATGCAAGTGATGTCGTTGCCATAGATATGAACGATGGTCTAAAATTTTCAATAAATGCATCTACTATGCTTTGATGTGAAACACCTTCAATATTGAATCGTTCCTGGATTCTTGTAACAATATACATGGCGTAATCAATGCCCATTCCCAACAGCATAGCGTTAACGAAGGTGGTTACTATATTCAATTCTCTTAAGAATAAGGTTATAAGTCCAAGTGTGATACCCATTGCCATTAAAAGTCCTGTAAAGAGGATAAGGAGCTCCCATATATTGCCAAAACCGAGGATTATTATAAGTATAATTGCGACAAGAGATATGAAAGTAGTAAGCGTAAAGTCTTTCGATGCCTGGAGGTTTGCTTCGTATGTGGACATCACACCGCCAGTAAAATATATTTTAACGTTATTTTGGTTTTCGAATTTCCTTGATAATTTTTTCAGCTCTCGAATAGCCTCAGTAACGAATTTTACATCAGACATGGGTTTTTTCATGGAAAAATTCATGACTAAAAGTTCTTTGTCGGGTGAGAGCAAATAATATTTCTTTATACCACTTTTTTCTACTATACTCTGGATATAGCTGTGCAAATCATAAAGTGCAGAACCTACATTTCTCCAGAATCTGAAGTCAACGAGTGTTTTCGGTTCTACCCTCATAAGTGACTGGTAGTACCTAATGGTATCGTTGATAGTTCCCTCGCCAAAAGAAAGCATTCCATATTTAACCAACGTTTCTGGGTTGTCAAATGGCTCTGCGTGGTTTACATACGGGGTATTCTCAAAAAGTTCTTTAATCATTTTGGCAATGGTATCTGGGTTACTTGTTTTTACACCATCAATGGCAACTATTAACGTATTAGAAGTTACCTTCTCTGAAGTATATTTCACAAGGTCCTGGAATCTTGGATCGTCCTTCGGTGCTAATCCAGTTATATCTGCGTTGATTCTCAATCCTAAAATAGCGTAAAGGCCCAGTAGCGTGGAAATTATAATTAATGTCAGAGCAACCTTTTTTTGATTGCTAAGAATAGTTTCCACATACCATTTGGCAAACCTTTCCAACTCAGCTCGCCCTCCATACTAAAAGTAGTAGCAACGCTAATCCATTGAATATAATTACAGGGAAGCGCTTTTGGAAATGCGGTTTTATGAAGTTACCAAGCGTATAACATACCACATAACCATAATGGAAAGAAAATCCATACCATCCAAGTCTAAACGCAAAAATCGGAGTCAATGAGTAAACAATGAGTCTTTGAACTTCTTGGAAGACCTCCTCTACGTTTAAAAACAAACTAGAGAAAAAGACAAGACTTGGAAGATAAAGTATGAAAAAATTAAAGACCTCGGGGTCTAAAAGGAATACTCTCAGGTGCAAGTATTTAGCAGACCACGGGTAAAGAACGATTAATAATAAAAGTGCTATAAGCGATTTTATCATTTCGGTAGTTGCTTTCGATTTTATCTTGGCCATTAACAGGTTCTCCCCTTCTTTTTCAAGCATCTGCAAATTTTGTTTTAGTGAACTGGAATTTGTGTGGCATCCACGAACTCTACATTGTATTTTTCCGCGATTAATCTTGCTATCTCTTCGTCGGATTTGCCCAGTCGAAAAGATGCATTTGTTCCGTTGAGCGCTTTCCACAGAGCGTCACCAAAGGTTTTGTCTGGAAGATAGGGCTCTCTACTTAAGTATATTCTTGGATACCATAAAAGGTCAATATGCTTGATTTTATACTTTATCCATTCTAATCCATATCCCCACCAGTAGTGCCAAACCTTCTTTGTTACATATTTAGCAGCGCGTCTGTCTTGAATCGAAAATATCATTTGCTCAAGAGTTTTTGAGTCGTCATATACTTTTATTTTTCTTTTGTATTCGAGAAAAAACAGTTGCTGATTTATCTCGTTCGTTTTTCTTAAAATGAGATACTTATAAGGATTTCTCAAAAAAAGAGACGGAGAAGGTAAAACCTCCTCCATCGTTACGGGTTTTCTTTCCGGAATCAAAATACCTAAAGTGACAACTGAGAAAAGAAAAAAGACAAATGCATAAAATTCTAATCTCATCTCTCAAACTTCGCTTTCTTTTTGTTATACAACCCTTGACTTGTCGAAACGATAAGGCGCTTTAACAAACTCGAAAGTTCACTACTTGAGTTGTTTTACAAGGTAATCGAGGGCAACTTTTACAACGGGATCATTCTGGTCAACTTCTATCTCGGTTAACGTGTATGCTTTAGCATCAATCTTTCCTGGAGTACTTGTTGTTCCTTGTGTTTCCTCTACTTTGATATTTGGTTCAATTCCGACTTTGTGTATATCTTTTCCAGATGGTGTTAAGTAATGTGCGATTGTCAAAAAGACAGTTCCACCGTTGCTAAGTGGGAATCCTCTTTGCACGGACCCTTTTCCAAATGTCTTCTGACCTATGAGTGCAGCTCTTCCGTTTTCTTTGAGCGCAGCGGCAACGATTTCCGAAGCGGATGCAGAACCATTGTTTATGAGAACTACCATAGGAACCTTTGGATAATTATTGCCTTGACTAATATAGCGCTCGGTGATTTTTCCGTCTCTATCTTTTACAGAGACGATAACCTTACCTGCGTCTAAGAATTGATTTGCCACGTGAATTGCAACATCAAGCAACCCGCCAGGATTATTGCGCAAATCAAGAATCAATGCGTCTATCTTCTTGTCATAGAGTTTTCTGAGAGCTTTTTGTAATTCGTTTGGGACAGGTTCGTTGAATTTAGTTAAAAGAACATAACCTATCTTTTTGTTTCCATATTCTGTTATCCCTGACTTGACTGGAACTATCTGGATGATTTCTCGAACTATAGTAACCTCAATAATCTCACTTCCGCGTTTTATTGTCAGTTTTACGGAAGTTCCAGGTTTTCCTCTCATTTTGTTAACCGCTTCCATGTACTCCATTTCGCTCACTGGTTGGTCGTCGATACCGATAATAAGGTCTCCTGCTTGCAGTCCTGCACGCCATGCGGGTGTTCCATACATTGGACTTACAACTTTAACGGCTCTGTTCTCACTGTCGTAGGTTACTTCGATACCAAGCCCGCCGTATTGACCTTCCATTTCTATTTGTTGTTCAGTCATCTGTGATGGTGGGTAATAGTAACTGAAATCATCTCCAAGACCTTTGATCATACCATCTATAGCGGAGTCTATGAGTTTGTTGAAATTAACGTTTTTGATGTCGTAGTAGTTGTAATTGATTCTATAGAGTGTTTCGTAAAGTGGCGAAATGTAATTCAGCAGCTCCTTATCAGAGGCACCAGATAGAATCATACTTGATACAACAACTACAATAGCTAAAAAGACGTATGAAAGAACTCCCTTAAAAATCTTTCTCATACTTCACACCTTCCTTCCAAATTGCAGAATTTTAAATGTTTACATTCTCGTTTTTATTTTCACTTTGGATTATTGCCTCTGTTTCTTTCATTTGCTCTTCTCTTGACTCTTCTTTGATTTTGACAAAAGAATTCACCTTTCTTGCGAAAATCATATAAGTTGTGTGTGCAACCATTCTGTCAACAGGTCTCAGTCTATTTGGGTAAGGTTTAAACTGTCTCATCAAAGTTTCCCAAACTTCGACATCTATGAAAGGCAATTCGTACATTTTCTCAAGCACCATAGAGACCTGATTAACCGTTGGGCAGATTACACCTATCCGTCCCCCTCCAGCTAACGCTTCCCAACAAACTTGTATGTAATTCTCAGGGTCTGGCACATCCAAAAGCAGTGCATCTACGTTTGTTTCGTCAAAGCCGAAAGCAATATCACGCAATTTTAACTCGACCCTATCTATAAGTCCCCATTCCGTGAGGTTTTGAGTTGCGAGTTTGTAGAAATCTTCCCTTCTTTCGTAAGCATAGACTTTTCCTTCGCTTCCCACAAGCCTTGCCATTGCTGCACACATAGCACCACTACCAACACCGGTATCGATAACTCTGCTACCCGGTTTAATGTCCAGTTTCATTACAATGTAGCTCGAATCCTTGGGATAAATAATTTGTGTTTTTCTTTTCATCGAGAATATGTCATCGATGTAAGTGGGTTGTAAGAGGTAATAGGATTTGTTTGTTTTTCCTATAGTAATTACGTCCCCGTAGTTTTTTCCAATAATTGTATCGAATTCAACAACACCGAGGTGGGTTCCTTTCTTTTTTCCCGCCTCAACTCTAACAAGGAACTTAGTTCCATCTTCGCCATATAGCAAGACTCTGTCTCCATCCTTTATCAACTTGTTCACACCTGCCTTCTCTTTTCAGTCACTGTTATTTATTTTTAATTTTAGCATGGGAGGTCAAAAGTTCAATAACTACTAATCCAGCGATTAATAGACCAAGAATGTAACTTGATGATTGTATGCCAATGACATCTATAAGACTCCCTGCTAAGATAACAGATATGTATACTCCAAGAAGATTTACTGGGCGGGATTCAAATCTATTCGTTTCATTATTCGAATTGTATTCTGATAGAAATCTCACTATTCCCGGAAGGGTAAAACCAAGACGCTTTTGTATTTGGTGACAAATGAGGAAACCAACTAAGAAAACAGAGGTAAATAACCAACCTGTTGTTGGAAGTATGAAAGTTGTTGCATAAATAAAGAGTGCAAATGCAGTACTCACAGGACCTAATAGGTCGAGCTTTTTAGAATAATTTTTGAAAAAGGTGACTAAAACAGTGTTTAAAACGTAGCCTAGAACAAAGAAATATAAAGTTTTGGCAGAATCAAACTCGGTAGGTATACCTTTGCGAATGTTTAGCAAATACCATGCATGCAAAGGTAACAGGAATTCAATTTGGTAAAGAAGCACTTTCGCAAGTCCGTATTTTAAGATTTGCTGACTACTTGTGTTAAGCACCTTCCAAGAAATCTTCTTTGCCTGGAATTTATCGTATATTTCCGCTTTTTCACTAACACTAAGCTCTACTTTGTATTTCTTATCCTCAACTATTAAAAATGCCACAGCAAATACGGAAAAAAAGAACAAAAGACTGGCATGTGAGACTATTTCCCTATTCGAATCTGTTGTCAAAAGTCTGACGGAGTAACCGTATGACCAAACCGCACCTATAATACTCCAAAGCGTGGGTTGAAGATTTAGTAGCATTCGGTTGAAATAATTCTTTTTGTCCTCTAACATGCCAAGCAAAGAAAGTGCGTAGATAAATAATGAAAAGTTGAAGGTTATCACAACAAAAACGAGACTAAATAAATTTTTGTCAACTGTTAGCAAGTTATAAATTGTGGAAAGCAAAAAGGCAGACATTGTTCCAAACACAAGTATGTATGGTGTTCTTCGACCTATAGCTGTTCTGGTCATTTCAAAAAGAAACAGTATTTTCTCTTTGAAGAAAGCTATTAATATCAGCTCCGAATAAAAGCTTCCAAGCAAAATCGACTTGGGAATAGAAGACTTCAGCAAGAAGTTGAGCATTATGTAAATGTATGTTGGTATGAAAAAACCAATCCCAAAAAAGCCAAACGATAGGACGACTATGTCTTTAATATCTTCTGTTCTCAATTTTCTTAGGTTATACCTTTCACTACCTTTTGTTGCCATCAATTACTCACCTCCGTGCCGTTTAGTTCACGGCACTGCAGTGTAACTCCATTTTGGGCTTCTGAAAACATCATTTGTATCTTTCGACTGTGAATTTGTATATTTCAAAATCATCGTCAAATATCCCTGCTTTGAGTTTAGCTATGCGTATTTGTTCTTCAACCGTATCTACACCTTCTATATCTGGCAAAAGTAATCCTCTTCTCCATCCTTTTTGAACGATTATTCCATACTTTTTTGGGTCAAGTTCAGCGATACTTCTCACCGGTTCATATGGGCTAAGAACGTCAACGTTAACGATGATGTTATCAAGCTCGTAAGGTTGGACTGGTGGAAACCTGGGGTCACGAGTTGAAGCTGCTATTGCGTTGTCACGAATCTCGTATGCAAGATTTTCACGAACGGGCATAAATGTTCCAATGCATCCTCTTAACGAGCCATCTGTATTGTGTAAGGTTACAAAACATCCAGCCCTTCTTTCAAAAAGCTCTTTGGGTAAACCTTCGTGTGGTTCTATAATCCTTCTGTGCTTGACGTAATTTTCTATCACTTCTATAGCCCATTTTACGTAAGGGTGCTCGCCTATCATATTGGTCCCCCCCTTGCCACAGTAATCTTGCCTTTTGATGTTAATCATGGCTTTTGCCTTTTCATAAGGTCGATTATCAACTGAACTTCTCCAACCCCCATCTTCATTTTCTTGGCAATTTCAATCGGTTCCAAACCACTCAGATACATGTCGAATATTAATACTTCTTTCTTGTTTTTTGCAACGTCTTCGTTATATTCGTTCTTTTCATAGCTTGCTGCATATTCGTCAACTGTTTCTTTCATTGTTTCAAGGACACGTGTTGAGGTGGTTGATTTGTTTTTGAGAACATATCCTTGTATTAATGCCTTTTCGTCAGCGGAAAGCTTTGTATCGATGTCGGAGACATTTTCAGTGGTCTCATTTTTGCTATTACCTTTAAAGCTTTCGTTTTTGAGTTCTGGGTTAGATGCTGTTTCACTTGAGATTTCTGTTTTTTGCAATAGGTTTTGCAACTGGACTGCTAAGGCAGCTAATGATACATACTGCTCGTTAAGGTCTTTAATCAAAGCTTTCGCTTCTTCCATTTTCCTATCGAGTTGTTCAAGTTTTGAGTCGACAAAGATTCTTACCTTTCCGATAAGTTCTACGAGTTTTTCTTCTTCCTCGTCTATTTCGCTTTTTTCTGTCTTTTTCTTGAAGCTTTCCAATATATAAGTAGCCCATGCAAAGACAAGAGAACTTATCGATGCCAAAACTACAAACCAATGGAAAGCGGACATCTTTTATTCACCCTCCTTTTGATAGTCTTGGAGGGACAATCTTTTATATACGATTCTCGGGAAGGTCTTTATATCTTCTCCACTCCAAATAATCAAGGTTCCAAGATTTTTTGTTGGCGTAGGTTCCACGCTTTCAATTCGAACATCTTCCGGCAGATGCACTTTAAATGTGGAATTGGCAACAGAATTCATGCGAATTTGTCCCATGTCAAGGGTGTAAGTATCGCTTTCTGGTTGCACAATACCTTTTAGAACAACCGTTTCGGTGATTTCTAAGATGTTTCCGTTGTTCTTTATATTTGACTTAAAATCCAATACTTCTATGTTCTTACCTATATCTTTTGAGACTTCGCTGAAGTATTTCCTGAAGGTTTCAAGAGATGTTTGGTTATATGTTGTGAGATATTCTTCTTTCTTTTTCTCACTCTTAAACTTTAAACCACTTATGGTTGTTATGGTAGCAACATCATTGTAGCCAACTAAAACATCAGAGTTGTAGTATTCGACAGTGAAATTAGGACCTCTGAACATCAGTGTAATTACGTCGGTAATTAAGAAGAATAGGACTATGAGTACAAGTAAATAGAGCATAGTTTTATTTCCCATATCGAACATCCTTTCGTTATTGGTTTCATTTAATTGAAGCTCCTGAGTTTATCCTTTTTGATAGGCGTGCTTCGTCAATTTTTTTGTGTAAATCGTTCATTACTTTCATTATAGCATATATCACTATCAAAAATTCGAACCTTCCTGTGAACATTCCTATTATCAATGTCCACATGGCTGTTAATGGCATATTTGGAGATGTGACACCACAGCTAAGTCCAACACCATTCATAGCAGAAGCGAATTCAAACATCGAATTCAAAGCACCGTATCCGTGTAACATGAGTATAAATGAACCAATGACAAATGTTATCAGATAAAGTGATACGACAAGCAAAGCTTCCCGAATATTGTCATCGCCAAAGATAATTTGTTGTTCGCCTTTGAATATTATCTTTTTCCTCACCGTGCCTCTTGGCATAAGGAATCCTTTCACGCTGTCATGCAAGGTATTTAATATGACCCAGATACGGAACTGTTTGATACCACTCGATGTTGAGTCCATCATACCGCCAGATAGCATAAGTACTATTAGAATAAACATAAACGGCGAGAAAGCTATCCATTTCTCTTCATTTAACGGCAAAGTTTGGAAACCGGTTCCACTTACAGCCGAGACCGTTTGGAAAAGTATATACCTTAAAGCCTTTCCAAAGTTTTCGTAATACTTTCCTATAGCGTAAACAGATAAGACAATTGCTGAACCAAATGAAGAACTTATCAATAACCAAGGTTCGCCATTCTTTAAAACAGCCTTAATATTTCCTTTCCAGAACGCATAATGTATTCCAAATCCTGTTGCCCCGATAATCATGAGAACTATTGTGACGATTTCTATCGCCAGGTTATTGAACTCTCCTATACTACCGTTGCGAGTTGAAAATCCGCCAGTTGCTAATGCGGTCATCGTATGATTAAGTGCCTCAAACCAATTCATCCCGGATAATCTCAAAGCGATTGTTCCAGCAACTGTGTAAGCAAGGTAAATCTCCAATATTAACTGAGCGGACCTTCTTATATTTGGCACAAGGTTGTCGGACCTACCTTCTGATTTATAAAATCCCAGAGCTCTTGGACCCAAGACCACGCCCAGCATCAAGACCGCGAAACCTGCACTACCTACGTATTGTGTAAATGACCTCCAAAATAAAAGCAGTTTAGACAATTTGGTCACGTCTGTGAACATCGTTAATCCCGTGCCAGTTAGTCCACTCACTGATTCAAAGACAGCTTGAGAAAATGAAAGGTTTCCTAAAAAAATATGTGGAATGGCGGAAAGTAGCGATATCATAACCCATGTGAAGACGGTAAGTACGGCTCCTTCTCTATACCCTATGGTTTCTATGTCTTCAACTTTTACTGCGAAACCAGTGAAGTATATGATAAAAGAAAGCACAGCAGTAATTAAAAATGGATAAGCGTTTTTGATTTCTTCTGGATAGAAGATGCAAAATACCGTAGGAACTAAAGCCATAAACGCATATTGAAACATAACAAGCGTAAACGCTTTATATATTCTTAGATAGCTTTTCAGCATTTATAACAACCTCCAGAAAATTCGGTTGCTTCTACATATGAATTCCATTACCGATTACCACCAAACTAATGAGTAAAGCAAGTTGTTTACGAGCTGAAAAATGATAGAACCTCCATACGCTTTTCTTCTCGGCACACAAGGATAATCTCATCACCAGGTTCAAGCGTAGTTTCGCCGCGAGGTATCAAGAAACTATCACCTCTCATTATCCCTACTATGACCACATCTTCTGGTACACTAAGTTCCTTAATCTTTTTGTGGACTATGCTTGAGTCCCAGGTTAAAGTGATTTCCAATACAACTACACCTTTAGAGAAAGTTTTTTCTTCAAGGTCGCGTGTTAACTGGCTTCCGAAAAGCAGTGGTTCCAAATTTCTCATAATCAAATCTGTCACACCAAGCGTTCTGATACCAAAGCGTTCAAATAAGTCGAGATTTTCAGAGTTGTTTAATAAAGTAACTACGTTCTTTACTCCGTAATATTCTTGAACCAAACGAGCGATAAAGAAATTTTTTCTGTCTCTTTTCATAAGTAGGACAACAATATCGTTTGGCTCAATCCCAAGCTGGTCGAGGACCTTTTTTGATGTGCCGTCCCCGTTGACAATTGTAGCATTAAGTGTCTTTGAGTATTCTTCACATGAATCTTGGTCTTTGTTAACAAAATAAACGTCGTAACCTTGTGCTATTAATCTTTTAGCAAGAAAGTAAGGGACTCGTTCACCACCAATAATTATTATCTTCACTGTTTTTCACCAACCTTTCAACGTGTTCGAGGATGTTGTGTTCAAAGGTATCTACCGTTAAATCGATTGGTGAGATTACATCAATACCACTCTTTATGAAAAGTGGCACATTTTCTCTGTCATTTACAAGGGAGATAACCCTTGGAATTCCAAATATCTTTGCTCCAACCAACGATACAAAGTAATTAGTTGAATCGTCCTCTGTTGTTGTCACTAGTAAGTCCGCCTTTATAGCTTTCGCCCTTTCCAATGTTTCACGCTCAGTAGCATCACCTATAACTATAAAACCACCGTAATCTTCGGGCAGTAGGTCTAACGTGTTGGGATTTTTATCGACCACAGTGACGTTAAACCCTATTCTTGAGAGCCTGGTTGCAACTTCAAGACCGACTTTGCCACAACCGACTACGACAACATAAAACCTAAGCCCAACAGGTATATTTATGTTAATCGGACTCAAGTTCATCACCCTTTCGGTATCCCTTCATGTTTATATCTAATGCTTTTGCTGCGTTCCTATGACGCTCAGCCAGTTCAGAATTTCCACGCTTTTCGAGAATTTCTGCCATTAGATAGTGTGGTATCGGTGAAGATGGCATGAGAGAAAACATTGTTCTGACTATCTGTTCTGCTTTGTCCAAATCACCTGGAAAGTTAGAATGTATTAATCCTTCAGCTTCTCTTAAGTATCTTTCAAATGACTCTTTCTTGTAGTCAAGCAAACCTTTGATTTTTCTCCGCAATTCATCCTGAGTGAAAGGCTTAGCTAAATAATCTACAGGCGCATATTTGCAAACTTCTGCAATGTTTTCGGGTGTTGCAAAAGCCGAAATAATCAAAACAGGTGTAAATATTCCTCTTAACCTTAATCGTTTTATGAATTCTACTCCATCAAGATTTGTTTCATTCTCAAACTTGATATCCGTTGTGATCAAGTCGAATTTGTATTTGTCACAAATTTTCAAAGCTTCCTCTACGTTTGCTGCTTCAACAGGATTGCAATCGTAAACAGTGGAAATCATTCGAACCAACAAGTTCCTCACATGCTTTTCATCATCAACTACCAAGACATCTATCATTTTTAATCGCCTCCTTCTTTGGAAATTATACCACACCTTTGTTTTTTATGTAATCTCCGTGGTAGAATGAAATAAGTTTTGGTATGGCAATCCATTGGAGGTGAAGGGTATGAAAAGTATGAAAAGAAAGAGGGATTTCACAAGTTTCCTTAGTTCTGTGGTGGTTTTGTTACTTGCTGGATTGATGTTTAGTTACATTTTAGGTTCTGTAGGCTTCGCCGACGTGCTAACTCAGTACAAAGGTGGGTGGGCTGATAAGGTTTTGTACATGATAATGATTGATCGTTTTAACGATGGGGATCCTTCTAACAACGACCAGGGGAGAGGTGAATACAACCCTCGTGATGGAGCAAAATACAGCGGAGGAGATTTGAAGGGTATCATCGATAAAATTGACTATTTAAAAGGGCTTGGTGTCGATGGAATTTGGATAACACCGCCTGTGGCGAATCAATGGTGGGACCCATGGGTAAATTACGGTGGATACCATGGTTACTGGGCAAGGGATTTTAAAAAGGTTGACGAGCATTTTGGAACACTTGAGGATTATAAAGCTCTTGCTGAAGCACTGCACAAGAACGGAATGAAATTAATCCAGGATATAGTTGTTAACCATGTTGGGAACTATTTCAGGTTTAGAAATGGTAAATTCGAACTCAACACTGGAAGTATACCAACATCAGCACCCACTCAATACCCGTTCAATTTGAACAACTACAATGATCCTGAACAGAGGCAAAGAGCGATATACCACTGGACGCCGGACATCAACAACTACTCAGACCCAGAGCAAAAGCTCAACTACCAAATGAGTGGTTTGGACGACCTTAACACTGAGAACCCAGAAGTTGTTCAAGCGTTAAAGGATTCTTACGCTTACTGGATTAAAGAAGTTGGAGTTGATGGCTTTCGTGTGGATACGGCGATGTACGTTCCCAAGTCCTTTTTTGACGAATTTTTCAAAGGCAGTGGAGGAATGTTCTCTTTGAAAGAAGATTTCATAGCCTTTGGGGAAACCTGGCTTTCTTCAAAACCATACGAGAATGCATCTGACCTGGAGATAGCTTCATACTTTGACCATGGTTTCAATTCTATGCTTGATTTTACCTTGATGGAAGAAATCAGACGTGTAATAAAAGGTGGGCAACCAACTGATTTTCTTGCTTACAGACTCAAAGTGCGAAACGAGATATTAAAGAAAGGTTTACTTGTAACATTTATTGATAACCACGATATGGAAAGGTTTGGAAAAGGGGTAACACCTAATATCACTATGCAAGCTCTCGGACTGTTGTTAACACTACCCGGTATGCCAGTCATATATTATGGTACAGAACAGTATTTTGAAGAAACACGTGCGAGCATGTTCAAAGGTGGTTGGGGTTCGTTCGGTCAGGATCACTTCAACACAGAGAGTGATATGTACAAGTTTATCAGGAACGCTATAGAATTTAGAAAATCACACCCGGCAACAAGATACGGAGAAGTTAACGTGCTTTTGTCGGAAAAAAGAGGTGCAGGTTTGTTAGTTTATACATTGAAATCTAAAGAGGAGGAACTGTTCGTTGTTTTAAATACGGCGAACGATGCAAGGATAGCAAATTTCAAAACGGATTATGAACCTGGAACCACTCTGGAACCTATTTATAATTTCAGTGGAGGCGTAAGTACTCCTCTTGTTGTGAAAGATGAAGGCTACGTGGTTTTGCGAATTCCAGCGCGAACATTGACGGTTTTTGGTATATCAAGTGAGAAATCAGAAGTTTACAAACCAACCACGACTATCAATTTAAACCTGACAAACGGTGAAAAGATAACCGCGCTGAGAGAAATAACTGGGACGACGAATGCAAAAGCGGTTTATGTTTACTTAGATAGGAAGTTTGAGAACGAAATTAAAATAGAACCAAAAGATGGAAAATTTGCAATTACAATAGACCCTTTCAAGCTTGACCCAGGTGAACATACACTACTTGTCAGAGCAGTTGGGAAAAACGTTAAAGATACAGTATACACAGGTGAAATAAGATTCATAGTTGAGCTGGAAAAGAAATTATTATCTGAAGCAAAGGACCCAGTCGATGATGATATAGGATTCACGGGGACATATCTTTATCCAACAGATGCAACGTTCAAACGACAGATGGATATTGTTGAAGCGAAAGTTGAAAGTATCGGTAGCACTTTGGTAATTTCTATCAAACCAAGGGACTTAACAAAGACCTGGGGACCACCAAACGGTTTTGACCATGTTACATATCAAATATTTATTGATAACCCAGCAAAGAAGGGCACGGGAGTTTTGCCTTTACAAAACTACGAGTTCGATAACTGGGACTGGGATTGGGAAGTTTTTGCAACTGGTTGGTCGAGTGCGATTTACACTTCACAAGGAGCATCAAAAGATAGATTTGGGACGCAGATAGGTTCTCCCGAAGTTTTTGTTGAAGATGGTTGGGTAAAGATAATCATAAAAGGTGACTGGCTTGGCAACCCTTCATCTTTCGAAGGATGGACAATATATGTGACCAGTTGGGACTACGATGGTATTGAAAACAAATTCAGACCACTCCAGCAAGAACCAAAAGCTTATATCATGGGTGGAGGAAATCCAACGGATCCACTAATAATGGATGACCTTTGGTTGGAAATTAAATAAAATCAAGAGTGACGTGAGTAAACAAAGCCCGCCATCAACCATCGGCGGGCTTTTTACGTAGTTATTATTTTCTTGAAAACCTTTAGAATCACTGTCAAATTGAAAGAAAAGCCCTCTTTCACAACTCTGATTTCCCAACTCTTCGAAAGGTCGCAAACTTTTCTAAGTATCACTATTCCCACGGAAAGAATACTTGAAATGCGATTATTATGATTAGGCTTGTTTTTTAGATCTAAAAATCTTTGACATTCTATCGCCTCCGTGGATTTTGGTTTTTTGCACAAACTGACTATTTCTACCAATATTAATGTGATATAATACCAGACAGAAGAAAGTATCGAATTTTTGGTTAACAAATTTGCTGTTAGGAGGTGAACAGATATGGAAAATTTCGTTTTTCATAACCCCACGAAGCTGGTCTTTGGAAAAGGAACCGTTGAAAAGATAGGTGAATATCTGAAAAAAGATGGGATAAGGAAGGTTTTGATGCTTTACGGTGGAGGCTCGATTAAGAAAAACGGCGTTTATGAAAGAGTCGTTAGGTCACTTCATGATAACGGAATTGAGAAAGTAGAAGTTTCAGGTGTGAGGCCTAATCCTGTTCTTTCGAAAGTTCACGAAGCTATACAAGTTGCCCGCGAGAACAACGTTGAGGCGATTCTTGCAGTGGGTGGAGGAAGTGTTGTTGACAGTGCTAAGGCGATAGCAGCTGGTTTTTATTACGAAGGTGATATCTGGGATGCATTTACAGGCAAATACAACGTAAAAAAAGCACTTCCTTTGTATGTTATCCTTACAATGTCAGCCACAGGCACTGAAATGAACGGAAACGCGGTCGTGACGAACGAAAAAACTCAGGAGAAGTTTTACTTCAGCTCGAAACACGTCTATCCTGTCCTTTCAATAGTTGACCCAACTACACAATACAGCTTGCCAGCAAATCAAGTTGTCTATGGTGCGATAGATGCGATAAGTCATGTGATGGAATACTACTTTGATGTTGCTGGTAGTGATTTAATCGATAGAATAGACGAGGGTATAATTAAAACGCTGATGGAAACTACAGAAGTCATACTCAAAGAGCCTGAAAACTACGAAGCAAGGGCAAACTTCTGCTTAGCTACAACGCTAGCACTTAACGGTTTAACAGGTATGGGTACAACGGGAGGAGATTGGTCTTCTCACGAACTTGAGCATGCTATAAGTGCGTTCAACCCTGATATCGCTCACGGTGCAGGCCTTGCAATTGTATTCCCTGCTTGGATGACTTATGTTAAAGACCGAATATCTGAAAAACTTATTAAGTTTGGTAAGAATATTCTCAATATGAGTGGTGAATTCCCACCAGATGATGTTATCAATCAACTTAAGAGTTGGTATAAGAAAATTGGTGCTCCTGTAACATTGAAAGAGGTTGGTATCAACAAGGAAGATATAGAAAAAATTACTCAACTTGCCAACAAACACGCGCCATTTGGAACAGTTAAGGAACTGAAGATGGAAGATATCAGAAAGATATACGAAATAGCCTATGAATAATCAAAGACATACTAAAAAATGCAAAGATGGGAGGTATTAGGAGTGCGAAAAACACTTGAGGAACTAAAAAGACTGAGCGTTCAGTGTCGTGGCGATATTCTGAAGATGACCTACGTAGCGAACTCCGGGCATCCCGGTGGGTCGATGTCTTCTATCGATATGCTATTAGCTCTTTATTCATTCGCCAATGTTTATCCACAAGACCCTTGGAATGAAGATAGGGATAGAATAGTCATAAGCCACGGCCACATTTCACCAGCTGTTTATTCAACTTTAGCAGCTTTTGGATTTGTCGACAGAGACGAAGTGATAGCGGGTTTCAGACATCCAGCATCTATATTTGAAGGACATATCACTCGTGGAATTCCTGGTGTGGAGTGGACCACGGGAAACCTTGGACAAGGCTTGTCGGCTGGTGTTGGTTTTGCTCTTGCTGCAAAGTATAAAAATAAGAATTACCATGTTTACGTAGTTATGAGCGATGGAGAAAGTGCTAAAGGGCAAGTTCAAGAGGCAAGAAGGACTGCAAGAAAGTATAAACTCGATAATTTAACGGTATTAGTTGATTACAATGACATTCAAATTAGCGGACATGCACATGAGATTATGTACGTCGATATAAAGGCAGAGTTTGAAGCAGCTGGTTGGAAGACAGTAGAGATAGATGGTCATGATTTTGAACAAATACTTGCAGCACTGAAAATTGCAAGGGATGATGGTCATCCAACGGCGATAATTGCTCATACCGTAATCGGTAAAGGTGTAGATTTCATGGAGGATAAACCTGATTACCACGGGAAGCCTTTAAACAAAGAAGAATTGGAGAAAGCGTTAGCTCAACTTGGTATTGAGAACGATGTTGAGAAATATTTAGAGATGCGCAAAAAATTACCAGTTGAGACTCACAAAAAAATAAAACTTTACTACGATGTGCGTTTGGATGCTGGCAAAGCCAGGGTATACGATAAAGCAACGGACAACAGGAGTGCACTTGGTAGGGCTATCGCAGACCTTGCTGTGATTAATGACAATGTGGTTGCCGTAGATTGTGACTTGAAGGGTTCTGTGAAATTGGATTTTTTGGACAAGGAAAGACCTGACAGAATAGTCGAAATAGGGGTGCAAGAGCATAACGCAGCTGCTTTGGCTGGTGCGATGTCTGCAGATGGCATTGTTACATTCTTTGCTGATTTTGGTGTTTTTGGGATTGATGAGACGTTCAACCAACACAGATTGAACGCAATCAACAACACAAACCTTAAGGTCGTTGTGACACACTGTGGAATCGATGTAGGAGAAGATGGTAAAACACACCACGCACTTAACTACATCGGTGCACCACTTGCATGGTATGGCTTCAAAGTGATAGTCCCAGCTGACCCGAATCAAACAGATAGGGTAGTTAGATACATAGCCAAAGAATATGGAAACTTCGTTGTCGCAGTTGGAAGAAGTAAAGTCGAACCAATAAGAAAAGAAGACGGAAGTCTGTTCTTTGATGAAAATTACGAGTTCAAATATGGAAAAATGGATATCCTGAGGGATGGAACAGATGGTGTGATATACGCTATAGGTTCCGCTGTCCCACATGCACTTAAAGCCCATGAAATTTTGAAAAGCAAAGGTCTCAATTTTGCGGTTATCAACGTGAGTTGTCCATATGATTTGGATGAAGAAGTGCTCAGAAAATACTCGAATTTTGTTGTCACGGTTGAAGACCACAACGTGCTGAACGGGTTAGGTAGTCTCATAGCCCAAAAACTTTTCGAAATGCGCATACTACCGGGTAGGTTCATCAAACTCGGCTTAGATGATTTCCCTGTTTCTGGTGATGCAAAACTGCTCTTTAAAATCTACGGACTAAGCGGAGAAAGGATTGCCGAAACCATCGTTTCAAAATTTCAATGAGCTGTGTTGTAAGATTGTAAAAGAAAGTGCGGGAGGGATACTCCCGCATTTATTTTTAATTTTTGGTGAAATACTTGGAATTTTTGGAAATTTAATGTATAATATTATCAGCAAAGCGTAGGAGTGGTTTAAATGCCTAGGAGTATGACAGGATATGCAAAGGTTCAAAGAATAATTGAAGATTACAAAATTACGTGCGAAGTGAAGACGTTGAATTCAAAGGGACTTACAATCGACGTCTCAATGAATTACTTTCTTAACTCGAAAGAGCTTGATGCCATAACAAAGATAAAAGAATACATTTCCAGAGGGAAAGTTAGTGCAAGGATTTGGGTGAAATTCATCAAACCAATCCAAGTTTCTGTTGACTACTCTCTGCTCAAAACATATTACGACGCGCTTTCCGACATCAGAGAGAATTTGAACATTCCAATGCCTGTTAGCTTAGAACATTTACTTACATTCAGAGATGCATTTCAATTTGAGATAAGTAACGAAGAGATTGAAAATGCTTGGCAACATGCGAAAGCAGTTTTGGAGGAAGCACTGATTGAGGTAGTCAAGGAGAGGAAAATCGAAGGTGAAAAACTAACAAAAGATTTGGTAGAGATGGTAGAAAAGATGCAGTCAATTGTGGAGAGAATAAACGAAAAAGCGGTGGAGATTCCAAAAGTAGTTGCGCAAAGGATTAAAACAAACACACGTGAGTTGCTACCTGATGATATAGAGCTTAATAGAGAACTTTTTGAAAGTGCGGTTGCACTTATCGCCGATAGAGCAGACATACGCGAAGAGCTTGTCAGGTTGGATAGCCATCTCAAAAGAACGCGCGAGTTGCTCTCGAAAGATGAACCCATAGGTGACATGCTGAATTTCATATCACAAGAAATCCTAAGGGAGTTCAATACGATATTATCAAAGAGCAGATTCACCGATATTACCAACCTCGCACTTGAAGGAAAATATTTGGTTTCCCAATTCAAGGAGCAGATAATGAATATCGAGTAACGATGCAACCGTGATTTTGAAAACATGTTCTATCAATCTGGGAGGTGTAGATTATGTTTGGATTAATCAACATCGGTTTTGGTAATGTCATTGCTGGTGACAGGGTTATCGCTATAGTCAACCCTGAGAGCGCTCCACTTAAAAGATTGAAAGAAGATGCAAAGAACGAAGGAAAACTCATAGACGCAACATATGGAAGGAAGACAAGGTCCATTCTCATCACGGACTCAAACCACATCATACTCAGTGCTATCCAACCTGAAACAATTGCGCAAAGATTTATCGAATCCATGGTTGAAATCGAAAAACAACTCGAAAAGATAAGAAAGGGCTAAGATTGGGATGGATGGTAAGGACTTTGATGTGCAAAACGAAGTCCATGCGGAAGGAATACTGTTTGTTATAAGTGGTCCGAGCGGTGTTGGTAAAACAAGTATTATTAGATCCGTTCTTGAAAGAGTTGAACGAGTTGTCTTTTCTGTCTCATGCACAACTCGAAAGCAAAGACCTGGAGAGATACACGGAGTAGACTATTTCTTCGTAACGCACGAAGAGTTTGAAAGAATGATAAAAGAAAACAAATTCATCGAATGGGCAAAGGTCCATGACAACTACTACGGAACACCTGCGGAGATGGTCTACGATAACATAAGAAAGGGTTTGGATGTGATACTTGACATAGATGTTCAAGGTGCTTTAACTGTTAAGAAGAATTTTTCGGGTGCCAAGTTTATTTTTATTGCACCACCAAGTTACGAAGTTCTTAGGGAAAGACTTAAGAAAAGAGGAACGGAAACAGAGGACAAAATACAAAAAAGGTTAGAAACTGCCAAAAGGGAACTTAAGTTCATCCCAGAATTTGAATACTTAATAATCAACGAAGACTTAGAAGAATCGATAAGAAATTTGATGTCAATAATCTACGCAGAGAGACTAAAATTTGAAAGGATTAAGAATACTTCCAAAGTAAAACGGTTGATGGAGGAGGTGCAATAAGTGAGCCGACTTGTTATACAATACGACAAGCTTTTGGAAAAGATACCATACAAGTACGCAATACCGATAGTTGTTGCAAAAAGGGCAGAAGCGATAAACGATTTTGCCAAACCGTTTGTCACAACACCTGACAACTACTCTGTTAGCATCGCTTTCAAAGAACTCCAAGAAGGATACATTAGAATCAAAAACGAAGACGTCTTGAAAATACTTCTGCCTGATGTAAAATAAGGGATAAGTGTGCGCAGAGGAACCGGTTGGTTCCTCTGCGTGTTTTTAATAGTGTTGGCAATGATAAAGAATAGAAATAAAGTAAAACTTAGATTCACGTGGGGGGAAAAAAGATGTGTGGTATAGCTGGTGTATGGAACGTTGACGAGGCGTATAACGTTATTCATGATGTTTTACTTACGCTCCAGCACAGAGGTCAGCAATCCGCTGGTGTAGTTGTGAATGGCTTCAAATCAGTAAAAGGTGAAGGGTTGGTTGAAAATGTTTTAACTTCGGAACGTTACATTCCTGGCACTAAGGGAATTGGGCATGTGCGTTATTCCACCTATGGCTCACTCGACGAAATCCAGCCGATAACAGCCCACACTCTCAAAGGAAGAATTTCTGTTGCACATAATGGAAATATAGTTGATGCAGATGAAAAAAGAAGGTTCATAATGGAAAGTGGAGGTATATTCGCAACCACACTTGACACAGAGATTATTATCCACTATTTTTCAATCGCTCCCTACGCAAATCCACGCGAATCACTTCAGTGGGCCCTTTCCAGGATAAAGGCGGCGTATTCGATAGTGGTTTTGCACGATACATTCCTTGCAGCAGCAAGGGATTCCTTTGGCATCCGTCCACTCTTTTACGGCAAGTTTCAGGAAGGCTATATTGTAGCGTCTGAAGATGTGGCATTGAGGGTTTTAGGTTGTGAAGAAATAACGGAAATTGAACCTGGAACTGTTGTGTTTTTTACCGATAACAAACCTCCTGAAATTGTCAGATTTGCTAAACGCGATGATAGATTTTGTTCATTCGAGTTTGTCTACTTTGCTCGCCCTGATAGTAATTTCTATGGTGTGAATGTGCATGAGGTTAGAAAAGCGTTAGGAAGAAAACTATACGAAGAACACAAACTTCAAGCGGATATTGTTGTTCCTGTTTTGGACAGCGGGTTTTCCGGTGCGCTTGGTTACAGTCAAGCATCTGGGATACCAATAGAATATGGATTGATAAGGAACCATTACATTGGACGGAGTTTTATCATGCCGAAGAATAGGCAGGACATCGTTCGAAGAAAATTGGCGGCTTTAAATGCTGTGCTCGAAGGTAAGGAAGTTTTGTTAATCGACGACTCAATTGTTCGTGGAACGACGATGAAGCTGATAGTTGAAATGGTGAAGGAAGCTGGTGTCAAAAAAGTTTATGTCGGCATACATTCACCACCTGTAGTTGGACCTTGTAACTATGGAATAGATACATCAAGAAGAAGTGAACTGATAGCCTCTCAAAATGACCTTGAAAAACTCCAGGAGTATGTTGGAGCCGATAAGTTGGTTTACTTGTCTGTTGAAGGGTATCGAGAAGTCTTTGAAAGCTGTGGGGTGCGTGGAATATGCATGGGGTGTTTCGATCTGAACTATCCAGTATGAACAACATTGAACAGTCTAACAAACCAAGCATAGTTGTTCTTGCTTCTGGCAATGGAAGCAATTTCCAAGTGCTGGCAGAAAAATCGCTTTCGGGAGAACTCATTGCTAATGTGAGGGCACTTATCGTCGACAGAGCATGTGGAGCAATTGAGAGGGCAAAGAAATTAGGTATAGAAGTAATAATTCTTTCAAAACCTTGGTATGAGGATTTTGAAAAAGTTATCAATGACTTAAAGCCAGACTTGGTAGTTTTGGCTGGGTTTATGAGAATTATCCCCGAACATATAGTGGCTAAGTATTTTCCTAGGATTGTGAATATCCATCCATCTTTGCTTCCAGCCTTTCCGGGAAAGGATGCGATAAAACAAGCGTATGACTATGGGGTCAAGGTAACGGGAATTACTATACATTTCGTCGATGCCGGTGTTGATACCGGTCCGATAATCTTTCAAAAAGCTATAGAGATTGAGGAGAGTTGGGATTTAGAAACGCTGGAGTCAAAGATTCATGAGCTCGAGCATGAGAACTATTGGAGGGTAATCAACAATCTACTTCAAAAACCACACAAGATAGAAGGAAGAAAAGTTAAGTGGGGGGTGTAAGTTTATGGAATTTTTGCAGGTGGAAAACGTTAAGAAACTTGAGCTTGAAAGATACGATATCGAGTTGAGGTATGGTGAAAACGCACATGAGAGGGCTTTTATCTTTGGACAGCCTCAATTTGAATTGCTGCATGAAGGTAAACAACTTTCGTACAACAACATATTGGATGCAGAGGCAGCATGGGTCCTTGCCAAAAACTTGCAAACAATCGGCGGTGGCGTAGCGGTTATAAAACACCAAACACCTTGTGGGGCGTCGTATCTGAGAACTGGTAGCGATGAAGAAAAAATACATACCATCACAAGGGCAATTCAAGCGGATAGTGAATCGAGCTACGGGGGTATACTTGCAACAAGCTTTCCATTTACTCTGGATATGGCTAAAGCTATAAACACCTACCTTGAAGTTATCGTTGCACCGGAATTTGAACCACAAGCGGTGGAATACTTATCGAAAAAGAAAGTCAGGCTTATAAAGCCTAAGGAATACACACCGTATGCTGGAAAAGTTGCGTTTGGTAGTTTGGTTTTATCTGAAAGAAAATTCGAAGGTGAACCGGAATTACTTTTTGGTGAGCCGTGTGATGTTAAAGATATAAAATTTGCACTTATTGTTGTGGAAGCGGTGAAATCTAACGCGATAGTGATTGTGAAAGATGGTGTTACTGTTGGTATCGGCGGAGGGCAGCCATCGAGAAAAAGGTCAGCGTGGATAGCCACAACTCTGGCAAAGGATAATGCAAAAGGTGCGATAGCAGCATCTGATGCATTTTTCCCATTCACAGATGGTTTGGAAATACTTATCGATGCAGGTGTTAAATGTGTCGTTGCCCCGCTCGGTTCTATACGGGACGAGGAAGTGCTGAATTTTGCACGGGAGAAGGACATAACGTTCTACAAATCCCCAATAAGACTCTTCAGACACTGAAAGCATGGTTGAAGAACGTATTTTTGGGAGTGAAGATACATGAGTGGAGTTAGAAAGGTTAAAAGAGTGTTGGTCCTTGGAAGCGGTGGAAGGGAACATGCTATTGGATGGGCGTTCAAAAACGCTGGTTGTGAAGTTTCCTTTTACCCAGGTAACGCTGGAACAAAATTGGAGGGTAAAAATTTAAATATTAGCGAAGCAGAGCTTCTCAGTGGCAACATCTTAGGTGAGTTTGATTTGGTAATTCCGGGTTCAGAGGATTTCTTGGTTAAAGGTATCGCAGATGGAAGAATAAATGTCTTTGGGCCAGATTCGGCTGGTGCTAGACTCGAAGGTTCAAAGTGTTTTGCAAAACTCTTTATGGAAAAATACAATATACCTACTGCAAGATTCCAAATTGCGCGAAATAAAGTCCAGTTGGTTGATGCACTCAAATCATTCACACCTCCTTATGTTATTAAAGCAGATGGGCTTGCGCAAGGTAAAGGTGTAATAATAGAAGATAACTTTTCAAATGCAGTTGAAAATGGTAGCAAACTTATGGATGGAACTCTAATTCCAGGGGTTAGTGGTCCCGTGGTTGTGGATGAATTCTTAAAGGGTTGGGAATTATCTGCCATTGCCATCGTAAGTGGTCGCAAATTTGCACTGCTACCGTTCACCCGTGATTACAAACGTGTCTTTACAGGCAACAAGGGACCAAACACCGGTGGGATGGGAGCCTATGGGCCTGTTGAAATAAATCAGAAACTGGTCGAGAAAATTCGAACCATATTTGATAAAACATTGTTTGGATTGGAAAAAGAAGGAATTTACTACAAAGGTTTTCTTTACATAGGTCTTATGATTGTAGATGAAGAGCCATACGTTTTGGAATACAACGTCCGACTTGGAGACCCAGAAACGGAAGTAATAGTTGCTATGGAACCTGAAAAATTTGTGGGAAATGTTCTGAAGGCTTTTAATAATGAAGACTTTGAGGAATACAAATCGTCAAAATTCGCGGTTGATGTGGTCGTCGCTTCGGAAGGGTACCCGGAAAGTCCCAGAAAAGGACAAAAGATTGTGATTGAGAATATAGAAAATAGTGAGAAAGAGGGAAACATACTCTTTTACGCCGGCGTCAAAGAGCAAAATGGTGAATTGGTTGTTTCCGGAGGAAGGGTTCTACATTCTGTTGGAATTGATAACGAATTGGGAAAGGCGAGGGAAAAAGCATACAAAAACATACAAAATATACACTTCGAAGGTATGTTTTACAGAGATGATATTGCTCTGTAGTTTGTTATTCTGGGTAAACATGCGGGGTGAGAATATGAATGATGGTGGTATGAAATACACATACTCAGGCTCGGGTGTAGATGTTCTTAGAAATGATGAATTTACCGATTATATCAAAAGTGTTGTCAAAATTCCAGAATGGGTGGTTAAAGAACCTACAGGATACGCTACGATTTTGAATTTCACGAATCCTCCGATAGTATTAACGGCAGACGGTGTGGGCTCAAAGTTATTGTTACATATTGAACACGGCAGATGGGAGGACGCAGCCCAAGATTTGATAGCGATGAACTACAACGATATAGTGTGTGTGGGTGGACTTCCAAAGGCATTTGTTGACTATTTAGGTGTGAACCATATAGACAAAGACCACTACGAATTTGTTAAAGCACTCGCTAAAAAGCTTTCAGAGTATGACATGGCACTTGTTGCTGGTGAAACGGCAGAAATTCCGTCCATTTACAGCGATAGAGATTGGGATGTTGCAGGTTTTTGTGTAGGTACACTCCAAAGAAGGATACCTGTTGAGACGATAAATTATGAAGACTTAATAATAGGATTACCTGCCAGTGGGTTTCATTCCAACGGATGGTCACTGATAAGAAAAATCTTAAAAGAAGAAAAGATAAGTATCAAAGAGTTGGACTTCGACCTGCTGAGAGGTACAAGAATATACAGTGAGGTTACCAATGTCTTTGAACTTGTAAAAGGTATTGCCCATGTTACGGGGGGCGGTATTTTAAGAGCATTAAGGAGGGTATTGAAAGACAAAGGATGGGAAATCACCATAAGACTACCAGACTACATGCGATGGGTGTTGAAATACGTCGAAATCGAAGAAGGTATGCGAACATTCAACATGGGTTATGGGATGATTTTGATTGTCTCGAGGGAAATTTTAGACAAGGTTTTAGAAATCACGGGTGGTGAGGTTATAGGCGTAGTTAGTAAAAATACAAAAATTGTGGTACAATAGTTGCGAATTCAGAATCAAAAAATTGGAGGTGGAGAAATTGAAGTTAAAACCATGGGTTATAACACTCATTGTGATACTTGTCATAGCTTTGATATCTATTTTTTGGGCGATAGGCACTTACAACAAAATAGTTGCTTTGGAACAAAAAGTTCAAGAGAGCTACAGCCAAATTCAAAACCAACTCCAGCGAAGGGCGGATTTGATACCGAACCTTGTTGAGACTGTAAAAGGTTACGCTGCACACGAAAAAGAAATCTTTGAAGCGATTGCCGATGCACGGTCTAAGTTAATAGGTGCACAGACTCCTGAAGAACAAGCAACCGCCGATGCACAGTTAAACAGCGCGTTATCAAGATTGCTTGCCATTGTTGAGAATTATCCAACGCTCAAGGCTGATGCGAATTTCAGACAGCTAATGGACGAACTGGCAGGAACAGAGAACAGAATAGCTGTAGCAAGAAAGGATTACAACGAAGCCGTTAGGGAATACAATGCGTTTATAAAAAGATTTCCCAATATGTTGATTGCAAATGCGTTTGGTTTCAGAGAGAAACAGTACTTTGAAGCAAAACCAGGAGCCGAAGAAACACCAAGTGTGAAGTTTTGAATATTCAGACTCTGAATTGCCTGGACTATTGCGAATAAAAGCTTGGGAGCCCGGTATACTCTGCCGGGCTTTCTGTATTGTTTTTTTGGTCTTTAAGCTTCTTATTAAGTGATAGCTTGGATGTTGTATAATAATCTTGTAGTATTCTTTGTAGGTGGATTAAAGGGGGCTCAGGAGTATGAAGATAGATTTACTTTTTGCAGAAATTGGCTCAACAACTACTGTTTTAACGGCTTTTCATTTTGGTTTTAAACCGAAAGTAATAGCCCAGGCGGAACACTGGACCACAGTTAACGAAGGTGATGTGACAATAGGTATAGAACGCGCTCTTAGAAAGATTAAGGAACAACTTGGTGAAGACATCAGTTGGGAGAGGTTTGCAGCAACAAGCAGTGCTGCAGGCGGTTTGAAGATGACTGTTCACGGGCTTGTTTACGATATGACTGTTCGCGCGGCAAAGGAGGCAGCCCTCGGTGCGGGAGCGGTTATCAAATATGTGACGGCTGGGAAAATGGATGAGTTCCATTTGAAAAAGGTAGAGTCCATACAACCTAAATTGATTCTTTTGGCTGGTGGAGTTGACTACGGAGAAAGTGAAACGGTTATCCACAATGCGAAGATGTTAGCTAAATTGCCACTTGATGTGCCTATTGTTTACGCAGGAAATGTTGCGGCAGCTGAACAAGTGGAATTCATACTTACAAATGCAGGTAAAAAGGTCTACGTTACTGAGAACGTTTACCCAAGGATTGATTATCTCAACGTAGAACCAACAAGAAATGTTATAAAGGAAGTGTTTGCCGAACATATTGTAAAAGCACCCGGAATGGATAAGATAAAAGATATGGTGAACTACGAAATTATCCCTACACCTGCTGCAGTTATGATAACAACAGAGCTTGCCTACGAACATTTTGGTGATTGTTTGACAATAGATATCGGTGGTGCAACAACAGATGTAGATTCTGTTACCGACGGCTCTCCCGAAATACAGGAAATGCTCATTTCTCCTGAACCTTTTGCAAAGAGGACCGTTGAGGGCGATTTGGGACTATACGTAAACGCACACAACGTTATCGAGATGATTGGCGAGGAGAATTTAAGAAAGCAATTCGAAAATTACGATGAGCTTGTCAAAAGAATAAGTCCGTATCCGGCAACTGAGCGTGACGAGTATTTCATAAGCAAGCTGGCAATGTTCTGTGCACAACAAGGGTTGAGAAGACATGCGGGAAGTAAAAAACACCTTTACACTCCAACAGGTAGAAAGACGATAGCTGAAGGAAAAGATTTGACCGCTGTGCGTGTAATCTTTGGCACAGGTGGTTTTCTATCAAGGTCTAAGCATGCAAAGGAAGTCTTGGAAAGTTTAAAACATCTTTCAAAACTGCACCCAATGGAGTTGTTACCCTCGGAAGAGATAAGTTTGTACAGAGATAAACACTACATATTTGCTGCAATAGGACTTATTGCGAGTAAAATAGATAAAGATATAGCAAAGCAACTTCTTGAGATGGATGTTGAACTATATTAAGAGGAGGAGAGAAAATCATGAGCGCTGTCGAGAACAACGCAATGAAAGAAAAAGTACTAGTTATAAAGACCGAAGAAGTGGAGAGGTTGTGCAAAGGTAGAACAGGAGTTGTTGAGGTTCCTCAGGAAGAATTTTTTAGTGTGCTAAAAAATGGATTTTTTGTTGAGCGGGAAATAGCAGAATACGACGAAACGATAAGGCAAGTGATTCCATACATCGTTCTAAAAGAAGGAGACGAATATATATTCTTTAGGCGAACTGCAAATCAAACTGAGAAAAGGCTCCACAATTTAATTACACTTGGAGTTGGTGGACATTTGAATATAGAAGATTCACAGGACCCAATTGAATGTTTCGAAAAGGGTTTAAGAAGAGAATTATCAGAAGAAGTTGATGTTGAAGTGAAATCACTGAACTATGTAGGTTTAATAAACGAGACTGAGAATCCTGTGAGTCGTGTTCACGTTGGTGTGCTCTATATTGCAGACGTTAAATACAATGGGATAGTTGAGAAGGAGAATTTCGTAGAAATCAGGTCGAAAAGATTGGAAGATTATATTGAGGAGATGGAAGGATGGGCGAAGGTGGTAGCATTATACTTAGAACATTCGCAAAGTTAAACCTTTGCCTGGATGTTTTGAGAAAAAGGGAAGATGGTTATCATGAAATAGATTCGTTGTTTCAAACGATTTCGCTTTTTGATAGGATGACTGTCAAAATAACACGTGGAGATGGGGGTTTAAAATTAGAATCAAACGTTGAAATTGAAAATAACATAATCGAAAGAATTTGGAGATTGGTTAATATCACCGACTACGATGCACATGTCTTGCTTGAAAAGAATATACCCATTGGTGCAGGACTTGGTGGTGGTAGCAGCAACGCTGCGGGATTTTTAATGGCTTTAAAAGCTTTCGGGCTTATAAGCGAAATGGATGCCTTTGAATTGGCAAAATCGGTAGGTAGCGATGTGCCTTTCTTTTTATATGGTGGTACAGCTATCGTTTCAGGCAAGGGGGAAGTAATCGAAAAGGTCGAACCACTTGAAGGTTTCAACGTAGATGTGTATTTTCCTGGTTTTTCAATATCAACAAAAGAGGCTTACGGAAAGTTGAGAGCAGAATGGTTTGGAAAAGCCCCGATGAAAGCAATTGAACTATACGAAGCTTATCGTTCCAAAGATTTGGAAAAGATAAAGTCAGGAACCTACAATGTCTTTGAGAAAGTTATACCTGAGGATTTGTTAGACAAGATAGAAGTGCTAAGAAGTGAAAACCCTGCAGCACTCACAGGTTCTGGAAGTGCTTACTTTGTTTTGACACCACATGGTAAGCACCACTTCACTAAGAAAGGAGTGAAGATTGATGCCTTTGAGGAAAATTAGATGGGAAGAACTGGTTGTAGATAAACGTATAATTCCACAGATAGAATCTACCGAAGAAGTTAAGAAAACGCAGTCTTTCATAGGTCGTGAAAGGGCTGTGAAGGCTTTGCGTTTTGGATTGGACATGGACAAGGATGGATACAATGTCTTTGTCGTTGGGCTACCTGGTACTGGTAGAAAGACCTTTGTCAAACATTTTGTTACCGAATATGCCCAGAAAAAACCCGTGCCGTCAGATGTTGCTTACGTAATGAATTTTGATGACCCACAGAAGGCAGATACACTCTTCCTGCCTGCAGGAAAGGGCGCTGAGTTCAAAAAAGATATGGAAAAACTTGTGGAAAACTTAACGGAAAAGATTTCAAAGGTCTTTGAGGGAGAAGATTACAAAGCACGTAGAAGAGAGATAGATGAAGAATTCGAAAGCGAACAGGAACGTATAACGAAAGATTTGGTTGAAAAAGCACAGACATTGGGTTTTTTGATTAAGTTTACACAAACCGGTGTGAATTACTACCCTGTTATCAATGGCAAGGTCTTGAAGGAGGAAGAATTTACAGCTCTGAGCGAAGATGAAAAAAGAAAGATAGAAGAAAATGAAAAGAAAGTTCAATTATTAATTGAAGCAGCTGTGGAAAATGTGCGTAAACTTGAGAGCCTGTACAAAGAGCGTGTAAAAGATTTAAATCGATACGCGTTGTTGTTCGCTACGGAAGAGTTTTTCTCCGTAATTGAAGAAAAGTACCCGTTTAGTGATGTGAGGGAGTTTATACATAAAATCAAAGAGGACATAATAGAAAAAGTTAGTTCAACAAAAAAGCTTGCGGACCTCGAATATTATTTCAGAAGAGCTTACAGTGTGAATCTTGTGGTTGATAATTCTGATTTGAATTGTGCACCTGTGGTTTTCGAAGACACACCAACGTATCATAACCTGTTCGGAAAAATCGAGTATATTGAGCGCGAAGGAATGCTATATACAGACTTCAATATGATTCGTCCAGGGTCGTTACACAAGGCAAACGGGGGTTTTTTGATTGTTGATGCAAGGGAACTACTCGTGCATCCGTTTGTATGGGACAGGCTTAAGAAAATCCTTTTTTCAAAACAACTCGAGGTTGAGAACATCGATACAGCATATGGTTATTCGACGATAGCAACTTTAAGAACGGAACCTATACCACTGAAAGTTAAAGTGATACTCATAGGAACACCTGAGATATATGAGCTATTACATGAATACGACCCAGATTTTGAAAAGCTATTCAAGGTCAAGGTGGAAATGGACTGGGAACTTGATGCTACCGTTGAAAACATCTCGGATTTGGTTGCTTTCATTACAGATTACACTCGAGAAGGAGAGCTTTTACCTGTTAGAAGAGGTGCGATAGAAAAAGTAATCTGGTATTCGGCGAGACTATCTGGCGATAGAACAAAACTTTCAATGAGACTTGGTGCATTGATTGACCTTTTGGAAGAGGCAAACTTTTTTGCCACGAAGAGGAATTCCAGGTATATTGAATACGAAGATGTTGCACGTGCTTTAAAAGAACGAGAGGAGCGTTTGAAGCTTGTTGTGGAAAAATACGATGAGATGTTTCGAAAAGAGGAACTCATGATAGACGTATCTGGTAAAGTTGTAGGACAGGTGAACGGATTAACTGTTATGAACTTCGGTGATTTTGAATTCGGTTTGCCAGTGAGAATAACAGCGAAGACGTATCTTGGTAGTTCCGGCATTTTGGATATCCAGAGAGAGGCGGATTTGAGCGGTCAGATACATAGCAAGGCTGTGATGATTTTAACAGGGTATCTAGGTAGTAAATATGCTAAGAAAGTGCCATTCTCGATAGGTGTTTCAATTTCCTTTGAACAGGTTTACGGATATGTTGAAGGTGACAGTGCATCACTTGCCGAAGTGTTGGCGATTATCTCTGCGATTTCCAAAATACCACTAAAGCAAAACATAGCGGTTACAGGATCGATAAACCAACACGGGCACGTTCAACCAGTCGGTGGGGTTACCGAGAAAGTGGAAGGTTTTTACCGTATTTGTAAAATAAAGGGGCTCACAGGTAATCAGGGAGTTATCATACCAAAAGCGAACGTAAGGAACTTAGTTTTGTCTGATGAGGTCCTCGATGCGATAAGAAGCGGGTTGTTTCACATTTGGACCGTTGATGATGTGGACGAAGCAATTGAGTTGATGACCGATATGAAAGCAGGAATTATGAACAAAAACTACGAATATCCACGCGGCACGGTGAATTATTACGTTGTCCAAGCACTTAAACGTTCTCACGACATAGCTGAGGGAAAAGGTAAAGAGAAAAAGGCGAAGAAAAAACGAGAAAGAATGTAATATATTTTGAAAAGACTGATAATATGGGACTAAGTAGACTATTCTAAAACTTGTGGTATAATTTTCCTTGTCTTGAAGTAAAATGTAAAATCCTTTTTTAGGAGGAGGCGGTCGAATTGAAAAGAATCGCAGTGATGACAAGTGGAGGAGACTCTCCAGGAATGAATGCCGCTATCAGAGCTGTTGTAAGATATGGTATCAAGTCCGGTTTGGAGGTTTATGGGATTAGACGTGGATACGCTGGTCTTCTTGATGAGGATATCGAACCGATGACGTTTGCATCCGTTGGTGGCATTATGGAAAAGGGTGGAACGATTTTGAGATCGAGTAGGTGCCCCGAGTTTGTTAGGAAAGAGACTAGGGCAGAAGCGGCAAAAATTCTAAAAAAACATGGTATTGAAGGTTTGGTTGTCATTGGCGGTGAGGGTAGTTTACATGGTGCGATGTTCTTAGAGGAAGAACAGAAGATACCTGTTGTTGGAATACCTGGAACAATAGATAACGATATCGCTATGACTGATATGAGTATAGGTGTAGATACCTGTCTCAACACGGTTGTTGATGCGATACAAAAACTAAAAGACACTGCCAGTTCACATGAAAGGGCTTTTATAGTCGAAGTTATGGGTAGGTCTTCGGGGTATATTGCAACGGTAAGTGGATTAGTAACCGGAGCAGAAGCGATAATTATCCCGGAGGTTCCAGTGAATTACGAAGAATTGGCGAATAAATTACTGGAAGAAAGGGAAAGAGGAAAGATTAATTGTATCGTTGTTGTTGCCGAAGGTGCGGCGAGTGCATACACTGTTGCAAGGCATTTAGAATACAGGATAGGATACGAAACAAGAATCACTATACTTGGTCATATCCAGCGTGGAGGTTCCCCAACGGCATTCGATAGGCTCCTTGCTTCGAGGATGGGAGTGGCAGCTGTTGAGGCTTTGATGCGTGGAGAAAGTAGTGTCATGACTGCACTCCAGGGTGGAAAGATAACAACGGTCAAACTTGATGAGGTGTTGAAAGAAAAGAAAAGACTCGATATGGAATTAGTAAAGCTTGCCGGGATACTTTCATAAAAATGACAGACAGAAGGTGTAACTTTGATAGTCAAGAATGGTTATGTCTGGAACGGGACGATTTTTGAGAAGAAAAACCTTTACATCGAAAATGGTAGGTTTGTGCCTCATTCAGATACCGGACCTGTGGTGGATGCCACAGGTCTATTTGTAATGCCTGGATGGGTAGATTCACACGCGCACGTCATAGGAACTGGAATGAAAATTTTGACACACGACCTGACGAGAGAAAATCTTTTCGACATCCTTACAAAAACAAGAGAGTCTTCAGAAAGTTTTGTCATTGCACGTGGTTGGGAAAATCTTCCAGAAAAACAACTACTCGATAAGGCGACTGAACTGAAGATTCCGGTTTTGTTAGTGCGAAAATGTGGACATGTTGCCTGGATAAATAATTATTTGAAAGAGAAAATAGGAAAGAACAGAGATGAGGATAATTTACTCTTTGAAAAAGAGATAGAAAAGGTTTGGAATTTCTTTGGAGATGAGTTTTTCTCAAAGGCATTTGAAAAAGGACAGGAAGAATTTCTGAAACACGGTGTTACCCAAGTGCACTCAGATGACTTTCATGGTGTTAGTTTTGAGACGCTAAAAAAGCTCTTAAAAAACAGCAAAATTAGAATCTTTGAAAAGCTCTACACCTATGAGCCGTGGAATTACGAGTTCGGAGAATTCGGCATTTCGAAAATTGGTGGTATAAAGCTGTTTGCCGATGGTTCGCTTGGTGGAAGGACTGCATGGATGTTTTATCCATACAAAGACACAGGCAGTTTTGGTATGAATACGTTGCCGGACAATTTTGATGAGATAGTGGAATTTGCAGAGAAAAGAAATATACAATTAAATATACACGTGATTGGTGACAGGGCACTTACGGAAGTTTTAAACAGACTTGAGAAAAATAAAGCGAAGTCAAGACACAGGTTGATTCATTTGCAATTTATTTTGAAAAAAGATTTTCCAAAGTTGAGAAGTTTTTATCTCTCAGTCCAACCACACTTTTACTTTGAAGATATCCCGCTATTGGATAACGTTTCTTTTGAACTTGCCTATCCATTTATCCAAATGCACAAATCAGGATATATAATGGCATTTTCTACAGACTCTCCTGTTTCACCGGCTGATCCAAAGTATGTGCTTGAATATGCGTTTAAGATGGGGTTTACAAGGGAAGAAGGGATTTATTACTATACCGAAGCAGGTTCTAAGATTGCTGGATACAAATGTGGAAGAATAGATATAGGGTACTGCGGGGACTTTGCTTTATATGACGGTAACGCTTTTGAAGAAGACCCTGTTGCCGTGTTTGTAAATGGTGAGGAGGTAATAAGAAGATGAAAATAGACTATGGCAAATATTTTGAAAGACCAGAAGATGATTACTCTTTCGATGTCATTGTAATTGGTGGTGGGCATGCCGGAATTGAGGCAGCTCTTGCTTGTGCAAGGCTTGGACTAAAAACAATGCTAATAACAGGAAACCCTGACAATGTAGGCTGGGCTTCATGTAATCCAGCCATTGGTGGTTCAGCCAAAGGCATTGTAGTCCGAGAGATAGACGCACTTGGCGGAGAGATGGCAAAAACTACTGATGAAACCATGATAAATGTGAGGATGCTCAACACAAGTAAAGGTCCAGCGGTTCAAGCGTTGAGGGCACAAATAGATAAATACGCTTATTCTCGAACGATGAAAAGAAAATTGGAAAATCAAGAAAACCTGCTTTTACGTTATGGGATTGTAAAAGAACTTCTCGTTGAGAAGGGAAAGGTTGCAGGTGTTGTCGATTCGTTTGGAATAGACTATCGTGCGAAAGCAGTCATAGTAACCACAGGGACGTTCCTTAGAGGGAGGATATTCATCGGTAGAGAAACTATGGAAGCGGGTAGAATGGGTGATTTTTCTGCACATGGGTTAACAGAATCGCTTATAAACTTTGGTTTTAAGGTTGGGAGGTTTAAGACAGGAACGCCTGCGCGTGTACTGAAAAGAAGTATCGACTTTTCAAAAATGGTAAGACAAGATACAGATGATGTCCCTTGGGCATTTTCCCATTTCAACGAACCTAAGGTTCTTTCCAAAGACTATCCATGTTGGTTAACTCATACCCTTCCTGAGACGCACAAAATCATACGTGATTACCTGATATTCTCACCACTCTATGGTGAAGTAAAACTCATCCAAGCAAAAGGGCCAAGGTATTGTCCATCAATAGAAGACAAAGTGGTGAAATTCGAACGTGAAAGCCATCAAGTTTTTGTTGAACCAGAAGGGAAAGACACAGAAGAGTACTATTTAAATGGTTTGTCCACAAGCTTACCTTACGCTGCTCAAATTAAGATGCTTAGAACAATCCCGGGACTTGAAAATGTCGTCATTGTTAGACCTGCTTACGCAGTTGAATATGACTACATCGACCCAACACAGCTTTATCCCACATTAGAATCAAAAATTGTTGAAAATCTTTATTTCGCTGGTCAAATTAACGGAACCAGTGGATACGAAGAGGCGGCTGGTCAGGGGATTATAGCTGGAATAAACGCAGCATTGAAATTACGCGGAGAAGAACAACTGATTTTAAAAAGGTCTGAGAGTTACATTGGTGTCATGATTGATGACCTTGTAACAAAGGGAACAGACGAACCTTACAGATTACTCTCTTCGAGAGCAGAGTACAGATTGCTTCTTAGACACGATAACGCACACCTCAGGTTGGCAAAATACGGTTACAGAGTTGGTTTAATTCCAAAGTGGTTTTACGAAAGAGTTTTGGAGATAGAGCGCGAAGTGCAAAGACAGTTAGAAAGACTTGAGAACGTCAAAGTCCCACTTTCAGGACAGGTGAATGAGCTTTTGGTGAGACTTGGTTCAGCTCCTTTGAGTGAAGGAACGAGATTAGCAAAGCTACTCAGAAGGCCTGAGATTAAATACGAAGATATAAAAATCTTAGACCCAGAGCCAATTACAGACAGAGAAGTCCTTACACAAGTTGAAATACAGCTTAAATACGAAGGATATATAAAAGCTATGCTGGACCAGGTGAAAGTATTTGAAGAATACGAAAATTTACATATTGGAAACTTAAAGTTTACAGAAGTGCCTAATTTATCGACCGAAGCGCGCGAAAAGTTAGAAAAAATAAAGCCCTTCTCAATCGGACAAGCAATGCGAATCCCCGGAGTAACACCGGCAGATATTATGGCATTATTAACCTATATTAGGAAAAAATAAGAATTTTTACAACTTGATGGATGAAAAATGGGCAGTGGCACCCTTATTTTGACAGAATGAGATTTTATGGTAAAATATAAAGTGATTTTTTTGTAACAATTAGAATAAGGGGTGGTAGGAGTGCGAAAAATACTAGTATTCCTGATGTTAGCGATGGTTGGATTGGCATTAGCTTTTTACATAAACTATCAAGTGCAATCAGGTGATACTTTATACGGTATCTCGAAAGGTTTCGGGATACCTATTCCAGTTATTCTTGATTGGAATCCGGATATATCACCCTCGAGTTTAAAAGTGGGGCAGAAGCTGAAAATACCTTTTGTCCCAGGAATTATGTATAAACCAGTCAGAACTTTGACACTCTCAACTTTGGCTAAGATATTTTTTGTTGACCCGGAGGAGATTTTGGAAGTAAATCCTGCAATTGGAAATAGTGTACGAGCTGGTAAAGAAGTATTTGTCCCACTTGGTAAAGTAAATACTTCATTCACGCAACTTGTAGACTACATATGGCCCGTTTACGGTAGTATCAGCTCGGAATTTGGTTGGAGAATCCATCCGATATATAACAAAACTATGTTTCACAGCGGACTAGACATAAAAGCAGATAATGGTAGTCCTGTATTTGCAGCTAGGTCGGGTGTTGTTAAATTTGCTGGATGGAAATCGGGATACGGAAATGTAATAATCATCGACCATGGTAACGGTATCGAGACTTACTATGCTCATCTTTCGAAAATCAATGTCTTCGTCGGTTTGAGAGTTGAAAAAGGTGATTTTATCGGAAGAGTTGGAAGCACAGGTACATCAACAGGTCCGCATCTGCATTTTGAAGTTAGAGTCAGTTCAGAACCAAGAGATCCCGTAGCTTACTTGCCAAGAAACAATACTTACGTTATGAGGAGGGTACTTTCTGAGTAATTTGAAGAACAATAAAGTTTTCAAAGAGATGGTCTTTACGTTTGATGAGTCAAAGCAAGATATTGTGGATGACATATTATACGGTGAATACGATTATTATGAGATAGAAAGCAGCGAGGGGAAATTCCTCGCTATTGTTTTGTCATATGAGGAGAAATTGGAAGAGCTCAAGAATGCTCTCACAGATGCCGGGTTGGTTTTTATTGGGTATAGGGAAACAAAGCCCGAAGATTGGTTCAAAAACATAATAACGGAACCTTTTGAGATGATAGAAGGTGTCTGGGTAGACCCAGAAGAACATCATTTAGAAGAAAAGAATGGAATCATTGTTTTGAAAATACCACAAGGCTTGGCTTTTGGTACAGGGCTCCATCAGACAACAAAGATGTCAGCAATGTACCTTAAAAAGTACTTAAAACCCGGCATGGATGTTCTCGATCTTGGTTGTGGCAGCGGAATACTGGGAATACTTGCAAAAAAATTGGGAGCAAGAAGAGTGTTGGCAGTTGATAACGACCCCCTTGCAGTTGAGGTTGCGCAGGAAAATGCTTTAAGAAACAACGTGGATATCGAAGTAAGATGGTCTGACCTTTTTTCACACGTTGATGGAAAGTATGATATAATCGTCTCGAACATCATTGCGGAAATACTTGTCGAGATGTTAAAGAGTGCTAAGAACTATCTGAAAGAAGATGGGTTGTTAATATTATCTGGAATAATTGTTCAAAAAGCGAACCTTTTTGAAGGGTATAATATCGTCGAAAAAATGGTGATGGACGAGTGGAACGCGTTAGTGATAAAGATGTAAAAGTTATCCACTCGCAACTTGGTAGAAGTGTTGATAATGTTCTGGGAGTTGAAAAACGCTGCTTTTGTGGTTTTCCACAGGTTGTCCTCAGCTATCCTATCAGAGATGGCAAACCTTTTCCCACAATTCATTACCTCACATGCCCTCATTTGAGAAAAGAAGTTTCTAAGTTGGAAGAAAAAGGTTATATCGCCAAGTACGAAGAACTAGTTAAAAGTGATCCAGAACTGTTCGAAAAACTTCGAATTGCACATGAGAAAGTTATATCAAAAAGACTGGCTTTATTGAAACCCGAGGATTCTACTTGGTCTTCCGTTTTGTCTTCCGTTGGAACAGGTGGAATAAGGAATTGGAAGACGATAAAATGTCTTCATCTCCATCTTGCAGATTATCTCGCAGGAATTGACAATCCAATAGGTGAGATGGTGTATAATCTTATTGAGCAAAAAGAATGTGAGAACTGCTATTGTAAAGATTTTTAAGCTTTAGTTTTAGTTTTTAAAATCGCGAAAAACATTTGGGGGGAAGAGGTGAGCAAAATGGAAGGGGCGGGTCTTCCCACTTTTTCCAATATCTTCTTGCTTTTTGATTTTCAAAATCAACCGGTAGATGTCCAACTTGTGTACAAAGAAGCACAGAAATACGGGAGAATCGTTGGTGGAAAGGCATACGGTTCTTGGGCGAAAAATAAAATGGCAGCGTTTGCGTTGTACAACTACGGTATAGAACTTGTCGAAGTACCAGAAGCTGAGTTTTTACCAAACAAGAAAGGGAACGATATAAGGTTAGCGGTGGATTGTATAGAACAGGCGCTCAGGAATAACATCGTTGACACATTTTTCCTTGTAACCGGTGATGCAGATTTCACTGCGTTGGTGTATAAACTCAAATCGTATGGAAAGCGCGTAATTGCACTCGCAAGGACGAAGTCAACAAGTTATGAGCTCGTTTCTGCCGTTGATAAGTTCATACCCTACGAGGACATTGTGAAAAACGAGAATCTCACTGACCCTGTGGACAGATTGGCTGAAGAGATGGAGATATTCTTAAAACGTTCCGGAAAGGAATTCACTCGTGACAACCTTTCTCGCTTTTTAATTTCTTTTAACATCAACCCTTCCAAATACGGTTTCCAGACCATGCACGAACTTGTTGACGAAGTTTACGAGAGGAAAGTCCAGAAACCTGAGAGGCTGAAGAATATAAAACAAATGGTTCTGAGAGCGGTCTTGTATGAGTCATTAAGTGAAAAGACACTTCCACGGTTTGCGGAAGATAACAAAATTCCCATAGATGACCTTAAAGCGGCAATTGATATCCTGGTTAACGATAAAGTTTTACTACTTTCAGAAAGCGGTTACGAGATAAATAGAAATAAAGCCTTCTTTGCAACATTACTTGAAAAATACCCAATAGTTGCTGAACATCTTTTGGAATTTGTTGAGAAGACTTACAAAGCATTTGTCAATGGAAGAGTCAAAGCCTTGAACCAACTTTTACAAAGCGAGTTTAAAATCTCGTCAAGCGAATTCAAAACATACGTCGAAGCTGTGAAAAGAAGCGGATGTTTGAAAGGTTTGGATGAAAGTGACTACATATCATATTCAACGCCCGCAAAAATAGTATGCGACCTGGAAATGTTCAAGGTTTCTACATTTGCCTATTTTGTAAAGCGCATACTGTCCCAAACATTCGTTTTCAAAGAAGAAATGGCTTACATAAAGGAGTTAGTATTTTCGAATAATGAGATGTTGTTTGAGAAAACACTGGACTTTTTACAACAAACTGGAGAGGTTATAGAAATAGGAGGTGTGTATTTCTACTCACCAGTATGAGAATAGAAATCATCGTCCCAGGAAAAATTTCCAAACATCTTGTGCCAGCTCAAGAATTCTACGAAGAAAAAATCTCGCGTTTTGCAAAAGTTGAGGTGAATTTTGTCCCACTCGGAGGAGATATCAACACACTCGACCCAAAGGTAATAATCTCAAAAGAATCAGAGCACATATTGAAAAGGCTGAAGGAACGTAAATACACACTTATTGACCTTTGGGGAAAACAGATGACCAGTGAAGAATTTGCTCAGTATATGGATAAAGCTTTTATGAAAGATTCTGAACTGGTCTTCGTCATAGGTGGTCCTCTCGGTATCGATGAAACTCTGCGAAAAAACGCAACCGAGAGAATTTCTTTTTCTAAGATGACATTTACTCATGAGATGTGCCTGATTCTTTTGCTTGAGCAAATTTTTAGAGGGTTTAAAATTCTAAAAAACGAAAAGTACCATTACTGAGCTTGGCACTCAAGTAAAGACGAATTATTGCCGATAATTAACTTAGGAATGGTTATAAAATCTTTGAAAGGATGGTGAAGTGCATGATTGACAAAATCAACAAAGTAGAGATTCATAGTGCTCAGAACGTGCAGGAAGTTAAAGGAAAAACGGAGAAGAACGTAGAAAAATCTAAAGTGAAGGGCGAAGCAAAGAACGCAACTGATTCTATTATTCTCGAAGAAGGAAAGAAAGTCGCTGAATATATCGAGATGGCTAAGAACTACCCTGAAATTAGAATCGACCTTGTTAACAAAATTAAACAAGCAATTGAGAACGGGACTTTCAAAGTCGATGTAGAGAAGATAGCAAAGAAGATATTGGAGGGATGAGATAGTGTTAATTGACAACTTGAAAAATGAAATTCGGGTATTTGACAGTATGATTCAAGCCTTCAGGGGGCTTGAAAGTGCTGTTCTCAATAGACAAACGGATATGCTTTCGAGGTACGCAGTTACGATAGAAGAGCTTTCTTTGGAAATTTCAAGGTTGGAAGATGAAAGGGATGTTATTTTAAAGAAAATGGGTTACCAAAGCGTCAAGGATTATATAGATAAATCAACCGCATCCGATGCTCCGCAAATAGCTTACCTTGCTGCTGAGATTGTTGAGAAGCTCAATGAATTGACGATTGTTATGAATAGCATAAGGCAAATCTTTGAATTTGAAAACAACTATTTCGAGTTTCTCAACAATCTTGTCAGAGGTGTTAACCCATCCCCAAATTATTCTTTTAACCAAAACAAACAAGGTGTATCTGCGTATACTACAAACTACAACACTTCCAGATACGACAGTTTAAAGTAAATTACCAGTAGTTTTGTTCCCAAGTCAACAAAGGGAGTGATAGAATTTGCCAGACATCAGCTTATTTGGAACACTAAACACCGGACTCCTTGGAATTTACGCAAGTAAGTTGGCAATGAACGTTGTTGCCCATAATATAGCAAATGCAAATACACCCGGTTTTTCAAGGCAAAGACCGGAATTACTTACCATGCACCCCATTCCTACAAGCTCGCTCACACAACCTTCTATTCCTTTGCAGATAGGAACGGGTGTATATGTTCGTGACATCAAAAGGGTAAGAGATGCGTTCCTCGATATACAATTCAGACAGACAAACAACAAATACAATTACTGGGACACAATCACTGCGAACCTACATTTCGTTGAACAACTCGTTGCTGAACCTTCCGAAGCGGGAATTAGGTATTTGTTTGATTCGCTCTGGTCAGGAATTGAGGAGGTTATAACAGACCCAACAAATACTGCAGCGAAACGTGGACTTGTAAGCAGAGCGGAGGAATTGGTCCAGCATGTCCAGGATTTGTATATGCGTTTGGAGCAGTTACGTGTGGATTTAGATAACGAAATTGCTCAACGAACGCAGCAAATAAACGCAATGGTCAAAAGACTTGCTGATATAAATGCGAAAGTAAGAACAGCGGTGAGTTTGAGATACACACCAAACGATTTGCTTGATGAGCGAGACAGAATCTTGGATGAGTTGTCAGACCTTGCCGATATATACTACTATGAAGATAACGCTGGTCAAATAACGCTGAGGATGGGTAACCAGATTGTTTTAACAGGACAAGATGTTGTTGAATTGAGAGCTTTGGAAAGACCGTTTGGCAAAGGGTTTAAGGAAATATTTGCAGGAAATTCGAAAGTGGTATTCAACGATGGAAAGTTGAAAAGTTTATTTGACCTTCGCGATGAAATTCTTGTCAAATACATGAATAGGCTCGATGAGTTTGTGCTTTCTCTCACTGATGAGTTCAATCTAATTCACCAAGATGGTTTTAACGGCGATGGAAGTGTTACCGGTTTAAAGTTTTTCAACGACATCTCTGCTGAGAGGATTGAGGACTCTAAATTGTATCGTTTGGCTGGGGCAAAACGTGTTGAAAACGGTCCTATCAAGTTCATCTCTGGTATGAGTGATAGGAAGGACTTCAGTGATATAACAACGAAACCTTTTATCGAAAAAGGTGCGATAGTGTTCTTCGATGGGACAGAGAAAATCTTCGCTGCACGAGTTAACCCATACGATAAAGTTGAGGACTTCCAAAATACACTTTTATCGATTTCCGATAGGTGGTTTGACTTAAAAGTTGGTGCGCACGGTGATGGTGGATACAGACTCTACTTTGAATCTAATCAGAATTTGAGAAATACACTCGCACTTGACTTCAACGGTAACATGTTCAACACTATGGGTTTTGCAACGAAAAACGTTGATGTTTTTGTTATCGATAGGAAGGATTTCAAAGTCAGTTCTGGGAGCTATAAGATAGCTGTCAATGGAAAAGAGGAAATCTTAAACATCACAGCAGCTACAACGCTTGAGGACCTGGCAAATCAGCTTAACGCACATTTTGGGAGTGATATAAAGGCATTTGTGCACGATGATAAGCTGCTTATAATCCCAACCAAGGCGAACGAATTCGATCTAAAGAACATAAAATTGTCGGATTCCGGAGGATTGTTCACACAAGCTAATATCCATAAGGAAACGTATAAAGCCCTTGACACATCTCGTGAAACGCTTGAGAACATCGTAGGTAGGAGCCAAGCCTTCTCTATCAGGATTGGTGCAACAGAGATAAGAATTGACCCAACAAAGACTACACTACGAGACTTGGCAAAAATGATAAACGAGGCAAATACAGGTATCATAGCAGATGTTACGCCGCATGGAAAATTTGTTTTGCGCGGTTCCAGGTCTTTGGATTTTGAATTAAAAAAGGTTATTCAAGGTCCTGAAGCACTTTGGACGGCACTTGGATTTATAGACCCGGACGGAAATCCTTTGAACGATTGGGATGAGGGGTTTGTATTTGTTAATCCATTTGAACCTCCGAAAGACCAGAGAATGAGATACATTAAGGCGGATGCGTTATTCATAGACAAGCAAGTTCCAAAAGAACCATACAGGTTTGTCGAAAAATTCGCAGTCAACTCAACGATTAAAAGTAATCCCGAGACGTTAGCTGTGGATATCGGATACACTGAGGAAAACTCAAACTGGGATGCAAAGGTCTTTAAGCCTTCCGGTCGTGCAAACACAGGTATTGTTGAACTCCTTTCAGCTTTGAGAAACAAAAAAGTTCTCAACGATGGACTGGAATCATTTAACGAATATCTTGGTAGTGTTGTAGCAGAACTCGGTGTCGAAAGTGAAACTGCAATGAAGATAAAGAGCAATACCGATTTGATGAAAAAAGAAATTGATGGTGAAAGAGAAAGGGTAAAAGGTGTTTCTTTAGATGAGGAAATGGCGAATATGATAAAATACCAGCAGGCGTTCAATGCAGCAGCAAGGGTGATGACCGCTGTGGATGATATGATTTCAAGGGTTATAGATAAACTAGGTTTAGTTGGAAGATAGTATATTTCTTCGTCTTGATAGCGGGAGAGGTGATGTGTATGAGAATTACGAACAACATGATAAACGAACGAACTCTTTTCAATATTCAGCAAAGTTTGTACAGAATCGCACGAATGCATGATAAACTCTCTTCTGGAAAGGAAGTCCAGTATCCTAGCGATGATGCTGTTATTGCTACAAGAGCTTCTAATATATCAAGCAGATTGAGAGAACTCGAACAGTTCAAAAGGAACGTTGACCATGTCAACAACTTTGTCCAATCTTACGACACCACACTTCAAGAGCTATCGAATGTCTACCACAGAATCCGTGAATTGATGGTCCGAGGTGCGAATGGCACAAATACTGTTGACGAAAGAAATTCGATAGCAGCTGAGCTCAAGGCGTTGAAAGAGCATCTCATCGAGATTGCCAATACAAGGGTAGGGGATGAGTATATCTTCGGTGGTGCAAGGTCAGAGCTGAGACCAGTTGATGAAAATGGTAACATACAAACACCCATAGAAGCAAATGTAAAAAGGAGAATCAATGCGTTAGGTTACACTATTACTTATGGAGTAACGGTTTACGACGTCTTTACCCTTGAAAACGGTAAGACTGTTTTTTCCACTATCGATGATGCAATAAACGCGTTATACGAAGGAAATGAAAGAAAGCTTTCTGAGATATCTTTGAAAGAAATCGGTATTTTGGAGCGTTCAGTTATGGAGCATTTTGCATCCGTTGGTGCAACGTCAAGAATGGCAGAGATGGTAGCTTCCAGAATAGAAGATTTGAAACTTTTCAACACTGAATACCTTTCAAAAGAGCAGGATGCAGATTTAACAAAGGTTTTGACGCAACTGAGTATGCAACAAGCTGTGCTTGAGGCTTCTTTAAAATCAGCAGCTATGGCCATACAAAAATCACTTGTTGATTTCGTTGGTGGATAACTTTTGGATAATTTTAAATAAGGGGAAAATTTTGAGATGAATCTTGGAAGATTTTCTTCAGAGATTTTGCGAGGGATAAAAACTGCCGATACACCGTATCACAAGCCGACGCACGCGTCGGCTTTTTTAGTTTGGTATTCTAAGCCAACAAGTGATGTGAAAACCGTTGTAGAACTTGGAAGTGGAACGGGAATAGTTGCATTCGCACTTGCCAAACTGTATAATCTTACTGTTGAAGGAATAGAGATTCAAAGTGAGCTTGTTGAACTTGCAAACCTTGGTGCAAAGCTAAACGAGGTTGATGATAAAGTAAAGTTCAGAAATCTGGATGTTAGAGACGTGAAATATTTTTATAAACCAGAGACGTTTGATATGGTTGTATCGAATTTTCCGTTCCATTTATCAGGGAAGGGTAAGGAAAGCCCAAGCAAAATACGACGCTTGAGTCGCACAACTGATTTAGAAACAATAAAGAGTTTTACACAGAGCGCCTCGTATTTGCTAAAGAACCGTGGAACGTTTGTTTTTGTCTTTTCACCAAACATTTTAACAACAGTCTTGAGTTATCTAAGTGAGGTAAATCTCACTGTGCAAAGAATGTGCTTTTTACATGGGACACCTGAGAAAGAGGCAAAATTGGTGGTTGTTAGAGGGAAGAAAAACGGTGGGCAAAATCTGATAATTGACCCACCACAGTGGGGGGTGTAGTTAGATGGTAGAACGATACGCACTTGAACCATTGAAGAGTTTATGGACTTTAAAAGCCCAGTATGAAAGATGGCTCGAAGTTGAGCTTGCTGTGGTTGAAGCATACGAACAAGTAGGCATTGCACCGAAAGGAACAGCTGAAGAAATTAGAAAAAAAGCGTTTATTGATGTGGATGACATATTAGCTACAGAGCAAGTGGTTGACCATGATGTTATTGCGTTTATAAAGTCCGTAACAAAGAATATGGGAGATGAAGCAAGGTACTTCCATTATGGACTAACTTCATCTGACGTTGTTGACACGGCTAATTCACTCGTTCTTATCCGAGCAACAGATATCATTTTGGAATCGATGGAAAAGCTAAGATTGGTTCTATATGAGAAAGCTCTCCAATACAAAACACTTCCTACGATTGGTAGAACACACGGTGTTCATGCGGAACCCACATCTTTTGGATTGAAGTTTCTCTCATGGTATGCGGAGCTTCTCAGAGATATTGAAAGACTAAAAAGAGTTCGTGAAGAGATAGCTGTTGGAAAATTAAGTGGTGCTGTTGGCAATTACGCAAATATTTCTCCGGAAGTAGAGAAAATTGCTCTTGAAAAGCTTGGACTGAAACCTACGCCTGTAGCCACACAAGTTATCTCGCGCGATTATATAGCACATTTGCTTGCAACATTTGCTATAATTGCAGGTTTAATTGAGCGCATAGCAATTGAAATAAGGCATTTACAGCGCACGGAAGTGCTTGAAGCTATGGAACCATTCAAAGAAGGACAGCGAGGTTCTTCAGCTATGCCTCATAAGAAGAATCCAATCCTTTGTGAACGATTAACGGGTATGGCGAGGTTAATGCGAAGCTATGCACAAGTTGCCTTTGAAAACATGGCACTCTGGCACGAAAGGGACATTTCACACTCATCTGCGGAAAGATACATACTCCCAGATTCAACAATGACAATTTACTATATGCTTGAAAAAGCAAGGTATCTAATTGAAAATTTGAGAGTCTTTGAGGAGAAAGTTAAAAAGAACATAGATATAACCCAAGGATTGGTTTATTCTCAAAGGATACTCCTTGCACTTGTAGAAGCTGGAATGAGTAGGGAAGAGGCTTACACACTTGTTCAAAAATATGCTCTGGAATGTTGGGAAACAGGTGAGTCATTCAAAGAGAGATTACGTTCTGATGAAAAGATAAGTCAATTAATCACTGAGGAAAAGTTTGAGGAATTGTTCAAACCAGACTACTATCTTAAAAACATTGATAAAATCTACGAAAGGTTTGAGAAAAAGTAAAAAAGCGGGCTTTAAGCCCGCTT
>Ga0224486_100027_pt1 | contig 81639 bp, 77 predicted proteins | sample TexhydDE_CT_test_FD_172013 | JGI IMG/M metagenome (GOLD analysis project Ga0224486, IMG submission 172013) | Fracking water microbial communities from deep shales in Oklahoma, United States - hydraulically fractured wells DE_CT_test ... | reverse complement strand
ATTTTCCGCCGGTTACCGGCGTAAATTTCGTCCGGGGGATATATCGGGCGAAAATAAGCCGGAAGAAGAAAATTTTATCCCTGAACCCTGTTGTTTTTTGTCTCCCGGATGATTTATCATGATGTTATGATGAAAGGAGCGTGAGCAGGCGTGCTGAACTGGAAACGGTCGCTGGCATTTATTGCTATGGCGGCTTTTGTGGCCGGCATAATGTTTGCCGGTGGTTGCTTGCTGGTTAACGATCTCGCCCCGCAGGATGAAGGAGTACCCCGGGTTAACAACGTGGCCAGCGCCATGCCCGGAGTCGGTCCCGGCACGGTGGCCGACATAGTTTCCAAGGCGGGACCGGCCGTGGTAAAGATTGATACGGTGAAAATCCGCGGCAGCGGGCAGGTGGACCCCTTCCTGGACGATCCCTTTTTCCGGCAGTTTTTTGGCGGGCCTTTTGGTTTTCAATCGCAGCCCCGGGAGGAGCGGGGTATTGGCTCCGGCTTTATAATGTCCCAGGACGGTTATATTCTCACCAACGAACACGTCATTGACGGGGCTCAGAAAATAACCGTTACCATCCAGGGGTTCTCGCAGCCCCTGCCGGCCAGGGTAGTGGGAGCCGATTACGACCTGGACCTGGCCGTGCTGAAGGTTGATGCCGGCAAGTCCCTGCCCACCTTGAAGCTGGGCGATTCCGACAAGGTCCGGGTGGGGGACTGGGTGATCGCCATCGGCAACCCCTTCGGACTGGATCACACGGTTACGGTGGGGGTGATCAGCGCGAAGGGCCGGCCGGTTACGGTTGAAAACAGGCGCTACAAGAATCTCCTGCAGACCGATGCCTCCATTAACCCGGGTAACAGCGGCGGGCCGCTTTTGAACCTCAACGGCGAGGTGGTGGGTATCAACACCGCCGTTGCCCAGGCCCAGGGAATTGGTTTTGCCATCCCCACCAGTACGGTGAAAGAGGTCCTCAACCAGCTGCTCCAGGGCAGTAAGAAGCAGACGCCCTGGCTGGGTGTGCAGATGCAGCCCGTGACGGAAGAAATTGCTGCCTACCTGGGCCTGCCCTCGACCGCAGGGGCGCTGGTGGTTGGGGTTATTCCGGGCAGCCCCGCTGATAATGCAGGGCTGGCGCAGGGGGATGTGATCCTGCGGGTGGACAACCAGGAAGTTAAAAGCCCCGATGATCTGGCCAGGATTGTCCAGAACAGCAAGGTGGGCCAGCGGGTGGTGCTGCAAATTTACCGTAACGGCAGCTCCCGGTATGTGCCTTTAATTCTGGCCGAAAAGCCCAGGCAACTGCGTTAAAAGTAACACCCCTTCCATCAGGAAGGGGTGTTTTCCTGTGCCTGTTCCAGCAGCTTTCTTACTTCTTTCTTTAGGAGTTTTCCCGAGGTTGTTTTGGGCAGGCCTTCCATGAACAGTATTTTGCGGGGGACTTTGTAGGGAGCCAGCCTCTGGGCGCAGAAGGATTTTATTTCCTCGGGGTCGGGCTTCTGCTGTTCCCGGGGCAGGATCATGGCCGCCACCTCTTCTCCCATCACCGGGTCCGGGATGCCCACCACAACGGCGTCGAAGATCTGGGGGTGCTGGTAGAGGACCTCTTCCACCTCCCGCGGGTCGATGTTCAGCCCTCCCCGTATAATCACGTTTTTCTTGCGGCCGACAATGAACACATAGCCGTCTTCATCCATGTAGCCCAGATCTCCCGTGTAAAGCCAGCCGTTGCGGATTGCCTTTTGCGTTTCTTCTTCCTGGTTGAGATAACCCTTCATCACGTTTGGCCCCCGGACCACGATCTCTCCCACCTGACCGGCAGGCAGGGCCCGGCCTTCATAATCTACAATTTTAACCTCCACCCCCGGTATGGGCAGCCCTGCGGAGCCCGGCTTTTTGGTGCCGAACACGGGGTTGCAGGTGACCACGGGCGAGGTTTCGGTAAGGCCGTAGCCCTCCGTAATCTGGAAACCGAATTTTTTCTCGAAGGAGTAAAATACCTGTACCGGGAGGTGGGCTCCGCCGCAGAAGGCAATTTTCCAGGATCCCAGGTCGAAGCTGCCGGACTGTTCTTCCAGCAGGAAGACGTACATGGTGGGGGGACCGAAAAAGAAGGTGATCTTTTCATCCTGGATGGTCTGCAGGACCGTGCGGGCGCCGGGCCATCTTTCATGGATGACCACCGTAGCGCCGGCAACCAGGGAAGCAAGCAGGACACAGGTTTGGGCTGCCGAGTGGTAAACCGGCGCCACCAGCAGCGTTCTCACCCCGGGGCCGAAGCCGCATATCCGGGCGAAGGTAACGGCGTTACTGTAGATATTGCCGTGGGTGAGCATTACTCCCTTCGGCTTACCGGTATTGCCTGAAGTATAAAGTATTTCCGCCACCTCATCCCGGTCAACCGGCCGGGGGAGATCGCCGGCGGGAGAGGATGATAACAAATCGGCAAAGGAGCGGGTATGGGGATATGGCTGCCCGGGGTTGACGACGACAAAGCCCCGGGGAATGGCTAAATTGCCGGTTAACCGGGTGAAGGTGGAAATATTCTCCGCGTTGCAGATAACCAGGGCAGGTGAAGCATCCCGGACGATATAGGTAATCTCGTGGATGGTATAGAGCGGATCAATGGGGACGGCCACGCACTGCAGGCTGAGGACGGCATAAAAAGAGACTACGAATTCGGGACAGTTTTCCAGGGCAATAAGCACTCTTTCACCGGGTGTCAGCCCCAGCTTTTTTAAGCTGCTGGCAAAGCGGTTGACCCACTGGTTGAGGGTGGTATAGGATATACGCTGGCCGTGAAAAACCAGGGCTTCCTGATCGGGGAAAAGCTGGCCTGCTTCGGCCAATCTCAGGGCCAGGTTCATTATGTTTACCTCCTTAAAAGTGCAACCCGGTACACAGTTGAAGGAAGCAGTGCCTGGAGATGGCTTGAACCATGCTCGCCCGCTGCTCGATTATTGTTTAAAAATTCTCTTTTACGCGAGGAAATTCCTGCTGGGGTTTTATTTTATTCTAAAGGCTTTTGCAGAAAAGGGGACGGCGGCTTTTACCCGGCCATTATTCCTCCCCCCGGTAAAAGGTGCCGGGGTTATCCCCGGACGCCTGCAGATAACGGCGGATAAGTTCTTCCCGGCCCATGGCCACGATTTTAGGGGAGAGTTTATCCCTGTGCCGGTAATAACGCAGGCGGCCTTCGGGGCGGTAGAGACCTAAAAGCCAGCCCTGGTACCAGGTGGCCAGTTTCTTGAGGAGGGCCGGGGGGTCGCAAATGGTGAAACCGAGGCGCTCCGCACCCCGGTAGAGCATGGTCAGTCCCAGCACCGCCCGGATCTCCTTTCCTTGAGGAGCATTGGAGGCCCAGCGGGCCAGGGCCGGGAGGGAACGCCTCGCTTCCTTTAAGGCCAGCAGGGCAATCCGTTCCGGGCTCTTCCCGGTCCGGGTGATTTCCTGCAGTATTTCGTTGTTTAGGTGGAGTTCGGCGATGGGGTCCCGGGAGCGCAGCAGTGTCCCGTCGGAAAGTTTCAGGGTTCTGCCGCGGAATCGTTTTACCCGGAGGCGAAAAAGGGTGGAGCGCCCTTCATGGTAGAGGTCCTCTATACCGGACAACCTCACAACAAGGGAATCTATTTTCTGGCCCAGGCGCTGCCAGAAATTTTTCCGGGGCGCGTACAGTTCCGCCAGCGGGGCCACGGAAAACCCCCGCTGCCTGAGCCCTTCAATAATTAAGGGCAGGGCGGCCAGCATCTTTTCGGGCGCCCCCGAAGCCGCCCCCGGGGTATCGTCGCTATCGTGAAAAACCAGGATGGAGCCCTCGCGCACCCGGGAGAGAACCTGGCGGGTTATGGATTCGGGAGTGCAGCGCCGCCCCCAGTCCCAGCTCATAAATGACCACAGCACCACCCGCTGGCCGAACAGGTGGCTGTGGAGGAGGGAGAAAAGATTGAACAGGCCCCAGGGGGGCCGGTAAAGGCGCGGTGGCCGTCCAGTTATATCCGCTATTACCCGGCTGGATTCCCTTACTTCCCTGAACAGGGCCCGCGGTCCCAGAAACCAGGGGAAATGGTGGCGAAAACCGTGGCTGGCCACCTCGTGTCCCTCGGCAACCATCCTGGTGATTAACTCCGGGTAGGCCCTGGCCTTGTATCCCAGGACAAAAAAGCAGGCTTTAATGCCGTACTTTTTCAGGATATCCAGAACCCGGGGAGTGTAGGTGGGATCGGGACCGTCATCGAAGGTAATGGCCACCTTCCTGCCGTTCCGGGGCCCCTGCCAGATAACCCCGATATGGCACAGGCGGGCCAGAACGGTGGGCAAGAGGGCATAGACGCCCACCAGGAAGGTAATGATCTTAAAAAGGGATTGGGTCATGGTTTTTCTCTCCTGTCCACAGTTCTCCGCTTTAGATTTATTCTTATTGGGCAGTTGCTTTTATCATACCGTTGCCCGAGCCGGGATGGCGGCCGTCGTTGTTGCCCCGGAACTCCTGTTATTTGACTATGGATTTTTCCAGCGGATAAAAGATGTAAAAAATAGCAATGATTATGAGAAGAAATGTGGACAGCAGTATGGGAGCCGAGATACCGGCGTACCTGGCCACCAGGCCGCCCAGGGCCGGGCCAATGGCTGCCCCCAGGCCTTCAACGGTGGCGAAAAGCCCCCATCCCGTGGCCTGCTGATCCGGGGGGATGATCCTGGCCAGCAGGGTGTTCCAGGCGGGCAGGATTATGGCGTAGGAAAAGCCCACCAGGGCCGCCAGGATAAAAGCACTGTGGGGATTGTGGCTGGCGGCTAGCAGGCCCAGGCTGACGGCGCACAACCCGAACCCGGCGGCCAGGAAATTCTTCAGAGCCGTGTACCCCAGCAGCATGCCCATGGGGAGAAATGCTATCAGGGCGGTTCCGCCGCCGGTCAGGAGCAGGAGCCCGTACTGATTATAACTCAAGCCCAGCTGGTTCTGAACAAAAAGGGGCAGGACGGGCAATAGCAGCCCGGCGCAGAAGGTCTGCAGGAACATTCCCGGAATCAGGATTCCCAGCACTGCCGGGCTGGCCGCCATGCGAGCCAGGGAAAGGATAACGCCCCGCGCGGTTTGTGCCCTGTGTCCGACCCCGGCCGGCAGGATGAACAGGGTCAGGATTAAGGAGGCCAGCCACACTAGGATAATGGCGGAAAAGGCTACATTAACCCCCTGGTGCAGGATAAAGTTTACGGTCACCAGGCCGGCGCCGGAACCTCCCAGCCAGGCGGCAAAAACCAGCCCTATGCGCTTATTCCGGCCGGGCAGGTCAACCGGGGCGACCTCGCTCATCACCCCCAGCCAGACCGGGGACATGCCCAGGCCCCAGAGGGCGGAGGCTATCGCCAGGACCGGCGGCAGGGGCCACAGCTTCATGGTGAGCAGCGAAAAGAGGCCGGTGAGCAACCCGATCAGCAGCACCGGCCTGCCCAGCCGGTCGAAGTGCCAGCCCGCGGCCGTTTTAAATATGGTTTCGGTAAGGTAATGGGCGGTTACGGCCAGGCCGGCGGCGGTTATGGACAGCCCCAGGTGTCGGACGGCATAAACCGGTAGAAAGGAAAGAAAAAAGGCTCCTCTGGCATATTCTGTCGCAAAAAGGATCGCCAGCAGCACCCATTCCTGGCGTTTCAAATTAGGGGGCAGCAATGAATCCTTTAACCTCCTGATGCGAGGTTTGTCTACATTATAGCGTAGAACAACAAATACCACAAGAAACCATGATTTTTCACCTGACACAAAAAGGAAGCGGCCCGCCCCTTTCGGGACGGGCCGACCAGAATGTCTACCCTTATGATTCGCGGGTAAAGGCCAGAAGAATTATTTCCCTGCCCTGACGGCCGGCATTCAATTTTTTTTCCGCTTCCTGCAGCTGGCTGATCTGGACGTCGTTTAAAGTGGCCAGCTGTACACCCTGAAGGTCCATATGAATTTAATTCCCTCCTTTCCCGGGTCTATAAATTAGTATTTCCCCGGAAAGGGGGATTAGCTTGCAAATTTCCGTTGAAAACGGGCTAAAATTTGAATATAATTAAGTCGCTTGATTTCCGCCAACCCATAATTATCTAAAAGTTGTTCATATGTTCTAAAAGGAGTAAATTATGCGTCGCTGGTGGTTGATCTTTTTTTGTTGTTTGATGCTTTTACTGGCTGAGGAGGCCCGGGCAGCTTCGCCAGCATTACCACCAACACCGCAGGTTACGGGAAAAGCGGCTGTATTGATGGATGCCCGGAACGGTCAGATTTTATACGAGAAAAATGCCGACCAGCCCATGTACCCGGCCAGTACAACCAAGATTCTTACCGCGATCATCGCCCTGGAGCGTTCCCGCCTGGATGAGGTGGTTACCGTTTCCCGAAAGGCCACCCTGGTGGAAGGTTCTGCCATCGGCCTGCAGGAAGGTGAAAGGGTCACCATGGAGGACCTTCTTTACGCCCTGTTGCTGGCTTCGGCCAATGATGCTGCGGTGGCCATTGCCGAGAATGTTGCCGGGTCGGTTCCTGCTTTTGCGACGCTGATGAACGAAAAGGCCCGCTCCATTGGGGCAAAGGAAAGCAATTTCCGCAATCCCAACGGCCTTCCCGACCCGCAACATTACACCACTGCCCACGACCTGGCCCTGATTGCCAGGTATGCCATGCAGAACCCCACTTTCAGGACCATTGTTTCCACCCGGCTGAAGCAGATTCACCGCCCGGACGCCGATAGAAGCAAGGGACCGCCCCAGGAGCACCTCTGGAATCATAACCGGCTCCTCTCCAGCTACGAGGGAGCCATTGGAATTAAGACCGGTTATACCGTTGAAGCGGGGCAATGCCTGATAGCCGCCGCCCGCCGCGGTAACCGGGAGCTGATTGCCGTAATTATGAAAAGCCAGGGGGCTGCTGTTTACAGTGATGCCAGGTCCCTGCTCGATTACGGTTTTTCGGCCTTCACGCCTGTGAAAATGGTGGACAGGGGGGAAAAGATATCATCCTATTCCGTGACCGGGGGGGCTGAAAAAGTCGAAGTGGTTGCCGGGAACAGCCTGTTTGTTAATCTCCCCGCCGGTCGGGAGCCGTCCGTTGAACGGCAGGTTGTCATGCACCGGGACCTGAAAGCCCCCATAACCCGGGGCCAGGAGCTGGGGGAACTGGTTATTACCGGGGAAGGTAAAGAGCTGGGGCGGGTGGAGCTGGTAGCGGCCAACGACGTGAAGGTAAGTGCCATCAGGCGCTGGCCTGTCTGGCTCCTGGGGGCCCTTGTCCTGGTGGTATCCCTGCGCTTGAGAAAAATAATGGTGCGCCGGCGCCTGCGGCGGCAGCCGCGCTACCTGCGGTACCTGCGCTAGTGCCCGCCCGGCCAAAATAAAAAAACGGGGGCCTGGAGAACGGGCCCCCATTGACTTTTTTCATTATGTTCATTATACTTACACCAAGGGTTTGGTGGCGGGGTGAGCTGAAATGCAGAAGGTCATCGATGAAGTAGAAGAGAAGCTCCGCGCCGGTGATTCCAGGCTTACGCCGCGCAGGGAACATATCCTGCGCGTGCTTTTGGAAAATATGGACAAGCATTTGAGCGCGGAAGAAATTTATAACCTGGTCAAGCAAAGAGCTCCTGACGTGGGGCTGGCTACTGTTTACCGTACCCTGGAACTCTTCCTGGATTTCGACATCATTCACAGCATTGACTTCGGAGATGGGCGCAAGCGTTATGAATTTGGTGGGGAACGGGGCGAAGGGCACCACCACCATCACCTGGTCTGCAACGGCTGCGGGAAGATTATCGAGGTTAATGAGGACCTGCTGGAAGATCTGGAGAAGCGGGTTACGGAGGCCTACAACTTCGTTATTACCGACCACGAATTGAAATTCTTCGGTTATTGTAAAGAGTGCGCCGCTAAAAAGGCTGAAGGAGGCAGGTAGGTGTTTTTTTGCCGGGGATTGTGCAATTTAGCACAATATTTTTCTCGGTATGTATGTAAAAAAAGGAACATGTAACCTTCAATTATTAATAAAATTAACACGAGATGGTTGTAATGGTACAAGCTGGTGAAGTATGATAAATATGATAAAGGGTTGAAGGGGGTTATATCCGTGGAACTGCCGCCCTGTTACAATGAGAACCGGCTGGTGCTGATGGTGCAGGAACCTGCCGTTATCTTCAGTTACTGGGAACTGTCCCGCGAGCAGTGGGAGTCCTTGCGAGGGGAGCATTTTTTGTTTTTGCGGCTTTATATTTCCGCTTCCAGTGGGGAAGGCGCCTCCTGGCGCGAAATATCCCTTCCCCCCTTCACCGATAACTGGTATTTCCGGGACGTGCTTCCCGAACAATCTTATTATGCCGAGATTGGTTATTACGGGCCGGAGGGGGAATTTTACCCCCTGGTTCGCTCCAACCGGGTTACCACGCCCCGTACGCGGAAGGTGGCGGGAGTAGCCCGGTTTTTAAAAGCAGATTCGCCCTTCCAGCTAACCACGGGCGAAGATGGGGAGGGTGTCCCGGAAGAAGGATACAGTTCGGCGGACTTATGGTCAAGAAGTTAATTTGTTGACCGGAAAGGGGAAGCCAAAATGCCTGCTGGTTACCTGGCTCTGGTGCTGCATGCCCACCTGCCCTTTGTAAGGCACCCGGAAGTGCCGGAGCGCCTGGAAGAACGCTGGTTTTTTGAGGCTGTGATCGAGTGCTACATACCTTTGCTGGAAGTGCTCCATGGCCTGGACCGGGACGGTGTTCCCTTTAACCTGACCATCTCCCTTTCCCCGCCCCTTCTGGCCATGCTGGCCGACCCGCTGCTACAAAAGCGTTACCTGGACCACCTGGAAGCGATGATCCGGCTGGGGGAAGCGGAGTGCCGGCGTACGGCGGGGGATCGTAACTTTTATCCCCTGGCGGCCATGTACCTGGAGAAATTAAACGGCGTCCGGCGGGCTTACGTGGATAAATACCGGGGCGATCTGGTCGCTGCTTTCCGGAAATTGTGGATGACGGGGAAGGTAGAGCTGATTACCACCTGTGCCACCCACGGTTACCTGCCGTTGATGCAGACCAGGGAGGCCAGGAAGGCTCAAATTGGTGTGGGGGTGGACTTTTTCACGCGGCTGTTTGGCAGGCCTCCCCGGGGGTTCTGGCTGCCGGAGTGCGGTTATGCCCCCGGCGTGGAGGAGCTGTTAAAAGAGTTCGGTATCAGGTACTTTTTCGTGGAAACCCACGGGCTGTTGAACGGGAACCCCCTTCCCCTCTACGGGGTGTTTGCCCCGGCCAGCTGTAACAATGGAGTGGCTGTTTTTGGCCGGGACCCGGAGAGTTCCCGGCAGGTTTGGGACAGGCATGCGGGTTATCCGGGCGACTACTATTACCGGGAGTTTTACCGGGATATAGGTTTTGATCTGGACCTGGAATACCTGCGCCCTTACCTGCCGGGGGGTGTGATTCGGGTGGACACCGGGTTCAAATACTACCGCATTACCGGCCCGGGTTCCTGCAAAGAACCTTACCTGCCCGATCGGGCCCGGGAACGGGCGGCGGAACATGCCGCGCACTTTCTTTCCCGGCGGCAGCAGCAGGTTCTCCGCCAGGGGGCCGGGATGGGCCGCCCCCCGCTGGTGGTCGCGCCCTATGATGCGGAATTGTTCGGTCACTGGTGGTACGAGGGGCCCCAGTGGATAGATTTCCTCTGCCGTAAAATCTGCTTTGACCAGGATATCATCGAGATGATCACCCCCTCCCGTTACCTGTCCCTGTACCCGGATATGCAGGTGGTCGAACCTTCCCTGAGCAGCTGGGGGGAGGGCGGGTACAGCCGGGTGTGGTTGAATCAGGATAACGACTGGATATACCGCCATCTCCACCGGGCGGAAGCCGTTATGGTCGACCTGGCCGCTCTTTACCCGGAGGCCGGGGGCGTGTTAAAACGGGCCTTGAACCAGGCCGCCCGGGAGCTGCTTCTGGCCCAGAGCAGCGACTGGCCTTTTATTCTCAAAATGGGCACGGCCGTGGAATATGCCCGGGAAAGGCTGGTGGAGCATATTGGCAGGTTTAACTTCCTGGTGCAGCAGCTGGAAAAAGGGCCTATAGATGAAGAAACGCTCCGGGAAATTGAGTACCGGGATAATATATTCCCCCACCTGGATTATTGCATTTTCAGCCGCCACCGTTTTCCCGGGAGGGTGACCGGGGGAAGCAATGCGTCCCTGCGCATCCTGATGCTTTCCTGGGAATATCCGCCGGCCACCGTGGGCGGCCTGGCCCGGCATGTTTGCGACCTCTCCCGGGCCCTGGCCCGGCTGGGGGATGAAGTGCACGTCATTACCGGTCCCGTGGCCGGGGAGGGGACATATTCTCTCCAGCAGGGGGTGCACGTGCACCGGCTCCTGCCCGGGCAGCTCAACGCCGGGGACTTCCTGCGCTGGGTTGAACAGTTCAACGAGGGCGTGGTGGAGCTTGCCGGGAGCGTAATAGAGAGGTGGGGGAAGCCGCACCTGGTTCATGCCCATGACTGGATGGTGGGTGCGGCCGGTGAGCGCCTGCAGGTGGAGTACCATCTTCCCCTGGTGGCCACCATCCACGCCACGGAATACGGGAGGAACAGGGGTATCCATACGGCGCTGCAGCGCCGCATTCACGAGCAGGAATACCGGCTTGTGCAGGAAGCCGGCCTGGTCATCTGCTGCAGCGAATATATGGCCGAAGAAATAAGCCGGCTGTTTGCCGTGGGTCGGGAAAAGATAAGAGTGCTTCCCAACGGGGTGGATCCGGCCAGCTTGCTTGCCGGCCGGGAGAAGGAGCCGGACTGCCGGGATCTTTACCACCGGGAACCGAATATTGTATTCCTGGGTCGCCTGGTGCCCGAAAAAGGGGTGCAGGTGCTGCTGGAGGCCATGCCCGCCATCCTGAGGCAGGTGAGCAACGCCCGCCTGCTGGTGGCCGGCCGGGGTCCCTACGGCGATTACCTGCAGGCCCGCGTCCGGGAACTGGGGCTCCAGGACCATGTCCGGTTTGTGGGGTTTGTGGATGATCTGGGGCGGAACCGGCTTCTGGAGATGGCCCGGGTGGCGGTGTTTCCCAGCCTTTACGAGCCCTTTGGCATCGTGGCCCTGGAGGCCATGGCGGCCATGGTCCCGGTGGTTATAGCCGATACCGGGGGGCTGGCTGAAATTGTGGAACACGGGGTGGACGGGTACAGGGTGCCGGCTGGCAGGCCGGATATGCTGGCCCATTACATAACCCGGGTACTTCTATATCCCGGCCTGGCTGTGGAAATGTGCCGGCGTGCCCGGCGCAAGGTGCTTACCCTGTATGACTGGCAGTATATTGCCGGGGAAACGCGCCGGGTTTACCGGCAGGCCCTGGACAGCCCGGAACCATCCACAGAGCCGCTGCCGTCTCTGCCGGCCAGAACCATTTAGCTCCGGCTTTAATATGATGGTTAAAAAGTGGCGCAGTTAAAGTGGGGGGTTATGTTATGGGGCGCGGGGTTAAACTGGGCCTGGCCCTGGGCGGCGGTTTCCTGCGGGGTATCGCCCATATTGGCGTTTTGAAAGTGCTGGCCGCGGAGGGGATTGAACCGCAGCTGGTAGCGGGAACCAGCGCCGGCAGTATAGTTGCCGCCCTGTACTGCAGCGGCTGGAGCATCCGGGAGATGGAAAAACTGGCCCTGGAATTAAGTCCCCGGGATATTTATGACGGGGGGTTCATGTTCTTTAATCTGGGAGCCATGGCCGCCAAAGCCTTCTTTGATTTACTTCACCTGCCCGTTCCCATCCCCACTCCCCTGGGGTTGATGCCGGGTTGCAGGCTGGAAAGCTGGGTGGAACACCTGGTGGAGCGAAAAACATTCCGCCAGCTCAGCAGGCTGCTGGCCATTACTTCGGTGGATATTCATACCGGGGACCGCGTTATTTTTGTCAGTGAGGATGTGAGCTACCGCCCTCCACCCGGGGATATTTTTTTTATCTCCGGGGTGCCGGTGGCCCGGGCGGTGCGGGCCAGCTGTTCCGTGCCGGGGCTTTTTGAACCAAAGAAAATTGGCAACCGGCTGCTGGTCGATGGAGGCTTGCGGGAAAACGTACCGGTGGAAGTGCTCCACCTCCTTGGCGCCGATGTGGTGGTGGGGGTGGATCTGGGATACGAAGGTGAATATCACCGGTCTATCAATAACATCTTCCAGTTATTGACCCAGTCGGTGGACATCATTGGCAACGAGGTGACCCGGGTCAAGCTGCAAAATTATGCCCATATTGTCATCCGCCCCCTTTTAGCCGGGGTTTCACCCTGGGACTTCTCACGGAATGCCTACTGCATTGAGCAGGGGGAAAAAGCAGCCCGGGAAGTGCTGCCGGAGCTGAAGCGCATCCTGCGGGAGAAGAAGAGCCGCCGCTAGCCCCTGCCTGCGGGCGGGATAAAAAGATGGACGCCGGGAGCGGGCCGTTATATAATTACGTTGTTAAAAGGAGGGATTGGCTATGACTTTTTCTCCCGGCGGCCTGGCCACCGGTATTGGGAGCCTGCCCTTTACCGACCCGGGACAGGCTCTCCCCCTGATTAAAGAAAATATGCCTGAAATTCCCCACTGGCCCCAGCTCCCCCGCAGGGGCAAGGTGGAAGGTTTTGTTTACCAGTTTTTGCAGCCGCTGGTTCACTTTAATCTCCTGGTAATGGAAGAGGAGCGGGCTGTCTTTGATGATGAGAACCCCAGCTGGCCGGAGAGGCTGGCCGATTTTTATACGGCCTACCTGGCCGTGGAAGAAGGGGATCTCGCCGCCCTGGAGTACTTCGCCCTGCCCCGGCAGGCAGCGGCGGGCTTTTATGCCTTTCTGGAGGAAATGGCGACGGACACGGGGGAGGCCCTCTACCTGAAGGGGCACCTGGCCGGCCCCCTGACCATTGCCTTTCAATTGAAGAACCGCCGGGGCCGGCTGGCCTATTACGAGGAACAGCTGCGGGACCTGGTGGTCAAGACCCTGGCGGCCCATGCGTGCTGGCAGGCCCGGGCCCTGGCCGCCCTCAACCGGACGCCCATCATCTTTGTGGACGAGCCGGCAGTCAGCGTTTACGGCCAGTCCAGTTACATTACCGTCACCCGGGAGATGATCAAGTCCGATCTGAACACCATCTTTCAATTTATCCACCGGGCGGGAGGACTGGCCGGGGTGCATTCCTGCGATGCCATAGACTGGTCCATCCTCTGCGAATGCGACCTGGACATCATCAATCTCGATGCCTACAACTTTGGCTCATCCCTGAAAATTTACGCCCGGGAATTGAGGGGCTTCCTGGAAAAGGGCGGAGTGATTGCGTGGGGTATCGTGCCTACCTCGGAAAAGGCCTTTGAGGAGGACGACGCAAGCCTGCTGGAACTGTGGCAAACCCTTGTCCGGGAACTGGCCGGGCGGGGAATACCCCTGGAACTGCTGCATCGCCAGTCCCTGATCACCCCGGCCTGCGGTACCGGGCTCCTGGAACCGGAACTGGCCGGGCATATCTACCGCCTTACCCGCCGGGTGTCGGAACGGGTCCGCCGGGGGGTGTTTTAACCGTGCTGCCCGACCTGCACCTGCACACCGGCCGCTGCGGGCATGCCGGGGGGACTATGGAGGAGTACGTCGCCGCGGCCCGCCAACGGGGCCTCGGGCACATCGGCTTTGCCGATCATCTGCCCATGTACTGGCTGCCCCCCGCCCGGCGGGACCCGGGACTGGCCATGGCCGAAGAAGAACTGCCCGGGTATATTGAAGCGGTTCAAAGGCTCGGCCGGGAAAATCCCGGTCTGACCATTTCTCTGGGCATAGAGGCGGATTACATACCGGGTTGCGAAAGACAGCTGGAGCAGTTCCTTGCCCGGTATCCCTTTGACTACGTTCTGGGCTCGGTGCATTATCTGGACGGATGGGGTTTCGACAACCCGGAACTGGTGGGTGAATACTCGCGGAGGGATATCGATGAGCTTTACCGCCAGTATTTTCAGCAGGTGCAGCAGGCGGCCCGCGCGGGCCTTTTTGACGTCATCGCCCACCCGGACCTGATTAAAAAGTTCGGCTACCGGGCCCGTATGGACCTGTGGGAGCTTTATGAAGAGACGGCCCGGGTTTTTGCAGAAAGCGGTGTATGCGTGGAAGTGAACACGGCGGGCCTGCGCGCCCCCGCCGGGGAAATTTACCCTTCCCTGGAGTTCCTCAGGCTTTGCCGCCGCTACCATGTTCCGGTATCCACGGGTTCCGACGCGCACCAACCCGCCCAGGTTGCCTTTGGCTGGGAAAGGGCGAGGCAGTGGCTGGAAGCTGCCGGTTACCGTGAGGTGGTGGTCTTTAAAAAGCGGGTGAGGGAAGCGGTTCCCCTTTAGAAATCCCGGGTGCGACTTCTTTTCGTCGAACGTAGCTAGCACGGTTGGTACAGGCTGTTGACAAACTCCCCATGTGCCCTGGTTTTAAAGGAGGAGCGACCTGGAGTGAGCGCCGCCGGGCCAGGCCACGGCGACGGGATGAGGCGGGGCCGCGGACAGGATGTCCGCGGAGGCCACCTGAACACAGGATGTGTGAATGTGGCCGGTACCCGCCGAAGACCGGAGCCGGGGCCTAAAGGCCCGGCCAGCGATACGACCGGGAGCGATGACTAAAACCAGGGCACATCCCAGAAGCACTTTGTCAACAATCCGGAAGCCAGCACGGCTGGCTTTTTTATTTTTTTTTAATAACTGGCAGGAGTTTTTTTCTTCCTGCAGAATTTAGGGTGGTAAGATGTGGAGTAAAAGGGAAACAAAGTGGATCATAGTGGGGCATCCGGCATGTTTCTGGGAGAATACCGGCATACTATCGATGCCAAGGGACGATTGATTATACCAGCCCGCTTCCGCGAAGGCCTGGGCGAAAAGTTTGTTTTGACCAAGGGTCTGGACGGATGCCTTTTCGCCTACCCCCCTCAAGAATGGGCGGAAATGGAAAATAAAATGCGGTCCCTACCCTTGACCAGGGCCGACGCCCGGGCCTTTGTGCGTTTTTTCTTTGCCGGTGCCTGTGAATGTGAGATAGACAAACAGGGCAGAATACTTATTCCAGGTAATTTGAGGGAATATGCAGGTATTGAGAAAGATGTCGTGATCATCGGTGTTTCCGTCAGGGTGGAGATCTGGTCTGCCGAGCGGTGGGAGGCCTACAATTCCCAGGCTGCCGGTCAGGTGGAAGAAATCGCGGAAAAAATTGTGCTTTAACACGCCGCAGGAAAGGGCGGCGCCATACGGCGCACTTTAAAGGAATTACGTTTCAGGAAGGTTCGGGATGGAAGACAGGAACTTTGTGCATCAACCGGTAATGCTGGAGGAAGTGGTGGCCTGGTTGAACCCGCAGGACGGGGGTACCTACGTGGACTGTACTGTGGGAGGAGGGGGACATGCGGCGGCCATTCTGGAAAAGAGCGGCCCGGGGAGCCGCCTGATCGGGCTGGATCAGGACCCCCTGGCCCTGGAGGCGGCCGCCCGGCGCCTGGCTCCTTACGGGGAGCGGGTGACCCTGGTGAAAGAAAATTTCGTCAATTTGGCCCGGGTTCTGAATGAACTGGGTATTGCTGCCGTAAATGGCGTGCTCTTCGACCTGGGCGTGAGCTCCCCGCAGGTGGATATCCCGGAAAGGGGTTTCAGCTACCACCACGATGGCCCCCTGGACATGCGCATGGATCCATCCTCACCCTGCACTGCCGCCGACCTGATCAATAAACTGCCCGAAGAGGAACTGGCCGGCATCATTGCCCGCTACGGCGAGGAGCGCTGGGCCAGGAGGATCGCCTCTTTTATTGTGCAGAAAAGGCGGCAGGAGCCCGTAACATCCACCCTGCAGCTGGTGGAAATAATTAAAGAAGCAATTCCGGCCAGGTACAGGCGCAGCGGGCCCCACCCGGCCCGGCGTACCTTTCAGGCCCTGAGGATTGCCGTAAACCGGGAACTGGAAGTTCTGCCCGGTGCACTGGACCGGGCGGTGGATCTGCTGGCGCCGGGGGGGCGCATTCTGGTAATCACTTTTCACTCGCTGGAAGACCGGATTGTTAAAAATTTGTTTCGCCGGCGGGCAAATCCCTGCACCTGCCCGCCGGGTTTTCCCCAGTGCACCTGCGGGCAAAAACCGGCTTTGCGGGTGCTTGTTCCCGGGGGCATAACGCCTTCGCCGGAGGAGATAGAAGCAAATCCCCGCTCCCGCAGCGCCCGCCTGCGGGTGGCGGAAAAGTTGCAGGTGTTCTAAATAATACGGGGGGTGAATAAGCTTTGATAGTAGCCAGGGAAAAACCATATTACCACAGCCCGCCCGAAAAAGGATCGATTCCTGCGGGTTACCCCCGGCCACAGGAACGACCCCGGGAATATCTGGCCTTGGCGCTGGTCATCGTACTCGTTTTTGCACTGGGTATTATCATATCCATTTTCTATTCCCGGGTTCTTATCACCGGGTACCAGATAACCCGCCTGCAGGAAGAGCTGAACGAAATGGAAAGGGAAACCAGGAACCTTGCCGAGGAGGTGTCCAGGCTATCCTCCCTGGAAAGGGTGGAGGTCGTGGCCACTACCCGCCTGGGCATGGTGAAGCCGGGCGAAGACCAGGTGTTGCTGGTGAAAGCCACGGGCGACTCCCGGGAGCGCCAGCAGGAATCCAGGCCGGCCAGAAAGCCCGTGTCCGGCGGAGAGGAGAGGTCGCGTAACGCCGGTGAGCACCACTGGATCCTGCAGGCTCTGACCGACCTGGTCATGCACCGCCTCTCCGGGTAGCCCTGGAAAACCTTTTTACGGGTGGGCGCTATCTGGAGGAGAAGGATATGCGTGCCACCAGAATTGTTATTCGCCGCAGGCTGACCTTGCTGTTTCTGCTGGCCGCTGCGGCCTTCGTTGCTTTAACGGGACGGCTGATCTGGATTCAATTTGTGCGGGCGGATGAGCTGCAGCAGAAGGCCCTGGAAGTAAGGATGCGGGATATCCCGGTGGAAGCCAGGCGAGGAGATATTTACGACCGGAACGGCCAGTTGCTGGTGACCAGCGTCAGCACCGAGTCCCTCTACGCCATTCCCTATCTGGTAAAAGACCCCCGGCGAACCGCGGAACAGTTAGCCTCCCTTCTGGATATGAAAGAAGAACACCTGTATCAGATTCTTTCCCGCAAATCGTGTTACGAATGGGTTGCCCGCAAGTTAAAACCCGAAACGGTAGAAAAAATAAAGGAACTTAATCTGCCGGGCCTCTTTTTTGTCGAGGAGAACGTCAGGCATTATGAATATGATTCCCTGGCCGCCCACGTGCTGGGGTTTACGGGTATAGATAACCAGGGACTTACTGGTATTGAAAAGACCTTCGACCGGGAACTGCAGGGAACCCGCGGGCGTATTGTGGTGGAACAGGACGCTACCGGGCGCGAGGTTCCCGGAGCATTGCACAAATATATTCCCCCCCGGCAGGGAAACAGCCTGGTGCTGACCCTGGATCGGACCATCCAGCAGTTTGTGGAGCGGGAGCTGGACCGGGTGGTGGAAAAATACAGCCCCAAGCTGGCCGTGATTATAGTGATGGATCCCCGGACGGGGGAAATACTGGCCATGGGCAACCGCCCCACCTTTGACCTGAAGAACTGGATGACCGCTCCGCAGGGGGTCTGGGACCGTAACCCGGCCATCTGGTACAATTACGAGCCGGGTTCTACTTTCAAGATTATTACCACCTCGGCGGCCATCAGTGAGGGAGTGGTTAAGCCCGATGACCAGTTTTTCGATCCGGGTTACATAAAGGTTGCCGACCGCTATATCCGCTGCTGGGCCGATGGGGGCCACGGCAGCCAGACCTTTGAGCAGGTGGTCATGAATTCCTGCAACCCCGGCTTTGTGGAGGTGGGCCTGCGCCTGGGGAAGGAGAAATTTTACTCGTATATCAAGAAATTTGGATTTGGGGAGGTCACGGGTATCGACCTGCCCGGCGAAGCCTCCGGCATCATGATCCCCCAGGAAAAGGCGACCAACCTCAACCTGGCCACCATGGCCATCGGCCAGTCCATTGCGGTGACGCCCATACAGCTGCTCACGGCCACCTGCGCCGTGGCTAACGGCGGTGTTTTGCTGCGCCCCCACCTGGTTAAGGAAATCCGTGATCCGGAGGGCAATGTGCTCAAAACCTTCCAGCCCGAAGTTGTGCGCTGCGTGCTGGATCAGGACAAAGCACGCCAGGTGGCTGAGCTGCTCCAGGCCGTGGTCATGAAGGGTACCGGCCGCAACGCCTTCATTGACGGCTACCGGGTGGCCGGTAAAACAGGTACGGCCCAGGTGGTGGGGGAAGGGGGCGGCTATGTGAGCGGGAAATATGTGGCCTCCTTCACCGGCTTCGCCCCCGCAGACAACCCGCGGGTGGCTGCCCTGGTGATGGTTGCCGAGCCCCAGGGTGGTATTTATTACGGCAGCCAGGTGGCTGCCCCCGTATTCCGGGAAGTGGTTCGCGACACCCTGCATTACCTGCAGGTGCCTGAAACTCCGGGCCTCGAAAAGCCTAAAGATCCCTTCGTATACTTTGATCAGCCCCCGGTGAAGGTCCGGGTGCCCAATGTGGTGAATTACCCCCTGGAAACGGCTCAAAATATCCTGCGCGAAGCGGGCCTGTCTTTTGTGGTCCAGGGGGAGGGGAGTATTGTTCAGGCCCAAATGCCCAAAGCGGGAGCCGAGGTGTTGAGCGGGACATCGGTGGTGCTGGACCTGCAGCCTCCCGGCGGGAAGTCAAAAGAGGGGCTGGTTACCGTTCCCAACCTCACAGGGCTGACCATTACCCAGGTAGCCACCCTGCTGGCAAGCATGGACCTCCGCCTGGAGGCTGTGGGGGTGGGGGAAGCGGCCAGCCAGAACCCCCGGCCCGGGGAAAGGGTTCGCCGGGGTACTGTGGTAAGGGTGGAATTTAAACCCGGAACCTCATCGCTCCAGGCTCCCCCTGCCATTGCCCGGCCGGTGAGGGAGTTTGTGGAAAGGCCCTGATTAGCTGTAAGTGAACTGGTAATAATACCATAAAAGGGTAAACGAGCTTCTATTGCAAAGTTAGATCAGGGGTGGTAGTATAACCACGGGAATCCATTGGTAAGAAGGAGGATTTCACTTGCTGTTTAGCGAGTTGATGGAGGGGCAGGCCTGCCTGTCCACAGGGGGCAACCAGCAGGTAGAAATTAAAGGTATTTCCAGCGATTCCCGGCAGGTGGAGCCCGGCTTTCTTTTTGTGGCCGTAGAGGGTTTTACCACCGACGGGCACCTCTATGTGGAACAGGCGCTGGCCCGGGGAGCGGCAGCCGTGGTGGTGCAGAAGGAGGTTCCCCTTCCTGCCGGCGTTACCTTCGCGCGGGTACCCGACAGCCGCCTGGCCCTGGCCCTGCTGGCAGCGCGTTTCTACGGCTACCCGTCGCGGAAAATGAAACTGATCGGGGTTACCGGTACGAACGGGAAAACCACCACCACTCACCTGCTGGCGGCCATTTACCGCCTGGCCGGGAACAAGGTGGGGCTTATCGGTACCATCGCCAACCGGATCGGTGACCGCGTTCTACCGGTGGTCAATACCACCCCGGAATCCCTGGACCTGCAGAGACTGCTGGCGGAAATGGTCGGTGAAGGGGTCACGGTGGCCGTAATGGAGGTGAGCTCACACGCCCTGGCCCTGCACCGGGTGGCCGGTTGCGAGTATGATGCCGGGGTATTCACCAACATCACCCAGGATCACCTGGATTTTCACCGCGATATGGAAGATTACCTCTCGGCCAAGATGCTGTTGTTCCGCAATCTGGGCCGGGGTGGTAAGCCCGCCCTGGCTGTGATAAATATTGACGATCCGCAGGCGGAAAGGATTATGGCTGTGACGGGAGTACCCGTTTATACCTACGGGCTTTCCGCAGGGGCGCAGGTACGGGCCCGTGAGGTCCGGGTCACTCCCCGGGGTGCCCGCTTTACCGTTACCAGCCCCTGGGGGGAGTGCCGGGTTCACCTGAAGCTTACCGGTTACTTCAACGTTTACAACGCCCTGGCCGCCCTTACGGCGGCAGGAGCCGGGGGGGTCCCCCTGCCCCTGGCGGTCCAGGCCCTGGAAACAGTGGAAAATGTGCCCGGTCGTTTTGAACTGGTTGACCGGGGACAGGATTTTGCCGTGGTGGTGGACTATGCCCATACCCCTGACGGGCTGGAGAATATATTGACCACCGCCAGGGCCATAACCAGGGGCAGGTTGATAACCGTTTTTGGCTGTGGTGGCGACCGGGATCCCTCCAAGCGGCCCGTTATGGGTGAAATTGCGGCGCGCCTCAGTGACCTGGCGGTAATTACCTCCGATAACCCGCGCACCGAGGATCCCATGAGGATTATTTCCCAGGTGGAAGAAGGGGCGCGGCAGGTCCGCCGGGATTACCGGGTGGTGCCCGACAGGCGGGAGGCCATCCGCTTCGCCCTGGAAAATGCCGCCCCGGGGGATACGGTTATCATAGCCGGCAAGGGGCATGAAAATTACCAGATCATCGGTACCACCCGCTATCCCTTTGATGACCGCGAGGAAGCAGTTAAAGTGCTGGATGAGCTTTTAAAAAAACCAGTTAGAGGAGAGACACCATGAAAACCATGACCCTGGGGGAAATAGCGCGTGCGGTTCAAGGAAAGCTCCGGCAGGGGGATGAAGGTACCCCGGTCCGGGCTGTTTCCATAGACAGCCGCAGTATTGCGGGAGGCGAGCTGTTTTTTGCCCTCCGGGGGCAAAGGCATGACGGCCATGATTTCGTGCCCGGAGCCCTGGCCGCCGGTGCAGCCGGGGCGGTGGTGGAGAGAATGGTCCCCGGTGTGGACCCGGGAGTCCCTTTAATTCAGGTGGAAAACACCCTGACGGCTTTACAGCGGCTGGCCAGCTATAACCGTAATGCTTACCGGGTTCCCGTAATCGGTATAACCGGCAGTTCCGGCAAGACCAGTACCAAAGACCTGGTGGCGGCCGCCCTTTCGCGGCGGTTTATTACCCTGAAGACCACGGGCAACCGGAACAACGAGATCGGCTTGCCCCTCACCCTTCTGGAACTCGATGAGCGCTTCCAGGCAGTGGTGGTGGAGATGGCCATGCGGGGCCCGGGAGAAATTGCTTTCCTGTGCCGGCTGGCCAGGCCCACGGGGGCGGTAATTACCAATATCGGGGAAGCCCATATAGAACGCCTGGGGTCGGTGGACAACATTGCCCGGGCCAAAGGGGAAATCCTGGAGGCCATCGGGCCCGGGGGGTTTGCCCTCCTGCACCGGGACAGTCCCTATATTTCCAGGGAAGCAGCCCGCTGCCGGGGGCGCGTTTACTTTTTTGGTATTGATGGCGAGGCGGATATCCTGGGCAGGGATATCCGCGCGGAAAAAGGTGGCAGCAGGTTTAAAGTGAGGGTGCCCGGGGGGGAGGAAAGGGAAATTTTCCTGCCTTTACCGGGGCGGCATAACGTGGAAAACGCCCTGGCCGCCATAGGGGTGGCCTGGGCGCTGGGCATCTCCCTGGAGGATATAGCCGCCGGGCTGGCCGGTGCGGCACTGACACCCATGCGGCTGGAACAAATTAACTGCCGGGGTCTGGTCATCCTGAATGATGCTTACAACGCCAACCCGTCCTCAACCCGTGCCGCCCTGCAGGTGCTGGCCGGATGGGAAGCCGGAGGCCGCCGCATTGCCGTCCTGGGAGATATGCTGGAGCTGGGTAGTGAAGCCCAACCCGCCCACTACCGGGCAGGCAGCGAGGCGGCCGGGGTGGCGGATTACCTGGTTGCGGTGGGCTCCCTGGCTCGCTTTATGGCTGACGGGGCCCTTGCAGCCGGCATGCCCGGGGAAAATGTCTTCCGGTGTGCGAATAACGCGGAGGCTGCGGAGATACTGGAAACCCTGGCCCGGCCCGGGGATGTAATCCTGGTTAAAGGTTCCCGGGGTATGCGCATGGAAGAAATCGTACAGGCCCTGATCCGGGGACAAAACACATCCGCGGAGGGGAAAACATAATCTGGCAACGGCTGCCGGGTTATACCTGTAATTCAGGTATATTGAGGGGAGGAACACCGCTGCAGGTGGTAACAGAGATGGGGTACAGTGATCTGTGGTTGCTTTTAAGCAAGGCTTTCCTGGTTTCCCTGGCCGTAACCCTTCTTTTGGGCCCCGTGACCATACCTTTCCTGCGCCGGCTCAAGTTTGGCCAGAAGGTCCGGGATGATGGGCCGGCCACTCACCTTGCCAAGAGCGGCACCCCTACCATGGGTGGAATTATGTTCCTGGCCGGAACGGCTGTGGCCGGGTTATGGCTGGCCCACCGGTTTGCCGACGGCCTGTTGTTGCTGGGAGTTACCCTTGGCTTCGGGTTGATTGGCTTTCTGGACGATTATATAAAGGTGGCCCTCAGGAGATCCCTGGGCCTGCGGGCCAGGGAAAAACTCCTGGGCCAGACCATCTTGAGTTTCCTCCTGGCCCTGGTGGCTGTTTCCACCTTTGGCCGGGGTACGGATGTGGTTATCCCCTTTAGCGGTTTCTTTGTTCCCGGCGGGGTAACCCTGGAATTGAACAGCTGGGGCTTTATTTTATTTGCGGTCCTGATGGTGGTGTTCATGGCCAACGCGGTAAATCTTACCGACGGCCTGGACGGCCTGGCTGCTGGAGTAACCATACCCGTGGCTGCCGCCCTCGTTCTGATCTCCCTTTTAATGGAGAAATGGGGCATTGCCATTATTCTGGCCGCCCTGATGGGAGGCTGCCTGGGTTTTCTCGTCTACAACCGCCATCCTGCCCGGGTATTTATGGGGGATACCGGCTCCCTTGCCCTGGGAGGGGCCCTGGGAGCGGCGGCGGTATTGACCAGGAGTGAATTATTCCTGTTGATCATCGGGGGCATTTATGTGCTGGAAGCCCTGTCCGTGATCATCCAGGTCATCTCCTTCCAGCTTTTTGGCCGGAGGGTGTTCAGGATGAGCCCCCTGCACCATCATTTTGAGCTGGGCGGGTGGAGTGAGCAGCGGGTTGTCTACACTTTCTGGGGAGGGGCCTTGATACTGGCCTTCCTGGGAATGGCCGGCCTGTACCAGCTGGGTTGATAAAGCTTAAATTGCGGGAAGGAAGGTAAGTGACGTGGATTTTAAAGAACAGAGGGTTCTGGTAATCGGAGCAGGTAAAAGCGGTATAGCAGTGAGCCATTTTCTGGCCGGTAAGGGAGCGCGGGTGGTCCTGACCGACCGGAAGGAGGCAAACTCTTTTTCCCCGCCCCTGCAATCCCTCCTCCCCCCGCAGGTGGAACTGGTGCTGGGGCATTACCCTGAAGTGGTGGCAGGCAGATTTGACCTGGTTGTGGTCAGCCCGGGGGTCCCTCTGACCATCCCGCCGGTAATGCGGGCCCGGGAACTGGGCATTCCGGTGACCGGTGAGCTGGAGCTGGCTTACAGGCTGGCCAGGGCGCCCATCGTGGCCATTACCGGGACCAACGGGAAAACCACTACCACCAGCCTGGTGGGTGAGATTTTTAACGGGGCCGGCATAAGAACCCTGGTTGCCGGTAATATAGGCCGGCCGCTGATTACCGAGGTGGAGAAGTACGGGCCCGGGGACCTGCTGGTCCTGGAAGTCAGCAGTTTCCAGCTGGAAACCACCAGTTTATTCCGCCCCCGGGTGGCGGCCATTTTAAACATAACCCCCGACCACCTGGACCGGCACGGTAATATGGAGAACTATGTGGCGGCCAAGGCACGTATTTTTGCCAACCAGGAGGGCGGGGACTATACGGTTTTAAATTACGATGATCCCCTAACCAGGGATCTGGCCCCCCTTTGCCCGGGAAAAGTAATATTTTTCAGCCGGCGGCATAACCTGGAAGAGGGGGTAGTCCTCAGTAACGGTTTCCTGGCCGTCAGGGAAAAGGGCAAAACCCACCCCATTCTTCCGGCCACTGCCCTGCGCATTCCAGGCGCGCACAATCTGGAAAACGCCCTGGCTGCCGCGGCCTGCGGCTGGGTCCTGGGTGTCCGGGAGAAGCAGCTGGCAGCTGCCCTGCAGCACTTTTCCGGCGTGGAGCACCGCCTGGAATTTGTGGCCGAAATCGGCGGGGTGAAATATATCAACGACTCCAAGGGTACCAATCCCGAAGCCAGCATGAAGGCCCTGCAGGCCTATGACCAGCCAATTGTACTGCTGGCCGGGGGCAGGAATAAGGGCAACGACTTTACTGCTTTTATGCAGCTGGTAAAGGAAAAGGTAAGGGTGCTGGTTGTGATGGGAGAATGTGCCGGGGAAATTGAAGCGGCTGCCAGGATGGCCGGCGTAAGCCGGATTGTCCGGGCAGGGGATTTTCGGGATGCGGTCATAAAAGCCCACCGGGCGGCCCAACCGGGGGATGTGGTGCTTTTGTCCCCGGCCTGCGCCAGCTGGGATATGTTCAAAAGCTACGAAGAGCGCGGGGAAATGTTTAAGAAGCTGGTGCACGAATTGATCTTGCGGGAAATGTCCGGGGGCAGTGAATTATCTTGCTGAACATTCACCCGGAAAAGGCAGGGAGAATCCATGCGTTTACGCAGGCGTCCACCGGATTTTATCCTCTTCCTGACCGTACTTACGCTTTTGAGCATCGGCATCGTGATGGTTTTCAGTTCCAGCTACTACTATGCCATGTTTCCGCCCTTTAACAACCCTTTTCATTTCCTGGTCCGCCAGTCCATCTGGGCCATCATCGGCCTTACCGGTATGTTCGTGATGATGAATTATGATTACTGGCACCTGAAAAGGTGGGCAGGAATACTGCTGGTCCTGGCCTTTGCCCTGTTAATTGCCGTGCTCATTCCGGGAATCGGCACTTCCAAGCTGGGAGCCCAGCGCTGGCTGAACCTCGGGCCTTTAAGCTTTCAGCCTTCGGAATTCTCCAAGCTCTGCCTGGTCATTTTTACAGCCTTCGGCCTCTCCCGGCACCCCGAGCGGATTACTGATTTTCGCCAGGGCCTGCTGCCCTACCTTATAATTATGGCGATGGCCGCGGGGTTGATCCTGATGCAGCCGGACCTGGGGACAGCCGTTACCCTGGCCGGGACCATCGTGCTGATGCTTTTTGCTGCCGGCGCTTCCCTGGTGCACCTGGGGGCCCTGGGAGTTCTGGGCATAGCGGCTGTGGCCCTGGCCATCTGGACGGAACCCTACCGCATGAAACGGTTCCTGGCCTTTCTTGATCCCGAGAAGGACCCCTCGGGGTCGGGGTGGCATATTTTAAACTCCCTCATGTCCCTTGGTTCCGGCGGCCTCCTGGGGACCGGGCTGGGGCAGGGCCGCCATTCCAAATTTCTCTACCTGCCCGAAAGACAGACCGACTTTATTTTTGCCGTAATCGGGGAAGAGCTGGGCTTCATTGGCGCCTGCCTGGTGATCCTGCTGTTTGTGCTGTTCATCTGGAGGGGATTAAAAGTGGCCATTACCACCCCGGATACTTTTGGCAGCCTGCTGGCCGCCGGTATTGTTTCCGGAGTGGGCATTCAGGCCATCATCAATATCGGTGTGGTTACAAGTTCCCTGCCGGTAACCGGTATCACCCTCCCCTTTCTCAGCTTCGGGGGAACATCTCTGGTATTCACCCTGCTGGGAGTGGGTATTTTGTTGAACGTATCCCGCTACAGTGCCCCTAAATGACGGGAGGTGAGCCCTTGCGTTTTGTAGTTACCGGAGGTGGTACGGGTGGGCATATTTACCCCGCCCTGGCTATTGCCCGGGGAATACTGGCCAGGTACCCTGAAGCACGGGTTCTTTACATCGGCCGTGAAGGGGGCCTGGAGGCCGAGCTGGTGCCCAGGGCGAACCTGCCCTTTTATGCCATCCCAGCAGCCGGCTTAAAACGCAGCCTTACCTTGCGCAACCTGCTGGTATTCTGGCAGGCGACCAGGGGGATTCTCCAGGCCCGGAAGATCCTGGCCGGGTTCAAGCCGCAGGTGGTGGTGGGCACGGGTGGTTATGTTTGCGGCCCGGTGGTCCTGGCGGCGGTAATGATGGGCATTCCCACCATGATTCACGAGCAGAATGCCCTTCCCGGTTTGACCAACAGGCTCCTGGCCCGGTTTGTCAACCAGGTGGCGCTGACTTTTGAAGAGGCCCGAAAATACATGCCCCGCAGAGCCCGGATTAAAGTGACCGGGCTTCCGGTGCGTCCTGAGATCATGGGCTGGCAAAAGGACGAGGCCAGGCGGGCCATGGGTCTTCCGGAAAACGCCCGGCTGATTCTTTCCTTTGGTGGAAGTCAGGGAGCCAGAACAATTAACCGGGCCATGATTGAGGTTTTAAAACATTTTTATAACCGGGATGGCGTTTATTTTCTTCATGTAACCGGTCCCCGGCATTACAAGGAGTTCTGCCAGCAGCTGGGGGAGGCGGGTTTAAGCAGGCCTGAAAATGGCAATATTATCCTTGTACCTTATCTTGATGAGATGCCCCGGGCCATGGCCGCGGCCGACCTGGCCATCTGCCGGGCCGGCGCAGCCACCCTGTCGGAACTGACGGCGGTGGGACTACCGGCTATTCTCGTTCCCTATCCCCACGCCACCGGGAATCACCAGGAGTACAATGCCCGTTCCCTGGAAAGGGAAGGCGCAGCCCTGGTCATCAGGGATCAGGATTTGACGGGGCCGGTACTGTGTGAGAAGCTAACCCGGCTCCTGGAACGGCCTGCTGAACTGGAGGCTATGGCCCGGGCCAGCCGCCGCCTGGGGCGCCCCCGGGCGCTGGAAGAGATAGTGGAAATTATAAGTGAACTGGCCCGGCAGTAGAAGCGGTTCACCGGGCGATACCGCTGGACAAGCCCGGTAAAGCACACCTTATTTGTTTCAGGCATAGTATGATGGTGTATCGCGAAGCTTTATCTACGGCCAGGAGCTGTGACCCGGAAAGGAGATGAAAGTCATTGCAGGCACTACCCCGGCGGGTACATTTTATTGGTATTGGTGGAGCTGGCATGAGCGGCCTGGCCAGCATCCTTCTCGATTTGGGCTATGAGATCAGCGGTTCGGATCTTTCTTCCACGGATATCACCCGCAGGCTGGAGTCACGGGGAGCCGTTTGCCACGTGGGCCATGCTTCCCGGAACCTGGATACCTCGCAGCTGGTGGTTATTTCTTCAGCGATCAAACCGGATAACCCCGAATTGCTGGCCGCCCGGGAAAAAGGCATACCGGTTATACACCGGGGAGACCTGCTGGCCTGGTTGATGCAGCGGCAAAAGGGTATTGCCGTGGCCGGAGCCCACGGTAAGACCACCACCACTTCCATGCTGGCCCTGGTGCTGGAAAGAAGCGGGTTTGACCCGACTATCGTTATCGGAGGTGAATTGAACGATATTGGCGGAAACGCCAAGCTGGGCCGGGGGGAATACCTGGTGGCCGAAGCTGATGAAAGTGACGGTTCGTTTTTAAAGTTGCAACCGCTGGCCGCAATCATAACCAATATTGAAGATGATCACCTGGATCATTACGGCTCGGTGGAAGAGATAAAAAAAGCCTTCCGGCAGTTCATGCATAAAGTGCCGGAGCACGGTCTGGTCGTTGCCTGTATTGATGATCCCAATGTACGGGAAACAATCCGGGATCTGGAGCGCCCCCTGATAACCTACGGCAGCGAGGGGTCCGGTGCCAGTTATACCCTGCGCCAGCTATCTCTGGATAGCGGAGGCAGCCGCGGGGATGTATATTATGAAGGCCGGTTCCTGGGTACCCTGGAACTTTACGTTCCCGGAAGGCATAATATGCTCAATGCCCTGGCCGTGGTGGCAGCCGCTCGCTGGCTGGGCCTGGATTTCAACCTGATAGCTTCCATTCTCAGGGAGTTCCGGGGCGCCAGGAGAAGGTTTGAGCTGCTGGGGGAAGCGGGGGGTATACGGGTGGTGGATGATTACGCCCACCATCCCAGCGAGATCAGGGCCACCCTGCAGGCCGCCCGCCAGACGGAGCCCGGGCGCCTGGTGGTGGTATTCCAGCCCCACCGCTATACAAGGACGCTTTTGTTAAAAGAACAATTTGGCAGGTCCTTTGCCGATGCCGACCTGGTGATAGTAAATGAAATATACAGTGCCGGAGAAACACCTATTGAAGGGGTCAATGCCCAGTTGATTGTCCAGGCTATAAAAAATTACGGCCGCCCGCCTGTGGTTTACCTGCCCGCCAGAGAACAGGTGGTCAATTACCTGGCCGCTGAGGCCCGCCCCGGTGATTTAATTTTGACCATGGGAGCAGGTAATATCTGGCTTTGCGGGCTGGACCTGCTGAAAAGGTTGAGGGAGAAAACAGCATGATTTCACCAGCCGGCTATAAAGAATTGAACGCCCTTTTACCCGGACAGGTCAAGGTTTTCGAGCCCATGGCCCGCCATACTACCTGGCGTATCGGCGGGCCGGCGGATATCTTTGTGGAACCGGCGGGAGTTAAGGAGCTGGCCCGCCTGGTAAGCTGGGTGCACCACCGCGGTCTACCCCTCTATTTTATGGGGAATGGTTCCAACCTGCTGGTAAAGGATGGCGGCATCCGGGGCGTGGTGGTAAAAATCGGCCGTGCCCTCGGCAGGGTACAGGTTTGTGAAACAACCATCACCGCAGGGGCGGGGGCCATGCTGGGCGTGCTGGCTTCCGCCGCTCAAAAGAACGGTGTGGGCGGCCTGGAATTCGCCACCGGTATTCCGGGAACGGCCGGCGGGGCGGTGGTGATGAATGCCGGTGCCAACGGTTCTTCCATGGCCGACCTGGTGCGGGAAGTTATGGTGATGAACCCGTCCGGCGATCTGGAGCGGAAGAAGGCCCATGAATTAAATTTCGGTTACCGTACCAGCAATTTGCTGGGCGGCTCGCTGGTGGTTGTGGAAGTGACCTGCCGGGGCATTTCCCGGGATCCGCAACGTATCCGGGCGGATATGGAGGAGTATCTTGCCCGCCGCCAGGCCACTCAACCCCTGTCCTACCCCAGTGCCGGCAGCGTTTTTAAGAATCCTCCCGGGAAGTCAGCAGGCTGGTTAATTGAGCAGGCCGGGTGCAAGGGCATGCGCCAGGGTGACGCTCAGGTATCCACGGTCCACGCCAACTTTATCGTTAATCTGGGGAGGGCTACCGCCCGGGATGTGCAGGCCCTGATTCACCGGGTCCAGCAGCTGGTCTACGAGCGCTTCGGGATATCTTTAGCTCTTGAGGTACAGGTTCTCGGTGAGGATTGAGCGGGGGTGACAGCATGGAGAGATTTTTCATTACGGGCGGTAATCCCCTGCAGGGTAGCGTGCGGGTCAGCGGGAGTAAGAATGCCACCCTGCCCATACTGGCCGCCTGCCTCCTGCACGGGGCACCGGATATCATCCGGCAGGCACCGGCGTTGAAAGACGTGGAAACCATGTGCGATGTCCTGGAATACCTCGGGGCCAGGGTAAAAAAAGAGGGGGACTCCATTACCGTTGATACCACGCACATCCATTCCGTGGAAGTGGGAGAAGAATTAATGCGCCGGATGCGGGCGTCCAACCTGGTGCTGGGCCCCCTCCTGGGGCGCTTCCACCGGGTCAGGATTTCCCACCCCGGCGGGTGCAATATCGGCTCCCGGCCCATGAACCTCCACTTAAAGGGACTCCGGGCCCTGGGTGCCAGGATCGAGGAGAAATTTGGCTATATTAATGTTGTGGCAGACCGGCTGGAGGGGGCGGAAATCCACCTGGATGTTCCCAGTGTGGGCGCTACCGAAAATATTATGATGGCTGCCGTGCTGGCCAGGGGTACGACCGTCATCCGGAATGCGGCCAGGGAACCGGAGATCGTTGACCTGCAAAATTTTTTAAACCGCATGGGGGCACGCATCAAGGGGGCGGGGACGGATGTAATTCGCATTGAAGGGGTTGAACATCTTGAATCCGTGGAACATACGGTCATTCCCGACCGCATTGAAGCCGGAACGCACCTTGTTGCTGCCGCCATTACCGGTGGTGAGGTAACGGTAACCAACGTTATTCCCGAACACCTCGAAGCCGTGCTGGCCAAATTAAAGGAAATGGGTTTCCAGGTGGAAGTGGGTGATGATTGGATCCGCCTGAATGCCCGGGACATGCGGCCGCGGCCGGTAGATATAAAAACACTGCCCTATCCCGGTTTCCCCACCGATATGCAGCCCCAGATGATGGCCCTGGCCTGCCTGGCGGAAGGAACCAGCGTGATTACCGAAACAATTTTTGAGAACCGCTTTAAACATGTAAGTGAGCTCCTGCGCATGGGTGCCGACATAAAAGTGGAAGGGCAGGCGGCCATTGTCAGGGGGGTAAAGAAGCTGACCGGAGCGCCGGTTATGGCTACGGATTTGCGGGCAGGTGCCGCGCTGGTCCTGGCCGCCTTTGCCGCAGAAAACGGTTCTGTGATTGAGGGTGTGGAACATATCGACAGGGGCTATGAAAAAATAGAACAGAAATATACCGCCCTGGGAGCCAGGATAATCAGGGTATCTGATTAACTTGCTTTTTTTAGCTTTTTAATGGACAAGCTTTTCCGGTTGTTATAAGATTTTGGTATAATAATCCGGGAACGGAAAATCACGATAAAAAGCAGCCCTTAAAATTTAACAGCTGGAGCTATCCGGAAAGGTACTAAGGAAGTGCCGGGTATCCGCGGGCATCAATTCAGCCGGTTCCGGGGCAAAATATTAGGAGTGGTGGGCCTTGAGCATTCCGCGGTATACCGGAAGATTTCTTGCGGAAAGGATTTTCTTTGCCTTACTGATTCTTCTGGCCGCTTTTATCCTTCTGGGTTCACCCCTGTTTGAGGTTCGCGAGATAGAAGTTACCGGTAACAGAGTTGTGCCGGAGGAAAAAATTTTAGAGCTTGCCGGAATAAATACGGGAACAAATATTTTCAAGGTCAATTTAAAAGAAGCGGAATCCCGTATTCTTACCATGCCGCTCATTAAAAACGCCAGCCTGGTCCGTAAATTCCCCTCCCGCATTGTTATCCGGGTTGAGGAAAGAAAAGCACTGGCTTTGCTGCCTGTAAAAGATGGCTTTATACAGGTTGACGGGGAAGGGGTGTGCCTGAAAGAAAGCGGCGTGGGCGGTTCCCTTCCGGTGGTGACGGGGGTGGCGGTACCGGACCCCGCTCCGGGTGACGTAATCCGGGACGCAAAACTTGCCACGGCTTTAAAGGTGCTCGGCCAGCTTCCCGGCTCTCTGTACAGCAAGCTCTCGGAAATACATATCACTGCCGGTGGGCAGGTGGTGCTCTATACCCTGGAGGGAATTGAGTGCCGCCTGGGCGCTCCAGCAGATATCCGGAAGAAGGCCGGAATTATTCTTCAGGTGCTGGAGCAGGTTAAGGGGCGGCAGATAGCCTACATAGATCTTACGGGCGTTCCTGTGGTTAAATACCTGGAATAGGGCAAATGGGGGCACGGTTTTGTGAAAATGAGGGGATTTCACTGGGCGCTGATCCTGGTGGGGCTTGTTATGGGTTTAATGCTGGCGGTACAGTTTCGTTTGACCAGGGATATTCAGGAAACCCCACCGGTTAAGCAGGCACAGAACCTGGCCGCTCAGGTTAACCAGGCCAGGAAAGAACGGGATGAACTCCAGCGGCAGGTAACCGAGCTGCGGGCACACCTGGATGAGGTAACGGCCGGACCCCGCCTGGACGCGCTGAAGGAGGAGCTGAACCGGGTGCGCATTGCTGCCGGGCTGGTAGAGGTCAGCGGACCCGGGGTGATGATAACCTTAAATGATAGCAACCAGGTTATCCAGCCGGGACAAAATCCCAACCTTTATGTCCTGCATGATGAGGATGTGCTGAAAATTATCAATGAATTGAAGGCTGCCGGAGCAGAAGCCATATCCATTAACGGCCAGCGTATGCTGGCAACCAGCGAAATACGCTGTATCGGCCCCACCATCCTGACCAACCGCAACCAGCGTTTGACCCCTCCTTTTGTCATCTCCGCCATTGGGAATCCTGATAATTTAGTTAACTCCCTCCTCATGCGGGGTGGAGTTGTGGAACAGCTGCGCTTCTGGGGCATTCAGGTGGAAGTTAAAAAAGTGGCCCAGCTTACGGTGCCTGCCTATACGGGGGGAGTGCGTTTTGATTTTGCCCGCCCGCTGGAGGGTGGTGAAAAGCAATGAAACTACCGGCAAAATTACCTACTTACCTGTCCCTCGCACTGGTGGCGGTGGTTCTGGGTATACTGATTGCGTTCCAGTTCCGGGTTACCAGGCATATTGAACAGGGCGTCCCGGCCGGGCGGGCGCAGGAACTGGCCCTGGAACTGCGCCAGCTGGAAAAAGACAAGAGCAAGCTTAAAGCCGAGGCCAGTGACCTGAACCTCAAGCTGGACCGGGCTACCCGTGGCCAGGCCGAGGCGGAGAAAGCCCTTGAAGATGAGCTGGCCAAGGCCAGGCTGCTGGCCGGACTGGTTCCCGTAACCGGTCCCGGCATTGAGGTAACCCTGGACAACCCTCCCCAGCAACCTGGTGGAAAGGGGCCGGCCAGCCTTTATACCATCCGGGACGAGGATCTCCTGCGGGTGATCAATGAACTGCGGGGTGCAGGGGCGGAGGCCCTGTCCATAAACGGCCAGCGCATCGTAGCCCAAACGGAAATCCGCTGGGCGGCCCCTTTTATCAATGTCAACCTGACGAGGGTAGTACCCCCGTATCATATACTGGCCATTGGTGAACCGGAGAACCTGAAAAGCGCCCTGGAAATACCCGGCGGGCTGGTGGAGTACCTGCGGGATCTGGGGGTTCAGGTAAGCATCCGGCCCTATGAACAGCTTACCCTGCCGGGTTATACCCGGCCGATGGAATTTCGCTATGCCAAACCAGTATTAAAAGGGTGAGAAAGCTATGTGGTTGGGCATCTGGCTGGCCGTTGCCGGCCTGGTTATAGGTGTGCTGCTGGGGCTCAACATTCCCCTGGTACTGCCCCAGGTTTATGCCAAGTACCTTTCCGTGGCCACCCTGGCCGCCCTGGATTCGGTTTTTGGCGGGATCCGGGCGGCTATGGAGGATCAATTTGACAATACCGTTTTTATTTCCGGTTTTTTCAGCAATGCCCTCCTGGCTGCCGTCCTGGCTTTTATCGGGGAGCGTCTGGGGATCGATCTCTACCTGGCTGCTGTGGTAGCCTTCGGGGTGCGTTTATTCCAGAACCTGGCCATTATCCGGCGTCACCTGTTTAAAAAAATAAAATAAAAGCCGGCTTTTAGAGGGAAAAAAGTACCGGCGTAGAATTTTACATTTTTAGTAACTGTTTGAGGGGGGTGCCCCGCTTGACTGCAAGGGGATTTGTGGCCGGCCTGGATGTGGGGACATCCAGCATGGTGGCGGTGGTAACCCGGGTTGCCGATCCGGAACGGGTGGCTGGAATGGGCTGGTGCCCGTCCCTGGGGATGCGTAAAGGCATCGTGGTAGATATGGAAGGCGCAGCTCAGGCTATCAAGCGGGCTGTAGAAATGGCCCGGGAAGCGGCCGGGTGCAGGATCGGTACTGTAAGCGTGGGGTTTTCCGGCCATGGTGTAAACATACTCACCAGGCATGCCGATATAACTATTGGAAATAATAAAAAAATTACTGCCGGTGATATATCCACCCTGATGCAGTTAATCAGGCAGGTGGAGATACCTGCTGGAAGGCGGGTTTTACAGGTAATTCCGGTGGAGTTCAAGGTTGACGGCCTTCCTGTGAGGGGCAACCCCGCCGGTCGTACTGGTTCGCGATTATCCCTGGAAGCACGGGTGATAACTGCAGATAGTCAGATGGTTGAGCAGCTGGTTACGTCGGTGGAAAGCGCAGGTTTGCGGGTTAAGGAGGTTGTGGTAAACTCACTGGTGCTGGCCCGGGAGGTTTTAACCACCGTGGAAAGAGAACTGGGTGCGGTGCTGGTGGATTTTGGTGGCGGGACAACTGCTGTCACTTTCTGCAAGGGCGGTGCCCCCGTGGATTTATTCGTTATTCCTGTGGGTGGGGAACACATTACCAGTGACCTGGCCATTGGTGTGAGAACGTCCCTGGAAGCAGCGGAACGAATGAAAAAGGAAATTGGTCTTTTGCCCCAGGAAGCGAAGTGGGTGGAATTACCAACCATGGATGGCCGGGCCTCCCGGCGGGCCAGCCTTGCTGTCGTGAGGCAAATAATCGAGTCCAGGGTGCTGGAGATTCTTGATTTGATTAAGCAGAGCATTTACAGGCTCGCCCCGGGGGAGGCCCTGCCGGGTGGAGTGGTATTCACCGGGGGTGGTTCCCTGTTAAAGGGGTTGCCGGACCTGGCTTCCCGGATTTTACAGTTACCTGTCCGGGTAATAACAGAAGAACCGGACTACCAGGCTGCCCGCCTTCTGGCCAGGCGTGCCGCGGTGGAAGCAGCCGGCCAGGGGGAGCAAAAGCTGGCGGTGGCAGCCGGGGATTTCCGGCTGGGAACAAGGGGTGTAAAACAAATCTTTGAGTATATACGCCGGGGTTATCCCCGCGGCAGCGGTTTGGAGAGCTAATCTTGCTTTCAGGAATTCTAGAGGGGGATTGTCATGCTCGATTTTGAACTCGAGAACAACCAGCTTGCCAATATTAAAGTTATTGGAGTGGGAGGAGCAGGTAACAACGCTGTCAACCGGATGATCATGGCCGGCCTGCGGGGGGTGGAGTTTATTGCCGTCAATACCGATGCCCAGGCTCTCCAGCTGGCCCAGACGAGCAATAAAATTCAAATTGGGGCCAAGTTAACCAAGGGGCTGGGTGCCGGTGCGAACCCGGAGATCGGGCAGAAAGCTGCTGAAGAAAGCCGGGATGAAATTATCCAGGCTTTAAAAGGAGCGGATATGGTTTTTGTCACTGCCGGTATGGGAGGGGGAACCGGCACCGGAGCAGCACCGGTGGTGGCTGAAGTGGCCAAAGAACTGGGTGCCCTGACTGTGGGTGTGGTCACCAAGCCCTTTACCTTCGAGGGCAGGAAGCGGATGAACCAGGCGGAGATGGGTATTCAAAACCTGAAGGGGAAAGTGGACACCCTGATTACCATTCCCAACGACCGCCTGCTGCAGGTTATAGATAAGCACACCTCCATTGTGGAAGCTTTTCGCATAGCGGACGACGTTCTGCGCCAGGGGGTACAGGGTATTTCGGATTTGATTGCCGTTCCCGGCCTGATTAACCTGGATTTTGCCGACGTAAAAACGATCATGAAGGAGACCGGCTCCGCCCTTATGGGCATAGGGCTGGCCAGCGGTGAGAACCGGGCCACGGAAGCCGCCCGGATGGCCATTTCCAGTCCCCTGCTGGAAACATCCATTGAAGGGGCCAGGGGCGTGCTGCTGAATATAACCGGAGGGACATCACTGGGTCTTTTTGAGGTCAATGAGGCGGCTGAGATTATCTCCCAGGCTGCCGATCCCGAGGCCAACATAATTTTTGGTGCTGTGATCGATGAACGTATGGAAGATGAGGTGCGGGTGACGGTTATAGCCACCGGCTTTGACCAAAAGGTGGTTAAAAAAGAGCGGCCCAGGGATGAGCTGGAGATTAAACCCTTCACCAACCACGATGATCTTGATATCCCGGCCTTCCTGCGCCGGCGCGGTTAAGCGCTATTTTGCCGGTAGTTTTTGAAAAAGCCTGTCTTGATGACATGGCTTTTTATTTTTTGTGCACACTAAGCGCAGAAGGAGGGAATGAACTTGGAACACCCGGAGCATGAAAAAACTGTGGAGGTTAAGGGAAATCGCAAGGAGGACTTGAACCGCATCAGGGGTACCCAGCTTCTGGTTGATCCCGAAAGAGGGCCTGAAAACAAGAAAAAAAGGGGAACCCGGTAAACATGGAATGACATTTATTACCAGTCTGGTGGTGTATAATTAAGCCAGGCTTTTCTTTTGGCCTGTGGAAATGCTGGATTAATAAGGTTGTCATAGAGTACCGCGGGCGGTCATATAAATGGTAGAGGGCTGTGCATGGCCGTTGTGGGAGTGGGCTGGATGACCGGCTACGTTGTTTATGTGGATCAGGTCCTGGCGGGCAACTTGCTCCTCAACTATATTTTATTGTGGACTGCCGGGCGGCTGTCACAGGTAAGGACAACTATATTTCGCCTGGTTTTATCCAGTGCTCTGGGCAGCTTATACACATTGTTCTTTTTTCTTCCGGGTTACAACCAGTTATTCAGTTTACCTTTTAAATTGTTCTTTTCTTCCATCATGGTTTTAGGAGCCTTTGCCCCCCTTCCCCTGAAGAGATTGCTCGCCTGTATGATATTTTTTTACCTCTCCTCCTTTGCCCTGGGGGGGCTCTGGCTGGGGATTATATATTTCCTTTATTCCAGCGGGGGGTTTGCCCCCGCCGTCAACCAGACCCTGAATATTATCCAGCGGTATTTCTGGCCCGGTCTTTTACTGGCGGTTGCGGCTCTGGTGGGTGGGGGACGCGTGCTGGCTTTAATCATGCACCAGCGGCTGGAACAGCAAGGATACAGGGTGAAACTGGCAGTGGAAATGGCTGGCCGGCGGGTGGAAGTGCAGGGCCTGGTGGATACGGGCAACAGTTTGCAGGACCCCCTTACCGGTTACCCGGTGATTGTCGTGGAGTACAGCGCCCTGCTGCCCGCCCTGCCCCCATCCCTGCAGCAGGTTATTGAAAGGTGGGGGGATTCCGGCGACCCCTCCCTGCTGGCAGCCCTGGCCGGTACCGGCTGGGCGTCCCGCATCTGTTTAATTCCTTTCCGCTCTGTGGGCCGGGAGCAGGGAATGATGGTGGGCATTCGCCCGGACCGGGTGGAAATTTACCGGCGGGACGGCCGGGCTCGCATCCAGCAGGTAGTTATAGGTATTTACAGGCATGCCCTGGGAAGTTATCAAGCGCTGGTGCCCCCGGCACTGGCCGGGGCGGCCTGAGGTATAGAGGTCAAATTGAGGTGGGGGTGGAAATATGTCTTTGCCGCCAATTGTACAGTTGAAATGGCATTGCCGCCTGTTTTTGATCAGGTTGACAACCTGGCTGGGCTGGCGCCGTGAAGTATTTTATGTGGGCAGCAGTGAGGCGCTTCCACCACCCCTTTCCAACGATGAGGAATCTTTTTTAATCAACAAGCTGGAGGCCGGGGATACCGCCGTACGTACCGTGCTCATCGAACGCAACCTCCGCCTGGTGGTGTACATAGCCCGCAAGTTTGAAAATACGGGTGTGGGGATAGAGGACCTGGTTTCCATAGGAACCATCGGGTTGATAAAGGCGGTGAACACTTTCGACCCGGCCAAGAAGATTAAACTGGCCACCTATGCTTCCCGCTGTATTGAAAACGAAATTCTCATGTACCTGCGGCGCAACAATAAAACCAGGGCTGAAGTGTCTTTTGACGAACCTTTAAACATTGACTGGGAGGGCAACGAGTTGCTGCTCTCCGATGTCCTGGGTACGGAGAACGATATTATTTATAAATATATTGAGGATGAAATAGATAAAAAGCTCCTGTACATGGCGCTGAACAAATTGAGTGGCCGCGAACGCAAGATTATGGAGCTGCGGTTTGGTCTGAATAACGGGGTGGAAAAAACCCAGAAAGAAGTGGCCGATATGCTCGGTATTTCCCAGTCCTATATATCGCGGCTGGAGAAGAGAATAATCAAACGGTTGAAAAAAGAGATGCACCGGCTGGAATAAGATTCCGCTGTTCCCGGCAAGCCGGGTTTTTTTATTTATGTATAAGAGCAGGTAGCCGGGGTAATAATGAGGTTATGGCCAAGCGCAAAAAAATTTGAAAAGAGGTGGGCGGTCTTCCATGCTGCTGAACAAGGTAGAGATCAGTGGTGTGAACACCTCCAAGCTACCCCTGCTGACGGGGGCCCAGATGCGCCAGTTGTTCGAAGCAATGCATAATGGAGACCGGGAAGCCCGAACCCAGTTGATAAATGGCAACCTGCGCCTGGTACTTTCGGTAATCCAGCGCTTTACCAACCGCGGTGAATATGTGGACGACCTCTTTCAGGTGGGTTGCATCGGATTGATGAAGGCCATTGATAATTTCGACCTCTCCCAGAATGTCAAGTTTTCCACCTATGCAGTTCCCATGATTATTGGTGAAATCCGCCGTTATTTAAGGGACAATAACTCCATTCGCGTGAGCCGCTCTTTACGGGATATCGCCTATAAAGCCCTGCAGGTAAGGGATAACCTGGTCAACAAATATTCCCGCGAACCTTCGATTAATGAAATTGCCGGGGAGCTGAAGTTGCCCCGGGAAGAGATAGTTTTTGCCCTGGACGCCATCCAGGAGCCCATCTCCCTTTTTGAGCCCATATATCATGACGGAGGGGACCCCATTTTTGTCATGGACCAGATTAAAGATGAAAAGAACCACGATCAGAACTGGCTGGAGGGTATTGCCATAAGGGATGCCCTGGGGAGATTGAGCGAGCGGGAAAAATTAATTCTCACCCTCCGTTTTTATGAAGGTAAAACCCAGATGGAAGTGGCCGAAGAAATTGGCATTTCCCAGGCCCAGGTTTCCCGCCTGGAGAAAGCTGCCCTGAATAATATGCGTAAATATTTATAGGTACTGTCGTTCCTTTTTCATTTCCCCCTTTTGACAGCAACGTTTAAAGTGTCGAAATACGGGTAAAACTAGGATTAGAACAAACATTTGCAGATTGAATAATGGGGGAACAAGGAATGTTTTCACTAAAGCGGATCGGATTCTGGGTTTTACTGATGTGTATTTTACTGGCCGGGTGGGGCTGGTACCGGCAGGTTGTGGATTATCCCTACCGCCCCGATCATTTGATCCGCTTCCATGTTATGGCCAACAGCAATTCACCTGCCGATCAGGCTTTAAAATTGCGGGTCCGTGATGTTCTTGTGCAGGCCATGACCCCTTATTTCCAGCAGGCTGGCAGTGTGGAAGAAGCCAGGGCCATTGCCCGGGATAAGCTGGATTATATGGAGCAACTGGCCAGGCAAACCATTCGCGAGTCCGGTGCGGATTATCCCGTTACCGTATCGCTGGGGCGTTATCATTTTCCAGCCCGGACCTATCATGTGGCCGGTGCCGGACCGGGGGCAATTCACGACCTGATCCTGCCCGCCGGTGAGTATGAAGCGGTGCGGGTGGTTATCGGTAAGGGTGCGGGTGCCAACTGGTGGTGCGTGCTGTTCCCTCCCCTTTGTTTTGTGGATGTTCAGGATAACCGGCAGGAGCCGGAAGTAACCCGCGAACCGGCCGGGGATAAAAAGGATTTAACCCCGCCGGAGGAAGGTGCTGCCGGAAAGGCGGAACCGGCTTTTAAGTGGTCCGGGCCGCCCGCCGTGGCCACCCTGGCCCCTCCCCGTGAAGACAGCCGGGATGAAGGTGCTGTTTTGAAGGTAAATTCCCCCGATGGTACTACCGTGGAATTTCGCTTCCGCATCCTGGATTTCCTTGCCGGTACGCGTAGCTGGCTGGATCATCTCTTCCATGTTTAGGCTGCTGTGAACAATTTTTCAGCGCGTGCCCGGTTCAACCTGCCCGCCCGGTGGCATATAATATGCCAGGGGGTGCAGGGAAGGTGGTAAAGGTATCGGATCTGCGCATGCGGGAAGTGATCAATATTGCCGACGGGCGCCGCATGGGGCCAATTAAGGATATTGACATTGACCTGGAACAGGGGCGCGTCAGCGCCATCATTCTCCCCGGTCAGAGCAGCCGTTTTCTGGGTTTGTTCGGCCGGGAGGAGGAAATTATAGTTCCCTGGCATAAAATAAAAAAAATCGGCCTGGACGTAATCCTGATCGACCTGCGGGATATTACGGAAGTAAGGCCGGATAACAGTTCTGCGGGTAACGGGAAGGAAAGGTTTTTCTAAGGGCCCGCCGGCCGGTGATGTTTTCCCCTGGAAGGGGAGACAAGCATTCCGGATAAGGGAAAAATATGAAAAGGGTGCCTCCGGGGAACAGAGAAGGAGTAAATGATTTATGTTTGGTCAGGAGGTGCCCTTTTTGCGTTTTTGTTTTTACCCCAATATATAGTATAATATCTCTGCCAGCTGTACTACATATATAAAAATCCGTTCCAGGCCTGTGATAAGAGAGTGGTGAGGCAGCGTGCGCTGTCCCTTTTGCGGTTTTTCGGAAAGCCGGGTGCTGGATTCCCGTCCGGCGGAGGACGGTTACTCCATCCGCCGCAGGAGGGAATGTGCAGGTTGTGCCCGGCGTTTTACCACCTATGAAAGAGTGGATGAACTGCCCCTGGTGGTGGTCAAGAAGGACGGCCGGCGGGAGGTTTTCAACCGTAACAAGCTCCTGGCCGGACTGGTGAAGGCCTGCCAGAAACGTCCCGTATCCATGACCACCCTTGAGGCCATGGTGGACGAGGTGGAGCGCACATTGCGCAGCACGGCGGAGCTGGAGGTTTCCAGCCGGCAAATTGGCGAGATGATTATGGACCGGCTGCGGGTTCTGGATGGGGTGGCCTACGTGCGCTTTGCCTCCGTTTACCGGGAGTTCCGGGACGTGGAGGAATTTTTGCGGGAAATCCAGCGTCTGTCCGAAAAACCGTAAGCGAGCCGTTATTTGCAGCTGGTGTATTCAGTTAATCATTAAATTTTAATCGTAGCATTTTTTCACATCAGGTTATAGAGGAGGCTGCCAGCTTGTTTAAGGTTATCCGGAAGCGGGATGGGCGGGAAGTGCCCTTTGACGAGACCAAGATTACCGATGCCATCTTCAAGGCTGCCCGGGCGGTGGGGGGCGAGGACCGCCAGACGGCCATGGAGCTGACCATTGAAGTTCTCAAGATGCTGAAGAAAAAGTACAACGGCCAGGTTTTTGGCGTGGAAGATGTTCAGGATGTGGTGGAAAAGGTGCTCATTGAGGCCGGTCACGCCCGCACCGCCAAGGCTTACATCCTTTACCGGGATAAACGAACCCGCATCCGGGAGGCCAAGGGCGACTTAATGGATGCGGTGGAGGAAATCCTGGCTGAAACCAACCGGGAAAATGCCAATGTGGGTAATTCCCCTTCGGCGAAAATGCTGCAGATTGCCAGTGCCGCCAGCAAGAAATATTATCTCACCCGCCTCCTGGATGAGGATTTTTCCGGCGCCCACATGCGGGGGGATATCCACATTCACGATCTCGACTGGTACGCCAAAACCCTGAACTGCCTGCAGATACCGCTGGACAGGCTCCTAACGGAGGGTTTTAACACCGGTCACGGCTATATCCGGCCTCCCAGGCGGCCCACCTCGGCCACGGCCCTGGCAGCAATTATCCTGCAGAGCTCACAAAATGACATGTTCGGGGGGCAGTCCTTTCCTTTCTTTGACCGGCAGATGGCTCCCTTTGTGGAGAATGCGGATGAAAACGAGACATACCAGGCCATGGAAGCGCTGGTGTACAACCTTAATTCCATGCATTCCCGGGCCGGGAGCCAGGTGCCATTTTCCAGCATCAACCTGGGCACCGACACTTCCGAGGCCGGTCGCAAGGTAACCCGCAACCTGCTTCTGGCCTATGAAGCCGGGCTGGGGCGGGGGGAAAATCCCATTTTCCCCAATATCATCTTCCGCCTCAAAAAAGGGGTTAACTTTGAGCCGGGAGATCCAAACTATGACTTATTCCAGCTAGCTATCCGGGTAGCCAGTAAGAGGCTGAATCCATCCTTTGCCTTTATGGATTCTTCTTTCAACAGCCCTTACGGGGACCAGGTGGCCTACATGGGCTGCCGCAGCCGGGTGATGGCCAACCGGAGGGGTCCGGAAGTGACGCCGGGAAGGGGTAATTTGTCCTTCACCACCATCAACCTTCCCCGGCTGGGTATTAAAGCCGAGCGGAATATCAAGCGGTTTTATGAGCTCCTGGCGGAGGTTATGGAGCTGGCCATAAGGCAGCTTTATCACCGGTTCCGGGTACAGGCCAGGCTCAGGGTTAAGGACATGCCCTTTGTCATGGGACAGGGGCTCTATCTCGGTTCGGAGGGTCTGAAGGAAGAGGACTGTATCGAGCCGGCCATTGTCAACGGTACCCTGGCCGTGGGGTTTATCGGCCTGGCCGAAGCCCTGGTAGCCCTGACCGGCCAGCATCACGGCCAGAGCGAGGAATCCCAGGCCCTGGGCCAGGAGATTGTAGCCTTTATGCGCCGGCGCATTGATGAGGCCTGTGAGGAGTACAACCTGAACTATACCCTGCTGGCTACACCGGCCGAAGGGCTCTCCGGGCGGTTTGTACACCTGGACCGGCGGGAGTTCGGTATTATTCCCGGGGTGACAGACCGGGAATATTACACCAATTCATTCCATATACCGGTTTATTATCCCATAAGCAGTTTTGAGAAGATCAGCCTGGAGGGGCCGTACCACAAGTACTGCAACGCCGGGCACATCAGCTATGTGGAAATGGCCTCGCCGCCGGTACATAACCTTGAGGCGGTGGAAGCCATCATTCGGCACATGGCGGCCTGCGACATGGGTTATGCGGCCATTAACTTCCCGGTGGATTTCTGTACCGGGTGCAACCTGACGGGTGTGATCAATGAAAGCACCTGCCCCCGCTGCGGGTCGGCTGCCATCCGGCGGGTGCGGCGGATAACCGGTTATCTTTCCACCGTGGATCGTTTCAATGACAGCAAGGTGGCGGAATTGAACGACCGCCTGCCCCACAGCCTGCGTTAGAGATTTTTCGCGGGAGAGATGAACATGCGCTTGCGCGTAGCCGGGATAATTGAAGAAAGTGTGGTGGACGGGCCCGGCCTGCGGCTGGTGGTTTTTGTCCAGGGCTGTCCCCATCGCTGTCCCGGTTGCCATAATCCCCACACCTGGGACCCGGCCGGGGGCACCCTGATGGAGGTGGAAGAAATCCTGGCCATGGTTAAAAGGAATCCCCTGTTAAAAGGGGTAACCCTTTCCGGGGGTGAGCCCTTTGCCCAGGCCGGTGCCCTCGCTGTTCTGGCCCGGCAGGTGCGTGCCCTGGGCCGGGATGTGATTACTTATACGGGCTATACCTGGGAGGAACTCCTTGAGCTCGCCAGAAGGGATGGGGCGGTAAAAGAGCTTCTGGAGCTTTCCGATTATATTGTGGACGGTCCCTATATCCAGGAAAAAAGGGACCCGGAACTGCCCTTCCGTGGTTCCAGCAACCAGCGCATTATCGATGTACCCGCCTCCCTTGCCTGCGGCCGGGTGGTCATCGCTTCGTGGGGCGGGTAATGAAACAGGAACAAGGCAAGTACATGATGGTGGTACTTGCCTTATTTCATTGCGTTGTCAATGGCTTGGGGCCCTGATGAACCTTCTGCCCCCTGGGAGCATATAATGAAACAATCACACCCATTGCTACCGGGGAGAGGGTTTGTTATGCTTACCTATACGGTGCAGCCGGGGGACACACTTTCATCAATTGCCCAGCGTTTTAACACCACCGTGGAGAAGCTGGTGGCCTTGAATAATATTTCCGATCCCGATCATATCGACGTGGGGATGGTTTTAACCATTGAGGCGGACGGAGACGGTGGTGCCGGGGGAGACCCGGTTGCCGCCCGTGTTGTTGATGGACTTTTGTATGTTTTATCTACAGATCGCCGGACTTACCGCCAGGGGGAACCGGTACGTTTAACCTTAATTAAAGTAAACATCCAGGATAGCCCTATCACCATGACCTATGCCACGGGCCAGCGTTTCGACTTTGCCGCCCTGCGGGAGGGCCGGGAAGTGTGGCGCTGGTCCTTTGGGAGGAGCTTTCCTCAAATTGCCGGCCAGGTAACGCTTCAACCGGGGGAAAGCCAGACCTTCAGGGCGACCTGGGACCAGCGGAACAACGCAGGTAATCTGGTGGCACCCGGCAATTTCACCATCCGGGGCTTCAACGTGGCCCGGGGGCTGGCCCAGCGTTTTGTTTCCATACCCATAAGTGTTGCGCCCGCGGTGGTGCCAACGCCGCCCCCGCCAACTGGCGTGTGCCCTACCGGTAATTTGTTACGGGATCCAGGTTTAGAGGAATGGCGGGATGTGAATACGCCTGTCTTGTGGAATGGAACCAACATTTTCCGCACCCCGTTGAACTGCGGGGGACGCTTTGCCGCCGGTATGGGGGCTGTACCCAACCGCCAGGCCACCCTTACCCAGTCGGTGGCGGGCCTGCCCGGCCGGTTGTATCAACTGAGCTTTTCCGCCCGGGAAATTCCCGGGCGGCCTCCCCGGGGGAACTTCTCCCTGGAAGCGGCGGTGTTTTTCTACGATGCCCAGGGGCGCCTGATCAGCAGGGCGGACCCCGTTTTCAGTGAAACCAGCATCCCGGAATCCTGCCGGCGTTTTTCCCTTACCACCGGTCTTTCTCCGGCACGTACGGGCCGGGTGGAGGTGCGGTTCATTTTTACTCCGGCAGCCGGCAACAATAACCCTGTGGCCGTTGATGAGGTGGATTTGCGCTGCATCTAATTCCTTCTGGGGAGGCTACCAGAACAGGTGTTAACGCCTCTGCCACTGCAGTTGAAGCCGGAAGAAGAGGAGCTTCAAGCAGACCTGAACCAGTATTTGCATTATTACAGCTGGGAACGTCCATACCAGGGTCGTCGCACCAGGGGCCGGACACCGGCACAAGCATTCTTCGTACCATACCCGGATCAGCTCTGCTTACCGGCACCGAAAGACGCTGCGTAAGTTATAAGCATCAAAGAGCCGTTCAAGATTTTCCTGGCGGTAGTGCTCATATCAGGTTAACTTCGACAGGCTGACCATGACCATGTTATAAAGGGGAGTAATAATTATTTTCATTATATCAACCCCTTGATAACTTAGCTCACCTTACTTAACTACTGGCATCAGGACTGCAGGAGTTCAATCTCCGGTCATTTTCATGTCTTCCTGATCTTTTTCAATGGAGCGTTTAATCGCGTAAAAAATATAAGCGATTGCCACTGGACCGTTCAGCGTAAAGCCGAAGGCGAAGCCAACTTCATCAGATGGTATTACAAGAGAAAAAATAATAGCGGGTAGACTGACAGCAATAAGAGCTACCCCGTGTTTATAAGCAGACTTTTCAAATGTCGGACTGATCTCCACTCCCGCTCCCCATAGACAAGCCCCGATGCATAATATAATGAAGGCAGGAAGATAGATAGTAACAGTAAATAGCGGTATTTGGGCCAGCAGAGCTGCAACCGCCACTGCCGGCGCACTAAAAGTTAAAGTCCAGGCGATGTGCTTGCCAAGGGCGACATGCTCCGCCAACTCGCTCCATGACCGCGGCACCTTCTCAGGCTTTTGGGGCGAAAAGATCAGCTCGTGTACTAGAAGCGAAGCTACGACAAAGGCGAGTCCAGAAAGCTTCCACCACCAACTAACACGATAGCTTATTTCCGGTCTCTGGGTAATAAAAAAATAAATGAGAACCCCTGCAAGCATGGAGGCAAGTAATCCTGCGGTCGCTAAAATAAAAGGGGAAGATGTAACCCTCTTCCTGTTCACTCAGACCACCTAAGTTGCTCATTTAAACGTTAGCAAAATCAAAGTTGCCTTTTCTTGCGCCGTACATCAGCCAGCCTGTTACAAAACCGCTTGCAAACTTACGAACGTCGCTCGCAGTTGAAAACCAGCCAGCCACGGGAATGGCCTTCGCCGCAACCCGGCCGACCTTCTCGGCGGTAATTAATCCTCCTTTGACTGCTTTAGCATAGGCGTCTCCTTTAGCTAGGGCGATATCCTTTGCAGCGTCTTTTAATTTGAAGCCTCCAAGGGGCAAGCTTTCCGCACGCAGGACGGTTTCCAGGAGGTAAGTACTCGACAGGGCGATGCTGATTCCCAATGGTTTCCACCACCAGCCAGCGCGAAAATTGAGAAACGAGGGCAGAACTCCCGAGGGAACCACAAAATGCGTCCTATCCCCTTTATTCATCCCCGCCTCCCCTACCTGCTATTGTCATCCATTTCCGCCAAGTCCTTCCTGACCGAGCGGTAGGAGTCTTCAAGGATACATAAGAAACCTATACCCACAAATAAGGAAAGGAAAATTGCTTGTCCGATTACTGTTTCCCAAATAAAATTACTCACTTTGGGGATTGTTATCGTAAAAATAAGAATTGTTGCACTAAATAGTAAAAGAATAACAGAATATATTAAGTTACGTTTCCATCCTATCTTGCGAACGGTAGGACTTAAGTCCACCACCGTGCCCCAAGTGCATGCTATGAGCGCCACAATAACCATTGCCGGGAGATAACTAATAGCCAAAATTGCTGGTATACTACCTGCTACAATTGATACTGCCAATGCAGGAAGCGTGAGCACGCAGACCAAAAGAGTCTGTTTTGCGAGAGCAATATGCTTCAAAAATTCAATGCGCGACCGTGGTGGACCCGCAAGGTTTTTGATGGGGAGGCTTTTAACGGGCAAGAGAAATTCGGTAACATAAAGAGATGCCAGGAAGAAATTAAGTGTGGAAAGCTTCCACCACCAGTTAAGTCGTACATCGACCTCGGGCATGCCGGATATAAAACGGCCAGTGAAAAAGCCACCGACCGCCGAGGCGAGGAGTCCAAGAAAAAGAAGAAAGGAGAAAAGCAGGACCTTCTTTTTCGCCACACTATTCACTCCTTGCTTACCTGTAGTTTACGCCATAGGCCTGCCATCCTCTGGCAAAGCCTTTCCCAAAGGTGTAGGCATCTAGTCCCCATGAAGCAATGCTAACAAGAGGTGCAACCTTGAGAGCAACCCGGCCTACTTTTCCCACCGATGCTCCCGCTTTAACCAAATTATCGTAAGCTTTTAATTTTCCTTCCGTGTATCTTAATCCCTCGTTTATCGCCGCATCCTTATTGCTCCAGGTACGCGGGTCGTAGCTTCTTACAAGATCCTTAGATCCTTCTTGGAAAGCATACCCTGCTCTTTTTGCAGTGTATCCCACTGTGTGGCTCACTTTACTCCACCAGCTCATCCAGTATTCTACCTCCTTCCGGTTTTGGGCGAAAGAGGGTCCCGCTTTCCCCATATCGCGGACGCTTTTGATTCAAAATCCTTACATGGGTTCGGTATAGTTTCCTGCCCGTAAGGAGCTGGAGGTTTACCTCCCACTCCCCTCTTGGTGTATCGGAATTAATCGAGATCCCTATGGCGTAACTACGGACAAATTTTTCCATATCGCTCTCCTGATCAAGAGCAGGAATTTCGGTGACAGCGCCAAAGCATAACTTACCCTCGTGATGCCAGGAGACAGTTATGGGAAGACAATAATTTACGCCCGTGAATTCTGCAAAAAGAACTATCTGGGCGTCGTCTGCGTAGAAGGTTGTGGTTGGAAATATGGGATATAAGGTCTCTCCCTCAACGTGAATATCCCGGCAAGGGACACATCTTACCAGTTGGACGGATTGCTCCAACTCGAGAAGATTCTCTTGAGTAGTGGTAAGGAAACGATTACCTGCCTTACCAATCGTAAATGGCGTTTTTTTTGGTATCCGGAGAGGAATGAGATCCAGGCATCCATCAGGCTCAGAAATCGATATTTCTCGTTTCTCATTGCCCCACGTAACTTCTATTACGTCGGCTTGTGCAACAGGGAAGTAGAGACGCATTTACTCACCCTCTTTTTCGTTTGTCTTATATTACTTTGAAAATCGGAAGGTTCTTCGCTATTTCGTGTGGGTAAGGGGTATTACCAGAAATGAGTATCAATAACTTGGAATCAATATCAGTAATGGCATATGTTTCCTATCGGAGGGTCACCCCTTTCTGGGGAGAAGAAATAGTCCTTAACTTAAGGCTATCACCTGTGGACCCAGCAGTTCTCACTCTTATCACACCAACCAAGGACGGAGCCGGTTTTTCCCTTTCCCTCATCCGCCATATGGTAAACCGGACAGATGCCCCTTGCTCTCACCTCTTACCTTTGCACCCTTCTTGCCTGCACTCCGCGAAGAAGATCATTTGCATATAGTCCGTGTAGAAAAAGAGAAGTAGAGCCGCATTTCCTGAGCCTCCCCGCGCTTCGAAAAAGCGGAAAGCGCATTTTCTTCCACATGCTTTGAGCTTAATGGTAAGATTAGCAAAAAAAAAAAAAAAACAAGGGGGGTATTTTGTAATTTTTGGTCGATTGGCGTAGCTGTAGCATCCTGTGCCGCCCGCGCCGGGTTAAGCGGCGGGGCAAAAATATCAGGTTTTCAATTCCCCTTGTAAGCAGGCTACCAGTGTAGCCGGCATACACACCCCAGGGCGCCTAAAACATATAAAAAGAGGGTCGCACTTTAACGCAATCCTCTTTAACTTCCGGGCAATGCCAGTATTTTTTCCAATTCCCTGGCCTTGTTTGCGGCCAATATTGTCGTTTGCCGGAAAAGTAATTTCGTAGCCATTTTTACCCCAGGGGTGGATTTCCCTGATCATATTAAGGTTTACAATTTAGGCCCGGTGGGAACGGAAAAAGGTATTACCGGTTAGCCTTGTCTCGATGCTATGTACGTTTTCCGTGATTCTGAGTTTGTCTTGGTTTATAAATGTCCATATAGCGAAAAAAGGGGGCTTTGAACCCCCTTTTTCAATGCCCGCAGGTGGCGCAGCTTCCCCCGGCGCAACCGCCGCAGCTGCTGCCACCACTGCTGCTACCGCCGGCATCCCGGTTGCCCAGGGAGGCAAAGCTGCTCATCACCCGGTTTGCGCCGGTGGCCTGGCATGCCGGGCATACCTGATGCTCACCACTTTCTCCCAGCGAGCATAATTTTTCAAAGCGGTGACCGCAGGTGTTGCAGCGAAATTCATAAATAGGCATTCCGTAACACCCCTTTCCCCATTCACAGCCGGGACTTCCCGGCTATTTTTAGCTTACGCCGCAGATTGTCCCCTGTCAAGGCAAGCTTTTTCACCCGTCCGGGGAGGGATTGGCCGAGGGGAGAGGGAATTATTAAAAAAAGGGAGTAGTAATTGAATAGCCGAAAGAATAAATAAGCAGTTAGGAGGATTTACATGCGCGTTCGTTTTTTGGGAGCCGCGCAGACGGTTACAGGCTCCTGTTTTCTCCTGGAAACAGGTCCCATCAGGATAATGGTGGATTGCGGGATGTTCCAGGGGCCCCGGGCTTTACGGGAGCGTAACTACCGCCCTTTTTCTTTTTCGCCACTCAGTGTGGATTATGTTCTGCTTACCCACGCCCATATAGATCACAGCGGTTTGATTCCCAAACTGGTGAAGCATGGTTTTCGCGGAAAGATTCTGGCTACCCCGGCTACCATCGATCTGTGCGCCGTCATGCTGCCCGACAGCGGGCATATCCAGGAAATGGAGGTGGAAAGGCTTAACCGCAAGGCCGCCCGGGCCGGCCGCCCGCTCATAGAACCAATTTATAACGTTGAGGACGCCCACCGGGCCATGAATTTTTTTCAACCAGTCGATTACGGTCAGACGGTGAATCTTACCAAAGAAATCAGCGTACGCTTTTTGGAAGCGGGACACATCCTTGGTTCGGCCATGGTAGAACTTACGGTCAGGGAGGGGCGACAAGAAACCAAACTTCTTTTTACCGGGGATTTAGGGAAAAAGAACAAGCCCTTCCTTAAAGACCCCTCGTTTATTGACCATGCCGATTATGTATTCATCGAATCCACCTATGGTGACCGCCTGCACCCGGATCAGGGGGATCATGTAAATCTGCTCCACGATATTATCTGGGAGACCTATCGTAAAGGCGGCAATTTAATTATTCCCGCTTTTGCCGTGGAACGCACCCAGGATTTGCTTTATGATCTCAATCTCCTGATTGTCAACAACCGCTTCCCGCCCATGAAGGTTTATATTGACAGCCCCATGGCCGTGGCGGCCACGGAAGTTTTTAAAAAATATACACCTTATTTTGACCAGGAGACCCGGGAGCTTATAGCCCAAGGGAAAGACCCCCTGAACATGACCGCCCTTGAGTTTACCCGCACCACCGAAGAATCCATGGCTTTAAATAAAATTAAAAGCGGGGCCATCATCATAGCGGCCAGCGGTATGTGCGAGGCCGGCCGGATCAAGCACCACCTGCGCCATAACCTGTGGCGTCCCGAATGCACCGTTCTTTTTGTTGGTTACCAGGCTCCTGGAACCAAGGGCCGTAAGATAAAAGACGGGGCAAAATACGTGCGCATTCACGGGGAAGAAGTGGCCGTACGGGCTACCATTAAAAGTATCGATAGTTTTTCTGCCCATGCGGATAAAGAAGAATTGCTGGAATGGTTGGGACACTTACAAAAACCCCCTACCAGGGTTTTCCTGGTGCACGGGGAACCTTCTTCCATGAATGTTCTGGCGCAGGATATTGCCCGGCGTTACGGTTATTCCGTGCACGTTCCCGTGCTTGAGGAAGAAGTGCAGCTTACCCCGGCTTTGCCGCTTGGCGAGGAGGAGTTACGCCGGGCATATGACGCAGTGGCGAGCCGTTTACAGGATGTGCTGGCCAGTGGCCTGGGCAGGGGGCATTACCAGGAGATTATGGAACAGCTGGACCATTTGAACGCCCTGCTGGCATCCATTCAAAAGCAGGCCAGTTAATTACATTGCCTGAAACAAGGCGTACCGGTATAATTATGGTGTAATCGGGAATTTTCCCGGTTTTTTGGGAGGGACTGATTTCCGTGCCCGGCTACCTGTGGAGAGAAGAAGGGACGGTTAAGTGGCTGCTCTGGGAAGCCTTCCTGGACACCGGTTTGGTGAGCCATGGCTTTACCACCCGCCATGGCGGTGTCAGTGCTGGGGAGTTCGCCACTTTAAATATGGCCTTTCACGTGGGTGATGACCCTGGTCATGTGCTGATCAACCGGGATCGGGCCTGCCGGGCTTTGGAAATGAACCCCGCACACCTGGTGGCCGGCCAGCAGGTCCACGGGGACCGGGTGGCGGTGGTCGGGAAGGTTCACCGCGGCCGGGGGGCCCGGTCAACGGAAGATGCCCTGCCCGCCACTGATGCCCTGATTACCGGGGAACTCCTGGTACCCCTGTCCAGTTATTATGCCGATTGCGTGCCGGTTTTCCTTCTGGATCCGGTTCGGCGGGTGGTGGGTCTGGCCCATGCGGGCTGGAGGGGGACGTACCTTGACATTGCGGCCAAAACGGTGGAGGCCATGGGCCGTTTCTTTGGCAGCCGGCCCGGGGATTGCCTGGCGGGCATTGGCCCCTCCATTGGACCCTGTTGCTATGAAGTGGATGCGCCCCTGGTTGACCTGTTTAAAGAACATTTTCCCTTCTGGCAGGATCTTTTAGTTCCCAATCCGTCTGGCAAGTGGCAGCTCGACCTTTGGGAGGCCAACCGGCGCGTTCTCCTGGAAGCCGGCCTTGTACCGGAAAACATTTTTATAGCCGGTGTTTGCACCTGTTGCCGGCAGGACCTCTTTTTTTCCTACCGGGGGAGTGGCGGCCGTACCGGGAGGATGGCGGCCCTGATCATGTTAACTTAACCCGCCGCTTATAAGGAGGCGACTATATGGCTAAAATCCTGGTTGTGGATGATGAAGAGCATATTGTGGAGTTGATCCGCTTTAATCTGGAAAAGGAAGGTTACCAGGTAATAGCCGCCACGGACGGGAATACCGCCATCGAAATGGCACGCTCCCAGCGGCCCGATCTCATCCTCCTTGATGTGATGTTGCCGGGACAGGATGGCCTGGCGGTCTGTCGCACCCTGCAGCAGGAGGCCGAAACCAGGCATATTCCGGTAATCATGATCAGTGCCCGGGGGGAGGAACTGGATAAGGTCCTGGGTCTGGAAATGGGAGCCGACGACTACGTCACCAAGCCTTTCAGCCCGCGGGAGCTGGTGGCCCGGGTCAAAGCCCGGTTGCGCCGGGCGCCTGGGGAAGGCGAAGGCAGAGGTGTTCGCCCTCCGGGGGGAAGACTGGTCCGCGGGCGGCTGGTAATTGACCCGGATCGTTTCCTGGTTACCGTGGACGGCGTTAAACAGGACCTAACTCCGAAGGAATTCGAGTTACTGCGTTTTCTGGCCAGTGAGCCGGGAAAAGTTTTTTCCCGTGAATACCTGCTGGAACAGATCTGGGGTTACGACTATACCGGTGATTCCCGGACGGTGGATGTTCACATCCGCCATATCCGCCAGAAGCTGGAGCAGGTACCCGGTGCCCCCCAGTATATTGAAACGGTGCGCGGGGTGGGTTATCGTTTCCGGGAGGTGCCTTAGAGGGTGAAGCTCAACTTCCTGCAGGGTGTATCCTGGCGGCCGGTGGTCAGTTATTTTTTCCTTATGGTTATCTTTTTTGCCCTCCTGCAGCTCTATGCCGCCAAAAAGTTGAGCGTCCTGGGGGCCTTGTTAATCATCCTGCCCCTATCGGTATTGCTGGCCTGGCTTTTATACCGGAGGGTTATCGGCCCGTTAAATGAAATAATTGCCGCGGCCAGGGATATGGCCCGGGGTAACCTGGACCGGGAATTGCACCTGTGTACACCCGATGAAATAGGAGAACTGGCCCGCAGTATTAACGAAATGGCCCGGCAGCTGCGGGAAACTATAGCTATGATTACCGAGGAAAAGAACAGGGTGCGGGCCATTTTGAACAGTATGGCCGACGGTGTAATTGCCCTGGACCGGGATGGTCGCGTGCTGCTTATAAACCCGGTGGTAGAAGAAATTTTTGATTTAAGGGAGGAGGCCTGCCTGGGGAAAAAAATCCTGGGGGTTATCCGTAACTATGACCTTGAGCGCCTCCTGAGCAGGACTCTGGAGTCGCAAAACTCCACCAGTGAGGAAATAAAAATTCTGGGGGCCGGCTCGGAGCCGCGTTTCTTTCGCCTCCAGGCCACCCCTCTGAAAGGTTGCCACGGGGAAACAGGCGGGGTAGTGGTGGTCCTTAGGGATATCACCGAACGCAAAAAGCTGGAGCAAATGCGAACCGAGTTTGTGGCCAACGTTTCCCATGAGCTGCGCACCCCTTTAACCTCCATTAAAGGATTTCTGGAAACCCTGCTCGACGGGGCGATTGATGATCCCGGGGCATCCCGTCATTTCCTGGAAATAATAAGCCAGGAAACAGAGCGCCTGACCCGCCTGGTTGATGAGCTGCTCAACCTGTCTAAAATAGAGGAACGGCGGGTGGTGCACCGCTGGCAGCGGGTGAACCTGGCGGACATTATCAGCCGCGTGGTCTCCCTCTTCCGGCCCCGGGCAGGGGAAAAATCGCTCACTCTCTCCCTGGAAGTACCCCGGGACCTGCCTGCGGTTTACGGTGACCCCGATATGCTCGCCCAGGTGTTGATTAATTTGCTGGATAATGCCGTTAAATATACCCCGCCCCGGGGCAGCATAACCATCCGGGCCATGGTCCGGGGGGATCAATTGAGGGTGGAAGTGGAGGATACCGGCATCGGTATTCCAGCTGAAAGCCTGCCCCGGGTTTTTGAGCGCTTCTACCGGGTGGATAAGGCCCGTTCCAGGGAACTGGGGGGGTATGGGATCGGCCTGGCTATTGTGAAGCATATTATCCGGGCCCACGGCGGGAAAATTGATGTGCAAAGCACGCCCGGGAAGGGAAGCCTGTTTTTCTTCACCCTGCCCCTGGCAGAAAATGTATCCGGTTAAAGCAGCAGAAAAGTTCATGTGGGGGTGCCCTGATGGAGAACCGGGTAAAAATTGATATTAAGAATTTAAACCTCTATTATAAGGATTTTCAAGCTTTAAGGGATATAAATTTAAGCATTCAGGCCAACAAAATAACTGCCCTTATTGGCCCTTCCGGTTGCGGCAAATCAACCTTCCTGCGCACCTTGAACCGGATGAATGATCTTGTCGAGGGTGTGCGGGTTGAAGGCCGGGTCCTGCTGGACGGCCAGGATATTTACGCTCGTGATGTGGATGTGGTTCACCTGCGCAAGCGGGTGGGCATGGTCTTCCAGCGCCCCAACCCCTTCCCCATGTCCATTTATGATAACGTGGCCTACGGTCCCCGGGTTCACGGTATTAAGAACCGGCGGCTGCTGGACGAAATTGTTGAAAGAAGCCTGCGGCAGGCGGCCCTGTGGGATGAAGTGCGGGACCGCTTGTTCAAGTCGGCCCTGGGTCTTTCCGGCGGCCAGCAGCAGCGCCTCTGCATTGCCCGCCTCCTGGCGGTGGAACCGGAGGTCCTGTTGATGGACGAACCCAGTTCCGCGCTGGATCCCATTTCCACTTTAAAAATAGAAGAATTGATTCAGGAGCTGAAAAAAGACTATACCATTGTTATTGTGACCCATAACATGCAGCAGGCCGCCCGGGTTTCGGATATTGCCGCGTATTTTTTAAACGGTGAAGTGGTGGAATGGGGGGCAACGGAAGAAATTTTCACCCGTCCCAGGGATCGGCGTACGGAAGATTACATTACCGGAAGATTCGGTTAATTATATTTACTGTATTCTGGCTTCCAGGGGATAAAGTTTATATTTTCCGGGAGGGATGACCGTGAGTCCCCGTTCTTCCTTTGAAAGGGCCCTGGCCGAACTTCAGCAGGACATCCTGCGCATGGCCAGCCTGGTGGAGCAGGCCATTTACGATTCAGTACAATCCCTGATCAGGCTCGACGTGGCCGGTGCGGCCCAGGTAATTATGAGCGATGAAATGATTGACGAACTTTACCTGGAAATTGAGGATAAGTGCGTCAAGTTAATTGCTACCCAGCAACCCCTGGCCCGGGATTTGCGAGTGGCCATTACCGGGATCAAGATTCTTTTGAGCCTGGAGCGAATGGCCGACCATGCGGTGGATATTGCCCGGGCTACCATGTGCCTGAGCGGCCAGCCTTTAACAGTAAAATGCCTGGATTATATCCCGCGGATGGCCCGGCTTGCCCAGCAGATGGTCAAGGACGGGCTGGATGCCTATGTCAATGGCGATGTCCAGAAAGCCAGGGAGATGTGCGCCCTGGACGACGAGGTGGATTATATTTTTGCCAGGGTGTTCCGGGAACTGGTCAACAGCATGAGGGAAGATCCCCGGACGGTAATGCAGTCGGCCTACCTTTTATATGTCAGCCGCTATCTGGAAAGAATAGCCGATCATGCCACCAATATCGGGGAAGCGGTTATCTACCTGGTTACCGGTGAGCGCTGGGAGCTGAACTGATTCTTAACTTTGGCGCAGGATTTACCCCGGGAAACGTCGAATAAATCAAGTTGCATCTACATCCAGGTTTGGCAGGTGACGGGATTGACTTCCCTGCCCCGGATCAGAAGAATATATTTCCTGGTCATCCTTGTCCTGATTCTCATGTTTTACCTGTGGAATCTGGTCAGGGTTCGGCTGGTAGATATAGAGTGGTTGAAGGAGGACAGGATTTCCCGCACCATGGCCACCTCCGGGTGGCTGATCAAGGAAGAACAGTTGCTTCTCTCACCGGGGAGGGGCCAGTTAAGACTGCTGGTGGATGATGGGGAAAGGGTGCGGGCCGGCGCTCCGGTGGCAGAAGTCATCCTCTCACAGAACGGTGGTGCAGGGGAAAAACGGGTTGTTTACGCCCCCCGGGGAGGGGTTTTTTGCAACCATATTGATGGCCTGGAAGAGGTGCTGCGGCCCGCAAATGCATTGAAAATGGAAGCCGTGGAAAAACTGGAAGTAAAACCCGTTTCTCCCGTTACCGGGAGCAGGGTGGAAAAGGGAGAGCCGGTGGGCAAGCTGGTGGATAACCTTTCCGGTATATGGTACTGGTGCCGCGTTGATGGGGAAGGAAACCGGGCGGTAAAATGGCCTGCCGGTCAGCAGGTGGTTATCCTGTGGCAGGGGCGGCCGGTGGAGGCCCGTCTGGAGAAGATTGCCGGAGAGGAAATGCTTTTTCTGTTACCCGCTTATCCCGGTGACCTGATTCACCGGCGCCAGGTTCAGATGGAGCTGAAGGTAGGGGAACTGTCCGGATATGCAGTACCTTCCCGGGCGCTGGTGAAAAGGGGGGAGGAGCAGGGAATTTATATTGTCTCCCGCCGCCGGGTCGCGTGGGTTCCCGTACGGGTCCTGGGGGGAACACCGGAACGGGTAATTATTACCGGGGAGCAGCTGTCTGCCTGCACCCGCTACGTGGCCAACCCGTTCTGGGTACGGGAAGGCGATGAACTGGAGTGAGGAGCTGGAGGGACGGATATTGGGAGTTAGGGAGAACCTTGCCCGTGTATGGGAACAGGTAACAAGGGCAGCACTCAAAACCGGCCGGGATCCCGGTTCGGTTAAACTGGTGGCCGTAACCAAGAATGTTTCCCTGGAAGTCATGCAAGAAGCCCTGGCGGCAGGAATAAAAGTTTTTGGTGAAAACCGGGTGCAGGAACTGGTGGCCAAACAGCCCCGTCTGCCGGGAGATATTGAATGGCATATGATCGGGCATTTGCAAACCAATAAGGTAAAGTATATTATTGGTAAGGTGAGCCTGATCCATTCCCTGGACAGCCTGCGCCTGGCCCGGGAAATCAGCCGCCGGGCCCGGGAACGGGGGCTGGTGGCGGAAGTTCTGGTTCAGGTGAATATTTCCGGGGAAGAAACCAAATACGGTGTGCCGCCGGGAGAGGTAAAAAGCTTTATTGAAGAAGTGGCCGGCCTGGAGGGTGTCCGCGTGCGCGGGTTAATGACCATCGCTCCCTTTGTTTCCGATCCCGAGCAGGTGAGACCGGTTTTCAGGGAGCTGAACCGGATGGCCGGCTGGCTCAAGCGGGAATTGCCGGGATTGCCCCTGGATTATTTATCCATGGGGATGAGCAATGATTTTACCGTAGCCGTGGAAGAAGGGGCAAACATCATCCGGGTGGGTAGCGCCATTTTTGGCCCCCGACCATAATTCCAGGAGGGATAACCATGGCCAGGAAACTGGTGGACAAAGTCTTGGGTTTTATGGGTTTTGAAGAGGAGCCCGTGGAGGAAGAGGAAAAGGAGCATTTCCGGGAAGAAGATCCGGTGCCCCAGGTAAAGCGCAAGGGCCAGGTTTTCAGCCTGCACACCCAGCGCCAGGTGCGGGTTATTGTGGCCGAACCCAGGGTCTTTGAAGATGTGCAGGCTATAGCCGATCATTTGAAAAACCGTCGCCCGGTGGTGGTTAACCTGGAGAGGGCGGAAAGCGATCTGGCCAGGCGCATAGTGGATTTTATCAGCGGCGCCACTTACGCGCTGAACGGGAGCATGCAAAAAGTGGGTAATGGAATTTTTCTCTTCGTTCCCAGCAACATGGATATTGCAGGAAACATTAAAGAATATGGGGAACGGGGAATTTTCCCCTGGAAAGATGAATAACGGGGGTGTTCTTTTTGCCGTTAACGGGACTCGCCATTGGCTGCCTGGGGGGCGGGGCCATGGCCCAGGCCCTGCTTACGGGGTTGATTAAAAGCGGTATTCAGGCCCGTAACCTGTATGTGAGCGATACCCGCCACGAGAGGCTGGATTACCTGAGCCGGGAGCTGGGCGTTAATGGACGGGAGAGTAACAGGGATCTGGTCAGGGAGTCGGATGTGGTTATCCTGGCGGTTAAGCCCCAGGTGGTGGAGGAGGTTTTAAAAGAAACGGGGGACCTGTTCCAGCCCCGGCAAACGCTGATTTCTATTGCCGCCGGTATCACTACCCGGTTCATTGAAAAATTTCTCCCTGAGCCGGTACCGGTAATTCGCGTTATGCCCAATACGCCGTGTCTTTTGGGGTGCGGGGCCAGTGCCCTTTGCTCCGGCACCAATGCCGGCGACCGGGACCGGGAGCGGGCGAGAGCCATTTTCAGCGCCGTCGGCCGGGCGGTAGAAGTACCGGAAGGGTTGATGGATGCTGTAACAGGACTCAGTGGCAGCGGGCCCGCCTATATGTATGTTATCCTGGAGGCGCTGGCTGATGCAGGGGTGCGGGTAGGCCTCCCCCGGGATGTGGCTCTTCTGCTCAGTGCCCAGACCATGCTGGGGGCAGCCCAGATGGTCCTGGAAACCAGTGAACACCCCGGCCGCCTTAAGAATATGGTTACCACCCCGGGAGGGACGGCCATTGCGGGTGTTTATGCCCTGGAAGAGGGAGGGTTACGGGTAACCCTTATGCGGGCGGTAGAAGAAGCCACCCGCCGTTCCCGGGAACTGTCCGAGGGATTAAAATAAAAGGAGAGCGTCATGAGCCTGGAACGTATTATTAATGTCGCCTTTCAGGTATACACCTGGTTAATTTTTATCCGGATTATTTTATCTTTTATCCGTCACAACCCCTATCATCCTCTGATCCGCTTCATTTACGAAATTACCGAACCTGTACTGGGGTTTTTCAGGCGTTTTATTCCCCCTGTGGGTATGCTTGACTTTTCACCCCTGGTAGCCTTTTTTGCGTTGGAACTGCTGCGCCAGATAATCCTCAACGTGATCCGGGCACTGGGATTGTAGGACCAGAAGGATGTGAAGACGTGCTGGACAAGGAGTTTTTGCTCTGCCATGCCAGGAACCAGGAGGAAAAAGAGATGCTGGCCAGGATTTATGACCTGGTACAGCAGGTTTTACGTACCCGGCAGCCCCGGGTAACCGATTTCCTTGATCCCTATCACGCCGGTCTGGTGGATATGGCCCTGAAGAGGGTTCCCGATCTGGCAGCCGGAAGCGACGGCGGTTACCCGGCTGCCGAAAGGGTGCGCGTGCTTATTTATCCCGATTACCTGGAGCCCCGGGAGGAAGACTGGCAGCTGGCGTACCTTTCGCTGCGGGGCTCCTTTGCAGAGCAGGAGCTCAGCCACAGGGATTTTCTCGGGGCCCTGCTCTCCCTGGGCCTGCGCCGGGAGAAAATTGGAGACATCCTCCTGCATAACGACCGGGCTCAGCTGGTGGTGGCTGCCGAAGTGGCACCTTTCGTGCAATCCCAGCTGACCAGGGTGGGTTCCGTCCCTGTGACTGTGGAGGAGATTTCCCGGGAGCAGATCTGCCCTCCCCCCCGGCGGGTCAGGGAAATCAAGGCCACCGTTCCTTCCCTGCGCCTGGATGTGGTGGCAGCCGCCGGCTTTGGCACTTCTCGCACCAGGATGGCCCGGGAAATTACCGCCCAGCGGGTTAGCGTGAACTGGCAGGTCTGCACTGAACTTTCACGAACGGTGCGGGAGGGGGATATTATTTCCGCCAGGGGACGCGGTCGGGTTCAGGTGACCCGTGTCACAGGAACGACCAGAAGCGGCCGCCTGGCGCTTATCCTGCACCGGTATGTTTAACGGGTGGCGGTTTTATGGTCTTCCTGCGTGAAGAAAAGGAAGCGGTGGTTTTTAAGGTGCGCGTTCAGCCCCGGGCAGCCAGGAATGAGCTGACCGGGCTGCATGAAGATGCCCTGAAAATACGCCTCACGGCCCCCCCTGTGGAGGGGGAAGCCAACGAAGCCCTGCGTGATTTTCTGGCCCGGCTGCTGGGGGTGCCCAGGTCGCAGGTGGAAATTGTGGCCGGGCAAAAGGGACGCAGCAAGTTAATCAGGGTAAAGGGCATTGCTGCCGGGAGGATACTTTCCCTGCTGGAAACCACCACCGGCGCCAGGAACAACGGATAAAATGGTCGCTGTTCCGGCACGCCAGCGAGCGGCCTTTGAGCCGGGGAGAAATTAAACTTAACCCCGGCCTAACCGGCCCGTAAGATTGACGCTGGCCCTGTTTTTGTGTATAATACTCCTTGTTTTAAAGCTGTTAAAGCCTGTGAACGGGACGAGTAGCCCGGCACTCCTGTTACAGAGAGCCCGGGGAAGCTGGAAACGGGTACAGGGGTCCGCGGTGAAAATCACCCGGGAGGTTCCGGCTGAACGGCGGGTAACCGCCCAGTAAGCCCGGACGGTCAGCCACCGTTACCGGCAAAATGAGGGGACAGGTAGAAAGGCCTTTTTACCTGTCTAGAAGGGTGGTACCGCGGGAATATCCCGTCCCTTTGGGGCGGGCTTTTTCTATTTGGGGGACATGCTTGAGGACTAATGTTAGCCTGAGGTGGTGCGGATGGATTACAGCCAGACTTTGAACCTGCCCAAAACTGATTTCCCCATGCGGGCCAATCTGCCCCAGCGGGAACCAGAGATCTTGAAGTTCTGGGATGAAATTAATATTTACCGCCTGGTACAGCAAAAGAATGCCGGCCGGCCCAAGTTTATCCTGCATGACGGGCCGCCCTACGCCAACGGGCACATCCACCTGGGGACTGCCCTGAACAAGGTGCTCAAGGATATTGTGGTTAAATATCACTCCATGGCTGGCTATGATGCCCCCTATGTTCCCGGGTGGGATACCCACGGGCTGCCCATAGAACAGCAGGCCATTAAGAGCCTGGGGTTGAACCGGCATGCCGTTCATCCCGTGGAGTTCCGGCGCAGGTGTAAAGAATACGCTTTAAAATTTGTGGATATCCAGCGCCAGGAGTTCAAGCGCCTGGGTGTGCGAGGGGATTGGGAACATCCCTACCTCACCCTGATGCCCCACTATGAGGCCGCGCAGATAGGTGTTTTCGGAGAAATGGCCCGCCGGGGTTACATTTATAAGGGCTTGAAACCCGTTTACTGGTGCGCTACCTGTGAAACTGCCCTGGCCGAGGCGGAAGTGGAGTATCAGGATAAAAAGTCCCCCTCCATCTATGTTTCTTTTCCCGTTAAAGATGGAAGGGGCCGCTTGCCGGTTGGTAGCCAGGTGGTTATCTGGACCACCACTCCCTGGACGTTGATTGCCAATGTCGCCGTTTGCCTGCACCCGGAATTTGCCTATGCCCTGGTGGCTGCCGGTGCAGAGAAGTACGTGGTGGCCAGGGAACTGGTGCCTTCATTTGCCCGGGCCGTCGGCCTGGAAGAATGGACCGTTATAGAAGAGTTTACGGGGAAAGACCTGGAGGGTGTGGTTTTAAAGCACCCCTTTATCGAGCGGGATTCTTTAGTCATTTTAGGCGATCACGTTACCCTGGATGCCGGAACCGGTTGCGTGCATACGGCTCCCGGTCACGGCCATGAAGACTACCTGGTAGGGCTGCAGTATGACCTGCCCATTCTTTCTCCCGTTGATGGCCGGGGATATTTCACCGGGGAAGCGGGGCAGTTTGCCGGCCAGTTTTATGCGGAGGCCAACGATAATATTATTGCCGAGCTAAAAGCCAGGGGCAAGCTGCTCAATAGCGGTACCATCAGCCACCAGTACCCCCACTGCTGGCGCTGCAAGAAGCCTGTCTTTTTCCGGGCCACAGAACAGTGGTTTGCTTCCATTGAAGGCTTCCGCAAGAAGGCCCTGGAGGCTATCCGCCAGGTGCGCTGGATTCCGGCCTGGGGAGAAGAGCGCATTTATAATATGGTGGCCAACCGCAGCGACTGGTGTATCTCCCGCCAGCGGACCTGGGGTGTACCCATACCCATTTTCTATTGTCAGGCCTGCGGAAAAGAGATTATTACCCCGGAAACCATATCCCACCTACAGGGGTTGTTCAGAGAACATGGCTCGGATATCTGGTTCATGAAGGAAGCGGCGGAATTGCTCCCTCCCGGTTTCAAATGCCCGTTCTGCGGGGCCGGTGAGTTTACCAGGGAAACCGACATTATGGATGTCTGGTTTGATAGCGGTACTTCCCATGTGGGTGTGCTGGAGCAGCCGGATATATGGCCGGAACTGAGCTGGCCGGCGGATCTCTACCTGGAAGGTAGCGATCAGCACCGGGGCTGGTTCAACAGTTCCCTTTCCACGGCGGTGGCTGTGCGGGGCCAGGCTCCCTACCGGGCCGTACTCACCCATGGTTTTGTGGTTGACGAGCAGGGCCGCAAGATGAGCAAGTCATTGGGGAATGTTATCGATCCTATGAAGATCGTCGAGCAAATGGGAGCCGATATTTTACGCCTCTGGGTGAGTTCGGCGGATTACCGGGGTGACCTGGCGGTATCGCAGAACATCCTCAAGCAGATGACGGAAGCTTACCGTAAAATCCGCAATACCTGCCGGTTTTTGCTGGGGAACCTTTATGATTTCGGCCCCGGTGATCAGGTGCCCTATGAACAGCTTCCGGAAATGGATCGCTGGGCCCTTTTACGCCTGCACCGGATGATAGAACGGGTACTGGCTGCTTACAGGGATTATGAGTACCATGTGGTTTTCCACACCATTCATCATTTCTGTACCGTTGACATGAGCGCGCTGTACCTGGATATGATCAAAGACAGGCTTTATACCACTCCCGCCCTTTCCCTGGAGCGCCGGGCGGCTCAAACCGTGCTTTACCAGGTGTTGCATGCCCTGGTACGCCTGCTTACGCCCATTCTGGCCTTTACTACGGAAGAAATCTGGCGTTATGCTCCCAAAGAAAAGGATGCGCCGGTAAGTGTTCAGCTAACCGACATGCCCCGGGTCAATGAAGATTACCTGGATCCGGAACTGGAGACCCGGTGGGAGCGCCTGCTGGCGGTACGGGGCGAGGTTACCCGGTCCCTCGAAGCAGCCCGCAGGGAAAAGCTAATCGGTAACTCCCTGGAGGCGGCGGTGATATTATATGCCCGGGGGGAATTATATGATTTCCTCTCCGGGGTGGACGAGCTGCCGGCAATTTTCATCGTTTCCGCCGTGGAGCTGAAAAGGTGGGACGGGGACTTGCCCGAAAAAGCAATGGCTTCGGAGATGATTCCCGACCTGGCGGTGGCGGTGGAAAGGGCGCCGGGGAAAAAGTGTGAGCGCTGCTGGATGTACCACCCCGGGGTCGGACAGCATCCGGAACACCCCACCTTATGCCCCCGTTGCGCAGGGGTTATAACCGGGCAGTAAATAAAGAAACCCTTCTCCGTGGAGAAGGGTTTCTTTTTCGAGCCGGTAACAGCCTTCGCTACAGCCATTACAGATCCCTGCATAGCCCACGATAACCTTTCGGCTGTCGCAAACCATTACGGAACCCGTAATGACCTTTGCTCGACCATTACAGATACCTGGGAAGCCTGGTACAATCTCTCGACTGCACCAAACCTCTCTTTTTTGTCAATGACAAAAACTGTTTGTCAGATGACAAAAACTGCCGGCACCTGTAATGATCTTAGCTCGATCGCTGAACATTCCTTACGACCCGGCAGTAATCCTTCGGACCGCTGCCGAGCCTGCCGGGACATCCAGCGATCTGCCCGCCGGCTGGTAGCGAGCCCTGTGACCCGCTACCAACCTTTGGCCGGCTGCTACAGAGCCATTTTTAAGTGACCCTGTAGCAGTCTTGGCTCGGCCATTACCGACCCTGTTGCTCATATTATTACCCCTTTCTTAACGGATATACACCGGGGCAAACGGTAAATATAGCCATTAAGTATTAAAATTGCTATGCGAAAAACGGTTATCTCCCGGTTACCATTGAACGTTTGATCCTGCCTGCTGGAGGAACTGATCTGGTTACTGGGCTGTACCCTGCTGGCTCAGGTGCAGGCCGAGCTTTCCTCCCGGGACGGGCGGATCACACGTCTGGCTCCGCTGCGTTCCGTGGGTGACCGGGTACACCTGCAGGTTTGTCTGTGCGATGGCGGACGTCCGGAATTCTGCCTTCCCGTGGCTTTGCCCCTCAGGGCTGTTCAGGAAAGAGATGTGGGCAGCCTTGCCTCCCAGATTCTCTGGGCGACCGAGCATGGTTTACGGGTAGCAATAGTGGAACCTCTGGAATCCAGCCGCTCCTTCCGGATAACGGCTTGACCTGCCCCTCCGGGGCAGTTTCAGACTACCGACAAACTTCCTATGTGCCCTGGTTTTACAGGAGGAGCGACCTGGAGTGAGCGCTGCCGGGCCAGGCCCGGGCGACGGGATGAGGTGGGACCGCGGACAGGATGTCCGCGGAGGCCACCTGAACACAGGATGTGTGAATGTGGCCGGTACCCGCCGAAGACCGGAGCCAGGGCCTTTTGGCCCGGCCAGCGATACGACCGGGAGCGACGACTAAAACCAGGGCACATCCTGGAAACACTTTCTCTACAAGCTGCCTGCCCCTCCGGGGCAGTTTTATTTTAGAAAAATCAGGACGGATGAAGATTATCTGAGGAAGACAGAAATGGGGGGAGAGGGGTTATAACTATGATGGGATGCTGTTAAAAAGCGGGACCGGATGGTCCGGCGGCCATAACCGGAGGAGCAACATTACGGAAGGGTAGCAGCAGGAAATGTTTTCTCCGGGAGCGAATAATTAACAAAAGTCCGGTAAGCGGGGGGAGGGTGGGGATCTTTGAGCCTGTGGAACAATATAAAAGGTAAAATTTTCGATCTTTCCCTGGATGTTCATTTACCTGCCCTGGAATATGTCCAGGGTGGAACAGTACAGGGGGAAGTTTCTCTGAAAGCGGCGAAAATCTCCCGGCGTATAAGGGGGATCAGGTTGGAACTGCTGGAAGAATGGTGGGAAGGAGAGGAAAGTGAGAAAGGGCGTCACCAGAAAAGGGAAGTTACGGCCAGAATGGATCTGGCCGGGGAAGCAGTTATTTATCCTGATAAAGGGTTGAACATCCCTTTCACCCTGCGCCTGCCCCTGAACCTGGCCATCAGCAGCTCTCATCACCACTGTTATTTACGGATTCAGGTCCTGGTTCCTCTTGCCCCCGATCTCACCCGTATGATTGAGCTGAATATAAAGCCGGCACCGGCCATAACTGCCGTTTGGGAAGCTTTATCCTGGCATCTGGGGTTTGCCTCCTGTGGTCTCATCTCTACCTCCCGGCAGCAGGTATTTAAATTCTGTTCCGGCCCGGGTACACCGGCAGATTTCCGTCATATTGAGGATATAGAAATGATCTTTGAAAACGAGAAGGACGGCCTGCGCATTCACATGAAGGCCAAGGTGAACCTGCTGGGAAACTTTGATGCCGATAATTATTTTACATTGTTTATTCCTTACGAGGAAATGTTCCGTAAAGACGGTACGCCAGCACATCAATGTATCGGAGAAAGGATCATCCGCCGCCTGCTGGACTCTTTAAAGCCGGTGGGCCAGAGCCTTTTAACGGGTCGTGAACCCCGGTGTTAAAATAAAAACCATTTACAATTGCTCCGGAAAATGATAAAATTTAAGGAAAGTTAGTTAACAAAATAAATATTTTATGTCCTGAACGCTTAATTCTTTACCCGAAAGAAGCGGAGGACCCATTTCCTGGGGTGAATCCCCCTGGAGAGGAGGCGTGATAGTGCGCCCGTTTTCCCGGGGGTAGGGTTATCCTTTCAACCCGAACCCGACAGCTAACTTCGTAAGCGTGGAAGGGAGGACATATGTGCTCGGGGTGGCACGGGTTACACCCATGTGCCTGTGCTGTCCCGATGACGGGTTCACTTTCTTCTGCCCCAGGAAAAATATTCCTGGGGCTATATTTTTCCATAAGGGGGGGTATAAATGGCTATTTTCCCAATGCCTCCAGCAGGATTTGACATCGCAGAAAAACAAAACGTTTCAGCCGAGGAAAAACGCCGGATTTCACTGCAACGGGCGCAGGAACTGAAGGAAAGCATCCGTGACTACCTCCAGGTTAAGGATAAGATCCCGACCGGACTTGATCTGGTCGAGCAGCTGGAAGCAGCCCGGCAGAAAATCCTTTCAATCTTTAAGGCTGGAAAAGAGCAGTGGGCTGACTGGCACTGGCAGATGGCTCATCGCATTACCACCGTTGAGCAGTTAAGCCAGATTGTAGATCTGACACCCGAGGAACAGCAGAGTATTGCCAGGGTGGGGAAACGCTTCCGGTGGGCAATATCTCCCTATTATGCCAGCCTGCTGGCCGTTGACCGGCCCGGGGGGCCCATATGGCTGCAAGCCGTGCCCCAGGAGGCGGAATTGACCGATAATGGCGGTAGCGATGATCCCATGGCCGAGGCTTTTACCAATCCGGCTCCGGCCATAACCCGTCGTTACCCCGACCGGTTGATTATCAATGTAACCAACCAGTGTGCCATGTACTGCCGCCATTGCCAGCGGCGCCGTAATATCGGGGAAATAGACCGGCACCAGCCCAGGGAAGTTCTCAAGGCTGCCCTGGATTACATCCGTAGTAATCCTGAAATCCGGGATGTGCTGATTACTGGCGGGGATGCCCTGCTGTTAAGTGATCGCTGTCTGGACTGGTTGTTAAGCGAACTTGACGCCATTCCCCATGTGGAGATAAAGCGCATTGGAACCAGGGCCATAGTAACCATGCCCCAGCGCATTACCCCCGCGTTATGTGCCATCCTGGAAAAACACCCGCCCATTTACATCAACACCCAGTTCAATCATCCCCTGGAGATTACGCCGGAAGTGAAAGAAGCCTGCGATCGCCTGGTTAAGGCGGGTGTGGTTCTGGGCAACCAGGCGGTACTGCTGAAAGGGGTTAACAACAATCCCCATGTAATGAAAAAACTCAACCAGGCGCTCCTGCGCATCCGGGTTCGTCCCTATTACATCTTCCACGCCAAAGAGGTCAGGGGAACCAGGCATTTTATTACCAGCGTGGATGAGGGTATAGAGATTATGGAAAAATTGAGGGGGTATACCTCCGGCCTGGCTGTGCCGACCTATATCATCAATGCCCCCGGCGGGCTGGGGAAAACCCCTGTACTGCCCAGGTACCTGGTCTTCCGGGATGATAAGCACGTCATCTTCCGTACCTGGGAGAAAAAAATTATCTCTTATCCCAACCACCGTTAAAGGTAATCGCCGGTGACAAACTTCCCAAGTGCCCTGGTTTTAAAGGAGGAGCGACCTGGAGTGAGCGCTGCCGGGCCAGGCCACGGCGACGGGATGAGGCGGGGCCGCGGACAGGATGTCCGCGGAGGCCACCTGAACACAGGATGTGTGAATGTGGCCGGTACCCGCCGAAGACCGGAGCCGGGGCCTTTTGGGCCCGGCCAGCGATACGACCGGGAGCGACGACTAAAACCAGGGCACATCCCGGAATAATTTGTTTACAAGCCGAATCGCCGGCCACAGAATGCTGTGCCGGCGATTTATTTTTAAAAAAATAAGGGGAACGGTAATAATAACACATAACTCCGGAACAAAATAAAAAAAATATTTTGGGGAGTGATGATTGTGGAGGAATTTATCCGTTCCCGTGTTCCCTGGAGTACCGAGCCAAGCCTGAAAACGAAAACTGAGGAAGTGGGTATAGATTTTGACGAATTTATCGAGGGCTTAAAAGAAGGCAAGAGCGATGCTGAAATGGCCGCACAATTCGGGGTAACAGAAAAACTTATTTATCACCTGCGGGATAGATTTGAAAGGTATGGCCTTGGTTCCATTATGGGACAGGATTAACAGTAAAATTTTACATAAAAAGGGGGAGAGGTGTATCTCACCACTCCCCCGGGACTTTACTTCAGCAGGTTCTGCTCGGCAAATAAAATCATCTGCCGGACCATATTACCGCCCAGCTTGCCTCCGATGCGGCCTCCTACGGCGCCACAGGCCCGGGAGCTCAGGTCCCCCCAGTAGCCGTTTTTAATATACGGTGTGAGCCCCAGTTCTTGAGCAATTTCGTATTTCATCTGATCTAAAATGCGGTTCCAGTTCTGGGGAGTGGCTTTACTCTCCCCCACGTGCAGGGGATATCCCAGTTCATTGGCTATTTCAAATTTGAGGGCATCAAGACGGGAGTCGGCTGCCGGTACCAGAAGTTTATTTTGACGATTTGGCATTCGGCAACACCTCCTCACCCTTATTATCTCCACCTGACCGGCAGTCATCCCCATAAATTAAAGACAATAAAGTAAAAAAGAGGTCCCGGATTAAAGCCGGGACCTGGTAATTTATGTTAATAAAATTTTTATTAATCCTTTCAGCACAGAGCGTGCGGGTTATGCTATAATAGACGAATATAAAAAAGCGAGGCAGGGAGGGGTTAATGCTGTATCCGGAAAAATTTGCTAAGTTCGGACTTACCTTTGATGATGTTTTGCTCATCCCGGCAAAATCCGAGGTGCTGCCCGGGGAGGTGGATACCACCACCTATCTTACCCGGGATATTAAGTTGAATATCCCATTGATGAGCGCTGCCATGGACACGGTAACCGAATCCCGCATGGCCATAGCCATAGCCCGGGAAGGTGGGATCGGGGTAATCCATAAAAATATGTCTATTGAACGGCAGGCCCTGGAAGTGGACCGGGTCAAGCGCTCCGAGCACGGGGTTATTTCCGACCCCATCTATCTTTCCCCGGAGAGTCCCATCAGCGAAGCTCTGCTATTAATGGAACGTTACCGTATTTCCGGTGTCCCGGTTACGGTTAACGGCAAGCTGGTAGGTATTCTGACCAACCGGGACCTGCGCTTTGAGCGGGATTTCAGCAAACCGGTTGGGGAGGTCATGACCAGGGATAACCTGGTTACGGCTCCGGTGGGGACAACCCTGGAGCAGGCTAAGGAGATTCTGCAGCGGCACAAGGTAGAAAAACTGCCCATTGTGGATGAGAACTTCAACCTGCGGGGTCTCATCACCATCAAGGATATTGAAAAGGCACGGCAATATCCCTTATCGGCCAAGGATAAGAAGGGACGGCTCCTGGTGGCGGCTGCCGTGGGGGTAAGTGCCGATACGGAAGAACGGGCGGATGCCCTGGTCCGGGCCGGAGTGGATGCCATTGTGGTGGATACTGCCCACGGTCACAGCAAGGGAGTACTGGAAACCGTGGCCAGGCTCAAGCGCAAGTATCCCGAAGTGGCTATAATTGCCGGAAATGTGGCCACTGCAGAAGGAACGCGGGATTTAATCCGGGCCGGTGCCGATGCGGTCAAGGTGGGCATTGGTCCCGGTTCCATCTGTACCACACGGGTGGTGGCCGGAGCAGGAGTACCCCAGATCACGGCTATTTATGAATGTGCCCGGGAGGCTATGGCCCACAATACGCCCATTATTGCCGATGGCGGGATTAAATATTCCGGGGATATTACCAAGGCCATTGCCGCCGGGGCAGACGTGGTGATGATTGGCAGCCTGTTTGCCGGAACGGAAGAAAGCCCGGGCGAGATCGAAATCTATCAGGGGCGCAGCTACAAGGTCTACCGGGGAATGGGCTCCCTGGGAGCAATGAAGGAAGGCAGCAGCGACCGCTACTTTCAGGAGCACCAGCCCAAGCTCGTACCCGAGGGAGTGGAAGGGCGCGTGCCCTACCGGGGACCGCTATCGGAAACCATTTTCCAGCTTATCGGGGGCTTGCGGGCCGGTATGGGCTACTGTGGTTGCCGGAATATCCAGGAACTGAAAACCAAAACCCGGTTCATGCGCATCACGCCGGCGGGCCTGCGGGAAAGTCACCCCCACGACGTGGTCATTACCAAAGAAGCACCCAACTACAGCCTGAAATAAACAATAAACCTCTTCCTCCGGCGGAAGAGGTTTTTAATTTTTTATAGCTGCTGAACCTGCCATTGGAGAAGGCCCTGGTGCATAAAGAGCATTTTCTTAAACAGTTCCAGGTCTTTTGGTGGTACCCTTTTGCCATAGCGGACCATGAGCGTGTTGGCTATGTGTTCCAGGATATCGGGATCATCGGTGGCTTCTTTTTGCATTCCCACCGAACCGAAAAGCTTGGTCAGCATTTTCTGGTACTGCCAGACATCCAGCCCCGTATTTCGTAAATCCCAGTGCCAGCAAAATTCTATGGTAATAACAATATAATCTTCCATTACCGGGTTGGAGAAGGCCAGCTTTAAAAGCTTCCGGGCCAGCTTGTATTCCCGCCAGTCGGGGCTGACTTCAATGGCCCCCAGCTCCAGCACCCGGGGGTGCTTGCTCCAGCGGCTGTAGCGGTCGGGTGGCAAAAAGGTGACGTAACCGATAACCTTTGTGCCAATGCGGGCAATGTAAACCATGCCTTCGGGCAGTTCGGCTATTTCTTTGAGGGCGGCTTTTTGTTTTTCCGGCTGCCGGAAATTATTTAACTTTTCATCGAAGGTTAATGTATCCAGATAATGGGCGCTCACAGGGCCTTCCAGAACAACTATCCCCCCGGGAATAGCTACCTGCAGCGTGTTTATTCCCTCTGCACAGGCAGTGCACATAATTAATCACCTCCGATGTCCTGCCGGCCGCCAGTGACCATTGGGGAACCCGATCTAACCGTTCAGCCATACAAAACGACAGGTGAAGGATCCAGCCCTGTTACGTTCGGGGGCTCATTTATACCGTTCAGCTTGCGTTTTTAACCACTGGCGCGTTCTCCGTTTGATCCAATTATAACCGGATGTCATCCGGCTGACAATATAATTTTTTCTGTAGAATTATGCAGGAATAAAGTGGTAAAAAGTGGCATTTATTAGCAGGGGAAACAAGATAAGTTAGGGAATAGATCCATTATTCCATGAGACATGAGGAGGATGGTGATTTCTGGCCATGGAAGGAAAGCTCTATTCCCTGACCGATGTATTAAAAAAGACTTTATTTTTCTTTGAATCTCTAACCGTAGCGGAATTGACCCCTTACGTGCACAAGCGGATGATGCGCGATTATACTTTGCAGCAGGTGGAAGAAAAGGTCGTGCTGTGTTTGCGTCAACACCCCTGTTTTTTTGTGGATAACCGCAACGCCTGGCACCTGGACCTGGAGGGGAAGCGGGAAAATGATGCTTTTTATGCCCTGCTGTTGAAACGACAGAAACCCATGAGTTTGAAGGAACTCAAGGGCGCCACCTGGGGGAAAAATAAGAAAAACAGGCATCTTATGGCCGAGGAAGCCAGCCTCATTTCCGATGGGCGTTTTATTCAGCTGGACAACGGTTGCTGGGGGTTGACCGAGTGGGAGGTGGAGGCCGGGCAGTACGCCCTGAAACACCTGGTCATCAAGGCCCTGAAAACCCATCCCCAGGGTTTGAGCCTGCAGCAGGTTTATGAAGTGGTCAATGCCTGGCGCCAGACCACGGTAGCTGCCGTCGAAGGGGTGCTCCGGAAGTTTCCTTATTTCGAGCTGGTGGGGGAAGGGGTGTGGACCTATAATCCCGGTGTACAATCGGCCTACGAGGCCCTGACGAAACGCTACCTGGCTGCTTTGAACCGCCAGAAGGAACGCTGGCACCGGGACCGGGAGCGCTGGCGCAGGAAGATCAGCACGCTGGAACAGCAACTGCAGGAGGTCAATGCCGCCTACCGGGAAGCGGCGGCGGCCCTGGCCCAGCGGGCGGAGGAAGTGGCCCAGCACGAGTACCTGGTGACCCAGATGGCGGAAAAGGATTTGCTCCTTTCCCTGCGCAAGAAGGAAATAATGCGCTACCGGGAGCACATCAACAAGCTGGAAGCCAAGGCCAACAGTATCCTGCATCAATGCCGCCTGTGGGTGAAAAGGGCCCGGGACGGCGAGCAGGAGATCGCCCAGCTGCGCCAGATGCTGGCCAAGAACCAGGCCAGCCTGGAAACCATGTTCACCAAGTTGCAGCAATATAAAGAGCGGGATCGGGAAAACAAGAGTAAGATAGCCGAGCTGAAGGAACAGCATGCCACCAGGGTGGCGGAGCTGCAGACGGAAATCGTTGAACTCAGGCAAAAACTGGAGCGGGTTCAGGAAATGGCCCTGCAGGAGGAAAGGCAGCTGCGGGAAGAAATCAGCGTTTTAAGCAACGACCTGAAAGAGGCGCTGGAAAAAGGGGAAGAGGTACAGAGGTCCCTGCGTTTTACCCAGAAGGAACTGCAGCGCTGCCAGGAACAGTACCGTCGCCTGCAGGGCAGCTTGAAAAATCCCCTGGTCAGGCTGGTCATCCGTTTTTGCTCCTGGTTTGGGGGACCGACAGGGCAGCCGGTTTAAAGCCCGGGGCCGCACCGGAAGGGTGGGCCCCAATTTTACGCCTGAATGTTCTACAGCAACCCGCTCCTGAAAACCCCACAGTCCTGTGCCGTGGTTCGAACGGACGTTTGAGAAGGCGGGTACTGGTTACATAGTCCTGATGCGGGATCAAAATAAACTGTACGGGTGGTCAACCTCACGCAGCGAACGGCTCCGCCCGGTAATTTAACGTGCAGTGGTGGATGGAGCTAACCTTCCATAAAGAACAAAAGACCGGGCGTCTTGAGAATGGACGTCCGGTTTCCCAAACACTGCTTCCCTACTGGCTAGTGATCTTCCAATACAGCTTTGGGTCTATCAAACCTGGCCCATTCTTCGGCGAAAGACATAGAATCCAATCACTGCACCGAAAATGATGATTAACAAAACAATTAGGGGAAGCTTAAAAATGTTCTTATTATCGGTTTTATTTGGATAACCTGCTAAAGAGTTCGGATTCTCGCGGAATTGTTGTAAGACAGGGCCTACGGTTGATACCACCTTGTCCCGTGAATAAATTTCTCCACTCCTTAAGCCGTGTGCTTCCTTCCAGTCTCCATGAATAAACGGTACGAGATACTCTTCACCTTCTTTCACAACTAATAAAAAGGTGGTATGTAAAGGCATAACCGTGAAAAATGCATAATCTTCAATGGCATATACCCCTGCTTTGCCCATGAAATCTGCCAAGCGGGAGCTATCGGAGATGAGAGAGAGCGTTTGTGAAGAAAGGTATCCACCTAATTCGGAAAACTCCCATTTTCCTTGAATCTTTTCAACCCTAAATGAGCCAACAAACTCGCCGCTTTTTTTGTTTATTACTGGAAATTCCCATGAATATGGGCACTGCTTAAGTAGTTTGGTCAAGGGATCGTTCTTCATTAATGCTTGGAACACAGACTCGTTAGGGATAAATACTTTAACTGGCCTACCGAGTGTCAGGTTAGTTGGATCATTAACCTCTGCAAGTTCAGCCCGGTTTAACTCATCCTTATTGCGAACCATGAAACCAAGCGGGTTCTTTTCTTTAATTACTGCTTCTATTTCATTTTTTTCAGGTGCATTTTCGAACGATGGTGTGTCGAATATCTGCTTGATGGAAGAGAAAGAAGCAAAGGTTGGTACCGTTAAAACCACACAGAAAAGAGTTAGGCTAATCAGCATAATTAGCATTGTTTTACTTTCCACTGGGTCTCACTTCCTATATGAGGTTTTATTTTGTTTTGTTTAATTGCTTTCCCCTGGTTGAAATGTGGTGCCCGCTCCTATGGTATAATTGGAGTATAAAGGGAAACCAAACCCTGTGTCTATAACATAACTTAAAATCCGGCAAAAGTTAATTACCCGAGATTAAAATTGTTTTTTTTGGGGGATTTCATTTCAATGAAAAAAATCCTGGTAGCCGACGATGAGGACAAGATCAGGGAACTGGTGCGTCTGTATCTGGAAAGAGAAGGTTTTGCGGTGGTGGAGGCCGCCGATGGAGCCGCTGCTTTGGATTATCTTGCCCGGGAGCATTTTGATCTGGTGATTCTTGATCTCATGATGCCCAGTACCGATGGCTGGACGGTATGCCGGGAGATGCGCAAGCGGGATAACCCGGTGCCCATCATTATGCTCACCGCCCGGGGGGATGAGATTGACCGGGTGCTGGGGCTGGAACTGGGGGCCGATGATTATGTGGTTAAACCTTTCAGCCCCCGGGAACTGGTGGCCCGGGTGAAGGCGGTCCTGCGCCGATCCGGCGGGGAAAAAAACGAGCCGCAGGTTCTTGTTTATGACGGTTTGACCATCGACCCCCTTTCCCACAGGGTGGAAGTGAACGGGCAGGTGGTAAACCTGACGCCCAAAGAATATGACCTCCTCTACACAATGGCCCTGTCCCCGGGCCGTGTCTTTACCCGGGAACAGTTGCTGGAAAAAGTCTGGGGTTATGATTTCTTTGGTGAAGCGCGGACGGTGGATACCCACATTACCAGGCTCCGGGAAAAATTGTCCCGGGTTCCGGGAGCACCCCAGTGCATTGTCACCGTCTGGGGTGTGGGATATAAGTTCGAGGTGAACAGATGAAGCTGCGGGGAATTGTCGGGAAACTCTGGCTGGCCATGCTGGCCCTGGTGGTAGGGGTTCTGGGGCTGTCGGCGCTGATCCAGGCCGGTATACTGGAAAAAATTTATTACGAACAGCAGGTAAGCCGGCTGGTGGAGCAGGGTGAAAGGCTGGCCGGCCTTCTGGTTGAACAACAGGATCCCTACCTGGCCGCCCGGCAGGTTGACCTGCTGGCCAGGTTGATGAACGCCAGCGTAATGGTGGTTGACCCGCAGGGCTACGTCGAGCACTGGCAGGCCATGGGGATGGGAAAAATGATGCCCCATATGGGAGGGCCTCCATGGTCCAGGGGTAACCAGGGGTGGGAGGCACCGCGCCGCGGCAGGTCGGGCAGTGGACAGGCCTTCAATCCCGGACCTGATCCGGGGGCCGGGAATGGAGCGTACTGCAGTTACGGTGAAGAGGGCAGCCTGGCTGCCATGATGCCCTTTGACCGGGAACAGATCCGGCGGGTACTGGCCGGGGAAAAGGTTGTGCGCCGGGAGTATAATCCCTTTTTTAATACCGATGTGGTGGTGGCTGGTATCCCCCTGGTTAAGGATGATCAATTCCTGGGGGCGTTGTTTATCCATGCCCCGGTGGCCCCCCTGGCCGCAAACCTCAAAGCCCTGCAGCAGTCCAGCCTGTATGCCCTGGCCCTGGGGGCGGTAATGGCCACCCTGCTCGGTCTTTTCCTCTCCCGCACCCTGGCCGGGCCCCTGGTGGAAATGGACCGGGTAGCCCGGGCCATGGCCCGGGGGGATTTTACCCGCCAGGTGACGGTACGCTCCCGGGATGAAATTGGGGACCTGGCCCGGTCGCTGAACACCCTTTCCCGGGAATTGCAGGAAAAGATATCCGCTTTGCAAAAGATCGACGCGGCACGCAGGGAATTTGTGGCCAACGTTTCCCACGAGCTGCGCACACCCCTGACCATCATACAGGGCTATACCGAGGCCATCCTGGACGGCCTGGCCCGGGATGAAGGCCAGCGCCGGGAATACATGCAAAACATCCTGGAAGAAATTTTACGCCTGCGCCGGCTGGTGGATGACCTCCTGGATCTCCGGCGGATGGAGTCGGGGCAGATCACCCTGCGCAAGCAACCGGTGGATATGGGGGCGCTCGTTCACCAGGTGGTGGAGCGTTTTGCCGGCGTGGCCGGGGAAAGGGGTATACACCTGGAGGTTCGTTTGCCGGATGATTTGCCGCCGGTTTGCGGTGACGGTGACCGCCTGGCTCAGGTGCTCTATAACCTGATTGATAATGCCCTGAGGGTTACACCCGCCGGCGGCCGGGTGGAGGTTGCGGCCCGGCAGGGAGCCGGCAGGGTGGAGGTGGCCGTAAAGGATACAGGTCCGGGAATTCCGGCCCATGAAATACCCCTGATCTGGGAGCGGTTCTACAAGGGAGATCCTTCCCGCCGCCGGGCCGGGGGCGGGAGCGGCCTGGGCCTGGCCATTGCCAGACAGATCATCGACCTGCATGGCGGGGAAATTAAAGTGGAGAGCGAGCCGGGGCGGGGAACTATCTTTACCATCACCCTGGATACCTATACGACGACGGATGCGTGAAAGTGGTACCGGTTTTAGATGTCCTGCATAGCCGTGGCGCGGTTTCGCTGCCCGCCCCGGATAACCTGCGGGATGAAAAGAGGGCAGGTTCCCTTTAGATACCTGCCCTCTTCTTACCTATCTTAACTGCCTGTGGAGGGAGCGGGGTTGGGGTTGCTGTTCCAGCCGCCTCTCATCCCCCAGCCGGGGCCCATTCCCCAGCCGCCCCTCTTGCCAAAGCCAGGGCAGTTGCCCGGGCCAAAGCCGGCAAACCTGTCGGGATTCTGGGCAAAGAACTCCTGCCTGGCGTCCAGGTTGGCCTTAATTTGCTGGCCCTGTTCCGGGGTCAGCCGGCCGTATTCCACGTATTTGTCAATCATCTGCTTTTTCAGATCGATTATTTGCTGGTGCAGGGCGGTTAGCTCCTTGGCCTGCTCCGGGGTAAGGGTGGCGGATACCGTTGCTGCCAGGGCCGGGACGGCCATGGCCAGGACCAGTACGGTGGCCAGGATGATCACCAGTTTCTTTTTCATGGAATTCACCTCCCTGAGCTGGAATTCTTGTCTGGGGTTATTATACCCTTCATTTATTACAAAGCGGTTGGGAAACTGTTACGATTTTGTTACGGGGCTGATAACTGATATAATGAAAAGAAATCATTTTTTCCGGGAGAATTATGTTATAATTCTGGCAGCAAGCTGGTTAAACGGGGTGTCAAAATGGCAGATAAAGAAGACAAAGTGGTCATCTTAACTGATAGCATTTCCCGAGAAAAAATTTCTATAGATCCCATGACCAGAAAATTCTACCTGGAACTTTCTGAACCGTGCCTGGAGGATAACCGGGCCGATGTGGACAGGCTGGCGGCGGCTGTGGAGAAATTGCTGGGACCGGTAACTGTACCCCTGGAGCTCATGCGTCGTATTCCAGGTGTTTTAAGGGATGCTGGCTGGCGGGTCACGGTTACGGTGGGGATGGTAGCACCGGGAGTGTGGAGCCTGGTGGATGTGGAGCCGGGGAATACCGTCAGGCGTCATTATGGCCTGGCCGTGGATATCGGTACCACCACCGTGGTGGTTTACCTGGTGGACATGCATAACGGGCAGATTCTGGGTAAAGCGGCGGGTTATAACGGGCAGGTTGCCCTGGGCGAGGATATCCTCACCCGCATCTACCTGGCGGGTACGCCCGGGGGGCTGGAGCAGTTGCAGCGGGCCGTTCTCGATACTTTAAATGGCCTGATCAGCCGGGTGGCCGGCGAGCATGGGCTGGCCGGGCGCGAAATCAGCGCTGTTGCTGTAGGGGCCAACAGCACCATGGTCCACCTGTTTTTAGGGCTGGATCCCTCCCGTATCTGCATGGCCCCCTATATACCGGTGGTAAATAATCCGGGCTTCATTCCTGCCGGGCAGCTGGGCCTGAAAATCAACCCCCTGGCGCCCGTTTACTGCCTTCCCTCCGTGGGCAGTTATGTGGGCGGGGACGTGGTGGCGGGTGTGCTGGCCAGTGGTTTACACCGTCAGCCGGAACTGGCCCTGTTTGTTGACATTGGCACCAATGGGGAAATTATTATGGGTAACCGGGACTGGCTGGTGGGTTGTGCCGGGGCTGCCGGGCCGGCCCTGGAGGGCGGTGTGGCGGAGTGCGGTATGCGTGCTGAACCGGGAGCCATAGACAGCATTTCCATAGATCCCGATACCGGCAGGGTTCGCTACACAACCATTGGCGGCGCGCCTCCTGCAGGCATCTGTGGCTCCGGGCTGGTGGACTGCCTGGCGGAACTGCTGCTGGCCGGTATCGTCGACCGGGCCGGTCGTTTCAGGGATGGGCGGCGGGAGTTCGTGGTGGTACCTGCGGCGGAATCTGCCACCGGCAGGGACATTGTGGTGACCCAGGTGGATATTAACAACCTCATGCGCACCAAGGGTGCGGTTAATGCCGCCCTGGAGCTGTTGCTGGAGAGTGTGGGTTGCGAGCTTTCCGATATCGGCCGTTTTTATGCCGCCGGTGCCTTCGGCCAGTACCTGCATCTGGAATCGGCCATCACCATCGGCCTTTATCCCGATTTGCCCCGGGAGAAAATGATTCGCCTGGGTAACGCTTCGGGAGAAGGAGCCCGGCTGGTTTTACTCTCCAACCGGAAGCGCGAGGAAGCTGAGGCCATCGCCCGTAATATAACCTACTTCGAGCTAAACGCCAGCCAGGTTTTTATGAACAAATTTGTCGGGAGCAAGTTTTTACCCCACACCAACCTGGACTATTACCCCACGGTAAAGGCAAAGCTTATTGAGCGGGGGCTGGTGGGGGACGGGGAAAGCTAAAAGTATTGCCCGGCATACCTGCCGGGCGGGGCACCGCCTGTCCCTGGAAGCCAACCGGCTGGTGGACGAAACCAGGAGAGAGCTGGCTGCCCTGTTCAATATCCGTAATCTCGAGCGCATAGTACTTCAACCGTCCGGAAGAGGTGGATTACGCTCTCCGGTGCCTGGAGGAGATTGTCAAAAAGGACATTCCGGCACCGCAGGGCAGCAGTGGCTGCGGGTGTTAGCGGGCATGGAGAAGGGGGAACCCTGCAACGTGGTTCCCCCTTGCTTATCCAGCGCTTACAGGGCTAAATCAAACTTTTACGTTGGCCTGGATCCACTCGACGATGGCTTCCAGAGGGGTGCCGGGAGTGAACAGCTCTTTAACCCAGCCGCCCTCCTTGAGGGCCTTAATATCATCCTCGGGTATGGTACCTCCCCCGATGACCAGGATGTCATCGGCACCGTTTTCCCTGAGCAGTTGCGTTACCCGGGGAATAAGGGTCATGTGGGCCCCGGAGAGAATGCTCAAGCCAACCACATCCACATCTTCCTGAATGGCGGCCTCCACTATTTGCTCCGGAGTCTGGTGCAGGCCGGTATAGATTACCTCCATACCGGCATCACGCAGTGCCCGGGCGATAACCCGGGCCCCGCGGTCATGGCCGTCGAGGCCCGGTTTGGCAATGAGAACTCTGATCTTTCTGGCCATTATTTTTTCCCTCCTAACCAGTCAGGTAGTCAGTTAAATCCAAAGGTAAGGTTTTCGCGGTTTCCTTTTAGAAAGTTGGCTTCTCTTTGTACTCTCCGAACACTTCCCGCATGACCTGGATTATTTCACCTTCGGTGGCATAAGCCCGCACGCAGTCCAGGATGTAGGGAATGACGTTCTCCGTTCCCTCACAGGCCCGGCGCAGGGCATCCAGGGTTTCCCTGACCCGGATGTTGTCACGCTCCCGGCGCAGCTTTTGCAGCCGGGCAACCTGTTCCTGCTCAATCCTGGGGTCGATTTTCAGGATTTCGATTTCCAGCTTTTCATCAGGGTTAACAAATTCATTGACTCCCACCAGAATCCGCTGCTTGCTGTCCAGGGCCCGCTGGTAACGGTAAGCGGCGTCGGCAATCTCCTGCTGGAAGAAATTCTGTTCAATGCAGGCCAGCACACCGCCACGCTTTTCAATTTCTTCAAAATATTTTTCCGCTTCTTCTTCCATCTTGTTGGTCAGGGCCTCCACGTAATAGGAGCCGGCCAGGGGGTCAATTACATTGGCCACTCCCGTTTCGTAGGCCAGGATCTGCTGGGTACGCAAAGCAATCTGAACCGCCTTTTCCGTGGGCAGGGCCAGCACTTCGTCCATGGAGTTGGTGTGCAGGGATTGGGTACCGCCCAGGACGGCGGCCAGGGCTTCATAGGCGGTGCGTACAATATTGTTCTCCGGCTGCTGGGCAGTCAGGCTGCAACCGGCTGTCTGGGTATGGAAGCGCAATAGCCAGGAGCGCGGGTCCTTGGCGCCGTATTTTTCCCTCATGCGGCGTGCCCAGATACGGCGGGCGGCCCGGTACTTGGCAATCTCCTCAAAAAAGTCGATATGGGCGTTAAAGAAGAAGGAAAGGCGGGGAGCAAATTCATCCACATTCAGCCCGGCTTTGATGCCTGCTTCCACGTAGGCAAAGCCGTTGGCCAGGGTGAAGGCCAGTTCCTGTACCGCAGTAGAACCGGCTTCCCGGATATGGTAGCCACTGATGCTGATGGTATTCCACTTGGGTACGTGACGGCTGGCGTAGGCAAATATATCGGTGATCAGGCGCATGGAAGGCTCCGGCGGGAAAATCCAGGATTTCTGAGCGATGTATTCTTTGAGAATGTCATTCTGGATGGTTCCGGTGAGCTGTTCCGGCCGTACGCCCTGTTTTTCGCCGGTGGCAATATACATACACCAGATAACGGCAGCCGGGGCATTGATGGTCATGGAGGTGCTCACTTTATCCAGGGGGATGCCTTCAAAAAGGGTCTCCATATCCTGGAGGGAGTCGATGGCCACACCCACCCGGCCTACTTCGCCCAGTGCCCGGGGATGGTCGCTGTCGTAACCCATGATGGTGGGCATATCAAAGGCCACGCTTAACCCCGTCTGCCCCTTCTCCAGCAGGTACTTGTAGCGTTTGTTGGATTCTTTAGCCGTGGCAAACCCGGCAAACTGGCGCATGGTCCAGAGCCGGCCCCGGTACATATTCCTGTAAACTCCTCTGGTAAAGGGATATTCCCCGGGGAATCCCAGGTCCCGTTGGTAGTCAAGATTTTCGATGTCCAGGGGGGTATATAGATCCTTAACCTCCATACCGGACACGGTTTCAAACAGGAAGTCCCGGTCCTTCATTTGATCCCGTTTTTCCCGCCATTTCTCCAGGCCTTCCCTGATTCCTCTGGTTTCACCGTTATTCATTGCATTAATCCTCCTTTCCAGGATTTTTTAATGACTTCCATGGCCGCCGAGTACGGATCCAGCTGGCGTGCAGCTACTCTTTCGATCAGGTTCTGGTAGTGCCTGTCCAGATCCTGGTTAATCAGGTGTGTGAGCTGGTGCTGAATAATTTCCGCCAGTTCCCGGCGTACCTTTTCCTTAGTGGTTTCAACCCTGTTATCCTTACGCCAGGCCCTGTGCTCCTTAATGGTAGCCCACAGCTCCGGGATGCCCCGGTGATCCAGGGCAATGGTGGTAAGAACCGGAGGGCGCCAGCCGCTGGCCGGGGTGCTCATGTCCAGCATGGCTTCGATATCGGTGACCATTTTGCCCGTTCCATCGAGATCGGCCTTGTTAATTACGAATATATCGGCAATTTCCATTATTCCGGCTTTTATGGTCTGAATATGATCCCCCGCCTGGGGGGTAAGGACAACCAGGGTTGTATCCGCGTGGTGCATGATATCCAGCTCCGACTGGCCGACCCCCACCGTTTCCACCAGGATAACTTCACACCCGAAAGCGTCCAGTACCCTGATGGCATCCCGCGTAGCTTCAGCCAGGCCGCCCAGGTTGCCCCGGGTACCCATGCTGCGGATGAACACTCCCCGGTCGGTGGCGTGTTCCTGCATCCTGATGCGGTCGCCGAGGAGGGCCCCCCCTGAAAAGGGGCTGGTGGGATCTACCGCAATTATGCCCACCTTCAGACCCTCACCGCGGATCTCCCTGGTCAGTTCGTCGACCAGCGAACTCTTACCCGCTCCCGGAGATCCGGTAATACCCACCACATGGGCCCGGCCGGTATAGGGATATATTTGCTTTAAAATCTCCCTTTTTTCCGGGGCATCATTTTCAATTAAAGTAATTATCCTGGCCGTACTGCGCCGGTCACCCTGGAGCATTTTTTCTACGAGGTTGTTCATGGGCTCCCCTCCCTAGTACTCAATACCCTTCCTGGCATCAACGCCGTCATAATAGGGATGGTTGATCAGCTGCATTTCGGTTACCACATCGGCGGCCTTGATAATTTTGGGGTGGGCATAACGGCCGGTAAGGACCAGTTCCACGTGGGGCGGTTTATTTCTGATCAAATCCAGGACTGCCTCCAGGGGAACCAGGTCAAAATCAACGGCTACGTTGATTTCATCCAGGATAACCAGGTCATAATTGCCTTCCATGATTACCTTGCGCGCTTTATCCAGGCCCTGCCGGGCCAGGGCAATGTCTTCGGGGGAAGGGTTTTCCTTGTCCACGAAAGTTTCCAGACCTGACTGCACAATGGTTAGATCGGGTAAATACTTTTCAGCTGCCTTAATCTCGCCATACTCCTTGCTCCCTTTCATGAATTGAAGCATATATACCCGGTAACCGTGGCCGATGGCCCGGAGGGCCAGCCCCAGGGCAGCGGTGGTCTTGCCCTTGCCGTTGCCGGTGTATACATGTACAAATCCTTTCTCCAGTCGCCGGTGGCTCATGGTCTTACCCCTTTCTTTCTCTTTAAAGAATCTTTAAAGAATATATTGCTGCAGCAGTTGCGGTTTTTATTTCAGCAGGTTCTTGGCAATGACCAGCCGCTGGATCTGGTTGGTGCCTTCGTAAATCTGGGTGATCTTGGCGTCGCGCATGTACCGCTCCACGGGGTACTCCTTGCAGTAGCCGTAGCCGCCCAGGATCT